>ENA-OQJZ01000603-OQJZ01000603.1-human-gut-metagenome-genome-assembly--contig:-NODE-603-length-14874-cov-11.749814_pt1 | contig 14874 bp, 19 predicted proteins | sample MGYA00242618_ERZ504785 | MGnify/ENA primary metagenome ERZ504785 (study PRJEB26092, sample SAMD00036354) | human gut metagenome | host: Homo sapiens | study: EMG produced TPA metagenomics assembly of...
AAATACTCTCATCCGAAACGTCCTACTCTTATCTGAAACCGTTCTATGCGGAATGTATGGAACACCACGAAGAAAGCTATGTAATGTTCCTCAACCGGGCTAACAAGGCTTTAGGCGTTTCCCTGATTTCTAAAGGTGGGATGGCTGAAACTGTAATGGACGTGAAAATCATCCTGCAAACCGCCCTGAAAGTCCACGCTTCGGGGATAATCCTCTCACATAACCACCCATCGGGCAACCTACGTCCGAGCGAGCCGGACAAACAAATCACTTCAAAAATAAAAGAAGCCTGCAAGGTCTTGGATTTACACCTGTTAGACCATATCATCTTAACGGATGAACGCTATTACAGCTTTACGGACGAGGGGCTTTTATAAGCCCTTTTTTAGTTTCTTAAATGCTATTGAATTTGTGCATTGATTTCGTTTCTGAACCTCATTGGATTAGCTATAAACTTAAATATATTGGTAGCCCCACCCGTAGTTACGACAATAGAACCGAAGCCTAAAATACGTCCCATAATACTTTGATTAATCCGCAGTCCCTCACATTTACTTAAAATCAATTCGAGAGCGTCCCGGCTTAAAATGCCTGATTTCAAAATGACCTTTTTATTTGTGACAACATATTCAGCCCCTATCTTTAGGAGAACTCTTTTTATCAACTGGAATAGCCCCAACAATAACAAAAGTAAGCCGATATAATAAATGAAGCCTGTCTGTGCAGATGAAAAGAAAGCACCCAGTAATAGCAGTATTGCCGGATATACGAATATATACCAATGAATATCTGCCTTATATTTTATTTCTTCACCTGTTTGTAGGTTGTTTTGAATATAGCTCATAGTCTTTTTGAATTAATAGATTGCATCGTTTTATTATCAGGGGACAAAAGTACGTATTAATCAGAACGGTATAAAATAAATCTTAGGTTTTTCTTTCAGACCAAAACTTAAATTTTAAAATAAAACCATTTTCCCTGTTTCTCTTATTGTAAATCTTCCTCTTAGGCAGTCCCCAGCCGGAGCAGTCATTATCGTATCACATAGGCAAAGGTATTTCCGTGTTCTTCACGGCTTTGCAAGGTCAAGCCCTAAAGGGTTTAAACAAAAATCTTCCTGTTGTACTTCGTCCAAAGAGTATTTTTCTTTAAAATCTTGCAAAGCCTAAACACTACCCTTTAAAGCCTATATGAAACGAAAACGACCGCCCCGACCGGAAACGCATAAAAAAAAAGTCAGATTTACGAGAAACAGGAAAAAAGGTTATGAAACTCAACTCCCTTACCTCTCAAATCCGCATAAATTTAAAAATACAGAAGTCATGGAAGCAGTAACATTATCAGAAGCAAGAGTTTATGTAGGTACGTATGCCAAGTATAACAATGGTTCACTTTTCGGCAAGTGGTTAGACCTTTCCGATTATTCGGATAAGGACGAGTTTTTGGAAGCGTGCCGGGAACTCCACGAGGACGAGCAAGACCCGGAATTTATGTTTCAGGACATCGAGAACATACCCGAAGCCCTGATTTCCGAAAGCTGGCTTTCTGATAAGTTCTTTGAGCTACGGGATGCCATCGAGAAGCTAAGCGAAACCGAGCAGGAAGCGTTTTTCGTATGGTGCGACCACCACAACAGCGATATAAGCGAAGAAGATGCGGACGACCTTATTTCTTCTTTTGAGGACGAATATCAGGGAGAGTATAAAGATGAGGAAGATTACGCCTACGGAATTGTAGAGGAATGTTACGACCTGCCGGAGTTCGCAAAGACCTACTTTGATTATTCGGCTTTTGCCCGTGACCTGTTTATGACTGATTACTGGATGGATAACGGTTTTGTTTTCCGTTGCGCCTGATTACTAACCGGGTGGAGCAATCCACCCGCAACACACCAAGACAATGAAAGTATATAATAACATAAAGACCGTTTTAAGGTGGGTAATACTGGCTTTTATTGTCTATCAGGCAGCCACCAGCACCGCCGGAATGTGGATAGCCCTAATCATAGGCTTTTTTATTATCCGGTTCGTTCTCCAGTTGTTTATCTCTGCCGTTTACCTGTTTTGTATGGCGATTATTTTCATTGTGCTGCTTTCACTTCTGATTATCTGATAACTCATTATAAATTATACCAATATGGAAACTTTAAACAAAAACGGGGTAAGCATTACCCAAACACCGGGAGAAGAAAAATATGTAAAATGCTGTTTAGGCGCATTCAGGGGACAGATTTATTTCCAGTATGATTATCGCCATACAGACATGGAACTGTTCAGCACAGTGGCTAAAACACTTGCCGAATGCCGCCGCCAGCGGGATGAATGGATAGCGAAAAAAGAAAAGAAACAATAACGATATAAATAAGTACATTTATGAAAACGACAGAAGTAAATAAAAGGATTATCGGCAGACGCTGCAAGTGCATATTTACGGGCTTACTGGTAACGGGTGTTATCGAGGACACCACAGAGGATAAATATACGGTCAGCGTGAAAGTCCGTTTCGACACGCCGCACCAGTGGGGTGATGAATTTTATTCCTATGACTGGTCTTTCGGACGTAAGGCGGACGATTCCGGCTCTTTGAAGTATTTGGAACTGTTGCCGGATAAAACAACATTCGATGCAATGATAGTTACTTTCGGCGACCCCATCGACACGCTGGACGGTATTTTTGAGGACGTGAAAACATGGGGTGTCTGTTCCCTGAAAGGCTGGATAGATAGCTACGAAAGCACCCGTTTCACGCCCATAGACACAGATAAGGCAGTTATAACGAGTGAATATAATATGGAATGTGTAAAAGAGTGGCTGGAACATAACACACCCATAAAGGACATTATAATCGGTTAATGAAGAACGGCGGCAAATGCCGCCGCTACTTTCTTTCCGTGAGCCGAAGCGGACAAAGAAAGATAGCAAAGAAACCTGTTTCCATTCCCTATAAAAAAGATAATCCGCCGGGAAATACCCGGCGGATTATCTAATATAACGTTACGCATAACGTATCATTCCAATTCTTCGCCCCACAGTTCTTTATCGGTTGGAGCGTGTTTCATTTCATACCAGCACCAGCAACCAGCCAGCAGGTAAAAAGCAGCCAAAGCCACAAGGATATTATATACCATAAAGATAATACACTGTTATTCCTCGTGGTGTAGAAAGGAAACTTTCAGAACACATACCATTTCCTCATCTTCGGCATCAAATTTCCATGTCCGTTTTTTGACAACCATTTCATTGTCATAATCGAACCATTCCAGTACGGGTGCATCATCTTCTTCATCCGTCCATTTGAAAGCCTGATTGGACGGTGTTTTTCTTAATTCCGCCCGGTCAAATTGGGAAATGCTTTCTTTATCCACTATCACAATGTCACCGACTGCCGGAACTGCATCTGTTTTCCATGTGGTATTTACAAAGAATGAAATACCGTTTATATCCAATTCTATTTTAACCATACTCTTTTTACTTTATTTGTTTTCTTCCTCCTTGTTATTGTCATTATTGAATGAAAACGTAAGTTGTTCCACCTGCCCGAAACTATCCTGAAAATACACATCTACCGTTTGTTGGTCGGTCGATGCGGAAGTATAATAAAGCCGGAATATTTCACCCGGAAGCGTGTACAGGTCATTCGGCAGTAAAACCGTCCCATCGGACATTTTCAGTGTTCCCGCCCCGTCCGGCTGGAAATAACGGATGAAATATATTGTTTCCTCAAACCACCCGTCCCGGTGAAGCTGGCAGCGTATTTCCGTCGTTTCACCCACCTTTAATTTCTTCGGTACAGGCATCGTTTCAATACGGAACGGGTAAGACTGCTGTATATCCACATCGTCATTACACGCACCCACAAATAAGATGGCGGCCATTACATAGCAGCCCATCAAAATATGGCTTAAAATCTTTCTCATATACATTATATATAATAGGTTAGTTTATCACATGATTATCTTTAGTCCGACCCCAAACTGTGTGTGGAACTTGCCAACGGAAGAACCGAACAGGCATCTTTCCCGTGCGTTAATAAGGAATACCACCCGGTCAGTAATATAACTCTCCAGTTCCAGCGTCAGCGCACCGCCATAGACAAAACCGTCCTTATCCGTCAGCATCGAACCATCCGGCAGCAGCTTGTCACCCCAGTTACTTGTTTCGTACCCGGCAAGGGCAGATAGACCCAGCGAGAGGAAAAAGGTTTTCTTCCGGTCGGAAAGGAAATTTAGGTAGTAACCGCCCTCGCCTGTAAACTGGCTTACGGGTATCTGCAAATCCTTATAGGGGTAATGCTTTTCGAGATATTCCCCGCCGATAACCCACCTGTTCCCGTTTTTGGTATAGGTGGAAAGAGCCGCCCCGAAATAATAGGCAAAATCGCTTTTACTGTTCCAGTGAACACCGTCCGCCATGCCGCCTGTAACCTGCAAGCCTTTCATTCCCGGCAGACATCTTTGTGCGTGTGCCTGGTTGAAAGTCAGGCACAGCGCAAAGAGGGATATAATACAGCATATCCTTTTCATGCTCATTTGATTTTAAGTTCGTTGATTACTTTGGCTGCCACGACATCCGAGTTCTCCACCCGGATGGTTTGGTGTCTGCCCCCGTTCTTTTCCACCAGTTCAATAACCAAGACCTTATCATCCGGTATGGTGAACTGTGGAACGGTGTACACGGTGCGTACGGTACTTTTACCACCGATAACCAGTATTTCGTTATAGCTCCGCACCGGGTCAATGACGGTTTCCTGAATAGCCGTTCTTTTGGCTACTTTCTTATCCACAATCTTGAAACGGATAAAATCCGTATCAAACGGCACGTTTGAACTGTTCTTTACCTGTGTGTGGAAGTAGAAAAGCCCGTTATGCGCATAAATCCCCTTTACCAAGAACTGCACCCCGAAACGCTTGCATCCCAAATGCTTTATTTCCCGGTCATTGTTCTTGTAGATGGACTGCATAATCAGCTTTACCAAAAGCGGGCTTTCGCTGCCCAGTTCCCGAAAATAAATATTCATCCGGGTGTGGCTGAAATCCGTTGTGTCCTCATTCTCCAAGAAATCTTTCATTTCGATGTTCAGCATTTCCGGTTCGTGTGCGTATTTGGCATTGAAACTGTAAAAGCTGCCATCCTCACAGATAACGGAAAAATTGGTTTCACCGGGAAACCCCTCTGTTGTAGCCTTGACCCGGACAACGTTTTCCGCACCGTCCGCTTTTCCGGCAATAATGTAGTTACTGCCCAAGTCCACGTACTTGACGGCAGAGGGGAAAATGATATGTACCGTTTTGGCAAACGTCACCTGTACGCCGTAAGGTGTCACCATTTGACGGTAAGGCAGCTTCTTTGTAATGCCCTGATACAAATCGTTACTTTGTGCTTTCACTGAAACCACGCCCATGATAAGAGCGAATAAAATCATTAACTTTTTCATTTGGATTGAAATTTTTATGGTTGATAATTGATAAATAGATTATTGCTGTTTGGCGTAAAGCATCACCTGATAGTTTGCTTTTAAGTGGACCTTTACCGTCCTGAACTTCTTTGCGAGGTATTGCGACCCGCCCTGCATCAAGCCCCTTGTAATATCCATTGCGACCTGCTGCCCGGCACTTTGTGCAAAGGAAATGCTCGTACCCAGCCCGGCGCCGATATTCGCCATCGCTTCTTTGGCTGCTTCCTGTTCCAGTGACGAGGGTACGGAAAGCCCCTTTTGCCCGTCACTGTCGTAAACGGCAAGTTCCACCGGAATGATATTGCCCGCATATTCGAGCGAGGACACCAGTATGTCGAGCCGTTCGCCCTGCACTTTGGCACTGCCCGATACAAGGCTGTTTTTGGGGACAATCACATTGCCCGCCTGCAACGGTTCCAACAGCCGGAGCTTGACGGTCTGCCCGTCCGTCAGTGTTTGGTCGTGATGGATGCACGCCCGAATCGTGTTCTTTCCCATTGAATAGCTGCTGCCGACCGCCGTATTAAACCCGTAATTGCGTGGCTTACTGTATTCGGCGATAAATTCGGCCTTGCTCATGGGCTGCTGCAACCCCGAAACCGTCCTGTCCGACACGGCTTTTACAGGTGTGGCGTTTCCACTTCCCTGAACGGGTGCGGATGGCGTAACCTGTACAATCTGTCCCGGTTGTGAACTTTGCCCGTTCTGTCCGTTCTTCATATACTTTGCCGCCAGTTCGTAAGACTTTTCCATAAGAGCCACCTGTTCATCCATGCTGCCCGCTCCGTTTTCTTTCGCATCGAGCCGGGCAGTGAGTTCTTCCACCTGACGTTTGAGTTCCTCTTTTTCCTTGTCCTCTTTCGGCGTTTCGTAGAAACTGCCTAACTGACGGTTCATGTCCCGGTAAGCCGCCGCCGATGATTGGATGGAGGAACGTCTATTGTTCGGCGCACCTGCCCCGAAATCTATCACGGCAGTTTTCGGCTTTTCCGCCGGAGCATCATCTATCAGGTTCAAGTCGTCCTCCTTTTCGTTTTCCTCTCCGAGCGAAAAGGCAAAATCCTGCAAGGAGCGCATCTTGTCCGCCTGCTTGTTCTCCATTTGTTCCTGTTCGTAGGCTGTCTTTTTATCGCTGATTATCCCGTCCCCTTTGGGTAGCGGAATATCGGCGTTAAAGCCGCCCACGCTTTCCACCATTGATTCGTCTTTGTCAGACGGTGCAAAAATTAGGTACATACACCCTAAGAATGCCAGTCCCATAAGCGGGTAAACCAGCATCTTCTTTCGCTGCTGTATTTGCTGCGGGGTCAGTTCCTTTTTCTCCTTTTCCTGTTTTTCAGGTTCCTTGCCCCTTGCCGTTTCCGGTGCGGGAACTTCATTCCTTACTTCTTTTTCTTCCATTGTCTGACTGATTAAAAATGTTCGTACTGTCTTTACCTTGTAGCTGTAATTGCCTGATATGTTCTATCCGTATGGTTTCGCCATCCTCTTTTCCTATCCGGTAAATGGATGATACCGTAAAGTAGATAGATAGCCCGCCGAAGAACAGGAACATAAAAAGGATTACCGCCACCCTTATTTCCGGTGTCATGCGCCCGCACAGGTGGCGGAGTTTTTCATCCGCCCAGTCCTGTACATGGGTAATCGCCTGATTCACCGGAGAGAGAATTTTCTGTATCATGGCTTACCGCTTTATGGTGTTTAAGTCCTTGTTTTCCGTTATCTCGAAGTTTTCCATGATAAAGCCGTGCGGGTTATTATCCGAGCGCACAGCGTTTAATAACCGGCAACGGGTGACAAGGCTTCGCTCGGTCACGCTGCTTTCACGGATAATCATTTGCCGGGCATAAGTCGCCACCGCATACGGGTACACATCGAAATTGCATGAAACGCTGTCTATCCGTATGGTCTGGCTGATGTTACCGGAGATTATACGGTTGTAATACCCTTTTTCCGACAGGTCACGGTAATAGTTGAATGCGCTCTTGTCGGCAAGGAACAGCGACCGTTTGATATTGCTTTCGATAGCGTTCTTATCCGGGGACAACGTGAAAAACAGTTCGTGGAAACGCTTCACGTGTTCCCTTGCTTCGACCGGACGGTTTTGTGTCAAATCTTGCGAAAGCGCAAGCATCAACGATTTACCGCCATCCAAGACGTAAATCTTCTGCCGTTGCGCTTCGGCAAACGTATAGGAGTTCCAAACGGCATACCCCGTTATCAGGGTACACATGACGACAAACACGATACCGAAAAGCCGTATCTGTTTGAAACTGGTTTCAATGTTCTTTAAACTTTTAAATTCCATCTTGATTTTTAATTATTGGTTACCTTTGATTAGTTTACCGCCGACCCTGCCGCCAGCGTTCCCGGTGGCTGCCCCGACTACCGCACCGACACCGCTACCCGCTTTGTTAGCTGCACTGTTTATATTCCGGCTCATGTTACCCATTCCGCCCGCCTGAATAATCCAGTTCGATACGGTGGGGATGGTGAAGTAACCGACAATGCCGATTATCATAAAAATTATGTACACGCTGTTGCTGCTGTCCGGTATGAAATTCGGGTCTGATAGCTCCTGAATATCCTTTTGCAGCATAAGCACCTGTATGCGGGCAAGTATGGAACTGAACAGGTCGGAAACAGGCAGCCACAGGTAAACGGAAATATACCTTGTTATCCATTGGGTCAGTGTCGCCTGAAAGCCATCGTACACGCTGATGGCAAAGGCTATCGGACCCAATATGGCAAGGACAATCAAGAAGAATGTCCGGATGGTGTCAATCACAAGGGAAGCCGCCTGAAAGAGCAGTTCCAAAAGTTCCCTGAACCAGTCCCGGACGGACTGCTTGATATTGTGTGCCGCCCTATCCATATACATACCGCCCATTGTGGCAATATCTTTGGCAGACCATCCCAGTTCGTCTATCTGCTTGTCAAACGCTTCATCCGAAACAAGGTAAGCCGTTTCCGGATTGCGTACCATCGCTTCATATTGCAGTTTGTCCTTTTGTTTCCGGTAGGCGTTCATATCGAAAGTCTGTGTTTCGAGCATATTGTTACACCCCTTGACTACTGGCGACATCACGCTGTTAATCGTACCCAGTACGAACGTGGGAAAGAACATAATGCAGAAGCCAATCACAAAGGGACGGAGCAAAGGGTAAACGTCTATCGGTTCGGCACTGGCGAGCGACTGCCATACTTTGGCAGCCACGTAGAACAAAGCCCCCAGTCCCGCTATTCCTTTGGCTACCCCCGCCATGTTCCCGCACAGCGGCATCATGTCCGTGTACAGACTTCGTAAAATCTGATGCAGGTTATCAAATTCGATTGCTAATAACATATTATCTGTTTTTTAGGGGTTACCAGTAACGTTCATCCGCCGAGCCGTAAAGAGCCATCACCCGGTCGGTGTCCTTTTTCTTTTTCGCCCGCAGGTAGGAAACGGAAATGTTCTTGCGGGTATAGTAACTTACCAAGTCCCGGTAGTTCCTAATGGCGTTATACGTCCGGTCGATAACGTCCATCCGTTCCTTGTCCGACATGGAAAGCCCGTTGATGTTCACCACGCTTTTCATTTCTTCCAGCACATCGGAACTTTCCTGCAACAGTTGGGTATAGCCGTAGGCAATCGCCGAAAGCTCGTCCGGCGTATAGTTTTCATCGGAGAGCATCTTTTGAAAACTGTTCACATAGATGTCGGAAATCTCCCCGATAAGCAGGATGGACTTTTGCACCTTTCGGGCATCTTTCACAAGGTTATGCACGGATTTAAGCCTGTCGTAGTATTCTTTACCCTGTTGGTAAATCTTTACGGTTTCTTGAAAGTTCTTCACCATATTCTGTGCGGTGGAGGACGTTTGTACGATGTTCTTTGACGCATTGATAATCCCTTGCGCCAAGTTGCCGGGGTCACTCACCACCCACTGTGCGTTTGCCCGAACTGCAAACAGGCTGCATACTACAAGCAGCATTATAATTTTTGTTCTCATACGCTTACTTCTTTATTGGTTGGTTACTCCGTTTGTATTCCCCGCCGGGTGAAAGCAGAATCCGGTCGTTCTCCTTGTCGTAGGTCAAAAGGACGGAAAGCCCGGTTTCGATGAACAGGTTCCCGTCCTTTTCCGAAATCTGATAGGTTTCCGTTTGGATAGTCCCCCGATAGGTCATTTTGCGGGTCGTTACCCTATAATGTCCGTTTTCCTCAAAGAGAGAGAACGCCGGACGGTTCTTTACACTCTCCCAATCGCCACGCATCGCCCTAAGACGGTCGGCGTTCGTTTCCTTGCAGGAGGAAAACCCCAGTAACAAGGTGCAGAGCAGCACCGGAAACAGCATTTTTAAATGGTTCATACTGATTGATTATTAAATTGTTAATTGATTATTTTTCGGGATTGCGCTTGCTTTCGGCAAGCCGTTTGATGGCAAGTTCGAGGTTGCCGCCCAACTTTTCGGATAAGGCGAAAAGTTCCATCTTTTCCGTTTCTTCCGTTGTGTATGTAAAATATTCGTCCAAACTTACTTCTGTCGCATAAACGGCTGACTGTGTGCCTCCTAAACCTATCCAAACTTCCTTATATTTCCGGTTGGGATGGTTGGCAAGGTTGATGGAAAGCACCTGTGAACGTTCCTTGTCAGTTAGTCCCAAAAGGTTCTGTATGCTATCAAATTTATTCAAATATTTACGCTGGTCGAGCAGTATTTTGCAATCCGAATTGTTTATAATACTCTCTTTTACAATGGGAGAAGATATAATATCTTCCACTTCCTGTGTGACTACAATCGCTTCACCGAAATACTTTCTAACGGTTTTATACAAATATTTTATGTAGTCTGCCATGTTCGCCGATGCAATCGCTTTCCACGCTTCTTCAATTAATATTAATTTCCTGATACCTTTTAGTTTACGCATCTTGTTGATGAACACTTCCATGATGATAATCGTAGTAATCGGAAACAGGATTTTGTGGTCTTTGATATTATCCAACTCAAAGACAATGAAGCGTTTATGCAGCAAATCAAGTTCCTTGTCGGAGTTCAGCAGGTAGTCGTATTCGCCCCCTTTGTAGTAAGGTTCTAATACATTCAAGAAATTATCTATATCGAAATCCTTTTCCCGGACGTTCTTTTCTCGCAGGTGCGCCCGGTAGTCGGTTTTCACATACTCGTAGAACGTATTAAAGCAGGGAGTAACCGAACTGTCCTTAGTAATCAGTTCGATATAAGAACTGACAGCGTTCGACAAAGCCACTTCTTCCGCCCGTGTGGGTGCTTCATCATCCCGTTTCCACAGGGTCAGGATAAGCGTTTTGATACTTTCCTTTTTCTCGATGTCAAATACCCCATCTTCCACATAGAAAGGATTAAATGCTATCGGGTTTTCAGTGGTATAGGTAAAGTAAATCCCATCTTCCCCGTGCGTTTTCCTATTTATCATTTCACACAGCCCCAAGTAACTGTTTCCGGTATCGACCAGCAGGACGTGCGCCCCTTGTTCGTAATACTGGCGCACCATGTGGTTAGTGAAGAATGACTTACCGCTACCACTCGGCCCAAGTATGAACTTGTTGCGATTGGTAATGATACCTTTTTTCATGGGTAGGTCTGAAATATCAATGTGCAACGGCTTTCCCGTTACCCTATCCACCATCTTGATACCAAAAGGGGAAAGCGAACTTTTGTAGTTCGTTTCTTCGGTGAACAGGCAAAGAGCCTGTTCGATAAAGGTGTAGAAACTTTCTTCTGCCGGGAAGTCCCCCTCATTGCCGGGTATGCCCGCCCAAAATAGGGTCGGCGTGTCGGTGGTGTTATGGCGTGGCTTGCACTCCATAAGTGCGAGCTGGCTGCCTACATCGTTTTTGATATGCTTTAGTTCGTCCCGGTCGTCACTCCATGCCATAATATTGCAATGGCAGCGCACGGAGATAAGCCCCTGTGAATGCGCTTCGTTCAAGTATTCCTCTATCCAAGCCTTGTTTATCTGATTGGCACGGCTGTATTTGGAAAGGGAGTGCATATTGCGAGCCATCTTTTCAAACTGTTTCAGGTTCTCCGTGTGGTCGTCAATGAAGATGTACTGGTTATAGATATGGTTGCAGGAAAGCAGTACGCCCACCGGAGAAGCAAACGAAAGCCTACAATCGCTCCGGTCGGTCGATAGTTTTTCATAGCGGGTATCTGTTCCCACCTTGCCCGGCATATCTTCCGCATCCGAAAGGGTATGCAGGCAAAGGATATGGTCGCCAATCTTCATTTCGTCAGCACCCAGTGAAATATCTTTCAATGTGGTGGTATCGGTCTGTGAGAGTGAAAAGTACTTTTCCACGATACCTGCCGTTTCCCTTGTTCCGGTTATTTCGTCCGAAGTCAGGCGGGTAAGGGTAATGAAACCGCTATCGTTCATAATGCTTTCAAACTGCCCCACCGCTTCGAGAAACTTTGTAACCGTTTCCCTGTCCCTTATCTCTTTGGGGACAAGGAAGCCCCGGCAGAGGGTGGAAAAGTTACTCTGCATCCGGCTGCGTTCCTTTGTTGTTTTCGTCAGGAACAAATAGCAGGTATGGTTTAAGAAAGGTCTTTCATTGAAATGGCGTTCAAAGGAACGGGAAAGGAAACTCAAATCATCCTTTTGGATGTCGGGCGCATAGTTCTCTTTGATGAACCAGTCCTGTTTGTGTACGATGCTGTAATCGGGCAGCACCTTTACCGCCTTGTTCCAAGCGGAATGTATCGCTTCGTATTCGGCTGCCGTGACGGTGAACAGTTCGGGCAGTTCCACCTGGAACGCCACCGTTATGTCGGCATCTTTGGAAACGATGCAGCCGTTTTCCACCGTGAACAGTGGAAACTTGTTTTCCAGCGTGGTAGCTTTTAATATATTTCTCATTTCGATGCTTATTTCTGATTTTTAGTGAATAATCGGGAGATAGCTTTTCGGTTGATGATATGGAAAGGGTGGCTTTTGCGAGCGGACAATTTCATTAACCCGTGTGTCCCGTACTTTTCGTTTAACCGGAATGTGAGCCATACAAGCAGCGTTGCCGAAGTAACGCCGAAGATGATGCACACCCACTGGTTGATACCCACCATGTACATGATGATGAAAAGCACGAACAGGGCTAACAGCCCGCCCGCAAAAATGAAAAGATAGTGGCTTTTCAACCCTTTAAACTCAACTGGCTTGCCTATTCCCCTGTTAATCGGATAGTCTGCCATGCTCTTTTCTTTTTATAGGAAGAACGAGCGTAGGATGGTGGCAGCCACAATCAGGAAGATACACGCACCGAACCAGCTTGCGGCAGTTTTACTCGTATCGGGGTCTCCACTGCTAAACTTGCCATAGACTTTCACGCCGCCAATCAAGCCCACCACCGCACCGATGGCGTAGATTAATTTTGTCGCCGGGTCGAAATAGGATGTTACCATGTTGGTAGCTTCCGTAATACCCGCCATGCCGTTACCTTGCGCAAAAGCGGAGGATGCAGCCAAAAGAACGGCTGCCGAAAAGAGAACTTTCTTTTTCATTATAAATACATTGTTTTTAAATTGCCGGACGGGTGGATAGTCCGCCCGGCGGAGTGATTAATAATTGATTTTTTGTGGTTGCGGGGAATGTTCCCCGTGTTCTAAAAGGTTTGTCTTAACCGTACTCTCTTTGTTTCATCATCTTATTATTTAAAGTTTACTATTAAAGAAAATCGTTCATGTCAAAGGCTGCCATTTCATCATTTCCGGCAGCCGGGACAGTAGCGGGTACGGGTATCTCGTGCTTTTGTAAAAGTTCCGCTACCCGTGACCTGTCCCCGTTAATCTGTTCCACCAGCGAATGAAACAGGTTCGTTTCCGTCCGGCAGATGGTTTGAACGGCTTGCCGTTCCTCTCTTTCGGGTGCTTGTTCCGCCTGAATGACCTGTACCATTTGCGCCAGTTCCCCCAGCGTGATACCTTGCGCCATTTCCGGTTCATCGTCACCCATGTAGCAGGCGATTTCTTCCGCTTCGATTTCTTCCGCCGAAACGTCCGGTTCTTCCGTTTCAAACTCCATTTCAAATTCGGTATCAATCGCTTGCGCAGCAGGCGTTTCGCTCCCCGTTTCATCGCTTTGCGGGACAAATATAGAAGCATTATCCGCCCCTTTTGAAAGGTGTCCTAAGATGTCCCCGTTTGTCCTCATTTGTCCCACCCGGTAACGGCTTTCACCTACGATGCAACCCTCTTTATCCGTTTTCACCCTCGGTTTGCTTCCCGGCTGTTCCGGCTCTCTTTTTCCACCCGTGAACCATGTTCCCAAGCTGTCCCGGTATCGCCATAAGAGGATGGCGTAATACAGGAGCGTTCCGATAATAAACCACTTCAACATATCAGAACGGCTTTTCAAATTTGCTTTCGTACAGTTCGTTTATCTCGTCCTGAAACTGGTCGAAATGCCGGAGCAGGATATTTTCTACATAGCTGCTGACGGTCGCTTTACGCCCGCCGATAACAGTTACTATCTTCATTAGCTTTTCGTGGGTAGTACGGCTGACATATAACGGCTGGCGGTCGGTCAAGTCCACCCGCATGAAGTAGGTTTCCCGGTAATCGCCCGGAGTGTTCTTTTTCCGGCGGGCAGGTTCTTTCGCTGCCTTTTCTTCCTTTACGTTTTCTGTTTCCCGTTTCGGTTCTTGTTCAGGTACGTTTGCCGGGATATCGGGTGTTTCCGATTTAGTTTTCACTTCCGTTGATATTGCCATCATTGGCGTTTCCTGTTTCTTCACAGGCAAGCCCTGTGAAATAATCTCTTTCATAAAATCCTCGTCAATTTGCGGTTTCCCGCCGCTTTGCTTTGCCATATCGTTACAGTTTTATAAGGTATGCGATTTCAGTTATCAGTTCTTCCATGTTGCTGCCCTTTACCAGCCGTTTGTCTGCCGGGAACAGCGTAGAGCGGAACACGGTTTTGCGCTGTACGTCCAGTTCCTTTTTGAATCGCTTCGTGTCGGGGATAAATACTTTCATCAGGGGTAGTTCCAGTTCCCCGATGGTCTGCTCGTACAGGGTGTAAAGGTCGGTCTTTTCCCGTCCATCTACCATGTTCCAAAATAGGTGCAGCCCTTTCAGGCGGCACGCTTCATTCTTTACCAGTAGTTTATGGATAGCCACTGCAAAGGAAAGGCTGCTTTCCAATACCACCCGGTCGGCGGCAATGGGAGTGAAAATATAATCCACCCCTGAAAGGGAATTGATAACGCCCTCACTGTTCACCGTTCCGGGCAGGTCGAAAAAGACCACATCATAATCCATCCCGGCAGACGCAAGATATTCATCCGCCGTTTTTATCGCTTCGTCCGGTGAACTGCAAAGCACCGGGTACGCTTTCTTTCCCAGTGTCTTGAACTGGTGAAAGGCAAGCTGTTTGTAATAATCATCCCCGTTCAC
>ENA-OQJZ01000629-OQJZ01000629.1-human-gut-metagenome-genome-assembly--contig:-NODE-629-length-14240-cov-3.446163_pt1 | contig 14240 bp, 10 predicted proteins | sample MGYA00242618_ERZ504785 | MGnify/ENA primary metagenome ERZ504785 (study PRJEB26092, sample SAMD00036354) | human gut metagenome | host: Homo sapiens | study: EMG produced TPA metagenomics assembly of...
TCTTAATGTTAAAGATTGAAATATGATTTCATATGATAAAATATGCTGTGAAGGGACAATAACCACAATGGATAATCAGCTTCATAATTCGATAGTAAATTTAATATGGGGAATTGCGGACGATTGTCTGCGCGATGTATACGTGCGCGGAAAATATCGTGACGTCATTTTACCAATGACAGTGATACGCCGACTGGATGCTCTGCTGGAGGACTCAAAGGAAAACGTCCTTAAAATGAAGGAAAAAATGGACGAGGCCAAGATTAACAATCAGTGGCCGGCACTTTGCAATGCTGCGGGACAAGCGTTCTGCAATGCGTCGCCTTTCCTGCTTCGTGATCTTACGAGTCGTTCCAAAAAGCAAACACTGAAGAAAGACTTTGAGGAATATCTGAACGGCTTTTCTCCAAATGTTCAGGAAATCCTTGACAAGTTTAAGTTTCGTAATCAAATTGCTACTATGGTAGATGCGGATATCCTTGGCGCGGTTATAGAGAAATTTGTATCGCCAGATATCAATTTAAGCCCCAATCCCGTTTACAAGGATGATGAGAAAACCATCCTTCGCCATCCAGGACTGGATAACCACGGAATGGGTACGATATTCGAGGAACTTATCCGCAAATTCAATGAAGAAAATAATGAAGAAGCTGGAGAGCACTGGACACCAAGAGATGTGGTAGAACTCATGGCAGACCTCATTTTTGTTCCTGTGGCTGACCAGATCAAGGATGCCACCTACTCCTGCTATGATGGAGCTTGCGGCACGGGTGGTATGCTTACGGTAGCACAGGAAAGACTTCTCACACTCGCCGCAAAGCGCGGAAAGAAGGTCTCCATTCACCTATTCGGTCAGGAAATCAATCCAGAGACTTATGCTATAGCAAAAGCGGATATGCTACTAAAGGGGGATGGGGATCAGGCGGAGCATATCGGATTTGGTTCTACGCTCTCCTCCGATCAAAATCCGTCCCGTCAATTTGATTTCATGCTGTCTAATCCGCCTTATGGTAAGAGTTGGAAAACAGATGCGGAAAAAATGGGTGGAAAAAAGGAAATCCTCGACACTCGATTTAATACATATCTTGAGGGTGGAGAGGAGATGGCAATGATTCCTCGTACCAGTGATGGTCAACTTCTGTTCCTGTTGAACAATGTATCCAAGATGAAGAAAGACACTGCTCTTGGCAGTCGTATTGTTGAGGTGCATAACGGTTCCTCTCTTTTTACTGGGGACGCAGGATCGGGAGAAAGTAATACCCGTAGGTTTTTGATAGAAAATGACATGGTAGAAGCTATCATTTCATTACCAGATAATATGTTTTATAATACTGGAATTGGAACTTTTATTTGGATACTGTCAAATAAAAAAGAAGAACAGAGACGGGGGAAAATCCAACTAATAGATGCATCAAGAATGAAAAATCCTCTCCGCAAAAACATGGGGAAAAAAAATTGTGAATTTACTTCTGAAATACGTAAGGAAATATTGCGAATATATCTGGAAATGGAAGAAAGCGAGGTCAGCCGAATTTTTACCAATGAAGAATTTGGTTATTGGTCTATTACAATCGAGAGACCTCTTCGTCTCCGAATATATCCAGACCGGGAAATTCCTGTGGGTATTTTAAAAAATGCAGATGAAATGAAAGCTGTCAGAAAAGCGATCGCATCTGTTCCAATTGGCACACCTTTAGATGATTGGACAGCATTCGCTAAAGAGACAAAGTTAAAAGTCGCTATCCTTAAAAAAGTACGTCCGTTTATCACAGAAAAAGACCCAGCAGCACAGCCAATTGATGGTGAACCAGATGCTGATTTGAGGGATACAGAAATCATTCCACTTTTGTATGAAGGAGGTATTAGCTCTTTTATGCAGAATGAGGTTCTGACCTATGCTCCTGATGCATGGATTGATGAGAAAAAAACATCTATTGGTTATGAGATTAGCTTTAATAAGTATTTTTATAAACCAGTCAAGTTAAGGGAAATGCATGAAATTTTAGATACGTTGCATAATCTTGAAAAAGAAGCTAATGGAATGCTTTCAGAGATATTAGGGGGGATTGTATATGTATGATGATTATCCTTCCTATTCTACCATAAAACAAAAATGGGTAGATACTATACCATCACATTGGAATGTAAAACGTTTAAAGGCTATTTTTGCGATGCGCAAAGAGCGAAACAATCCTGTCATAACAGACAACATTCTATCTTTGACCGCAAAACAAGGAGTCATTCCTTATGCAAAAAAAGAGGGAACTGGAGGAAATAAACCCAAAAGTGATTTAACCCAATATAATATAGCACATAAAAATGATCTTCTTGTAAACTGTATGAATGTTGTATCAGGGGCTGCTGGTGTTTCTCGATATTTCGGAGCAATTAGTCCGGTTTATTATGCTCTTTATCCTCATGATGACAATAACGTATGGTATTACCATTATATTTTTCGGTTGATGACGTTCCAAAGAAGCTTAATTGGACTTGGAAAAGGTATTCTTATGCATGAAAGTGAATCTGGTACACTAACTTCTGTGAGAATGCGAATATCAATGGATTACTTAGGAAATGTCCTATTGCCAATACCTCCGCGTTCCGAACAAGATCAAATAGTTAAATTTTTGAATTGGAAAATATCGAGAATTAACAAGTTGATTTCTATAAAGCAAATGCAAATAAAAGAACTTGAGGAACAGGAAAAGAAAATTATTAGTGAGACTGTATTACATGGTTTGCATAATTCAGCACTAAAGGACAGTGGAAACAGATGGATTGGAGATATCCCTTCGGATTGGAGCCTTATAAAACTTGGAAGATTCTGCTCATTTCAAAATGGAATCAGCGAATCCGGTGTTTTCTTTACTTCTGGTACACCTTTTGTTAGTTATGGAGATGTCTACCGCCACTTGGAATTGCCAGAAACAGTGAGCGGTGTTGCCCGCTCCAACGAACAGCAGCAAAAGACGTTTTCTGTTCGTAAAGGAGATATCTTTTTTACCCGGACATCAGAAAATATAGAGGAAGTTGGCATGGCGACTGTCTGTAAGCACACAATAGAAAAAGCAGTGTTTTCTGGATTTGTTATCAGATGCAGACCATATCGTACTTTGGTTGATATTGATTATATGAAATATTACCTCAAAATTCCAGCCATCAGAAATCACTTTTCTTCAATGATGAACATTGTTATCCGTGCATCGTTGGGGCAGAATCTATTAAAACAGATGCCAGTAGTTATACCACCAATGAATGAACAGAAGGAAATTGCCGCATATTTGGATATTCAGCATGAGAAATATGCAAAGATTATAGAACCCATAAAGAAAGAGAGAGAAGTACTTGATGAGTTTAAGACCCGCCTCATTTCCGATGTAGTTACAGGTAAAATTGATGTTCGTGGCATTGAGGTACCTGACTTTGAATATGTGGTGGATGAAACGGGCACTATTTCTGAAGAGGATGTAGGTATCGATGAAACTGGTGAACAGGAGGAGTAATTATGGCTTTTGCAAATACCAGAGAAGAAGGACTTGAATCCCTCATAGTGAAATGGTTTGTTGAGCAGAATGGCTACGAGCAAGGCTCGAATGAAGATTATAATAAAGAATATGCGATAGATGAGGTTCGCCTTTTCCGCTTTCTACAGAACACGCAGACAGAGGAAATCGAGAAACTCGGTGTGTGCTACTCCGATGCCAAGAAGCGCCAGTTTTTAAACCGCTTACAAGGCGAGCTTGCCAAGCGCGGTATAATCGATGTTCTGAGAAACGGAGTCAAGGTTTATCCTGCAGATCTCATCATGTTCTACCTCACGCCAACTGCGAAAAATCAAAAGCAGAAGGAAATGTATGAGAAAAACATTTTCAGTGTGACCCGTCAGCTCCGTTATTCACAGGATTCAACAAAGCTCACACTTGATCTCTGCCTGTTCATTAACGGTCTTCCAGTTGTTACGATGGAACTGAAAAATCAGTTGACAAAACAGAATACAGAAAATGCTGTGCAGCAGTATATGGACGATAGAGATCCTCGTGATCTTATCTTTTCTTTCAAAAGGTGTATGGTGCATTTTGCCGTGGATGATGCCACAATTAAATTTTGCACAAAGCTTGCCAAGCAGGACAGCTGGTTCTTACCTTTTAATAAAGGTTATATGGATGGTGCAGGTAACCCGCCAAACCCGGATGGTCTAATGACAGACTATTTATGGAAGGATATTTTGACTAAACAAAAACTTTCCAAAATTATAGAGAACTATGCGCAAGTTATTGAAGAAACGGACGAGGATACCAAGAAGAAAACTATTAAGCAGGTATTCCCACGTTATCATCAGTTGGATGCCGTTGAGAAACTTCTCGCTGATGTGAAAGAAAACGGTATCGGCAAGCGATATCTGATTCAGCACAGTGCAGGCAGCGGCAAGTCCAATTCAATTGCATGGCTTGCTCATCAGTTGATTGGCTTGGAAAAGGCCGGCCATCCCTTGATTGACTCCGTGCTTGTGGTTACGGATCGTCGTATACTGGATAAACAGATTCGTAATACTATCAAACAATTTATGCAGGTCAAGAATACTGTCATATGGGCAGAACATTCCAGTGATCTGCGGAAAGCAATTCAAGACGGCAAGCGAATCATCATTACCACGGTGGAGAAATTCCCATACATTGTGACGGAAATCGGTCAAAATCATAAAAATAATCGTTTTGCCGTTATCATAGATGAAGCACACTCTGGTCAGAGCGGACGTAACTCCGCACAAATGAATCTGGCTCTTTCTGGTTTTGCTTCTGAGGAAGAAATGGACAATGAGGACAAGATTAACGCTATGATGGAAGGCAGAAAACTCCTAACTACAGCCAGCTACTTTGCTTTCACTGCCACGCCAAAGAACAAGACACTGGAGATGTTCGGCAAGAAAATGTATGATGAATTCGGAAAGCCTATTTTAAATGAGGATGGCACACAAAAAGCGAAGCCATACCATGTCTATACGATGAAACAGGCCATACAGGAAGGTTTCATTCTCGATGTGCTGAAGAATTATACTGCCATTGACAGCTTCTACCGTATCATGAAAACGGTGGATGATGACCCTATGTTTGATAAAAAACGTGCCCAGAAGAAGCTTCGCTCTTTTGTGGAAAGCGACTCCTACACCATAGCAAAGAAAGCGGCTATGATGGTTGAACATTTTCATGAACAGGTAATTGCCAAAAAGAAGATAAACGGCAAGGCTCGTGCGATGGTTGTAACAGCAAGCATCCCTCGTTGTGTTGAATACTACTATGCCATTAACAAGTGTCTCGCAGAGCGGCACAGCCCATATAAAAGTATTGTGGCATTTTCTGGTGAACATAAATATAATGGTCAGGAACCAGCATTAACTTCCGCAGCAATGAATGGCTTTTCGGATTCTAAGATACCGAAAGAATTAAAAAAAGACCCATACCGTATTTTAATTGTTGCAGATATGTTTCAGACTGGATTTGATGAGCCGTTGCTCCATACCATGTATGTGGACAAGTCTCTTTACGATATAGGTGCCGTTCAGACGCTTTCGAGACTGAATCGTGCCTGTCCAGGTAAGGAGGATACGTTTGTGCTTGATTTTGCAAATAAGACGGAGGTCATTGAGAAAGCATTCTCTACATTTTACCGGACAACCATCTTGTCAGGAGAAACCGATCCAAACAAGCTATACGATCTGATTGCGGATATGGAGGCGTATCAGATATATACAATTGAAGACATTGAACGCGTGGTTGACTTGTTTTTAAATGGAGTTAACCGTGACCGTATCGATTCTATCCTTGATGCTTGTACAGCTGTATATAAGCAACTTGAGACGAATGACCAGATTAAATTCAAGAGTTCTGCAAAATCTTTTGTCAGAACGTATGGTTTCCTTGGATCGATACTTCCTTATGGAAATATGGAATGGGAGAAGCTATCCATCTTTTTGAATTTACTTATTCGGAAATTGCCGTCTCCGCGCGATAATGATATGTCAGATGGAATTCTGGAAGTTATTGATCTGAAGAGCTATCGAAATGAAGCACGTGAGATGATATCCATTAAATTAGAGGACGCAGATGCGGAGGTGGCTCCAGTTCCAGCAGGTAAGACAGGACATATTGTCGAGCCTGAAATGGATATACTATCCAGAATTGTTGCCGATTTCAATGATATGTTTGGCAACATCAACTGGAAAGACTCAGAGAATGTGCAGCGACAAATTGTCGCTATTCCAGAGATGGTATCTAAGGATGAAACCTACCAGAACGCTATGCGAAACTCAGATGAACAAAGTGCAAGGCTGGAAAGTGAACGTGCCCTGCAGCATGTCATTTTCTCTATTATGGCAGACAACATGGAGCTGTTCAAACAGTTTCAGGATAACCCATCTTTCAAGAAGTGGTTATCTGACTTGGTATTTAACCTTACCTATAATCCAGAGGATAAGTTATGAGAGGCCATAGATAGAAAAAATACAAGGTTTTGTTCTCATAAGTCGTGAATGCTGTTAAGAATAAAGCTCTTGAGTTAACCAGGCTCAAGGGCTTTATTGTTGGCAGTAATTACTACCAGCAAACAATTCTCTTTCTGGCGATGCGAAGCATCCCCAAATCTAAAAATCTATGGTATAATCTAAAAACAGGATGTGGGCGTAGAGTTAACTGAAAAATAGGGCTTGACGTCTCTTTTGGCAAGAGGTATAGGGCTTCCGCCAAAGCGAAACTGCGCCTTCCGGGTATCCGAATCACCACCTCTACCCATGTGGAAGATTGTTGCCAATTGTCGAAAATATGAAATAGGCTAATCAGTAGAAATGACAATTACAAAAAATAGTAAATGAAAACGTTTTCCAAACATAGGGAGCAGGCATTGTTTTTTAGTTATAATTTATAAAATGATTAATGACGTTTTCTGATAAAAAAGACTATAAAATGTGATAGAATAAGTATAACGTAAAGCTAATAGATTAAAGCTTCCAAAAGTGATAGAAACTATGATTTATTTGGAGGCTGCGAATAGTTTTAATCAAGAAAATGAAAAAGAGGATAGACAAAGATGGATGTGGAGAGCTTACAATAATTCGAATAATTCTACAGCGATACAGAATATGATAAAGGATTGTATGGAAACAGAAGATATATTTGATATTGATTCAAACATGTTTTAGACATGCAAAATAATTAAGACAGGGTTGTTTAATGCATTAAGAAGGAAATTGTTTTATTTACAGATGGCAATGTTGCGTTAGAAGTACCCATAACGCCGGAACAGGATACCGTTTGGTTAAACCGTAATCAGATGGCCGAATTATTTGAGCGTGATGTAAAAACGATTGGAAAACATGTTAACAATGCGCTGAAAGAGGAGTTGCAGGATCAGACCGCAACTATCATTTAAAAGAGGTGATGCGGATTATGAAACGGACAGAAGAACAGTTGGATGCAAAACAGATTTTATCAGTGATTGAAAAATATAACTTAGCTCTGGACTTGTTGGATGCATATGACCATCAAAATATGAAGCGGCCAGAAGGTGGGAATACTATTTATATACTCTCTTACGAAGAGTGTCGGAAAGTAATTGACAGTATGGGCTTTGGAGAATCCAATGATGTTTTCGGTAATGAGAAGGATGATTCTTTTAAGGGAAGTATTGGGGCGATTTACCAGACCTTTGCAGGCCAGGAAGTTTATCCGTCTTTGGAAGAAAAAGCAGCAAATTTGTTATACTTTATTACAAAGAATCATTCTTTTTCGGATGGGAATAAAAGGATTGCTGCTGCTATTTTCTTATATTTTATGGATAGAAATCAGGCGCTGTTTCTGGATGATGAAAAGATAATTTCTGATCATACTTTGGTAGCTTTGACAATTATGATTGCGGAATCAAGGCCAGAGGAAAAAGAAATGATGATTAGTGTAATCATGAATTGTCTAAAGTGATTAAAAAGTGGGAGTGTCCGCATAAAATTTGATATATTAGGGCATAACCTTTAAGCCGCCAGAACCGCCGGCTTTGAAAAAATGGGGTGGGTGGGGTTGTGTATAGAAACAGATGTTACTCTGCCTGCTCCAAGTTTCGCAGGCACTCTTTGACCTTGCCATAATAAATGCGGAGGAACTTATTCGCTGCGGCGGTCATGTAAGCATAGTAAGGCTTTCCTTGTACCCGCTTTTTATCAAGAAAACGATATACCGAATCGTCCTCAGGGGCATTCTGGAGCAGCGTCGTCATGATCTGAAATAAGGTCTTGCGCAGCCTGGCAGAGCCAACTTTTGAAGCCCTGTTGCTCTTGGACTTGTGCTGGCCGGGCTCATCCACGCCGGGGTCAACGCATGCAAAGGCGGTTAGTGCTTCCCTGTGGGTAAATCTGGAGACGTTCCACATGCCAGAAAGAATAGGCATAGTCAACCCATTTTTCGCTTCCGTCCTCACGTGGCGGACTGTTAAAGAGTTTATTGACACCGGGATAAGTATTATCCAGCAGTGCTATCAGGTTTGCTTTTGCGGCAACCGTTTGCTTCATAAAGAAGCTGAATTGAGAGTTTAAAGTTTTTAACTGAGTACGTGTATTGTCCATACCTGAATATTGGCGTAATTCTGTCCAGTTGTCAAGAGTATAGCGTGCAATCTTGCGGGCGTCTGTCGGGTCTGATTTGACCTTTTGCAAGGAGTTGTTGCCGACGTTTTTGATCAGGTGGGGATTCATAACGGAAACGAATAATCCGGCTTCGTACAGAGCCTTAAGCATGGGCTCATGGTATCTGCCCGTACATTCCATAACGATTTTGGTTGAGCCCTCTAAAGAACCAAGGTAATCTGCAAGTTCAATGAGGTCCTGGGATGTATGGGAAACATTGAAAGGTTTGCGGATTATAGTGCCGCCAGGCTGCAGGATAGCGATGGTGCTCTTGTTTTTTGAAACATCAATCCCTACTGCGTTGTACATTCTATGTACCTCCAAAGGTGAATTTGCATGGATTCCAGCATTTCTCATTGCCGATTCAATCTCCTGGGGTATCAAACGAACGTGGTGTGGTAGTTCAACCTGCATAAGGGGTGGGGGTACCTTCCCTCCAGTGATTCAGCTTTGGAAGCTCCGGTGACCACACAAGCGCTTTTGGCAACAATTTTGATGGATACATAGTGATAAGAGGCAACCAGGAATATGCGCGTTCCTTTGGAGTATAACTGACGGATGAAACGCAGCAGCAGCTGGTGCGAGACTACCAGAGGATGGAAGCCGCCGGCATGGAGGCGGAGCTGGAACATACCTGGTTTTTGGTAAATTAATCTGGTCCCCGTATTTACTGATTACGGTTTTGATTGGTATTTTATGTATGCCGTTTACGGTAAAAAAATGGTGAAGGATGAAGGTATGACAATGGTATGACAGGAAAAGAAACCTGTGATAAGATAGTTGCGGAAGATAAGTTGTAACAGTTCAGACGGCATTTTCCTGCCGTCTGAATGGCTGCAATAAAATACGAAACATGGAGAAAAAGTATGTTGAATATTTTAATATGCGATGATGAGAAACCATTTTTAGACAGGCTGGCTAATAAAATTACCGTTTATTTAGAAAACAGAGAGATACCGTTTCAGATGGCTGCATTCTGTTCAGGGGAAGAGCTTCTTAAGCACAATGAAGATAGATTGTTTGATATTGCATTTCTGGATATCAGCATGAATGCGGTCAGTGGAATGGATGCAGCAGAGTATCTTAGAGACAGGAATCGGAAAATTTGCATTGTTTTTGTGACGGGTTATATGGACTATGTGCTGGAGGGCTACAAAGTCGGAGCGTTTCGCTATCTGGTGAAGGATTCCCTGGAGATTAGCTTTGAGGAATGTATGGAAGCGGTGCTGAAGAAATTTCATATAGATACGGATGAAATCTGTTTGGAATTTACTGATAGAAAGCGGTATCTGAAAGCAGATGAAATCTGTCTCGTGGAGAGCAGGGGGCATAAGCTTTTGTTTCTCGCAGTGGACGGCAAACATGTCATCGGAACCATGAACCGGAAGCTGACGGACGTGGAGGGCCTGCTTGGCGGACATGGGTTTCTGCGGGTTCATCAGAGTTATATGGTTAACATGAAATATATTGTAAACATCGCAAGCTACCGCCTGGAACTGGAGCCGGATATTATTCTGCACGTCCCTAGAAACAGGTATCCGTATGTAAAACGGGAGTATGCCATTTACAAAGGAGACAGCCTATGATTGCCTATATTTTGACGCATCTGTGGGTGTTTATGGAAATGCTTTTCCTGGATATTCTGGCCGATGCCTTTTTGATAAAAAAGAAATCGGGAAGCAGATCAAAACGTGTTTTTGGTCTGCTCTTTTTGACCATGGTTATGTCAGTCAGTGTGACGCTGTTTGAGGATATTGTGGCACTTAAGCTGTTTTTTGACTTTTTGCTTGTTTATGCCTATCTTTTATATTTTTATCAAACTACATTAGGGGAGGCGCTCTCCGTATATGTAATTAATTATTCGGTGATTATCTGTATTGATTTTATTGGTGTGTCCGGATATTACTATATTTTTGGAACTTCGGAAAATATGCCAATGTTTTACCTCATGTGCCTGATGGTAAAAAGTACGGAGCTTGGGAGCGGCTTTTTGATCCGATGGTTTTGGAAAAAAGGCGGGAATGCAGCCATACGTTCAGAGGGAATACGGGCATTGTTTCCGTCATTCGTAATCATTGCGGGGGCAGGAATCTTTGCATCACAGTTTCTGATGCGGACGCAGACTGTGCCTGTGGAGGTGGCGGTTCTTATGGCTGGCATGATAGGACTCAATATTTTTCTGGTTTTTAATATGCTGTTGGCGGCAAGAGTGGAACTGGAGAAAAACAGTTTGAAGGACGCGGCCCGTCAAACAAAGATGGAACTTCTAATTTACCAAAATAAACAGGAGCTGTATACAAAACAGGGAAAACGCCTCCATGAGTATAAGAACCAGCTTTTGACAATCAGCGATATGCTGGAGCAGGGGCTGGTATCCCAGACGCTTCAATACACCCAGGGCCTGACTGGAGAGATTGGGAAAGCGCTGGAACGCATTTACACCAATCATCCGGTTGTTGATGCAATTTTGAATATGAAAAGGCAGGAGGCATTAAACAGAGGTGTAAACGTAAACCTCATGTGCGGGGATCTCCGGGATATGATATTAAAAGAAGATGAGATTATTATATTGCTGGGAAACCTGCTGGATAATGCCATAGAAGCGGCTGAAAAATGCGAGTCTGAAGGAATGGTCCTGGTCCGGATTGTCCGGGAAAAACGGCAGCTTGTGATAACCGTGAAAAACTCTTATGCCGGGCAGCTGCACCTGGAAGACAGCAGATTGATGACTTCAAAGCTGGATGAAGAAAACCATGGTTATGGGCTGGCGGCTATTCAGGATATTGCCGGGCGGTATGATGGGACCTTTGTAGTAAAGGCGGAGGGGGATTATGTGAAAGCGACTGTCTTGATACCGGATATGTGAAGACGGAAATGAATGAGCTTTTTTTGCGTTCCATAGTATGATTTTGCAGGAGTTGTTCTGTGTATTTATTTAATAAGGTATGATAGGAATAGTCAGCTGGAGGATTGGCTGACTCATAAATACACAAAGGGGAGAAACAACATGCAAAGGGATAAGAAACGATGCAGAAGACTATGTTCCATCGCGCTGACGGTGGTATCGAAGCCAGAGCGGAGGACAATAAGGTGTTTGTGACTGGGGAGGCATACTCGAATATCAAACTTGACTTTGTGATATGTCCATATCCGGCGGAACTGTCACCGGAGGAGACGGCGAGGGCAGCCGCATCATTTATAATGATAACGGCAGTCTGCCAATCCCGATTCGTAGTGGAAATTATCAGTTTGACGGCTGGTTTAAAGCGAAAGCAGGAGGCACAAAGGTAACTGTGGATACGGTACTCACAAAGGACAGTACCATTTATGCTCATTGGACGAATACAGATGGTTCTGGCAGTATGGGTGGATCTGGTGGAAGCACAGGAGGTCCGGCTGCCGCGGTCGGAGGACTGAAAGAAAGCCTGCCGAAAAATCATACAGGTGAGACGGAAATCATAAATAACGTCAAAGTCCCCAGCTATGTGGAAGAAGTAATCTGGAAAGCAATGGAGGACGGCAGATGGAGACTCGGCTGGGTTGTGATTGATGGAAAATACTATTATTTATAATAAATTTTATATATAATTTTCGATTATTCGCATAAACACTATACTTTCAAGCAATTTGAAGTATAGAAAATTATTCAATTTACCACGAATTTACCACGATTGAATGAGCCTTGATATGACAATAAAATAGCACTAAAAAGACACCCTTAACACCTAAGCGGTGTCTTTTATTAAAAAGCAGTCAATCCTAAGACTAACTGCTTTGTGTGTATGGATATGAAATTGTCAAACTGGAATTTCTTGCTATTTCCCCAATATACTTGATAAAATAGCAAGTGTAATCATTTCAATACGGCTTGATACAGCATATCATAGTGGATATAATGCATTATCTAAAAATAACATTTTACTTAGGCACATCTACTGAGTAGCTTAGAAGGTCACCTCTTTTGTTACTTTGTAAGTCATTGTAATACCACATATACATAACTGTACCATAGACCTCATATTCTATTATCCCATCTGGCTTTTGTCCTTCTACCTCTAGGGAATAAATTTCTTTTTCTCGTGCGTATCCAAATACAAAACGTTTTTCTGGATAATCAGGATTTAAATCTTGCTGAACATCACTTAATGTCAAACTAGAATGAATAAATTTTTTAAAATCTCCACCATAAGTGGTGGCTGGTGTAGTTGTGGCTGGTGAGGCATTTATAAATGCATATTGTATATGCCCATTCTGTACTTGTTTTTTACAACGAGCCATTACTAAACCTTGAATGTCATCATTATCATTTCCCGCCCGATAGAATATCGTATCATAATTTTTACCTTGCCATATATGCAAAGTTTCATCAACATGATTTAGAAAATCTTTAGGTGCAGACAATTCTTCATGTTCTTCTTTCAACGGAGAATTCAAAATAGCTTTCTCTATAGAATTATAATATGTAAGTTCCGAATCAAGCTCGTCATTATCTTTCATATTAAACTCAATATATTCATTTCCATTATTTTCATCTTCTGGAACATAAGTATAACGACCGTTTTCAATATGGTCATCATATTCAAAATCAACAAACACTCCAATGCCTATCAGAGCTATAAAAATAAAAAAAATTGTTCCAATTATGATTAGTATTATTTTCCAAAATTTTTTCATAGTATTTACTTCCCTAGTTACTTCAAATTCTAATTTGCCGATTTCTTCATATCCATATTATACCATTCGCATATCAGCACCACAATAAAATTTTATGCACCAATAATCTTATTGAACAGCTCTAACAGTACATTATTTCATCACTCCAATCTAAAATTTAGGTAAGAGAAAAGCAGTTAATCATACAACTAACTGCTTTGTATAATGGATATGAAGTTGTCAAACTGTAATTTGCTTATCCATAAACCTATCTCTTTTCTTTTGTTTCTGGAAGAATAATCTCTTTTCCCTCTTTTTCCATTCTCTTTATAAAGTTATCAAAGTGGTCTGTTATACCGTCAACAAAAAAAGCTTTTTTCTTTCTTCCATTGACATACACATTCATACCACCACGTTTCATTTTACAATAGGATATGTCCGATACTTTCCAATGCCTTTTATAAAAAAATGCCTTAATTACAGTCACATCATTATTATCTACACAAATATCCCAGACACCTTTTATTGGTGCAATCATACCCAAAAAAGTAACTCCAAACCAAATAATAGAAAATGGAATAATTATCATCAAACTCCCTTTAGAACAAAAAGTTTCAGGGTCACTCCACAAACACCAGATAAAAGCAACAAGTACAAACAAAGCGCCTATTGCACATATAAATGATACATCGGTTATTGTCCTTACCGTAAATTTTTTTAAAGATTGTGTTCGCGTATGATTTCTTCTTTGCATTATATCTAAGACTAATAAGACAATATATGCCGTTATAATGCCACCTATATACTTCATATAGTATCACCTCCACAACTTCCACTTTTCTTAGTTCTATAAACTCTAATTTGTCCTTTTCTTCATACCATATTATAACAGTTCCATATATCCGCCACAATAAAAATCAGC
>ENA-OQJZ01000653-OQJZ01000653.1-human-gut-metagenome-genome-assembly--contig:-NODE-653-length-13670-cov-5.782388_pt1 | contig 13670 bp, 12 predicted proteins | sample MGYA00242618_ERZ504785 | MGnify/ENA primary metagenome ERZ504785 (study PRJEB26092, sample SAMD00036354) | human gut metagenome | host: Homo sapiens | study: EMG produced TPA metagenomics assembly of...
CACCGGCGGCTGATCTCAAACGGGGATTCTGCAACGCGGCAAAACGCCAGATGGTTCAGAGGATGCCCCGGAAGAAAGCCGCCGCCCCTGCCAAGGAAGAAAGCTACACCGTGATCGACCTTGAAACCACCGGTCTGAACGCCGCCTCAGATGCCATTGTGGAATACGGCGCTCTCCGTGTGCGGGATGGTCAGCCTGCCGAAGAATTTTCGGCCCTTGTCCGGGGCACAGAACCTCTGCCGGATGTGGTGGCAAAGCTCACCGGCATCACGCCGGAGGAGCGGAGCGGCGGTATGGAGCCGCTGGCCGCGCTGGAGGCGTTCCTCGCATTCGTGGGCAAAGACACGCTGGTGGGCTATCACCTGAAATTTGATCTCGATTTCTTGCGTGCGGCCTGCATTCGGAATGACAGACCCCTGCTTACCAACCGCAGCATCGATGTTTTGCCCCTTGCCCGCCGTAAGGTGTCGGGGGTGATGAACTATAAGCTGCTCACGCTGGCCCGGTATTTTGAGGTTGCCCAGCAGGAGACCCATCGCGCCCTGCCCGACTGCCGCCTGATCCAGCAGGTCTATGCAAAACTGAATGAAACGGGATCGGCCCACTGATAAAAATGCCGCTTCTATGGGATCTTTTTAGTCTTTTCCCCGCCCACGCGGGGGTGATCCTATTATGGAGCCGCAATACAAAGAACGGTACGACTTTTCCCCGCCCACGCGGGGGTGATCCCTGCGAATGGCTAGAAAAAATCTGGGGCATGGGCTTTTCCCCGCCCACGCGGGGGTGATCCCTTCGATGCAACAAGCGTACCTACACCGGGAGACTTTTCCCCGCCCACGCGGGGGTGATCCCAAAGAACTGACAGAAGAGCTACACCATGACTACTTTTCCCCGCCCACGCGGGGGTGATCCCCACTCGCTGGTGTAGTATCCATTGTGGTGAATCTTTTCCCCGCCCACGCGGGGGTGATCCTGTGCAATATCATGGCAAAGGACGAAAAAACTTCTTTTCCCCGCCCACGCGGGGGTGATCCTTTGTGATAACTGCCGTTTCACTTTTCTTGTGTTCTTTTCCCCGCCCACGCGGGGGTGATCCTGACATCCGTCTCGCCGTTGAAGTTCTGGATGCCTTTTCCCCGCCCACGCAGGGGTGATCCCAGTTATTTCAACAAGAGCGTAAGTAAATCACACTTTTCCCCGCCCACGCGGGGGTGATCCTAATACCCGCGCCGCTCTTGGGGTTTTCCAGAGCTTTTCCCCGCCCACGCGGGGGTGATCCTCCACAGGCGATATCGTCGTCCTCGTCCCTGTACTTTTCCCCGCCCACGCGGGGGTGATCCCCTATGGCATTGATTAAGATCAAAGACATGCGGCTTTTCCCCGCCCACGCGGGGGTGATCCCTATGTCTCTTTCTTCTGATAGCACGGTTCTGACTTTTCCCCGCCCACGCGGGGGTGATCCTGTCAACAGCAACGGCAATGCGAACTGCAACAACTTTTCCCCGCCCACGCGGGGGTGATCCCATAGCGCAGATCGTTTTTGACGCGGTGCAACGCTTTTCCCCGCCTGCGCGGGGGTGATCCTATCCGAGATGTCGATGCCAAACTCCCGGTAGCCTTTTCCCCGCCTGCGCGGGGGTGAACCCATGGCAGAGATCACCGCTGCGGTCAGTTCCGCCTTTTCCCCGCCTATGCGGGGGTGATCCTTATAATCCTTTTTGCCGTACAAAAAGTACGGACTTCTCCCCGCCTGTGCGGGGGTGATCCTGCCCCGACCGACCTGCGCGGGCGGCCCATCAACTTTTCCCCGCCCACGCGGGGGTGATCCCGGCCCGTGCAAGGATGCACTCGACAAGCTGGACTTTTCCCCGCCTACGCGGGGGTGATCCCAAGCGGAAATCTATCCGCTCACAGGTGAGTGACTTTTCCCCGCATGTGCGGGGGTTCCACATTGACAACCCTGCGCAAAAAGCAGATAATAGGTTTATCTTGAATGCAGAGCGAGGGAAAGTATATGCTGTATTTTGAAAACGATTACTGCGAGGGTGCGCATCCGGCGATCTTACAGAAGCTGGTGGAGACCAACTTTGAAAAGGTCTCCGGCTACGGCACCGATCCCTATTGCGCCAGCGCGCGGGAGAAGATCCGCGTGGCGTGCGGCGCACCGGATGCCGATGTCTGGTTCATTTCGGGCGGCACCCAGAGCAACGCCATCGTCATTGCATCGATGCTGCGCCGCTGGGAGGGTGTGCTGGCCGCATCCACCGGCCATGTGGCTGCCCACGAGGCCGGTGCCATCGAGTTCACGGGCCACAAGGTCATCGGCCTGCCGCACACCAACGGCAAGCTGGATGCCGGGACTGTTGAGGACTGGTGCAGGACCTTCTATGCCGATGGCAATATGGACCACCTCGTGTTCCCGGGCATGGTGTACATCTCCCACCCGTCGGAGTACGGCACCCTGTACACCAAGGCAGAACTGGAAGAGCTGTCCGCTGTCTGCCATAAGTACCACATGCCGCTGTTTATGGACGGTGCCCGTCTGGGCTATGGTCTGGCCGCCGAGGGTACCGATGTGACGCTGGCCGATGCGGCCCGCCTGACCGATGTGTTCTACATCGGCGGCACCAAGGTGGGCGCGCTCTGCGGCGAGGCAGTTGTGTTCCCCCACGGCGCACCGGCTCACTTTATGACCATGGTCAAGCAGCAGGGCGCTCTGCTGGCAAAGGGCCGTCTGCTGGGCATTCAGTTTGATGTACTGTTCACCGATGACCTGTACCAGACCATCAGCAAAAATGCCATTGAGACCGCCGCCGTGCTCAAGAAGGGGCTGGCCGGGAAGGGCTATTCGTTCTTCATGGATTCCCCCACGAATCAGGTGTTCATCGTGCTGTCCAACGAGCAGCTGGCCGCACTGGAAGGCAAGGCCAAGTTCGGCTTCTGGGAGAAGTACGATGATACCCACACCGTTGTCCGCATTGCCACCAGCTGGGCCACCCGGATGGAAGAGGTGGAGCAGCTGCTGGAGCTGATGTAAGGGCACACCTGCCAAATGGCGGTGCGTCTCTTTGTGCAGGATGCAGATTGTATTTCCTGCGCGGATATGCTATTCTTAACTGGATAAAGGCTGCACTTTGTGCACCGTGGAAGGATGGTTTGTATTATGGGCTTTTTTGACAAGCTTTTTGGCGGCAAGGCCGCATCCGAGACGAAATTTTCCGGCCAGAAGATGACGGTCATGCTTCCCATTGACGGCAAGGTGATCCCGCTGGAGCAGCTGCCTGACGAGACTTTTGCCTCTGCGATCCTGGGCCCCGGCTGCGGCGTGGAGCCCACCGGCGACACCGTTTATGCTCCTTTTGACGGCACCGTTACGCAGGTGCCCGAAAGCCTGCACGCCGTTGGTATGATGAGCGATGACGGCATTGAGCTGCTGATCCATGTCGGCATGGACACGGTGGAGATGAAAGGACAGGGCTTTACCTCCCTGACCAAAGAAGGGGCCAAGGTCAAGGCCGGCACCCCGCTGCTGAAGGTGGATCTGGAAGCCATCCGCGCCGCAGGCCACCCCACTGCAACGGCCCTCATCGTGACCAACAGTGATGACCTGCCGGAGATCAGTGTTGCTGCAAACGGCGATGCTGCCGCTGGCACGCCGGTGTTCAAGTTCAAGAAATAAGTGAGCAGATCCCCCGGAGGCAGAGTGCTTTCGGGGGATTTTTGCGGAGAAAAGTCGTACTTATTTGCAAAAAAGTTGTATTTTGCGCGGTTTTCTCTTGCATTGCAGGGGAAGCTGTGCTAGAGTAGACAAAGTGTGAGCCAAAAACCGGTACTGTGAGAGGAAAAGTATATGGAAACAAAAAAGAAACACGAATTATCCCTTGCAAAACGCATGGCGATCTCTCTGGTCTGCGGCCTGGTGGCCGGTCTGGCCTTTATGTTCCTGCGGGAGCATCTGAACGCCAGCGGTCAGGCAGAGACCTGGACCACCATCAACAACCTGCTGTTCCAGGATATCACCGCCGAGGGCGCTGAGCGAGCCTTTGGCATCTTCTATATCATCGGCCAGCTCTTCATCAAGGCGCTTCAGTTGGTGATTATCCCCATGGTCTTTACCTCCATTTCGCTGGCCATCGGCAGCATTGCAGACACCCGCACCATGGGTCGCATTTCCGCAAAGACCCTGTTCTGGTTCCTGCTGTGCTCCTTCCTGGCGCTGCTGCTGGCAGGCTGTGTGGGCTACGGCGCCTACTCCATGGGCCTGTTCAACACCCGCATCGAGGGTCTGGCAGAAGCCAGCGGTTCCACCGGTTCCAACCCCCTGAACGTGGTGCTGAACATCATCCCCTCCAACATCATCACTGCCTTTGGCAGCAATGGCGCTGTGCTTTCCAGCGTGTTCCTGGCAGTGGCCATCGGCCTGAGCATGAACACCCTGGGCGAGAGCCGCACAGCGACCCTGCGCCGCCTGCTGGGCGAGGTCAACGATGTGGTGGTCGTGTTCCTGAACTTCATCGTCAGCAACTTTGCCCCCTTTGCAGTCTTTGTGCTGCTGACCCGCACCTTCGCCATCTACGGCATTGATTACCTCAAGCCCGCGCTGGTCTATGTGGTGGTCACGGTGGTCCTGCTGCTGGTCTTCCTGGTCATTGCCTACCCGCTGGTCATTGCACTGGGTGCCAAGCTGAACCCCTTCACCTTCATCCGCAAGATCGCCAACGTGGCAGTGTTCGGCTTCTCCACCTCCTCCAGCGCCGCCACCCTGCCCCTGAACATCAAGGTGTGCGAGGAAGAGTTCGGCGTGGATGAGAGCATCGCTTCCTTCGTCCTGCCGCTGGGCATGACCATCAACATGGACGGCACCGCCATCATGCAGGTCATTGCCACCGTGTTCATTGCAGGCTGTGCCGGTTACACCGTCACCCCCGGCCAGCTGGTCGTGGTCGCCCTGCTGGCCCTGCTGGCATCTGTGGGCACCCCCGCCGCTCCCGGCGCTGGGGCTGTCATCCTGTTCACCATCCTGTCCGGCATGGGCTTCGTCAACGACGGCGCTCTGCTGGCCTACTCCCTGATCCTGGCCATCAACCGCCCCATCGAGATGCTGGTCACCTCCCTGAACGTGGTGGGTGATGCAGTTGCCAGCATCTGCGTTGCCAAGAGCGAGGGCCTGCTGAACGAGGAGACCTTCAATAAGTAACAATACGCCGTAACAGGCGCAGCAAAAACTCCCATGCACAGCATCTTCCGATGTGAGCATGGGAGTTTTTTTGTGGTAGTAATTGCGGGAAGAGTGTGGTATACTCGGCTCAGTTCAATAAACCGAAATTTGGAGGATCGAACTATGTGGAATGAATTAGGCATAAGCGGAGGAACCGCAATTGTTATCTTGATTGCGCTGTATTTTGTTATCAAGTGGGCAGTGAAAAATGGTATTAAAGAAGCATACAGTGCTATCACCGGAAAGAAAACTGATGAAGACATCAAAAACGAAAAAGAACTGAAAGAGCTTGGATTGGATTCAGAAAATCAATAACTTCGCGTTTGTGTAGCAAAGCGGAACAATAAAAGAGCAGTGCTTCCGGTGGGTGAACCCATTGGAGAGCACTGCTCTTTCTTTGTGGGAAAATTCAGCTGGCAGGAGCGTTACAGCGTGCCGTAGGGTGCAATGCCGATCATGTACTCAACGCCAATGGCGACCAGAACGACCAATGTGGAGATGATGAAGCCGTGCAGCATGGGCTTTGCGCCGGAACGGCAGAGTGATTTAAAGTTCGTGTTCAGACCGATGGCCGCCAGGGCTGCGACCATCAAAAACTTGCTGATGGTCTTCAGGCCGGAAACCAGCCCGGCGGGCAGAAGGCCCAGACTGGTCAGCAGGGACATGGCAAGGAACGCAAGGATGAACCAAGGGAAAATGGAACGGATGCTCACCTTGACACCGTTGGCCTGGGCGCTCTCTTTCTTTTTCAGGTGCAGGTTGATGGCGGCAAAGACCAGAACAGCCGGAATGATCGCCAGCGTGCGGGTCAGCTTGACCATCGTTGCAAAGTCACCGGCTGCTTCACTGAAAGCGTAACCGGTGGCTACAACGCTGGAGGTATCGTTGACTGCCGTACCGGCCCAGAGACCGAATGCGGCATCGGAAAGCCCAAGCCACCGGCCGAGGAGCGGGAACACAACGATCATCACCGTATCGAACAGGAAGGTGGCGGACATACCGTAGGCGATGTCCATGTCATCAGCCTCGATCACCGGCGCAATGGCGGCAATGGCAGAGCCGCCGCAGATGCCGGTTCCGGCGTTGATCAGGCTGCTTGTTTTCCAGTTGAGCCCCAGCGCTCTGCCGATCAGTGCGCCCAGCCCAAAGCAGGTGGCCAGGGTGAAGAGCATGACCGTCAGCGAAAAACGGCCCACGGTCAGCACGGTGCGGATGTTCAGGCTGGCACCCAGAAGGACGATGGCGAATTTCAGGACCTTCTTAGAGGTGAATCTGATGCCGGGCGCGGTTGTTTTGTTGGGCTGGAAAAATGCATTGATGGCCATGCCGATAAACAGGGCGATGACCGATGCGCCAATGAGGTGGAGCCCGGCGCTGCTTTCCAGCGTTTCCAGCCACTTGGCGATGCAGGCGATGCCCAGTGCCAGCGCGGCTCCGGGGATCAGGGCGGGGATCTTCTTTGACATTCGTTGGGTTTCCTTTCTTTTGCATGTTATACGGAAATAAAAACAAGCGAAAACCACCGGCGGAACCGGTGGTTTATTGCTGGAGAAAAGGGCGCTCAGAACGAGCCGCCGGAGGAGCCGCCAAAGCCGTCGCTGTCCACGGAGGAGCCGCCGGAGCTGCTGCTCTCCTCGTGGGGCGGGTCGTAGACCTGCACGCGGTCGGTGTGGGTGTAGTTGTCCACCTGCACCCGCAGCTTTAAGCCTGCGCCGATGTAATCGTTGGCCTCGGTCTTGAGCCGGGCTGTTTTCATCTGGCTGTACAGCACGCCGCAGACGATACCGGCAATGATCATGGGCACGCCGATGACGATGAGGAGCAGGATGGGCCAGCCGCTGGTGTCGTTGTCAACATCCAGAGGTTCGCCGTGCTCGGCGTAGAAATCCAGTGTGTCGGCGCACATGGAGAGGTACTCGGAGGCGGCCTCGGCCCAGTCGTTGTCCGAGAGATAGGGAACAACGGCATCTTCGATCTGCTCGATGCGGTAATCGGTAAAGGCTGTCACGCCGCCGCCGTAGGTGATGGTGACATACTTGCGGGAGCCGACTGCCAGCAGGAAGAGGATGCCGCTCTGTTCAGAGCCGCTGCCCAGACCGTTGGCAAGGTAGTAATCTTTGGCGTACTGGCGCTGGTCGGTGTCACCGATGCTGTCCACCACGAGAAAATATACGTCGCAGTCGTGGCCGTCGCTGGCGGCTTCGGCGGAAGCTTCCAGCTGGCTGTAAGTATCCGCATCGAACAGGCCCATCTCGTCCCGCACCAGCGGCGCGGCGGCAAAGGCGGGAATGCTCAGGCAGAGCGCCAGCATCAGTGCGGCCAGCAGGGCGGCAAAGCGTTTTGCAGTGTGTTTCATTCTGCCACCCCCTTATAACAACAGCAGGAACGCCAGCACTGCCATCAGGGGCAGGCTGATGCCCGCAAACCACGCGGCCACCCGGCTCTTGTCCACCGGCAGGTCGCCGATGAGCCGCCCGGTCTGCCCGTTCATGGCGAACAGGAAGTCCTTGTCCTTCCACCGGGTGTGGAGCATCCAGACCGGCAGCAGGGCGTAGTGGGCGTGGGTCATATCTACGTTGATGTTCTCGGAAATGGGGTGGATCTCGCTGTAGCCGCCGGTGGTGGCGTGGAGCGCATCGGCCGTGGAGTTGTACATCCGGCGGTAGGCGCGCTCGGCGCAGGCATCGGCATCCTCGTCATACCGGTCGGCCAGATAGCCGGGCAGGTAGGCCGTGGAGAAGGGCTTCAGGTCGCCGTAATCAAAAGGCTCAATGGCATCCATGTGGGTGTTGGGCATCTTGCTGGAGCCGTCCACCGGCACCTTGGCAAAGGCGGCCGAGCCTTCGCGGCGCACATCGTAGTGCTGGGTGGTGGTCACCATGTAATCGCCCTCGCGGTGGCTCTCGGAGTTCTGGCCCTCGTACCGGCCGCGCGCGTCGGCCTTGGCATCGTAGAGCCAGAAGGGGACATATACGCCCTGGATCTCTGCGATGTGGTTCTGGCTCTTGAATGCCTTGGGCAGGAAGGCCTTGCCCTTGTAATATCTGGTCAGCTGGGCAATGGCGGCCTTTTTGTCCAGCTTGAAGGGCAGGATGTACTCCGGCTTCAGCTTGCCGGAGAGCTTGCCGCCCAGCACTGTGGGGTTGCCGCAGTAGGGGCAGGTGGTGGCGGCGGTGGTCTCGTCACAGACCAGCTCGGCCCCGCAGGTGGGGCAGGAGTAGCTGTTCAGGCCCTCCGCCTCGGCCTCGCTCCACACCGGACTGTCCTGCCGGGGCAGTCGGGCGGCTTTTTTGGCATCGCCCTCGGCGGCAGTGTCGGCAGCGGCCTGCTTTTGGGCGTAGCGGGCCTCGATGTCCTTTACGTCGTAGGCCGAGCCGCAGTAATCGCAGACCAGCTTGCCGCTGGCACCATCGTAGTGCAGGGGGCCGGTACAGGCCGGGCACTGATAATTCGTTGTCTTTTCAGCCATGCGTCAGACCCCTCTCAGGCCCCAAAGGGCTTGCCGCACTCGGGGCAGAACTTGGGCGGGTTGGCCGGGTCGGCAGGCACAAAGCCGCAGTTGGCGCACTTGGCGGCGGGCCGGGGCTTGCCGCACTCCGAACAGAATTTGCCGCTGTTCTTTGCACCGCAGCTGCACACCCAGACAGCCGGGGCTTCGGGTCGGGGCTTGCCGCATTCGGCACAGAACTTGCCCGTGTTGCCGGTGTGGCCGCAGCTGCAGGTCCAGCCAGCGGCCGGTGCGGCCTGAGGCTGCGCGGCGGTCTGCTGGCCGCCCATCTGGTAGAGATCCCGGGCGTTGACACCGCCCGCTGCAGCAGCCTGGTTCATCCCCATAAAAGCCATGGCGGGGCCGGCGGCGGTGTTGGAGGCGGCAGCCTGCATGGCGGAGGCCTGCGCGCCCACCAGATGCGCGGCGGCGCGGGTGGGGTCCATAAAGGCTGCACTGCGCTGCAGCTCCTTGATCATCTGCTCGTCCTCTTCGCTGGCCTTGACACCGGAAACGCCCAGAGAGACGATCTCGATGCCGCGCAGCCTGCTCCACTTGGCGCTCAGCTCCTGATTCAGGGCCTCGGCCAGCTCGGCGGTGTGGCCGGGCAGGGCGGAGTAGCGGATGCCCTGCTCGCTGATCCGGGCAAAGGCGGGCTGCAGGGCGGTCATCAGCTCGGTCTTGAGCTGGCCGTCCAGCGCATCGCGGGTGTAGGCGTTTTCCACATTGCCGCAGACATTGGTGTAAAACAGGATGGGGTTGACCACCCGGTAGCTGTACTCGCCGAAGCACCGGATGCCGATGTCAATGTCGATGCCGGCGCGCTGGTCCACCACCCGGAAAGGCACCGGGTTGGGGGTGCCGTACTTGTTGCCGGTGAGCTCCCGGGTATTGATATAGTAGATGCGCTGGTCGGAACCGGTCTGCCCGCCAAAGCTGAACCGCTTGCCCAGCTCGGCAAACACGCTGTCGATGTTCTTCAGCCCGCCGCTGAGCAGGGAGGGCTGGGTGCCGGTGCTGTAGGTGTACTCGCCGGGCTCGGCACAGAGGTCCACCACCTTGCCCTGCTCCACGATCAGCACGCACTGGCCGTCGGCCACGGCAATCACAGAGCCATCCGAGATGACGTTCTCGCCGCCGTGCCGGTTGGCAGAGCGGCCATTGGTCCGCTTCTGGCCCTTGACGGCCAGCACCTCCGCAGGCAGAGCGTCACAATAAAAATATTCCTTCCACTGGTCGCCCATCACGCCGGATGCCGCGCCCATGGCTGCTTTGATGAGACCCATAACTTCAATCTCCTTTTGTGCCGGGCAGTGCCCCAAAGCAGAGAATGGCTCCCCCGGGCGCTGCGGAATTTGGGACAAGTATAACATAATCCGGGAAATTGTAAAAGCGATTTGGCAAAAAGGCGGCAAAAAGACGAAAGAAAAACTTGTTCTTGCTTTTTTGCCCCGGCGGGTGTACAATACCCTACGAAAAACAAAACACAGGGGAGCTCGTAAGGCGGGCTGAGAGGAAGTAACCAAACTTCGACCCTTGACCTGATGCGGATAATGCCGCCGTAGGAAGTCATAGGAAAATGATTTTTTGCAGGAGGCACCGCTGTGGTGTCTCCTGTTTTTTTGTTGCCGCAAGCCGCCGCAACGGGCGGCTCCGGGCTGAGGGGGAGCGCCCTGAGCCTTGAAATAACTGCGATGGGAAGCCGTGTTCCGGCGTGAGAGGAGGCCAGCAAGCCTCGACCGCTTTTTGAGAAAGAGGAGTTACCAATGAAAAAATTCTCTGTGAAAAAGCTGGCTCTCGCTGGAATGTTCTGCGCCCTGTGCGTTGTGGGCAGTGTGTTCAGCTTCCCGATGTTCGGCAGCAAGTGCGCCCCCGTGCAGCACATGGTCAATGTGCTCTGCGCCGTGCTGCTGGGCCCCTGGTGGGGTGTGGGTGTGGCCTTTGTGGCCTCGCTGCTCCGCAATATCCTGGGTCTGGGCAGCCTGATGGCCTTCCCGGGCAGCATGTTCGGTGCCCTGCTCTGCGGCCTGGTCTACGCAAAGACCAAGAACCTGATCGCCACCCTGGTGGGCGAGGTGTTCGGCACCAGCATTCTGGGCGGCCTGTGCGCTTACCCGGTGGCCATCTGCCTGATGGGCAAGAGCGCCGGTGACATCGCGTTCTACGCCTACATCGTGCCCTTCCTCATCTCCACCGCTGTGGGTGCGGTCATTGCGGGCGTGCTGGTGTACAGCCTGCAGCACTCCGGTGCCCTGCGCTCCATGCAGAGCAGCCTTTCCTGACGGGGGTGCGTCATGTTTGCAGAGCAGTTTGCCAATGTCCGCACCAAAAGCCCCCTTATCCATAATATCACCAACTACGTCACCGTGAACGACTGCGCCAACATGGTGCTGGCCTGCGGTGCTTCGCCCATTATGGCCGACGATGCCGCCGAGGTGGAGGATATCACCACCATCTGCGGCGGGCTGAACATCAACATTGGCACCCTGAACAGCCGCACCATTGAATCTATGCTCAAGGCGGGCAAAAAGGCCAATGCACTGGGCCACCCCGTGGTGCTGGACCCTGTGGGCGCAGGCGCTTCCGCCCTGCGCACCGGGACGGCCTACCGCCTGCTGGACGAGGTGCGGTTCACGGTCATCCGGGGCAATATCTCCGAGGTAAAGACGCTGGCTTCCGGTGCGGGCACCACCAAGGGCGTGGATGCCGATGTGGCCGACAGGGTCACCGAGGAAAATCTGGACGGCGCGGTGGCCTTTGCCAAGGCTTTTGCCGCAAAGACCGGTGCCGTTGTGGCCATTACCGGTGCCATTGACATCGTGGCCGATGGGGCAAAAGCCTACTGCATCCGCAACGGCCACCCAATGATGAGTGCCATCACCGGCACGGGCTGCCAGCTCTCTGCCCTGACGGCGGCCTTTATCACCGCCAACCCCGGCCAGCCGCTGGAGGCTGCGGCTGCCGCCGTCTGCGCCATGGGCCTTGCGGGCGAGATCGCCCATGCACGGCTGACCCCGCTGGACGGCAACGCCACTTACCGCAATTACATCATTGATGCCATTTACAATATGACTCCGGCTCAGCTGGAAGAGGGTGCCAAGTATGAAGTGCGCTGAAGAATATATGCGGCTCTACGCCGTCACCGACCGTGCCTGGGTGGGCCGTCAGACCTTCTATCAGCAGGTGGAGAGCGCCCTGAAGGGCGGGGTGACCTGCGTTCAGCTGCGGGAAAAGGAGCTGGACGAGGAAGCCTTCCTGAAGGAGGCGTTTGAGCTCCACGACCTGTGCAAAAAGTACAACGTGCCCTTTTTTATCAACGATAACGTGGATATTGCCATCCGCTGCCACGCCGAGGGCATCCATGTGGGGCAGGAGGATATGGCCGCTGCTCAGGTGCGCCAGCGCGTGGGCGATGAGATGATGATCGGCGTATCCGTCCACAGCGTGGAGGAGGCCCTGGAGGCCGTCCGGCACGGTGCCGACTGTCTGGGTGTGGGTGCAGCTTTCTCTACCCACACCAAGGCAGACGTGGACGTTCTGCCCGAGGGCATGATGAAAGCCATCTGCGATGCCGTGGACATCCCCGTTGTGGCCATCGGCGGCATCCACAAGGAGAACCTGCTCTGGCTCAAGGGCACCGGCGTGAACGGTGTGGCCCTTGTCAGCGCGATCTTCGGTGCGGAGGACATCGAGGCCGAGTGCAGGGAGCTGAAGGCACTGGCGGAGCAGATCGTAAAATAATCTGTCATCCCGCGGCAAACCGGGGGCACCACCTTGGGCCGCGTTACAAAATTCATGGAGAAAACCAACATGAAAAGCGTATTTTGCGCAGGTGCCGGCATCCAGAGCGTACTGTTTTTTCTGAATGACGGCTGCCTGCCCCTACCCCTGTATGACCAGCACCCTGCTGTTCAGAGATAAACTGTCATTTGGAGGAAAGTACCATGCAGAACTATACCACACAGATGGACGCTGCCCGCAAGGGCATCGTCACGCCGGAAATGGAGATCGTGGCCAAAAAGGAATACCGCACCACGGAGGAGATCCGTCAGCTGGTGGCTGAGGGCAAGGTGGCCATTCCCGCCAACAAGCACCACACCTGCCTGAACCCCGAGGGCATCGGCTCCATGCTGCGCACCAAGATCAACGTGAACCTGGGCGTTTCCCGCGACTGCAAGGATTACAACGTGGAGATGGAAAAGGTGATGAGCGCCGTCAATATGGGCGCGGAAGCCATCATGGACCTGTCCAGCCACGGCAACACCCAGCCCTTCCGCCAGAAGCTGACCCACGAGTGCCCCGTGATGATCGGCACTGTGCCCGTGTACGATTCCGTCATCCACTATCAGCGCGACCTTGCCACCCTGACCGCGCAGGACTTCATCGACGTGGTGCGCCTGCACGCTGAGGACGGCGTGGACTTTGTCACCCTGCACTGCGGCATCACCCGCAAGACCATCGACCAGATCCGCACCCACAAGCGGAAGATGAACATCGTCAGCCGCGGCGGCTCTCTGGTGTTCGCCTGGATGAGCATGACCGGCAACGAGAACCCCTTCTACGAGCACTTTGACGAGATCTGTGAGATCTGCGCCGAGCACGACGTGACCATCTCGCTGGGCGATGCCTGCCGCCCCGGCTGCCTGGCCGATGCCACCGATGTCTGCCAGATCGAAGAGCTGGTGCGTCTGGGCGAGCTGACCAAGCGCGCCTGGGCACACAACGTGCAGGTCATGGTGGAGGGCCCGGGCCATGTGCCCCTGAATCAGGTGGCCGCCAACATGGAGGTGCAGAAGAGCATCTGCATGGGCGCTCCCTTCTATGTGCTGGGACCCCTCGTCACCGACATTGCCCCCGGCTATGACCACATCACCGCAGCCATCGGCGGAGCGGTGGCTGCCCTGAGCGGTGCTGCCTTCCTGTGCTATGTCACCCCTGCCGAGCCTCTGGCACTGCCCAACGTGG
>ENA-OQJZ01000658-OQJZ01000658.1-human-gut-metagenome-genome-assembly--contig:-NODE-658-length-13574-cov-16.028080_pt1 | contig 13574 bp, 10 predicted proteins | sample MGYA00242618_ERZ504785 | MGnify/ENA primary metagenome ERZ504785 (study PRJEB26092, sample SAMD00036354) | human gut metagenome | host: Homo sapiens | study: EMG produced TPA metagenomics assembly of...
CGGAACCCGTTCCCATGCCCACACCACAAACAGAAGAATTTCGGTGCTATCATGTACCGGACGAGTTTATGAAGGTTAAGATTTTGTGACTTTTCATTTTATTATCGTACCTACGTAATATTCATTCAAAAATGTACGAATAATGTACGTTCCGTCAACCTCTTACCCAGCTTTAGCACTCCACTCATGCTAAAAATAAAAGTCCCTGCAACTTTCGCTCACGGCTCCCACTCAGAGCCACAAACGATCGTTGCAGGGGCTTTCTTCATCTTACCGGTCACTCCATTTTGAATTATACAGACAGTTCCTGCCTTCGGTGAGTGCCAGATGAACTATTTTCAGGCAGTGCAGAAGAAACATTCAGCGTTGGATACGTGTGTAGATCACGTTTTCCACTCATGCCCTGCCCAAAATATCATTTTTACTTCCCGCTCTTTGCCTTCAGGCGGTCGTACTCCTTGTCCGCCGCAATGGCTTCCTTCGTAAAGGAATTGTTCTTCCACCATGCGACAAGTGCCGCAATGGTCGTGATGCCAGCCGTCACCAGCTGCTCCACAGTGGTGCTCTCGATGGGCAGCGGGCTCTTGCCCATGGCGCTCAGCATTTGGTTGGTCAGAGCCAGCAGCAGAACGGCGGTACGTGCAATGGTGCCTGCAGTAATGTTGAAATTCATACGTTGCTCCTTTCGTGTTCGTATTCATGTACTTCGATGTCGGACATTCTGTGGTTCAACACCTGAATGTCTCTCTGGATGACCGGGATCTTCTCCGCAAAACCGTTGTGCTTGCGGACTTCCCGGGTCAGCTCCTCAATTTTGTATTCCATCACGGCATTGGAACGCGAGTTTGCGATCAGTACGCCGATCAGGGTCACAACACCGCTGAGGATGGCGGCAATGATGCTTTCCATCGGCGCTCACCCCTTCCAGCGGCTCTTGGCTTTGCGCACGTCCACATGCACCCAGCCGTTGGTGCGTCCCAGACCGGGCGGGTAAATGCCGCAGCCACCGGCGTTGCCCAGCAGTTTGTCCGCGTAGGCATACACCCGCTCCACGCTGATGCCCTGCACCTGAATGTCTGCCGCCTTGCCGTACAGATGCTGGCTGAACTTTGCGGCATTCTTCTGCTTTGCGTTCCAGCTTGCCGTGCGGAATCCACTCGTGATTGTCACAGGCTTGCCAAAGTGCGTCCGGATCTTTTCCAGCACCTCCACAAGCGCCGTGTCAATGAACACCGGGTCGCTGCCGTCACGGCAGTAGAACTCGCGCACCTTGAAATGCTCCGAGAGCTTTTCGTTTCCATTTTTCAAAATGGAGTACGCTTCCAAACTCAAATATCATCCTTCCTTTCATCTTCCAAGCCGGAATGCTCCTTCTACCCGTTTCAGCGGCTTTACCTCCACAGGCAGGATATCTGCACACAGCATCGCCGCCACCAGCTTTGCTGCAGCATGCGCTGTGATCTTGATATTTCCCGTCACCGATGCCATTTTGATTTGTGCGTTCGTGTTGTCCTCTGCCATGACAACACAACTTCCGGTCACATCTGTGCCGCCCATCTCTACGGTCAGTTCCAGCATTTCCTTCTTGCTGTCGCCTACGTTGAACACATTTTGATAGCTCATGCCGGCAACGATGCTCCCCACCGGGTTCGTCTCCCTCACGCCGTCCAGTGCCCGCTCAATGGTAAAGCTCTCGTAAGCGCCTACCGTCACGGCGCACTCGGCTTTCACGCCGCCGCACTCTGCCGTCACCACCGCTGTGCCTTTCCGCAGGGCCAGAATGGTTCCATTTTGAGTAATTTTCACCACGTCCCGCGGTTTCGTGGTAACGTTTATTTTGCGGTAGAACGTATTCGTCGGCCCAACGCCCACCAGCAGCTGGTACTCCATGCCTCTGTTCAGCTTCAGGTCATATACGTTCAGCGCCACGGCTTCAACCTTCAGGGTGTACATGGTCGGGTGCAAGTTGTACTCCAGCGTGATCTTCGAGTGCCCCTTGTCGCTTTTGAACTGGTCCACCCACAAGAGACCTGAATAATAATGGCTGGGATTGTCCTCCAGCGCAAACCGCACCCGCTGTCCCTTCAAGGTCTCGCAGATGGTCGTGTACGCGGTCTCCCAGTCCCAGCCAGCATAGTCGTTTTCGAGGTAGAACTCAATTTTTCCGGTACGGTCATCGTAGGTGGGACGGTTTGCAGGGGTACGGCTGTAGTCCAGTGCGCCGTCTCTGCCGGGCACAGTCACGAACCTTGTCCGCTCAATGGGCGGTGCGATCACCGGCCGCGAGGAAGGGATCAGCTTCCAGTCGTCCCAGGTGTCAATGTAGTTGTCGCCTACATTTATAATAAGAGAATGGTACATTGATCCTCCTCACTTGTTGATGTATCCAATGGTGGACTGGATCGCATTCCATGCCTTGCCCGCCGTTGCAAAGTTGCCCGCCTGCAAAGACGAGAGCTTTGCCGTGGTCGCGCCAAAGGTAAAGTCTTTCTGGTCCAGCTCATGCAGCGGGATCACTTCCTTCGTGCAGGGCAGCCAGTCATCGATGCTGTGCGGTTCCGCGAGCACGTACGTCTCCTTCATAAAGTCCAGCCGGTCGGTGTCCACGCCAATATCACACAGGTCTGCAGCGTTGATCTGCACACTTCCGGTGAAACCGCTGTACTTTTTCAGCTCGTCAGTGGCCTTCTTCAAAAGGCTGTCTCCCGTGGAATCGGTTCCTTCCACCACAAGGACGCGCTGGCACAGGCCGTACTTCTTGATGGATTCTCCGTTGTACGCTTCCCGCGAGATGGGGTTCGTGGTCTCCCAGAAGAGCCATCCGCTCTTGTACCAACCATATGCCTTCACCGAGTTCACGATGTCCCCGGCCTTGATGTAGTACGAAATGTCCAGCAGGTTCTTTCCAAGCTCGATTACCTGATCGGTCTTGTCGTTCAGTTTTGCCAGATAGTCCAGATATCTTGTGTAAACGCGCACGCCGTCCACCATTTTGATTTCTTTGCGCAGGCGCAGATATCCGCCGTACTTTCCGGTCAGGCTGTTCGTCAGTACGCTCCAGCAGTCGCTGATGGCCTTGGTCTCCTTGTCCGTGTCGCTTTCCGGCTTTTCTATGGTCACATTTCCGGGCAGGAACACCTTGCCTTCGCCCTTGAAGCCGACGTGTTCTTCCGGGTCATCCTCCACGGTCAGCGCCAGTGCCAGCAGTTCGGACGCCGTGTAGAACTTGTTCTCCACCAGACAGTCTCTGTCCTGCAAGTATCCAAACTCGCTCTCGCAGGTCACTTCCATGTCCAGCTCAAAGTTCTTTTCCATTTCGGTGATATAGCCCATAAAGATCTCGCGGCCGTCCTCTTCTATGCTGACTACCGGCTTTTTCAGCTCCAGCTTGTCGTAGAACGGGTTCGAGACGGGCACTGTAAAGGTAAATGAGCTGATCTCGTTGGCCTCCAGTGTCACTTCCGGGTCAAGGATCACCGGTGCATTCTCGTTGAACGGATCGTCCAGAATGTTTCGCTCTGTCCAGTAGTAGCTCTGTCCATCCGCCGTGCCTTTGATCTGCCCGATGTACACCACGTACCCGGATGAACGGATGCGGTTCACCTTGCAGCTTTTCCGGTTAGTGGTCCGGCCGTCGCTGGCTTCTACCGTCAGGATATAGTCGGCGTTCCAGTCAAAGCTTTCCAGCTCTTTCTGTGATATTTCAAACCGATATACTCCATTTTGAATTGCCCTAAACGTCCTGCGCACTTTGCCGTTCAGCTTTTCGGTCACGGTAATGGTGTCGCCATCTGCATCATAAACGCGGTACGGCAGCCCGAACTTTCCCCACCGCCCAAATACGCCGTTCATGCCAAAGTAGTTGCTCTGGATCTCCGGCCCGCTATTGGCTGTCAGGCATCCATCATCGTCCACCGTGGCATTCTCATCCACGCAGAAACATACGAGAATATTCGAGCTGGAAACGCCCCACTGTCCCGTTGTCGTATCCCAGTAGGTGTTAATGTCCCCAGGTGACCCGGGGTCGGCACCTCTGCCGTGCTTCACGTAAAGGCTCAGCGCCTCTCCGCGGGTGTTATCGCCATCCTCGTAGTTTTTACTGCTTCGCGTGCTGAACACGTACTTCCACAGTTCGTAGATGTTGCTTCCTTCGGTAATATCCGCCCTTCCGCCGCTCAGACTATCCTCAAAAAATCTTCGGATTCCAGTAAACAGCGCCGTATCTCCGCTGAAGTCTACTACCCTTGGCACAAAGAACCGCTGTTCTTCCAGCGTACCGCTCTCACTTGAACCATAATCGTACCGGATCGTCACCGGCACGATGGTCTTCAGCGTGTCCTCACTCAGCCGTGCTGCGTAGGTGTTTTCCAGCCAGTTGCGCAGGGTCGGCTCGTTCTTCCACGAAACATCTTTCTCGTTGTTGCCCCACTGCACTGCGTCTTTCAGCAGGGTGGTGCGCATCAGCATGGTCTTACCCTTGCCGTTCAGGTCTTTTTCGTAGTTGTGCTGGGCCACCACAAACTCTGCTGCAACGCCGTCCTCGTACACTTTCAGGGTATCACCGGGGCTCAGTTCTTTGATGATCGCCATTTTCTCACTTCACTTTCGCTGCGGTCAGCCGTCCCATCCGGTCGTCGATGTAGCCAATGGCCTTTCTGCCGTTGATGGTCACGCTCATGCCCTTGATGCTCTCGGCCACGCCGTCCATGTGCCCGGCCAGTGCGTTGATGGCACGTAGAGTGTCCTCATTTCCGGCGCTCTTCAGTCCATTTTGAAGCTGCACTTCGGCATCGATCTTGTTTGCAAGGTTCCGGCTCACGTCTCCGTCAAGGCTCAGCGATTTTGTCGCCGCAAAGGCATTGTCGATCTCGTCCGCACCTTCCAGCACATTGGTCAGGTCCACCACGGGCACGATCTGGGGCGTGTACTCGTAGTCGTCGCCCATCACTTTGCTGATGGTTCCAAGTGTGCCCTTCGCAATGTCCATGGCGTTCTCGGTCATGTCGCTCACGGCATCGTCCACAATGGGCGCATCTTCCTTCACGCCATCGCTGATGCCCTTGTCGATCTCCGAGCCAACGTCCTTTGCGCCGGTGGCCTTTTCCTTCTTCCGGCTGCTGATAAACCACGCAATACCGCCGATCAGTGCCGCGATGGCTGCAATAATGCCCACCACAATCAGCAGTTCCGGCAGCACCGCCAGTATGGAAGCACCCAGCCCGCCCAGTGCTTCGCCAATGCCGCCAACTGCCATTCCTGCACCGGCTCCGGTCGTTCCCAGCTGTCCCAGCATGGGCAGCAGTCCACTCAGGGAATTGCCGACATTTGCCGCGGCTGTCCCAATGTTGGCAAGCTTTCCCGCAAGGTCTCCATTTTGAATTCCGGAAAACAGCTTCAGCAGCATGTCTCCTGCTCCGCCGGTCAGCTGCTTTCCGGTTTCCGTAAACAGCAGATCGATCAGTCCCGTTGCCGCCGAAATGATGGCACCAGCGTAGTCTCCCTGCATGGCGGATGCAATGGCCGAGACGAATTCCGTCCCGATCTCCATGCCTTCCTCGCTGAATGCCGCCTTGAATACGGTGCTCAGGGTATTCGTCATCTCCTCGCCCATGGCTCCGGAGACCTTCGTCCACACCTCGCTGCACGCATTGCTGACGGGCACCCAGTTCTTCTGGATGGCATTGGCAAGCTTTACCACCGCGCTTTTAGCGCTGTCCTCAAGGCCCATGGCATCTGCCAGTGCCCCTGCAAAGCTCACCATAGAACTGCGGGAGGAGAGCAACTGGTCCTTCAGGTCGTTCACGTCGTCTTTGCTCAGCGGATTGCCATTCAGGTCTTTGCCGTCCGCCAGCTGCTGCTGGATGAGCCGGGTCTTTTCCAGCTCGGCATTCATGTTCTGCAGCGCTTCCACTGTGCCGAGGATGCTGGTGGTAATGCCCTGATACTTTGCTTTTCTTGCCTCAGCGCTGTTTTCGCCGTACTGCTCCACCGCCTGCTTGTAGGCGTCCTCACGGTCCTTCAGGCTGCCATCGCCGTAGATGCTGGTCAGAAGGTCCATCCGGCTCTGCATCCGGCTCTGTTCGTCCTTGATGATGGAAAGCTGCGCATCCAGCTTGTTCAGTCCCTGCTTTGCAATGTCATTTTGAAGCTGCAGGCTCTCGGTCTGCGCGTCCAGATAGTCGTTCCATGCTTCCTTTGTGCGCAGGTCGCTTTCGCCGTATTCCTTCCGCAGGGTCTCCCACTGCTCCTTCGCCTTGGCTTCCTTTTTCTGCTTCAGCTCCAGCTCGTTCTTCTGGTACTCGGTCTCCCGGTCGATCTTGTCCAGCTTTGAGGCCGTGCTGTCGTTCTGGGCCGTCCAGAGGTTATACTCTTTTTCCAGTGTACCAAGGTCGGTGTCATACCGCTTCGTGATGTCTTCAAACAGGCCGGTGTACTGGTCTGCCTGTAATTTCGCAAGGCTGGTCTTTTCGCTCAGCAGGCTGGCGTAGGCTTCCTTGGTCTCTGTCTTGTCCGCGCCCCAGCGCTTCAGCATTTCGTCGTACTTTGCCTGTGCAATGGCCACCCGGTCGGTCTGGTTCGCAATTTCTGCCGCCGCGTTCTCCATCTTCTTCGCCAGCAGCGTGTCCTCGTCCGCACTGTATTGGTTCTCGGTCTGCCACAGCTCGTACTCGCTGTCCAGTGCTTCACGTGCCGCCTTGTTTGCTTCCAGCTTCGGCTTGTACTTTTCCTCGATCTGCTGGGCCACGGTCTTCTTCGTGCCGGAGCCGGAGGATTTTTTGGTCTTGCCAGTGGTTGTACCGCCAGAACCGGTGGGGCTCGTATCTCCAGACCCAAAAAGTGTTCCAAGAATATCTTCCGCAGCATCATCTGCCACGGTATTCGGAGTCACATTCCGGTACTTGCTGATCTCTTTTTCGTACCACTCGTCAAACCAGTCGTCTTTGGAACCAGTTCGGACGTTCTTCGCCGCGCTCAGTCCGTTATAGAAACTGCTGGCTGCATCGCTGCCTTTGTTGAACATCCAACTGTTCAAACCATCAAACGTACCGGAAAGTCCAGATTTTACATTTTCACCAAATACCTTGGTTCCAGCATTCAGCTTCGCAATAGATGCTGTTCCATTCAGTCCATTTATAAGACCCGGTGCAAACCACTGGCCGAGCTCCCTCATCCAGGTCGAAGGCGAATTGATTCCAAACGCATTCCGAAAGAAATCCTTCACCTTATTGCACAGAGTCTGAACACCGTTGTTTGCAATCTGCACTGAAGCTCCAGTATTCAGGCCATTAGCAAGTCCCTGAGACATATATTCTCCGATTTTGCCAAAGAAGCCCGAAATCGTGCCAAGCAAGCCGCCAAACAAGTTTATCGGATTGAGATGTTCCGAAAGCCATGCAACAATATTTCCCAGCAGTTCACTCAGTGCACCTTTGATGCCGCCTCCCTCACCGCCACCATCCCATGCCCATGCGATCAGATCGATAATGGTCTGGATCACTACAGTGCCCAGCGTAAACAAAGCCTGTCCAATAGGCTCACTGCACTGTACGATGACATTGCAAATGGCCACGATGAGCTGAGCAAGTGCATTGCCGATTGCAGGAACGGCCTGTGCAATTGCGTTGCATACCGCTACAATAATTTCAGCGATTGCAATAGCAATGCTTCCAGCTGCTGTTCCAAGCCCTGCGATTACTCCAGCGATAAAAACGCCAATTGCAGAGCCAAGCGTTCCAAGTGCCACGACAAGTGCTTCCACCCGAAGAGGCATTAGGCTTACTGCTGCCATCGTTCCAAGCAGCAATGCAAAGCTTCCTGCCAGCAAACTCAGAGCTGCAGAAACAGCAATGACGATTGGACCTGCAAGCGACATTGTTCCAACAGCAATCGCGAAAATGCCAAGTGCCCCACCAACTGCGAGTAATCCATGCCCGATCTCTTCAAGTGACATTTCGCCAAGAGATTTCAGCGGAGAAACGAGAGCATTCAACACAACCGACATAATAAGGAACGAGGTTGCACTGCCAAGAGAGCCTTTTACAAGAGTCAGTGCGACACCCATTTCAATCAGTCCGCCTGCCATTGCTGCCAGTGCCACGCCGATCTGACCAAGTGTCATGCCGCCGAGGTTTGCCAGAGCATTGGATAGAATCAGCAGTCCTCCGGACAAAATAGTTAAGGCAGTTGCTGTTGAAAGCACATGTTCTGCCGGGTTGGACAACATGCTGAAAACCGCAATTTCGCCAAGAATCGCACCCAGTACACCAATTCCATTCTGGAGTTCGTCTACCGGCATCTTGCTGAATGCTGACACTGATTTTTCCAACACACTCAGTGCTGCTGCCAGGATCAAAATTCCCACTGCTTTTCCTGCCGTCAGTCCGCCAAAATTACTCAGCCCCGAAAACGCAGCAACTTCCGCCAGCAGTCCTGCTACGGCAATAAGACCCTTCTCAATGCCATCCCAGCCAAGGTCTGCCAACTGTTCTACTGCTTCTGCAAGGACACGAACTGCCGCAGCCATTGCAAGCATACTCATGGCATGCTTAGCACCATCTTTTGCCCATTTTGAAATTGCAACTTGTGCAGCAACCAGTTCTGCCATCACCGCGCCCAATGCGATAACTGAAGTCAGAAGCTTTTCGTTTTCAATTTCAGAAATCTTCTTCAGCGCAGACGTAAGGATCAGAACACCTGCTGCCATAACGACCATTGAACTGGTGCCTTTGCCAACTTTTTTGGTTTTTTTCGCAATTTCGTCATAAATTGCAAGCGCCACAAGCAGTTCAGCAAACAGTGCAATCATCGCTCCCGTAGATGCAGCCAACCGTTCTGGCTTCACCATCGAAAGCACAACAAGTGACCCAGCAAGAATTGCCACAGCGGTCGAAATTGTCTTGAGCGTTTCTGCGTTCTTGTTGTTTTTCCATGCAGTGACAGCTTCTCCTAACTTGTTAAGAAGTTCTGCCACACCCCCGATTGTGTCTTTAACGGTAGAGCCGATATCTTTAAAAGCTTCCAAAAAGCCCTTAATGCCTGCAATGAGCCCGGCAATCATTCCAGCATTCGCAAAACCCCAAAGTGCGTTGCCATTCAGATTGCCAAAAGCACCGGATGCACCGCTTCCCAGTTCTTCAAAAATCTCCCCGATTTTATCAGCAAGCCATTTCAGCTTTGGTGTGATGAAAGAAATAAAATTTTCAAACCACTCGCCAAGGGTCTTTAACGGGTCGAACACGACAGAGACGTTATTCGATACATCAGTCAGTACCCCTGCAAAGGTCTGCATCCCTTCAGACACCTTTCCGATAATCCAGTGAATACCATCCAGTGTCGTCTTAAACGTCTTAGAGTTATTGACTGCATTGGCCATCTCAACCAAGCAATCGCCCAATGACGCGGTAATACTTAAAAAGCCGCCAGCAAGTGGAGATACAGCATTGAATACCTCCCCCAGAACCTTACTAACGGTTAAAAGCATATTTTTCCAAACATTCAGCACAGCAAAAATACCACTGAATGTTCGTTCGATTTTATCGGCTGTCTCGTCACTGATGCTGAGCTTTGCAGTAAACTCGTCAATTGACTTTGCGATGTTGTAGATCTGATCGGCCGTGATGGGCGAGAATATCTTCTGCCAGGCACGTGCTACCGGCTCCACAACTTTTTCAAGTGCCTCAAAAACATTCCAAATGGACTCGATCAGATGCTCCCGACCGGAGAGCTCACCGATTTTCTTGGAGTAAATATCAAGATCCAGGCTACCGTCTGCAACCTTCTGGTTAACTTCCTCAAAGCTCTTTGCCAGAGACCTCACCTGAGCAGGATCGAGTTTTTTGGCTTTTAAAGCATCGTCACTCAAAGCTCCCAGTACTGAAAGCTGCTTGTACGATTCTTTCAACCCATTTTGAAGCTGCTCAGCGGAAACACCTCCCTGCTGCAAAGCCTTGACAAAACTTCCGGCATCATCAATCTGTTTTTGACTGATTGAACCATTTGCAAGCATGACCTTTTCCAGCATCTGACTATAAAAGTCAGCACTGTCTCCCAGTGCGGTGCTCAACTGCTGCCAACCGGTATTCAGGCCTCCGGCCAACACGGTATTACGGGCTTCAGACGATTTGTTTATAAGATCTGAAAAGACGTCACTGAATCTTGTGAAAAGCTCTTTCGCCTCTTCAAAGTCACCAATAATCGTTTGCCAAGTCTGAGTCCATCCAGACTGCAGCGCTTCGGTCAAAGTATCTTTCAGCTGACTGAACGTTTTGACTTTTGTTGCAGCGTCATTTGCAGTCTTGCCCATCTCCATGATTTTCTTTATCTGCTCATCGGTGTATCCAATGGACTTCAAGGTTTCCTCATTGAGATCGCCAGTGAACTTCTGAAGAGTTTCAGTCAGAATAGATGAAGTCAGCCATCCCTTGGATAAGGTCTCACGGAAGGAACCTTCCTTTTTTATCATGCTATCAATGGCAATACCATGCACACGAGCGGTTTCTTTCAAGGCATCTTGAAACACCTGACCGCCCATACCAGCATTGACTACGGAGTTCCAATCCTGTAATTTCACAGTACCGGATGCGAGTGCCTGTGAGAGCTGATACATGGCTGTACTAGCCTGCTGGCTGGTCGAGCCAGATACAGCTGCAAGGTTTGCAATACCCTTAATAGCTGAAACGGAAGTATTCAAATCAACGCCTGCCGCTGTAAACGTACCAATGTTACGGGTCATTTCCGTAAAATTGTAAATCGTCAGGTCGGCATAGTGATTCAGCTCATCCAGTGCAGCATTGACTTGGTCCAACGTAGTGCCTTTGCTTGATGTATTGGCCAGAATCGTCTGAACTGCATTGATCTGCGTTTCATACTCCTGAAAGCCACTGATAATAGGATCAAGCGATAATGCTTTGACAAGCCGTTCACCAGCATCAACTGCCTGATTTGTAATCCGCATCAGCGCAGTTACGCCAATCACCTCGACAGCCGAGAATTTTTGGCTCAGATTGTCCAGAGCATTCAACAATGCATTGAATTTTACCTTCTCTGATGAATCTGAGACTTTCTCAAAGCCTTTTTCCGCTCCTTTGAACATCAGTTTTTCGTTGAGTGCCGCCAAACTCCGCATTGTCTGCTGAACCTTGCTTTCAAACAATGCGTTATTGAACCGCATCTCTACGACGCGTTCATCTACTTCTTTACTCAAAGATTTCGCACCTCCTTCCACAATTCATCGGCCAGAGCAGAAAAAATCGGAGCCAAGGCAGGGTTAATGTAATCTACTCCCTGCACATAGGCTCCGTTTCTTGTGCCATGTCCGTATTGTAAGATCACCGCAATGGGCACTCCGTCCACAATGTTGCCGTTCTTCCAGCAAAGTGTGGCCCCGCTCTTATCCATTTTGATTTCGTAGCTCCAGCTTGCCGCCGTCTTTCCGGTGGCTTTCGGGGTGGCATCCGCAAGCCGTTCTACACCCAGCTTTCCGTATTTCTCAAGGATCGGTCGCACACTCCAGCTCTTGATGTGGCTGAAAAAGGTCAGGCTTTTCTTAAAGTCGCCTTTCTGCCGGATCTCAATTACCTTGCTCAAAAGCTCTTACCCCCTCGAGTGAAACTTTGCCCTGCGCTGTGCATTCAGCGCCCGGATGTGCGCCGCCTGCTCGTGTCTACCCATCTTCTCGGGCGGCAGGTTCTCTTCACCGCAGGCCCGGATCAGCGCCAAAAGCCGGTTCAGGTGCCACTTTTCGCACTCGAATGGGATGCCGTAGCTTGCCATGGCGGCATAAAACAGGTCTGCCGTCTGGTAGCGTGCGCGCTTCTTGCCGCCTTTGCGGTCTTTAAAGGTCGCGGCCGTCATCGGGTCGCTCATATATCGTTGAATGGCCAGCCAGTCTTCCCGCCGCAGTCTTGTGTATACGGTCGGGTCCACGCCCTTTGTCAGAGTCATGCATCGGACGAAATCAAGCGTTTCTTCGCGTGTTTTCTTCACATTTTCGTCCAAGTACGGCTTGTGCCACTTGCTTTCCCATTTAGACAGGGAGAGCAGGCTGTACTCCAGTCGAAGCGCCACCGGTTTATCGTATGCAAACTGGTTGATTCGTTCATCCCAGCGTTCTCCACCGGGAATATGCAGCTCCAGCATTCTTTCACTCTCCCTGTACTCTTAAATGTGCTCCTTTAAAAGGCTCCCTCTTAGAGGGGCTGGCGCGTCAGCGCCTGAAGGAGTAAAAAAATAAAGACTGCCCGGAAATTTCCCGGCGCAGCCTCTCTCCGCCAAAGCGGAAAAATATCAGAGCTTATCAGCCCTGTTCCGATACCACGCTCAGTGCAGGCGCAGCGCTTGCGGTTGCGGCCATCTCCATAGCCGGGTTCTGATTGCGCAGGTCAGCAGGCATCAGGCCATTGATGAAATTTGCCGCCTTCTGCGCATCGGACATCAGCTCCATGTAAATTGCGCTGAAAGCCGGACTTGCCTCGAATTCTGCACGAATGGCATCATTCTTGAGGAACAGACGGCCATCGTCGCTCTTCTTACCGTAGGTCAGCAGCAGAACGTCCTTGAACAGTTTCATCAGCGCAGTCTGGTCATTGGCTGCCATAATGCGCTGGATGTAGCCCCTCATACCGCCTTCCACGCCCATCTGCATCTCTGTCAATTCGGCCATGGACAGGTTGAAGTAGAAGTCCTCGGTGCGCTGGTTGCCGTCATAGTCGGTATAGGAAATGGTCTTTTTCAGCATCTTAATCTCTCCTTATCGGTTCATTTTGATTTTTTCCTCTCAACAAAGCTCGCCCCTTCGGGAGAGCTGCAAGCAGCGCCGGAAAACGCCGGACTGCGCGCTGAGAGGGTGTTTTTACACAGCAGCCTTTACTGCAGCAATCAGCTCGTCCGGGGTGGGAAGCTTTGCATCCTCGCTGTCGGTGCCATACAGCAGGTCTTCCACAGCCTTCATCTGGGCAGCCGTCAGCACAGTGCTGTCAAACTCCATCACGGCGACATCCTTATAGCCGGTCACGTTCACGGGCACGGTGTCGCACTCCCAGCTGAAGGTCTCGGCATCCGGGCTGTCGTTCATGGTCTCGTGGCTCTTCTCACTGGGCTGTGCGGTAGCGTTCCACACCACATGGATGATATAGCCCTTGTCGGCATCCTCGTCGGTGCCCACCTTGGTCTGCCAGCTGAAGCCGAAGGCCTTGCGCTTCTGCTGACCGATGCGGATGCCCTTCACCGGGGCAGCCAGACCGTCGCAGGGCTCAAACTCCTCCGGATACATGTAGGCCTCAATAGTAAAGCCGTAGTCCTCGCCAGAGATCAGGCGGGCATACTTCATGTTGTCGGCCCACAGGTCAGTGGGTTCTGCGCCGCTGGGGCTCTCGGTCACGCCGGTCAGGCCATTCCATGCAGCGCCATTAGCCGTGCCTTCGTCTGCCTTGGGGTATACCATACCGTGGGAAACACCGGCATGGAACTTGCGGGTGCCGTCCACATCCCATTTTGCTCTTGCCATAGGTTTTGTCCTCCTTTATAAATAGGTATCAGTACCACACGCTGAATACGTCGTGGTATAAGTTGTCCGA
>ENA-OQJZ01000672-OQJZ01000672.1-human-gut-metagenome-genome-assembly--contig:-NODE-672-length-13264-cov-3.164632_pt1 | contig 13264 bp, 10 predicted proteins | sample MGYA00242618_ERZ504785 | MGnify/ENA primary metagenome ERZ504785 (study PRJEB26092, sample SAMD00036354) | human gut metagenome | host: Homo sapiens | study: EMG produced TPA metagenomics assembly of...
TTAATAAAACTGACAATTTTGGTGAAAACATTTCTAACGCTAAATTTGATTTATTACAGTGGAATAAGACAACTAGTCAATATGAAAAATGAAGAGAGTTTTCATATAATTCTACCAATAAATTATATGAGAGTGATTTTTTAGAAAAAACAGATCTGAATGAAGGTAAATTTAAGGTAGAGGAAACAGTACCAAATGGATATACAGCTTCTTCGAGATACGAGCAGGAATTTACATTAGACGGCTATATCGACAGAAGTGTTTTTACAGCAGAAATTGAAGGTAAAGAAGTAAATGTAAAATTATCGTCTACACTTGCGGACAACCATTACATAAAATATGAGGTGGATGGTGTACCAGATAGTGTAACAGAGATTAAATTTCCTACATGGTCGATTAATGGGGGACAAGATGATATTGATTGGGTTCACCTTGCAAAAGAAAGTGACGGGGTATGGCGTGCAAATAAGCAGATGCCTGAAAGTGGACAGTACGTGATTCATATCTATTATAATACTGCTGTACAGCAAAATATTTATTCTTATGCAGTTAATTTTTGGCCAAGTGATACAACGATCAATGTTGTAAACAATAGGATAATGGGTAAAATATCTGTTGATAAATTAGATTATCATGCAGGTGAAAAATTAGCAAACGCAACATTTGATGTGATTGCCAGAAACGATATAAGAACACCACAGGGAACTGTTATATATAGGCAGGGCGAAGTAGTAGGAAATCTTACAACAGATGAAAACGGTTATGGTGAACTGGATAATCTTAATTTAGGGGAATACACCCTAAAGGAGTCTATGGTACCAGATGGTTTCCGTGATGATGGCAGTACATACGATTTTACTATAACTAATGATAAAACTGATTCTAAACTGCATATGGGATTGGATGTGACATGGGAAATAAACAACTATCCTACTTTTATAAATGTTTATAAAGTTGATAAGGATTCGGGTAAAAAACTTGAAAATGCTGAATTTGATTTATACAACGTTACAGATAAAAAGAAAGTAGGAACATATAAAACAGATAAGAATGGCAATATTGCTGTTTTTTATTTATCAAGACAGAAAACCTATTATCTTCAGGAAACAAAAGCGCCTGACTCTTATAAATTCATAACGCACTCTTTAAAAATCTCGCCCCGCTCCTCAAAGCTCTTGAACATATCCCAGCTGGCACAGGCGGGGCTTAACAGCCCATAATCTCCGATGTCCGCATATACGGCGCATACCTGCACTGCCTCCTGCATATCTTCTGCGTACATGATTTCAGTAAAACCATGCTTCTTTGCGCACTCCGCAATCTTATCCCTGGTCTGTCCTATGAGCACCAGATATCTCACCTTGCCCTCAAACTCGGATACCCACTCATCGTATTCGCTGTTTTTATCATAGCCGCCCGCAATGAGAAGGGTGGGGCCCGGCATGGCTCTGAGAGCCTGGATGGCTGCATCCGGATTGGTACCCTTGGAATCGTTATAATATCTGACTCCGGTGCGTTCCCTTACGAACTCGATTCTGTGCTCCACCGGATGGAACCCCTCAATGACCCTTGTAATATCAGACATGGGAACTCCCATCTCCAGGGCAATGGCTGCTGCCGCCATGGCGTTCTCATAATTATGCCGACCCAGAAGCTGCATGTCATGAACATTGACCACAACGGTCTGACGGCCGTTCTGGCAGTACACGATGTTATCCCCGTCCATGCAGAAACCGTCCTTTAACATTTCCCTGCTGGAGAACCAGATAACCCTGGGCTTAAGCTCCGGATTCTGGCCAAACTCCCTGAGGACAGGATCGTCGTAGTTGAGCACCACCGCATCCTCCTTTGTCTGGTTCAGGGTAACGCACTCCTTGATGCGGATATAGTTTTCCATGGTGCCGTGGCGGTTCAGATGGTCCGGGGTTATGTTTAAAATAGCGCTGACATTGGGCCTGAAATCCATGATGGTCTCCAGCTGGAAGCTGGACACCTCTGCAACGGTCACGGAATCCTCAGTCATCTCCAGAACCTTGGAGGTATATGGATCCCCAATATTTCCCACCACAAATGCCTCCTCATAGCGGGCCTTTAATATCTCCCCTGTGAGGGCTGTGGTGGTAGTCTTTCCATTGGTTCCCGTGATGGCGGCCAGCTTCCCCAGGCCGCACTGGTAGGCCAGCTCAATCTCTCCTAAAATAGGAATCTTGGCATCGTCCACAACGGCCACAAAAGGACTGTCAAGGGGTATACCGGGACTGATAATGCACAGCTCCACTCCCAGCAGGTCGGAACGCTTGATTTCCCCCAGCACCACGGTCACCTTTGCATCCCTGTCAAATTTCTCTTTGATATCTTCTTCCTTTAAGGCGGCATTGCCGTCATAAAGCACCACATCTCCGCCCCGTTCCAGAACCAGCTTTGCAGCAGCAATACCGCTGATTCCCGTTCCAGCCACTAAAACTCTCTGACTTTGGTTCATTTGTCAACTAACCTCCTCGTTATGAGCATTTAGAGACCGTATTTTGGTCTCTTACGTGCGATACATTCCGCTGCACTTAGCGAGGTCTTTTCGAGCTTAGTGCAGCGGTTCGTTATGAGCACTTAGAGACCGTCCTTTGGTCTCTTACGTGCGATACTGATATCTACAGCCCCAGATAAGCCACCATGCAGAGGATGGCGGTCACGATGGCGAATACAGCCACCACCCTTGTCTCCGACCATCCGCACAGCTCAAAATGGTGGTGGATGGGCGCCATTTTAAAAATACGCTTGCCGCCGGTGCGCTTAAAATAGGTTACCTGGATAATGACGGACAGTACCTCAACTAAATAGATAAGCCCTATGACAGGAATAAACAGGGGCATGCGCATCATATAACAGGAGGCTGCCACAAAACCGCCCAGGGCCAGGGAGCCTGTATCCCCCATGAACACCTTGGCCGGATATACATTGAACAGCAAAAATCCCAGCAGGCTTCCCACCACTGCTCCGGTTATGGGGCTGATGCCCATGTCCTCACCGATGGCCACAATGGTAAGAAAGGTGGCAACCAGTATGGTAACGCTTGTACAGAGACCGTCCAAACCATCGGTAAAATTCACCCCGTTATCCGTTCCCAGCATAATGAAGAACAGCGCGGGTACAAAGAAGATTCCCAGGGACAGGAAACTGCCTCCGTCAAAACCTCCCGTAAAAGGAATCAGCATATCCGTTCCCACCTCCCCGCTGTTAAGCAGGTACCAGGCGAAGATGCCTGTGATGATGAACTGGCCCACTAACTTCTGCATGGGCTTCAGCCCCTCGGAACGCTTCATCACAATCTTGATATAATCATCCAAAAACCCAATAATGCCAAATCCTACCGTGACAAACAGCACGGGAATGATTTTAGGATAGCTGGGAATATAAAAGACAGATGTAATGATGATGCTGCTGAGTATAATCAGGCCGCCCATGGTAGGCGTTCCCTGCTTTTTCAGATGGCTCTCCGGTCCGTCGTCCCTGACCTGCTGCCCGAATTTAAGCTTGTGCAGGAAAGGGATGATAATGGGGCAAAGCAATGCGCTGATGGCAAATGCAATGATAATAGCTAGTATGGTTTCATGAATCATAAAGGCACCTCAATCTCATATGTATGTCTTATTTGGTAATTAGTATACGTCTTTTTCCGGGAATAATCAACTATGGATTGGAAAGGTGTACAGCAGTTTCTTCCTGTACTGCCTCAATTCCCAGATAAGGAAGTATATTCTTAAATAAATCTCCGACCACCGGGGCAGCTATGGTTCCGCCGTAATAAATCCCCTCCGGCTCATCAATGGTAATGAGGGCCATAACCTGCGGATTGTCAGCCGGTGCAAAGCCGATAAACGATGAAATATATTTTTTAAGGCTTCGCGGAAGCTTCTCCGACGTGGCTGTCTTGCCGCCGATGCGGTATCCCTCTAACTTTGCCTTTTTGCCGCTTCCCTCCGATACCACCTGCTCCAGCACGTACCGCATGGTGGCGCTGGTCTCCTCCGACAGAATTCTTCCCCCGGAAGGATAATCCAGCTTGTGGACCGATGTACCGTCGGCGCTGACGGTCTCCAGGCCAACAGGAGGGGTCACCCGGTTTCCTCCGTTGACAATGGACGCTGCCGTGGTGATAAGCTGAACCGGTGTAATCTGGAAGGACTGGCCAAAGGAAACCGTGGCCAGCTCCACCAGTCCCATGTTCTCTTTTTTGTGCATGATGGTGGCTGCCTCGCCGGGCAGGTCGATCCCCGTCTTTCCCTTCAGTCCGAACTGGGTAAAATACTTGTAATAGCCATCCACGCCCAGGCGCTGCCCCACGTCAATGAACACCGGGTTGCAGGAATTCATGGCGCCCTGCAGAAAGGTTTCGGCCCCGTGTCCCCCCACTTTATGGCACCTTATCTTCCGGTCCTCCACCACCCTGAATCCGGGACAGGAAAACTGGTCTGTCAGCTTCACCACACCTGACTCCAGGCCGGCTGCCGCTGTGATGATTTTGAAGGTGGAACCAGGCTCATAGGTATCATTGATGCAGGTATTCCTCCACATCTGGTTTAACAGCTCCTGTTTGCCCGCCCCTGTGGCCCCCTGGTTGGCGGCAGCCATCTCCTGGAGACTCTGGCTTCGCAGGTTCTGGTTCAGGGTGAAAGGGTCGTTCAGATTAAATTCAGGAACATTGACCATGGCCATCAGCTCCCCGTTCTGGGGATTCATGACGATGATGGATACCTTCTTGGCATTTTTCTTCTCCAGCACCTGGTAAGCCAGCTGCTCCGCATATTTCTGTATATTCACATCCAGGCTGATGTGAAGATCATTGCCCGGTATGGGTTCAATCCTGTCCTCTGCGGCATTCTCTATCTCCACGCCCTTTGCATCGGACATGGTGAGTATCTTTCCGTTCATTCCTTTCAGATATTTCTCGTATTTTACTTCCAGGCCGATGATGCCCTGGTTGTCTCCCCCGGTAAATCCCAGGACCTTGGATGCCAGGCTGTCGTAGGGATAATACCGTTTGTAGTCCTCATCCACCTTGACCCCTGCCAGCCGGTAGGAACGTATCTGGTCCCCCAGCTCTTTGTCCACATTGGTCTTGATGATTTCCCTGGAACTGCGCTTCTCCACCCGTTTTCTCACCAGCTCCTCATCCAGATCCAGTTCATCGCACAGTACCCGTATGACCTGCTCCCGGTCCTTTACCTGATTGTATATGACGGAAATGGTACAAACTGTCCTGTTATCAGCGATGACGACCCCGTTGGCGTCAATGATACGCCCCCTGGCCGCCTTAATGGTACGCTCCCTCTGGTGCAGGTCCTCGGCCATGGCGCTGTAATGCTCTGAACAGAACAGCATGAGATAACCAAGCCGCCCTGACAGGCTCACCATGACGATGGCTATGAGCAGTGCCAGGACGGCTATATTCTTTCTGTGTTTCGTTAAATTAGAATACATGAGCAGCTCCGGTGTCCATCATTGTTAATAATATATTGGAGCCCGTCACATTTTATGAATCTTTCTCCTGATTACTCAGATGGCTTGGCCGTCTCCCCTGCTGAGGAGGGTTCTGTTGCCTGGGTGCTTTCCCCGGCAGGACCTGCCTGAGTGCTGCTTTCATTGGATTGGCGGGGCGGCGCCTTCACCGGAAGGGGCGAGGGGCCTGTCCCTTCTCCGTTTCCGTCCCCAGCCCCAGTGGGACCTGCGTCCGGCACACCGCTGCCCGCGCCTTCTCCTTCCTCTCCGCCCGGCATGTATTCATCTGTCTCATACTGCTTCTCTGTCTCAGCCGGAGTCTCCTCTGTTCCCTCTGGGCCCTCTGTCTCAGATACAGGCTCATTAATGCCCTCTGAGGATGGCAGGCTTTCCTGGATTGCCTCATTTTCAGGAAGGTCTTTGGTGGGGAATATATTCAGATAAGGAAGTATTTCTGTCATGATTTTGGAGAAAACAGCGCTTGCATAGGAGCTGTGGGCCTGCTGCTCTCCCGGCGGATAATTGGGCGTGTCAATGACCACGTACACAAATACCTGCGGATCCTCAATGGGCGCAAATCCGGCAAAGGACACCAGATAATTCTTGGCGCTTCGGGGCTGCTTCTCAGCCGTACCCGTCTTGCCGCCCACATCATAGCCAATGACCTGGGCTGCCTTTCCCGTACCTGTCTCAACGGTCTGGAACATGGCCTCCTTCAGGAAATCAGAGGTGGACTGGGATACGGTCTCCCGCACCAGCACAGGCTCCTTTTTCTCCACCACGGACCCCTGCTCATTGAGAATCTGCTTCACCACATGGGGTTCATAGTAGGAACCCCCATTCAGAACAGAGCAGAACGCCGCGGACAGCTGCACCATGGTACAGTTGTAGTTCTGTCCAAAGGCATTGGTGGCCAGGTCCGTAGGCCCGATGTCGTCCGCGCTGTAAACCAGACCGCTGGTGTCTGCCTCCCCGGGAAGGTCAATCCCCGTCTTGTCGCCAAACCCAAAGATGCCCTGATATTTGGTAAATCGCTCTCTTCCTATCATGGCTCCAATGCGCATCATGGCCACATTGCAGGACTGCATCAGTGATTCCTGGAGGTTCAGCCACCCGTGTCCGCCCCTGCGCCAGGCCGTACATTTGATGTTATAATCTCCCACATGGAGGTAACCGGTACACTCAAAGCTTTCATTTCCTTTAAGCACCCCTTCCTCCAGTCCGGTGGCCACGGTAAAAATCTTGGAAGGCGATCCCGGTTCATAGGTATCGCTGACGCAGAAATTCCTCCATATCTGGTTCCACGCCACCTGCTGTCCGTAGGAGATCACATCTTCCCTGGAAAAATGCTCCGGCACCTGGTCCTCGGTAATGACTGCACCGTCATTTTCCCGCCGGTACACAGCTGCCGCCTCCTTTTTCCCCAGGTCAAACAGCTCCTGCTCCGTATAGCCGGATACATCCCTGGGATTATTCAGGTCGAATTTATTGCTGGTTCCCATAGCCAGGATTTCCCCGTTGTTGGGATTCATGACAATGGCCGCCGTCACCTTGCTTCCCACATTGGTCTGCCACTCGTCAATATATTTCTGTACAATGTTCTGGATGTTCACATCAATGGTTGAAACCACCGTATTGCCGTTGGAAGCCGGTTTCACCACGCCCTCCAAATTGGAATCCTGGTCCAGGTATCCATATTCGCGTCCGTTGACCCCGATCAGGCTGCTGTTGTAATACTGCTCAATGCCTCCGGTGCCCACGCTTCCGTCACTGCTGGTAAAGCCTATGACATTGCAGGCCAGGGAATTGTAGGGATATATACGCTTATACTCATCCTCAAACCAGATGCCCTTAACCCGCTTCTTGGCCTCCGCGTCATTATCGCTCTTGCGGTAGGCTTCATTTGTCTCTTTGGCCATCTGTTCAAATGCCACCCTCTGGTCATAGGTGAGCTGGCGTCCCTTATTATATCTGAGATAGGCTGACTCCTTCCGCTCCTCAATCAGGGTCCGAAGCTCCCCGGCATCAAAACCAAAATTGGTCACCAGGGCCTGAATGGTTGGCTCCAGATAATTTTCCGGATCCGACATGATCTGTCCCGGATCAATAATCAGGTTATACACCTTCTCGCTGGTAGCCAGATAGGTGCCGTTCCTGTCCACAATATCTCCCCTCCGGTATGGGATGACACGGCTGTCATACTCCTGCTGGCGCTGGGAGAGCACGATTTTATTGTACTGCTCGTTGTTGTCCTTTATGATCCGGTACAAAATCATGACTAATGCAAATAAAGCCAGCGTAATCACCAGGACGGTGATTGCCAGCTTCTCTTGTATATACTTGGGATAATAATACTTTCCCCGTTGATTGTTCCGTTGTTCATTTCTGTATTGTTCCTGATCCCTGGGGCCGTTCCCGCTGCCGCTGCTGCCTTTCCCCATACGGCCCCCGGATTTAGTGTTCCGGGATGTCTTCATACTGTCTTACATACTCACTTTCTGTCTTGTCATATAACAGCACCTGGTCCTTTTTGGCATACACCATTCCCAACTCCTTGGTGGCAATCTCATATATCTTGTTGAGGTCGATGCTGGTATTGATGCTGGTCTCCAGAGCGTCGTTCTCCGCCCTGAGCTGTTCCAGCTCTGCCTCCATCTGCTCAATATGGTGCATCCTGGCCGTGATGGAGGACTGCACATGGAGGTAGTTGATACAGAGGTATAAGGTAAACACAGACGCAATGGTAAGCATGATGACATATGGAAGGTCCATATACATGGCACGCTCCTGATTGCGGCGGATCCGGTGATTACTCCGGACCGACTGGCTGCCTGATGGGTTCCCCGGCCTGGTCTCCTGCTTTGGAGCAGTCTGGGGCCTTAGCTTTGGTGCGGCAGAACCCTGTACATAATCATTGCCGTACACGGGTCTGGTATTTCTATGTGTATTCCTGCGTCCTGACGACGCCTGCGCCCTTGCAGCCATAACCTTATCCTCCCTTCTATCTGAATCCGGCAGCGGACACCGGCATGGGCCGGTCTTTTCTGCTGCCTGCTGTCTTTCGTATTTTCATAACCGGAAAAAGGTCTTGTCCTCTTACTAAGACTGTCCCCGCTCAAAGACGCGCAGCTTTGCGCTTTTAGAACGGCTGTTTTCCTCCAGTTCTTCTTCTGACGGCAATATGGGTTTTCTGGATACCACCTTCCCCTTGCTTTTCCGGCCGCACACGCAGACAGGAAAATCATGAGGACAGATGCAGGGATTCTCATTTAACCGGAAACGGCTCTTTACAATCCTGTCTTCCAGTGAATGGAAGGTAATGATACTGAGGCGGCCTCCCGGATTCAGAAGGTCTATCATGGTATCAATGGACTGTTCCAAAACCTCCAGCTCATGGTTGCATTCAATGCGGATAGCCTGAAAGGTCCGTTTGGCCGGATGGCCTCCCGTTGCCCTTACCCTGGCCGGAATGGCCCCCTTTATGATCTCCGCCAGCTCCCCGGTGGTCTCTATGGGGTGTTCCCCTCTTGCCCTTACAATGTGCTTTGCTATGTTCTTTGCAAAATTATCCTCCCCGTAATCCCGGATAATCCTGTACAGCTCCATCTCGCTGTAGGTATTAATGATATGGGCGGCCGTGACATCGTTCCTCTGGTCCATTCTCATGTCAAGAGGCGCGTCCTCACGGTAGGTAAATCCTCTGGAAGCCGTATCCAGCTGATAGGAGGATACTCCCAGGTCCAGATAAATCCCGTCCACTCCCTCAATTTCCAACTCCTTCAGTACTTCCTTAATATTGGCGTAGTTGCTTCTGACAATGGTCACCTTGTCCTGAAACGGCAGAAGCCTTTTCCCGGCCGCCTCGATGGCGTCCGCATCCTGGTCTATGCCAATCAGTTTTCCGCTGCCCAAACGCTTACACACCTCATAGGCATGTCCGCCGCCGCCCAGGGTGCCGTCCACATACAAGCCTCCAGGCTTGATATTCAGACTTCCCACTGTCTCATATAAAAGTACGGACTTATGTACAAATGTTGATTCCTCCATTAAATTCCCAAACCTTCCATATGTTCTGCAATCTCTTCCATATCATCAAAGGTGTTTGCATCCAGCCATTTATCCTTACTCCATATTTCAATGCGGCTGCCCACACCTACCAGTACTGCATCCTTCTCGATTCCGGCAAACTCACGAAGCACGGCCGGAAGGAGAATCCTTCCCTGCTTGTCTACTTCACAGGTGGTAGCTCCTGCTAAGAGGAAACGTGAAAACTTACGTCCGGCTGCATTGGTCAGAGGCAGTGTGCGAAGCTTTTCTTCCAGGGCGGCCCATTCTGAATTCTCATACACAAAAAGGCAGTTATCAAGGCCCTTCGTAACAACGAATTCATCGCCTAACTGCTCTCTGAATTTGGAAGGTACGATAAGCCGTCCCTTCGCATCGACTGTATGATTGTACTCACCCATGAACATAACTTATCACCTGCCGTACACCGGAGCGGTAGTGGACTATTGTGGGAGACATCCGAAATCCCCCACTTCATCCACTTAACAACCATCTTCTACCACTTTGCACCACTTTCTACCACTTGTATGTCCATCATAGTACAGATTTTGGGAAATGGCAAGAAGTTTTTACGGAAATCTTATAAAAAAATTGCGAAAAAATAAGGCAGCTGCGGGCTTTTCCGCAACTGCCTCTATATGTGGGACGAGTCCCGCAACAGACACAAAATATTGATTTTTTCAGTCTTTAATGCCCCTGGTGGGGGACAATCCCATGATTTCCCCAACCACTTTCCTGCCGTTTACCCAAAAGTGGGGGCAGGTAGATGCCGGGAATGATTTTCAGGCACACTCTAGGCGGATTCCTCCACTTTGTCCCCCTTTTTCGGGTGACGATGGCGGTAAATAATCACTGCCGCCGACACGCCCACCAGCGCAGCCGATAAAAGCTGGGACACGGCGAACCCCGTTCCCGGAATCTTTAGCTGATCCGTCCTCAGTCCTTCAATCCAAACCCTTCCCAGTCCGTATCCAAGGAAATACACCCACAGCATCTCTCCTTCAAACTTCTTGCGCTTCCTGTACCACAGCATGAACACCAGCACGCCCAGGTTCCAAAGTGATTCATACAGGAAGGTGGGATGCACCTGGATATAGGCAATGCCATTTTCCACAATCTCATTGTCCACAAGCTGCTGGGATATCATGGCAGGATTCACCAGGCTTTTCCGGATTCGCATGGCAAACAGGTTGTCCGTATACCCGCCAAAGGCTTCGCAGTTGAAGAAATTCCCCCACCTGCCGATCATCTGTCCCGTAATCAGACCCAGGACGCCGCTGTCAGCCATGGAGAAAAAGGACAGCTTTCGTTTCTTCGTAAATACGATGAGAGTCAGGGCCGCCGCAATGACACCCCCGTAAATAGCCAGTCCACCTGCCCTGAGGTTAAATATCTGCAGCAAATCATCCTTATAATTTGCCCAGTCGAAAATAACATAGTAGGCCCTGGCCCCCATAATGGAAAATATAATGGCGTAAAGCGCAAAATCCAAATAAATATCCGGGTCCTGCCCTCTTCTCTTAGCGTCTGAACACGCGATGGCCATGCCGGCCAGCATCCCAAGCCCTATAATGATACCGTAAAAGGCAATCCTGAATCCAAACACAGTGATGCTGTTAGGCAGATGCTCTATGGTAATACCCAGATTCACAAAACTCAAATCCGCTCCCGTAACTGCTTCCATAAAGAAAATCTCCTTCCTAAGTGATATACTTTCCCATTTTACCCCGAAGCAGTATAAAAAGCAAGAAGGTATTTACCAGCATTAATCCTACTCAGCCCCCAGCGCAGCCATGGTCACATAGTTATAGGGCTTGTTAAAATGAGGGAGGAAGAACAGATCAAACAGCTTCAGCTTATCTATGGTCACCTGTTCCTCCACTGCCATGGAGAACATGTGGATACCCATGGATACGTCATAATCCGAGCACATCTGGGCTCCCAGTATGATTCTGGATTTCCTGTCATATACAATACGTATCTTCACCTTATGGTTTCCGTTCTCCATAAACTCTGCCTTCTGCCAGTCCTCATAATCCGCTGCCGCAGCGTCGTATCCCATCCGCTTTGCCCTGGCCAGGCTGATTCCCGTGCTGAGCATGTGAAGTCCCCATATACTGATTCCGTTGGAGCCCTGAACGCCCACGGATTCCAGAACCTTGCCGCACGCGTTATGGGCCGCGATGATTCCGGAGCGCACCGCGTTGGTAGCCAGGGCAATGTAATCCGCAGCCTGTATGGCATTGTTATAAACCGTAGCGCAGTCTCCCACCGCATACACCCCGGGCACGCTTGTCTCCTGCCTGCGGTCCACCAGAAAGGCCCCATTTCCAAAGGTCCTGAGTCTCCCCTGTCCAAGGGATGTGTTGGGCCTAAATCCAATACCGAATACCACCATATCCGCCTCATAACATCCCTGGTCCGTCACCACACGTTCCACCCGTCTTTTGCCCTCCAGTCTCACCACCTTCTCCCCAAAAGCCAGCTTCACCCCGTGCTCCTGCAGATTGTGCGCCATCCTGTCAGAAAACTCCCTGTCATAATATCCGGACAGGCATGTATCCGCCAGGTCAATCAAAACCACCTCCCGGCCATTCCTCTTAAACGCCTCAGCCAGCTCCACCCCGATATATCCGGCGCCCACCACAGCCACCTTCTTAACAGAAGTATCCTTAAGCTTCTCAATCACATCCCTGGCATTCTGATACAGCTTCACAAACTGCACATTATCCAGCTCCATCCCCTCAATCTCAGGGCGCAGCGGAACAGATCCGGTGGCCAGAATCAGTTTATCATACTCCTGCACATAATTCTTTCCGTCCTTTCCCCTGGCATACACAGCCTTGCCGTCAAAATCAATTCTGTCAACCTCTGTCTCCATATGAATGACAGCGCCCTTTTCCTCAAAAGCCTCCTTACTGGAATAGAACAGCCCCTCAGGCCCGGAAATCTGCCCGCCAATCCAAAGCGCCATACCGCACCCCAGAAAGCTGATATCAGAGTTCCTGTCAAAAGCCACCACCCGATTTCCCGGAAACTGGTCCAAAATAGTATTCAAAACCGCCGTCCCCCCATGATTCGCCCCGATAACGACAATTGTTTCTTTCATATTCAATAACCTCCTGCTATCCTGAAATTTAAAATCCTGCCTGATTACTAACATACCCAAACACCATACGGTCAATATTACAGAATACACTCATAACTATTATTGCCAAAAAAGCCTATATTATCAATCCCCCGCATCCCATCCCCCGCCAAACCCAAATGTGTTATATAAAATATATTATATAATAAGAAGGAATCCCACACAGGATTATTAAAACCCCGCATCCAGCCATTATGTCTATCCACATTCCACCTCATCCCCTATTGGCCGAGCAAAAATCTCACCTTCAAAGCTCTGCTCATCTCCAAACAACCCATAAGTCCGCCCTCATCCAAAAATGAGGAATTTTCTCCTCATCCTTTTTACATCTCCGCCAAACGCCCTCGACGCTTCACGCGAGAAAATTCCTCACACCCGCAATTATCCTCACATCCATCGGCCATCACTCCTCTCCTTATGGGAGGATGAGACAGCGGACAAGCAAAAGAGCAGCCGGAAAATGAGCGGGCGGGGGCGGGGAGATTTGGCGATTTTTACCGAGGGGCGCCGTCACTTAGGCGGAACCGGGGGAACCATTAGCCAAATCTTCCCTCCCCC
>ENA-OQJZ01000682-OQJZ01000682.1-human-gut-metagenome-genome-assembly--contig:-NODE-682-length-13163-cov-6.398517_pt1 | contig 13163 bp, 11 predicted proteins | sample MGYA00242618_ERZ504785 | MGnify/ENA primary metagenome ERZ504785 (study PRJEB26092, sample SAMD00036354) | human gut metagenome | host: Homo sapiens | study: EMG produced TPA metagenomics assembly of...
CCCCAGAAACCCTGATGAAGTGGCGGCGGGGGGGGCCGGCCCCCCCCCTGCCCCCGCCCGCCGCTGCCGCAACGGAGGGTTTTAACGCTATGGTACAGACCAAGAATTTCCCGCTGGAAACGCGCGGCGAGGCGGTCAGCCGCGAAGCGCTGGTCCAGGCGGCATTACAGGAGATCACCCAGAATTACCGCGAAGCAAGCCTTTCCAATGTGGCCCGCAGCTACGGCGTTTCGCTGGCGTATGTCAGCGAGTGCGTCCGGGCCCAGACCGGAAAGACCTATAAGGAGCTGCTGCAGAAGCACCGGATGGAGACCGCCGCCCGTCTGCTGCGCCGCAGCGACCTGAACATCCAGCAGATCATCACCCAGGTGGGCTACGAGAACACCAGCTACTTCTACCGCCTGTTCCATGAGCGGTATGGCCAGAGCCCCCGGGAGTACCGCCGGGCACGCAGCCAGCGCACATAAGCGCATCAGTGAACGACCCTCTCCGCCTTTGCAGCAGGCTTTGACGGAGAGGGCCGTTTTGTGTTATATTAAAGCAGAACGATCAGGGCGGGCAGCGGCCTGCCGGAAGAGAGGTTGGATGAAGATGTTTCGTGGAGCAAGACGTGCAGATCTGGATGCGATCCTGAAAATTTATGCCCGTGCCCGGCAGGCGATGGCGGATTCCGGCAACCCTACCCAGTGGGGAGATCATTTTCCGCCGCAGGAGCTGCTGGAAGAGGACATTGATTCCAACCGGCTGTTCCTCTACCTTGTCAACGGCGAGCTGGAGGGTGTGTTTGCCTTCATCCTTGGCCCGGACCCCACCTATGCCCGGATCGAGGATGGCAAGTGGCTGAACGATACCCTGCCCTACGGCACCATCCACCGGCTGGCTTCGGCGGGCAGGCACCCCGGCGTTGCCGCTGCTGTGATCACCTGGTGTCTGGAGCACTGCGAGAGCCTGCGGGCCGACACCCACGCCGACAACAAGATCATGCAGCACCTGCTGGAAGAAAACGGCTTTACCAAGTGCGGCATCATCCATGTGGAGGATGGCACGCCCCGCATTGCCTACCAGAAAATGTCCCTTACCCTGCCTTTGCGCCGGGATTGAACCGCAAAAATGCGCCGCCCCACCGAAAAACGATGGGGCGGCGCTGTTTTTATATCGGTTTGTCAAGAGCTCTCCCTTTGGGAGAGCTGTCGAGCAAAGCGAGACTGAGAGGGTGAGCCCGCTTTCAGGAAATCGGATCTGTCATCTGACTTTCAAGCGTGGGTTCGACCACCGCAGCTTCTTCCGGCGTGGGCTGGAAATACTTCTCGTACAGCTCCATGCCGATGCGGTAGCCCTGCCACACGATGACCGCCGTGCCTGCACCGGCCACGCCGATGATGGCGGCAGTGCCCAGAATGCTGGGCTCGCTCTCGATGGTGGCATCCCGGTACTGGGCTTCCACGGTCACGGTGCTGCCCTTGGCCACGCTGCCCGCCGGGATGGTAAAGCTCTCCTCGTTGTAGGCGACCGCCGGGTTGCCCAGCAGGCTGGCTTCATCCATGGCCCACAGGTCGAACACCATACCCTCGGGCACGGTGCTCTGGTTCAGCGTCACCTTGACCTCGGCATCCACCGGCACGCTGGCGCTGGTCATGGCTTCGCCGCCGTTGTAGGTGAACGTGCCGCCTTTTACCGTCAGGGTGTAGGTGGAGGTTTCGGGTTCGGGTTTGGGTTCGGGCTTCGGTTCGGGAATCTTCTCCCAGTTGGCGTAAAGGGTGAACCGGCCGGTGGGAGCGCCAGTGAAATCATAAGGTTTGCCATCTTTGGTGCGCCAGCCCTTGAACTCGTAGCCGGAAACGGTGGGAATTGTGGTGGGAGCTGTCAATGTTTCGCCCGTTTTGACGGATACTGTTATCATCCGCTTTGCTTCAGGCACTTTGTCGCCATAGTCGAAGGTGACGAGAGTGGGGACATAGCCAGAAAGAGCAGAAATAACGCTTTCACTTGTGCCAGAGTAGCTGATGTCATTCAGGCTGGTACAACCATCGAAAACATTCGATCCAATTGAAGTTACACTGCCGGGAATCGTGATACTGGTGAGCTTAGTGCAGTTAGAAAAAGCACCCAATTGGATAGAAGTTACGCCGTCGGGGATTACAATACTGCTCAATTCAGAACAACCAGAAAAAGTATAAGGCCTGATAGAAGTTATGTTATTTGTTGAAAGTGTTATGCTGCTTAAATTGGTGCAAGAATCAAAGGCATTCACACCGATATATGTGACACTTTGTGGAACTGTAATGTTAGTGAGGCTGGAACACTCAGAAAAAACCTGTTCGCCAATAGATACTACGCTATCTGCAATATCAACATGAATTAGCTTGCTAAACCGAGTAAAAGCAAGATTACCAATTGAAGTTACACCGGGAGAAACGACAACAGAGGTGATTTGATCCCGGAAACTGCGCCATGGTTGATGACCGCTCATTAGATAATCTTCCATTGCACCACTGCCGCGAATCGTCAACGTATAAGTACTCGGGTCATCCGTGTTTTCGGTCAGCTGCCAAGTGACACCAGACCCATCTCCAGCTGCGCCGCCGGTCAGCTTGGCACCGGATTCAACCACCAAATGGACATTCGGGTTCAGGGGGCGCAGTGCGTGTTCCTCACCGGAGAAATCATAACTGCCGCTTTCCAGCGTCAGCGTGCCATTCTTAAACTTCCAGCCGTTGCCGCTGTAATCCTGGGTGCCGCCCTTGGTGCCAACGGGGTAGCCGTCCTTGTCAATCACCAGCCGGGTCAGCATGCTCAGGGTAACGGTGGCCGCAGTGGCAGGTGGTGCGGTGAAAGTGACAGAAAAATAACCCATACCATCATCGTAATGACTTGCATTTGGTGCCCAATCTTCTAACAAACGAGGTGTGTCGTTTGTGTCTCCGAATGTAACATCAATAGGAAATAATATTGCTTGACGGTTAAGGAAAAAAATATGGATGGTGATGCTGGTATTATGGTCGGAATTGGGAATGACATAACCGCTGTTGCCGAAATAATTGATTCCTGCATCGATACACTCATAGCTGCCATTCTTCGGGAAATTCACATTCAAGGTATAGCCGCTAGCGACAGTGTCACCCGCTGGTTTTTTATCAAAAATGCCGCCCTTTATGGTGCCGTTGTTGGTAACGGTAGATCTAAACGTGCCATTTTCAATCTTGCCGTCAGATTCATTGGAAACGGAAGAAAAAAGGCCGCCGGTAATAGTACCATGATTTGTGAGAGAAGAGGAAGAAGAAAATTGACCGCCACTGATTTTTCCGTTATTTATCACAGTGTTGTCGAAAATTCCCCCAACAATGATTGCATCTTCTCCAATCGTGAGTTTACATTTGGTGATAGGTTCATAGCCGGAAATAATTGAAAAAAAATCATATTCTGTCGGGCTGTCAGGATGCAGGTCAAGCGTTTGTGTAGAACCGTCATAGCTCCAGCCATCACCAGAACAATCTTCATCATGGTTTTTACCGGAACCGACAGGATAGCCATCTACAATTTTTAATTGGCCGCCTTCCTCCGCCCACGCTGTGATTGCCGACACGGGCAGGAGCGTTACCGCCATGCACAGCGCCACCAGAAGGCTGATAAGTCGTTTTTTCATAGGGGTCCCTCACTTTCTTTGGGCCGGAAGTGGAGCTCCGGCAAAAATGGATGCTCTTACTTCCTTAAATACACGCCGCGCGGAATCCTTTCACCTTTTTTCAAAAAAAATTGAAAAAAAAAAGAAAAACCAGAATGCTGAGGTGGTGGCATCTCCTGACGATTGTGACCGAGCGCTCCCGGATACTTCTGATGAAGTATGCGGGGGCGCTTTTTCGTGGAACTGGGGGCTTGTGGAGCGGGGGCAATCGTTCTATAATACAAGCTGTGAAATGGATCACAAAAGGGGTGGAACGTATGGACAAAAAACTGAACGAGGCCGTGGCGGCGCTGCGGCCCCAGATGGTGGCGGCGCTCCAGCGGCTGGTGCGCAGGCGCAGTGTGGAGGCCGACCCGCTGCCGGGCAAGCCCTTTGGCGAGGAGGTGGATGCCTGCTTTGCCGAGGCCCTGACCCTCTGCCATGAGCTGGGCTTTGAGACCACCGACATGGATCGGTACATCGGCTGGTGCGAGATCGGCACCGGGGACGAGATGGTGGCGGTGCTGGGGCATCTGGACGTGGTGCCCGAGGGCGAGGGCTGGCATCACCCGCCCTACGCCGCCGAGATCGAGGGCGGCAGGCTGTATGGCCGGGGTTCCATTGACGACAAAGGCCCGGTGGTGGCCAGCCTGTTCGCGCTGAAGGCCATCCGGGATCTGGGCATCCCGCTCAACCGCCGTGTCCGGCTGCTGTTCGGCCTGAACGAGGAGACCAATGACCGGGACGTGTTGTACTACAAGGCCCACGGCGGGGAGATCCCGGTGCTGGGCTTCACCCCGGACGGCGAGTATCCGCTCATCAACGGCGAAAAGGGCATCCTGAACGAGAGCTATGCCGTGCAGCTGCACCAGACCGGTGCCTGGCAGCTGAACAGGGTGCAGGGCGGCGTGGCCGGCAATGTGGTGCCGGACTACGCCTGCGCTGCGCTGACCGCCCCGGCGGGGGCCACCCTGCCGGATGCGGAGCACATCACCGTGACAGCCATCCCCGGCGGCTATCAGGTGGAAGCGGTGGGCGTTTCGGCCCACGGCAGCCACCCGGAGCAGGGCGAAAACGCCATCGGGCGGCTGGTGTGCTACCTTGACCGGCTGCCGCTGGAGGGGGATGCCAGGCAGGCCGTGCACTTTCTGGCCGAGAAGCTGGGCACCGACCCCTACGGCGAGCGCCTGCTGGGCCACCGGCTGGAGGATGCGCTCTCCGGCCCCATGAGCTGCAACTGGGGGCTGATCGAGGGCGACGCGCAGCATCTGTGGGTCAAGCTGAACTACCGCTATCCTGTGACCATGGAACGGGCGGACTGCCAGCCCGCTGTGCAGGCCGCCTTTGAGGCCGCAGGCTGGGCGCTGGATGGGCAGGTGCACAAGGAAAAGCTCTACTACCCTGCCGAGACCCCGCTGGTCAGCGCCCTGCTGGAGGTTTACCGGGATGCCACCGGCGACAATGCCCCGCCCAAGTGCATCGGCGGCGGCACCTACGCCAAGATGCTGCCCAACGTGGTGGCCTTTGGCCCCCTGTTCGCGGGCGACCCGGTCACAGAGCATCAGCCCGATGAATGCATCGATCTGGAACGTCTGGTGCAGAACGCCCAGATCATCGCAAGCGCCATTGTCAAGCTGGCAAATCTGCCGCTGGAATAAGAAGGAGGACGGGACTATGAAGATCACGCAGGTGCGGCTGGGCCGCATTTCCACCCCGCTGCGGGTGCCGTTCAAAACAGCACTGCGCACTGTGAACAGCGTTGAGGATGTTATCGTGGAGCTCCACACCGATACCGGTGCGGTGGGCTACGGCGAAGCACCCCCGACCGGTGTCATCACCGGCGACACCACCGGGGCCATCCTTGGTGCCATTCAGGATCATATCGCCCCTGCCCTGCTGGGCCGCGACCTCGATGAATTTGAGGATCTGACCGCCGCTGTGCAGAAGGCGCTTGTCCACAACACCAGCGCCAAGGCCGCTGTGGACATGGCCCTGTGGGATCTGCTGGGCCAGAAGTACAGCGCCCCTGTCTACCGGATGCTGGGCGGTGCCCGCAGGAACATCGTGACCGATATCACCATCAGCGTCAACCCGCCGGAGGAGATGGCCCGGGATGCCCGCACCGCCGTCCAGCGTGGCTACGACTGCCTGAAGGTCAAGGTTGGCATCGACCCTGAGCTGGATGTGGCCCGCCTTGCCGCAGTGCGGCAGGCCGTGGGCCGGGACATCAGGCTCCGCATCGATGCCAACCAGGCCTGGAACGCCAAGCAGGCGGTCCGCATCCTGAACCAGATGCAGGAGAAGGGGCTGGACATTGAGTTCGTGGAGCAGCCCGTGCCCGCCGCAGACCTTGAGGGAATGCAGTATGTCACCCGCCATGCCGATGTGCCCGTGCTGGCCGACGAGAGCGTGTTCAGCCCGGCAGATGCCCTGCGGATCATGCAGACCGGCGCGGCCGACCTAGTGAACATCAAGCTGATGAAGTGCGGCGGCATCACCAATGCCCTGCGCATTGCCGCCGCCGCTGAGGTGTATGGCGTGGAGTGCATGATCGGCTGTATGCTGGAAGCAAAGATCTCAGTCAACGCCGCTGTGGAGCTGGCCTGCGCCAAGAAGATCATCACCAAGATCGACCTCGACGGCCCGGTGCTCTGCAGCGAGGACCACATCCTCGGCGGTGCCGTGTTTGACGAAAAGAACATCACCGTCTCCGACGCGCCCGGCATGGGCATTCAGGGCTTTGTGCCCGGCAAGGTGTCCTATCTCGACTAAAACCGGAACAGACCGCATCCCGAAACACACGGGGTGCGGTCTCTTTTTGTGAATCTGTATTTCATATACGGACAGTGAAAAAAGCTCGTGTCTGTATATGTTGAAATGAAAAACAAAAAAAGCGGGCAAAATCTTTGACTTTTCGGCCTGCGAGGCGTATAATCGTACTTGTTCCGTGTAGAGGAATGGGAAAACTGTGCGCAGTAGGAGCACAATCTGGATAGGGGAGTAGAAAAGTTATGAAAACGTTGAAAGCGGTTGCGGCAAGGTACAACGCCACCAGCCTGATCCTGCGCATCGTCATCGGCCTTGCGGTCGGTGTGGTGCTGGCACTGGCGGTGCCCGGTGCAGGCTGGGTGGAAGAGTTCGGCAGCCTGTTCGTGGGTGCCCTGAAGGGCATTGCCCCGGTGCTGGTGTTCGTTATCGTGGCCAGTGCGCTGGCGCAGGGCACGTCCAGGCTGGACCGGCGCTTTGGCACGGTCATCTGGCTGTATATGCTCACCACCTTCCTGGCCGCCGCCATTGCGGTGGTGACCAGCTTCCTGTTCCCTCAGACCGTCGTTCTGGCTGAGGCGGCAGAATCCGAGGTGGTGCCCCAGGGTCTGGGCGAGGTGATGAACACCCTGCTCACCAACTTTGTGGCAAACCCCGTCAGCGCCCTGCTGAACGGCAATTACATCGGCATTCTGTTCTGGGCCTGCCTGTTCGGTCTGGCCATGAAGAAGTACGGCGCGGACAGCACCAAGCTGTTCCTGGCGAACACAGCGGATGCAGTCTCCCAGATCGTCCGCTGGATCATCAATCTGGCACCCCTCGGCATCATGGGCCTTGTGTACACCAACGTGTCCAGCAACGGCCTGTCCATCTTTACCCAGTACGGCAGGCTGCTGCTCCTGCTGGTGGGCACCATGCTCTTTATGGCACTGGTCGTCTCGCCCTTTATCATCTTTGTGTATCTGCACTGCAACCCGTATCCGCTGGTGTTCCGCTGCCTGCGTGAATCCGGCCTGACCGCCTTCTTCACCCGCAGCTCTGCCGCCAACATCCCGGTCAATATGGATCTGTGCGAAAAGCTGGGGCTGGATAAGGATATGTATTCCGTCTCCATCCCCCTGGGCGCTACCATCAATATGGATGGTGCCGCCATCACCATTACCATTATGACGCTGGCTGCGGCCAATACGCTGGGCATTCAGGTGTCCCTGCCCGCCGCCATCCTTCTTTCCGTGATGAGCGCTCTGGGTGCCTGCGGTGCTTCCGGCGTGGCTGGCGGCTCCCTGCTGCTGATCCCCATGGCCTGCTCCCTGTTTGGCATCTCCAATGATATCGCCATGCAGATGGTCGGTGTCGGCTTTATCATCGGCGTGGTGCAGGATTCCGTGGAAACTGCTCTGAACTCCGCCGGTGACGTGGAATTTGCCGCCACTGCGGAATATCACCAGTGGCGCAGGGAGGGCAAGCCCCTGCCGGCGTTCCTGTGCAAGTGATGCAAAACTGAAATGGCTTTTCAAAGGCTGCTGTGCTGCTGGCACGGCGGCCTTTTTGTTTGGAACTTTTTTCTGGGCATTTTGCACAGGAAAGCCCTCGTCCTGTTGGAAATTGACGGATTCTGACGGATTTTGCATGAGAGTATCCACTTTTGCAGAAGAAATTCTGGGTAAAACGGAGAGAAAATCTGAAAAAACTTTCCAAACGAGGCTTCAATCGTCCATGTATACAAGAACTTTATTTTTCATAAAAAACGTTTTGTGCTAGTTGCGCAAAGAACGAAAGAACGTTAAAAATGTATCACTAAATTCATAGTTTGTTCATAGAATTTATAAAACAATTTCATAATTAAGTGGCATAATATGGCCATCCTCAGAGAGGGGAACAAAAGAACGAAGGGTTCTGAGAGGTTCCGCTTTGAGGATGCAGGGAGATAGAGGCCCTGCCAAAAAACACAATGACACTTACCGATATACGGAGGATATTTATTATGATGAACAAGAACACTGCTATCCTGGACAACACTATGATGGACGCTTACCTGACTGTCACCGAGGGCGTGTCCGATAACTGCGGCATTGGCTTGGCTTTTGCAAGCCTGCTCGAGAGCGCAAAGAAGAACTTTGTCAACCAGAGCAACCGCCGCGCTGTCAATGCAAGCTTTGCCGGCTGATCTTCTCCAATTTGCCGGTTGAAGATTCTCCTTCTTTTTTTGTTACAGCTGCTGCCACACTGTAATATGAACTGAAAAGCCCGGAACCACCTGCCGCCATAGCAGGTACGGTTCCGGGCTTTTTTGCTGTGTGGGTTCGGTCAGCGCAGGGGGTTTAAGCCGTCAGCTTTGCTTTCTGCAGTGCAGCCACGATCAGCGGAATGAGGATGAGCTGCGCCACGATGCCGGGCACGGCAGTGAGCACCGCACCGGACAGGAACGCGCTGAACGGGAAGCTGGAGCCGGACAGACCGGCCAGCACAAAGCGCACCGCACCCCAGACAAGGCGGCCTGCCACCATCGAGGTAACAAGGGTGGCGTAGATCATGGGCAGGGTGTGCTGCACCTTGCGGTACATAAAACCGGCCACAGCGCCGTATGTGGCCAGCTCAAAGGCCATGGCGATGGCAATGGGGTACATCGGGGGCATCCCGAACAGCACCGAGCGGAGCAGCGGGGCGGCAAAGCCCAGTGCCAGGCCCCAGGGGCCGCCCAGCACAAAGCCTGCCAGCAGCACCGGGAAGTGCATGGGGCAGAGCATATTGCCGATCTGAGGCACATGGCCGGTGATCATGGGCAGCACAAAGGCCAGTGCCAGAAACAGTGCGGCCAGCACCAGATCACGGGTCGTGGAACGGGTCTTGGTATTCATCAATGATTCCTCCTGAAAATGCGCAGACAAAAAGGGCCTGCCGCCAGCACGCACGCCAGCGGCAGACCCCTTCATGGTGTCTGTTTCAAAATAATGTTTGCGGGGAGAAACACGGGCTTCGGCCCGCAAAGCCCCGGCTTCAGCCGGGAATTGTGCAAAAAGTATAGCAGATGCAAAGCCGCCTTGTCAAGCTCAGCGGATGAGGATGGTTACGGGGCGGTGTTTGCAGATTTTTGAAATTTGTAGATGTAATAAAAGGAATCTTCACCGGGGCCTTCTGCAAATGTATTGTTGCAGACATTGGTGTGAGAATAACCATTGTCGGAGGCTGCATTCAATTCGGCATCAGAAAGCGCATGTTCCATAAAGAGCCAGATCTCAGGATCGGAAAAAGTGAAGCACTGAGAAGTATTGGAGGATTCGATTTGAGCATGGACACGTCCCGGAAAGTAATAATCAAAGAGTGTCCAGTCTAGGAAGTAGTTCGTTGTATAAAGAACTGCATTCTGAGAGGGGGTAATAACTTCCAGACACTGGGTGGTCGCAAGGTCGATGCGCTTTCCCCGCTGATAGGTTTGGTAGAAATCCGGTAGACTGCACACCAGCGTGCCCAAAATCAGAATACTGGACAGAATGGTTCTCCAACGGACTTTAGACAGAAGAAAGCCAAAAACCAGGTAAACGACTGCGGTGAGCGGATAAAGGTATCGAACGAGAAAAAGCGGGCGAATGGCATGTGAAACGATCAGTCCGACTGCGGAGGTGCCGGCGGCAGAAAGCAAGCCGGTCAAAAGCCAGATCGTATCAGGGGCGAAGAGCCAGTTAGAGGAGGACTTGGCCTGTGCTGTGAAATAAAGAAGGAATGCAAGACCGAAAATGAGGACTGTCCAAGAAGGGTTGAAGAAGAATCCGATACAATTGATCGGAGAAGGAATGAAGGTGGACCACCAGTCTGCCGCAGCACGTTTGAAAGTGGGAAGCAATACCAGAAGCCAGGGAAGGTAGACGACCACTGCGGCACAATAAGTGATAAGGATTTTTTTAAAGCTGCTCTTATCCTGCGGAAGCAGAGAAAGCAGAGCCAGATAGAAAAATGCAACGGAAATCAGGGCATAGTAGTGCGTATAAGCGGCACAAAGAGAGGCGACGCTGAAAATGACCCAATCGGAGGTTTTACCGGAATGAAGAACGTTATGGAGTGCCAGATAGGCCGCTAACACAAAGAAAGCGCCGAGTGAATACATTCGGGCCTCGACATTGAACATGATAGCGGTATCAGTCAAAGAGGCAAAAGTGGAAACAACAACTGCGGGAATCAATCCGAACTGTCTGAAAATCACTGTACAGGCAAGAATCAGAATGAGTCCATAAGGAATCAGAGCCGACAGATGATAGACATATCCGTGATTGCCCAGAAGATGATATAGGAGTTGCGTGAAAAGATAGTACAGCGGCGGATGGTTATCTGCCGCTGTGACTTGGAGCATTTCAAAAACATTCATTTGGGCAAGGCCGATGCTGAACCCTTCATCTCCCCAGAAGGAGTTGTCAAAAATGCGGACAAAGTGCATGGCGAACAGCACAAGGGCATACAGGTACAGCAGCCAGGGCAAAATCCTGCGGCTGCGCTGTGCCCGGGATGTGGGTGAGGAAAAAGACATAGGAACCTCCCAAAATGATAAAAAAAGCAAACAAATTCATCTTATTATATCATACAGCGGCAAAAGATGATATTGCAAAGCGGCCAAAAGCTGCAAAATGTTTTGCGGGAGCAAAATGACCCTGCATTTTCAACAAAAACGGGAACGTTTACAAGCGATTTTGCCAAGGGATGTACATTTTGACGAAAGAACCTTGACGTTTTTGCATAGAATAGATAATATAGACTTGAGAAATAGCGCATCGGGGCGTATGGCCCGGGTGCGTACCATATCCGATGCAAACGCTGAGGTTCATACGGGAGGACCAAAGATGACAAATGCAGAAAAGCTTACCCTGGCAAAACACGCCTGCCACATCCGCATGGGCGTGATCGAGGGCACTCACAGCGCCAAGTGCGGCCATCCGGGCGGCAGCCTGGATATCGCCGAGGTGCTGGCGTACCTCTATTTCGTAGAGATGAAGGTGGATCCGAAGGATCCCAAGAACCCTGACCGCGACCGTCTGGTGCTCTCCAAGGGCCATGCGGCCCCGGCGCTGTACGCCGCGCTGGCTGAGCGTGGGTTCTTCCCGGTGGAGGACCTCAAGACCCTGCGCAAGATCGGCAGCTACCTGCAGGGCCACCCCAACATGAACAGTGTGCCGGGCGTGGATATGTCCACCGGCAGTCTGGGTCAGGGCGTGAGCGCCGCCTGCGGCATGGCACTGGGTGCCAAGCACGCCGGTAAGCCCATCAATGTTTACACCATCCTGGGTGACGGCGAGGTGGAAGAGGGCGAGTGCTGGGAGGCCTTTATGTTTGCTTCTCACTACGGCCTGTCCAACCTCTGCGTCATGCTGGACCGCAACCATCTGCAGATCGACGGCACCACCGAGACCGTGATGAACAGCGCCCCGCTGGAGGAGAAGCTGAAGGCCTTCAACTTCAACGTGCTGACCATCGACGGCCACGATTTGGATGCCATTGAGAGCGCCATCGCCGCTTTCCGCGCTGAGAACGAAAAGCCCACCTGCATCATTCTGGATACCCTCAAGGGCAAGGGCGTTTCCTTTATGGAGAACTCCGTTGACTGGCACGGCAAGGGCCCCAACGATGAGGAATACGCACAGGCCATGCAGGAGCTGAATGCAGCTTACGCCGCGCTGGAAGAGGAGGACAAGTAAGATGGCAGAAGTGAAGAAGATCGCTACCCGTGACAGCTACGGCAACACCCTGAAGGAGCTGGCCGCCGAGGGCCACGACGACCTGGTGGTGCTGGACGCTGACCTGGCTGCCGCCACCAAGACCGGCATGTTCCGTAAGGCGTACCCGGACCGTCACTTCGACTGCGGCATTGCCGAGGGCAACATGATGGGCGTGGCCGCAGGTCTGGCCACCATGGGTTATGTTCCCTTTGTTTCCAGCTTTGCCATGTTTGCCGCAGGCCGTGCCTTTGAGCAGATCCGCAACTCGATCGCTTACCCCCGCCTGAACGTCAAGATCGGTGCCACCCACGGCGGCATCTCTGTGGGCGAGGACGGTGCTTCCCACCAGTGCTGCGAGGACTTTGCCCTGATGCGCAGCCTGCCCGGCATGACCGTGATCTGCCCCGCAGACGATGTGGAAGCCCGCGCCGCTGTGCGTGCCGCTTACGCCATGCAGGGCCCTGTTTACCTGCGCTTCGGCCGTCTGGCTGTGCCTGTGTTCCACGATGAGGCTACCTACCACTTTGAGCTGGGCAAGGGCGAGCAGATCACCGAGGGCAGCGACATTGCCATCATCGCCACCGGCCTGATGGTCAACGAGGCCCGCCTGGCTGCCGAGCAGCTGGCCACCGAGGGCATCCACGCCCGGGTCATCAACATCCACACCATCAAGCCTCTGGACGAGGAAATTGTCCTCAAGGCCGCCAAGGAGTGCGGCAAGGTCATCACCGCCGAGGAGCACAGTGTCATCGGCGGTCTGGGCGAGGCCGTCTGCGCCGTCCTGAGCGAGAAGCTGCCCACCCCTGTCCGCCGCGTGGGCGTGCAGGACAAGTTCGGCTGCTCCGGCCCCGCATGGGACCTGCTCAAGCTGTACGGTCTGGATGCAGCGACCATCTGCAAGACCGCTCACGAGATGCTGGGCTGATCCGGAAAGTCAATAAAAGCCGGTCGGCGTATGTGATATGTACCCAGTATTCTGGACACTGGATCAAAATTGAATAATTAAGCTTCCATCATGGATGCTTCTCTGAATT
>ENA-OQJZ01000685-OQJZ01000685.1-human-gut-metagenome-genome-assembly--contig:-NODE-685-length-13146-cov-3.333155_pt1 | contig 13146 bp, 10 predicted proteins | sample MGYA00242618_ERZ504785 | MGnify/ENA primary metagenome ERZ504785 (study PRJEB26092, sample SAMD00036354) | human gut metagenome | host: Homo sapiens | study: EMG produced TPA metagenomics assembly of...
AAAGCTTTGTGCCTGGCCGCAGCCGGCCAGGGTAGTGGCTGTCAGGACTGCACACAGCAATAGGCTTAATTTTTTCTTCATAACATTTCCTCCTAGTTTTTAACGGATTCCCGTTTGGCAGAATCCAATACAGGAAATTATACCTGCATTCTCCGTGGAAAGTCAATACATGGAAAGCAGTTTGGCTGGGCCGGCCACGTCACCGGCCACCTCCCTGTCACCTTCCTGCCACCTCCCTGTCACAGGCGTCTCTCCTACTCCAGCTCCAGCCCGCCTGTATACAGCTGGTAATACATTCCCCTCTCCCTTATCAGGCTCTCGTGGTCTCCCCGCTCAGCAATACGTCCATGGTCCAGTACCATGATAGCGTCGGAATTGCGGATGGTGGAAAGCCTGTGGGCTATGACGAATACGGTCCTGCCCTTCATCAGCTCATCCATGCCTCTCTGCACCATAGCCTCTGTCCTGGTATCAATGCTGGAAGTGGCTTCCAGAATCAGGACCGGAGGATCTGCAATGGCTGCCCGCGCAATGGCTAAAAGCTGGCGCTGGCCCTGGGACAGCTCCTCGCCGTCTCCTGTAAGCATGGTATCGTATCCTTCCGGCAGCATCTCTATAAACTGGTCGGCATTGGCCAGCTTCGCCGCATCGCAGATCTCCCTGTCCGTGGCATCCAGCTTTCCATATCGTATATTCTCTCTGATTGTACCGGTAAACAGGTGGGTATCCTGGAGCACGATGCCAAGAGAGCGGCGCAGGTCGTCTTTCTTTATATGGCGGATATCAATACCATCATATGTGATAGAGCCCTTCTGTATGTCGTAAAAACGGTTAATCAGATTGGTTATGGTGGTCTTTCCCGCCCCTGTGGCTCCCACAAAAGCCAGCTTCTGCCCCGGCTTCGCATACAGGCTGATGTCATGGAGCACTGCATGCCCCGGCTCGTATCCAAAGTCCATATCCTGAAACCGCACATCACCGGTAAGTCTTGTGTATGCGGCCGTGCCGTCCTCACAGGGACATTTCCAGGCCCACAGGCTGGTCCGTTCCGGTACCTCTGTCATTTTTCCGCTTTCATCCATACGGACATTGACAAGGGTCACATCTCCCCGGTCTGTCTCCGGTTCCTCATCCATCATATTAAAAATACGTTCTGCCCCTGCCAGGGCCATGATAATGGAATTGGACTGCTGGGATATCTGGGCAAAGGGCTGGTTAAAGCTCTTTGTAAACTGGAGATAAGAAGCAATCTGGCCCAGGGTCAGCCCTGCCAGGCCGCTTAGTGACAGAATTCCTCCTGCGATAGCTGTGAGCACAAACTGCAGGTTGCCTATGTTGGTAATGACCGGCATAATAACATTGGCGTACTTGTTGGCGTGGAATGCGCTGTCATAGAGCCGGTCATTCAGCTTGTCGAATTCCTCCCTGGTCTCCTCCTCATGGTTAAATACCTTGATGACCTTCTGTCCGCTTAAACGCTCCTCAATGTATCCCGTCACCTTTCCGATAGCCAGCTGCTGCGCCACGAAATACCGTCCGCACCGGCCTGCCAGAGTCCTGCTGACAAAGAGCATGAGAACTATCATGGCTGCTGCCAGGACAGAGAGGGGAACGCTGATACCTATCATCACCGCGGATATGGCTATGATGGTGACAAAGGAGGACAATACCATGGGCAGAGCCTGGTTAATCATCTGTCTCAGGGTGTCGATATCATTGGTATAACGGCTCATAAGCTCTCCATGGGGATGACGGTCAAAATACCGTACAGGCAGCGTCTGCATATGCTCAAACATCTCATCCCTGATACGCTTCTGGACGCCCTGGCCAATATTTATCATCAGACGGTTATAAGTGTAGGTACAAATAACCCCGGCCACATAAAAGGCTGCCAGCCCTGCCATAACATGGTTCAGAACCGTAAAATCAGGATGCTGCTGCCCCAGGAGAGGGGTGATAAAATCATCTATGAGCACCATCAAAAACAGCGGTCCCGCCACATTGGCCAGAGCGCTTATGACAATGGTCACCAGCACACAGACAAACTGGAGCCTGTAAGTGCCTGCCACATACCCCATAAGGCGTTTTGCCGTTTTGGCATAATGGTGGTTCACGGCTGCATTTTTCTTATTTCCCATCATGATCATCTCCCCCTTTCTTCTGGGATTCAAATACTTCCCTGTAAATCTTATTCCTGGCAAACAGCTCCTGGGGCGTACCAAAGTCATCCACAGCGCCGTGGTTCAGCACGATCACCTTATCTGCATCCTCCACCGAGGATATCCTCTGTGCTATGATTATCTTGGTGGTGTCAGGAATCTCCTCCCGGAACGCTCTGCGAATCATGGCGTCTGTTTTCGTATCCACTGCGCTGGTAGAATCATCCAGAATCAATATCTTAGGCTTCTTGAGCAGGGCCCTGGCAATACAGAGCCTCTGCTTCTGTCCCCCGGATACATTGGTTCCTCCCTGGTCGATATAGGTTTCATACTGGTCGGGAAACTGCCGGATAAACTCGTCTGCCTGGGCCAGACAGCAGGCCCGCTCGATTTCCCCGTCCGTGGCATTTTCATTGCCCCACCGCAGGTTTTCACGGATGGTGCCGCTGAACAGGATATTTTTCTGCAGAACCACTGCCACCTGATTTCTCAGGGACTTAAGCCCATACTCCTTCACATCCCGTCCGCCCACTTTAAGACAGCCCCCGGTCACATCGTACATCCTTGGTATCAGCTGCACAAGAGTGGTTTTGGAACTTCCCGTCCCTCCCAGTATGCCTATGGTCTCTCCGGATTTTATGTGGATATCCACGTCCTTAAGAGCCAGCTTCTCCTTATCTCCTATGTAGCTGAAGGACACATGCTCAAAGTCAATGCTGCCGTCCGCCACCTCCTGTACCGGGTCATCCGGGTCTGACAGGCTGCTCTTTTCATCCAGCACCTCCACAATACGCTCTGCCGAAGAACGGGCCATGATGACCATCACAAACACCATGGAGAGCATCATCAGGCTGGACAATATCTGGACCGCATAGATAATCATGCTGGTAAGCTCACCTGTTGTCATTCTGCTTCCCACAATGAGTCTGGCTCCCAGCCCTGATACCAGCAGGATGCAGTTATACATGCAGAACTGCATCAGCGGGCTGTTCCAGGCTACAATCTTTTCCGCATACTTAAACTGATAAAAGACCTCCTGGGATATGTGCCGGAACTTTTCGATTTCATACGGCTCCCTCACATAGGCTTTTACCACCCGGATGGCGTTCAGATTTTCCTGAACCACGCGGTTTAACACGTCATAGCGCTTGAATACAGCCTCAAAATAGGGATGGGCCTTTATCACAATGTAAAAGAGCCCCGCTGCCAGGATTGGCAGCACGATAAAAAAGATGGTGGAAAGCTCCCTGCTGATTCCCATAGCCATAATCAGCGCAAAACAGAGCATGATGGGGCCTCTGATAGCAATGCGGATTACCATTTGGTACGCATTCTGCACATTGGTGATGTCCGTGGTCAGACGCGTCACCAGACTGGAAGGAGAAAAGCGGTCAATATTGGAAAAAGAAAACTCCTGTATGTGGTGGAACATATCCTTTCTCAAATTCCGTGCCATACCTGCCGAGGCCCTGGCCGCATTCGTCCCTGCCAGGATACCGAATACCAGAGCCATCATGGACATAACTAAAAGCACGGCTCCAATCTTCAGAATATAGCCGATACTTCCCCCGCTCATCCCCTTATCAATCATCAGCGCCATGACGCCGGGCACCAGAACTTCCATAAGCACCTCCAGCACCACAAAAACCGGGCAGAGAAGAGATGGCTTTTTATACTCCCGGACTGAGCCAAGCAAAGCCCGGACTGTCTTTTGATGTTGTCCTTTCACTGTTAAAACCTCCTTTTTTTGTAAATTCCCTTGGATTTTGGGGCAATTTAAAGAGCCTAAGACGGCGCTGCCTGGTGGCAGCCATAGGCCCTTCCCCATTACTTAAGATTCTTCATCATTTTCATCCCGATTCGGATGAATGTATCCAGTTCTTCCTTTGGAATATCCCGTGTTATGAACTGTTCCATTTCCAGGATATCCTTAAGCACCCGTCCTTCCAGCTCCCATCCTTTTTCAGTGGGAATGATTTTTTTACACCTGGCGTCATAGGACGCCTCCTCCCTGTAAATCAGGCCCTTTCGCTCCATCAGCTTCAGAATCTCCGTGGCCGTGGGGCGGCGCAGGTTAAATTCCTCCTCTATATCCTTCTGAAACAGGTCCTGCTCCCTGCAGCGGCCGAGAATAAAGTGCAGAATTCCGTTCTGGGCAGGTGTCAGCCCTCCCACACCCTCAGCGCTGTCAATCTTGCGCCGGATCAGGTTGGAAAGGGTGGCGATAAGGCGGACGGTAGGATTAACAGCCATGGAATTTACTCCTTTTATTATATGCAGAAAAACAGTTTCTGTTAGTCACCTAACAATTCTAAGGCAACCTATCCGGTCTGTCAACCAAATTCACACAATTGTAACGGCTCCGGCGCCAGGCAGGACCGGTCCGGTAAGGTTCAGGAGGGTTCCCCCATGATTTGATAAAATCCGCATTTACAACCTGGATTTTCCTGCTATAATTGGTAGGGGTGTCTTATCCCAATTCATACTCTGAGAGGTTATCATGAAACACAATTCACATCAATTTCATTGCGGACTAAAAGACGGCATACCCATCGGTCTGGGATACCTGGCCGTGTCCTTTACATTTGGAATCATGGCAAGGGGAGCCGGCCTCACCACCCTACAGTCCGTTGTCATGTCCTTTACAAACCTGACCAGCGCGGGACAGTTTGCAGCACTGGGAATCATACAGGCCGGGGCCCCCTTTATGGAAATGGCAGTGGCCCAGCTCATCATCAACCTGCGCTACTGTCTTATGTCCTGTTCCCTGTCCCAGAAGCTGGGCGCAGACATGCCCTTCTTCCACCGTTTCTTTATGTCCTATGGAGTTACAGACGAGATATTCGGCGTTTCCGTATGCCGGCCCGGCTTCTTAAGTCCCTTTTACAGCTATGGGCTCCTCTGTGTCGCCGTACCCGGCTGGACCCTCGGCACCCTGTTGGGAGCTGTTTCCGGGGAACTGCTTCCGGCACGCCTTTTAAGCGCCCTGAACGTGGCACTGTACGGAATGTTCCTGGCCGTGGTGATTCCGCCGGCCAAGACAAGCAGGATTCTCACCGGCGTCATCCTGGCCTCCATGGCCTTAAGCCTTGTGTTTGCCCATGTCCCCCTGCTGGCAGGTCTATCATCCGGCTTTAAAATCATTCTGCTAACCATCCTGATTGCCGGTGCCGCAGCCATTCTGTTCCCTGTAAAGGAGGAAAATGAACATGAATCATAATGTGTACCTGTATATTCTTGTGATGGCAGGCGTGACCTACCTGATCCGTCTTCTTCCGCTGACCTTGATTAAGAAGGAGATAAAGAACGTATATGTCAAGTCCTTTCTCTATTACGTCCCCTCCGTCCCCCTGTCCGTCATGCCCTTTCCTGCCATTCTCCACGCCACAGCCTCTGTGTGGTCCGGCGCAGCAGCCCTGGCAGTGGCTGTTCTTCTGGCCTGGAAGGGAAAGAGCCTGTTCCAGGTGTCCCTGGCCGCATGTGCCATGGTATTTCTGCTGGAACTGTTTCTGTAAATAAAACCATTTCACATCCCAGGACTCCTACAGCGACAATCCGCCTCTTGCCCTTGCCCGCCTGTCCATGATGGAATGGATGACAGGAACCATGAATATGGCCACGATTCCGCCTGCATAACCGTTATTATACAGGTTCATGCCCCCATACACGATTCCCACATTGAGGGCAACGGAGGAATGCAGGTAGCCTGCCACGATTCCGGCCACCACGCCGAATTCCCCTGCCACCGGCGCAAGGGTGGTGGAGAATAAAAGGGCCAGCATGGGGGATGGCTGATAAATGTTCCATGTCTTGGTAAAGCTGGCCAGATATACCCCCATCATCACCGGAGCTATGTTCCTCAGATGTTTTCCCGTGGCCCCAAAGCCCACAATGGTGAAGATTCCGCAGATGGTAGGTCCGTTCAGTTCACCTCCCACTGCCAGCACAAAATAGGTGGCAAACAGTCCATTGACTCCCATGTTGAACACAGTGCTGGCACCGCCTTCATCTCTCAGATAATCTGTTCCGCCGATTCCATAGGATTTGATAATTCTTCTGTAAGATTCCCAGATGCTTCTGCCCCGCACCGCAACCCCGAATACAATCATTCCGCCAAACAGTACGGACAGCACGATTCCAAAGATCTCATTGTTTCCCGTGGACCATATGAGCCTGGATTCTATCTCCACTCCAAGGGATTTTAACACTGACACAATGACCGTCGCTATGATGCCTGCGGCAAACCCCACATTGTACAAAGAATATCCTTTGTGTGCAAAATGCACATGAGTGGAAAGAGGCGGCAGCACAAAGCCTATAATGAGCCCCACGGCCAGGGCTATGGCCATCCGCATCACCACCGGCAGATTGCCCACCTGCATCATCTGGGTGATGATGGGCGAAAGGCTGGTGCCGTAAAAGCCAATATAAATATACCTGCGCATAGACGTCTTGTGGTACCTGGCGTACAGGTACACTCCGGCCAAAATAGCCCAGATGTTAAGCAGGTTTTTGCCAAACAGCGAGAAACCGAACATCAGACAGCTGGAAGTGATGGTGTGGCCGTCCATATCCATACCCATGAAGTAGATGATACCAATACTCATAAGAGTCAGTGCACCGGCGTTGATGAGGGCCGCCCCCACACCGCCCACAACAAAATAATCCGTAATCAGAAAATCCGGCTCTTTTATCAGACGCACGATTCCCGGACCGATTTCCTGGATTGGCTGCAGAAACAGCCCAATGACCATAAAATAAACAGGAAGCAGCGACAGCAGAAAAAACTTCTGCTTCCTGGTCAGGGATTTCAGTTCATGAAAATGTTCCAGATGTTTCATAAATACCTCCCAATCAACATTCTTTTTCTATCATAACTGATAGACCCCCGGTTGGCAAAGACATTTTTTACTTCTATTGGAAAATTTATTATTATGGGTTAGGTTAGGCATATCCCGGCATATTTACTGTTCAGGCACAGAAGGCAGCCGAAACATTCTTCCTTCAACTGCCCCCAAAACAAAAAAAGCGCCCGGTCACCCGGGCATCCCACATCTCATTTTTCCTATTTTCCAAATATCACAAAACGGTTATCCCTTAACATCTTCACAAACTTGGCCAGCCGTTCATACAGCGGCTCGGCCTGGTCTCCGAATTCTTCCCTGACCAGCGCTCCAATGGCAATGATATTTCTGTTTCCATCCATCTGCTTCCAGACAAAGCTTCCGAACCGGTCCAGCTTTACATGGCTCACCCTGGGCGTGACCCACAGCTTCTGGGCCAGCTTATCAAAGATTCCCTTGTGCATCATATCCACGGTCACGATTCCCTGCTGGTCCTCTTTCCATGAGAACTCAGGGTTTCTGACCGGTACCTTTTCCAGATAATTCTGGTCTTTTTTCTTATTGAAGCCCAATGTAATCCTTCCTTCCATCTCCTGCTGTTCATAAACATGCACAGGGCGCCAGGATTCCTGACACCCCATGCACACAGAACCCGCACTGTTATACCAGTATGGTTATTTCCTGTTCTCTTTATGCCAGATGGTAAATTTACACATGGTAAGCATCAGTAACCCAAAGACAATAAGTGATACAATCTTTGCCGCCGGACTTACCAGAAAAGCACCTAAGCCGTTATCCAGGGCAGACAGATTGATAAAATCGCCCAGATACCCGCCCCGCGCGCTTGCAAGGGGGATGATGGCAAATACAGCCAGCAGGATTCCGACCAGACCTTCTCCCGCAATCATGCCCGATGTATAGAGCACGCCCCGGTCAATGGCCTCTTTCTTATCCTCCTCCTTTGCGTATTTACGCTTTTCATACCAGTGGCGGATGAGTCCTCCCACCATGATGGCTGCCGTGGTCCTCAGAGGCAGGTATAAACCTACTGCTACCGGCATTACCGGTATCCCAAGGATCTCAATAACAACGGCAATGGCTGCTCCTGCCAGAATCATGTTCCATGGAAGGTTGCCGTCCATGACGCCCTCTACCACAGTCTTCATAATCATGGCCTGAGGAGCCGGAAGTTCCGCCGAGCCATAGCCCCAGGCCTGGTTCAGAAGGTAAAGTACGCCGCCGATGGCAATGGCAGAAGAAACCACACCAATCAGCTCTCCCATCTGCTGGTTCCTTGGAGTGGAGCCAACCAGATAACCTGTTTTTAAATCCTGGGAGGTATCCCCGGCAATAGCTGCAATAACGCAGATAACACCGCCGATGGAGATAACGCCCATCATGCTCTCATGGGTGGCGCCGGACACGGCTTTAAGCACCAGCGCCGATACCAGAAGTGTGGCAATGGCCATGCCGGATACCGGGTTATTGGAGGATCCGACCAATCCCACCAGACGTGAGGACACAGCCGCAAACAGGAAACCGAACACTGCAATCAGCATGGCGCCCACAAAATTTACAGGAACAGCCGGCACCAGCCATATGATTACCACGGCAATGAGGACGCCTATGAGTACCACATTCATAGGAATATCCCTGTCCGTGCGCAGAGTGGAAGCCTGGCGTCCGCCCTTTAAGTCCCGCATGGCATCCCTGAAGGTATTTACAATCATGGGAAGAGACTTAATCAGGCTTATGATGCCTGCCGCTGCCACGGCGCCGGCGCCGATGTAACGGATATAAGAGCCCCACATAGCCTGGCTGCTCATCTCGCTGATCAGCACATCAGCCGGTGCAAAGGGCGCTGTGAGTCCGCTTCCGAACAGCTTGATAATGGGCATCAGAATCAGCCATGATATAATGCCTCCCGAAAACATGTAGGAGGAAATCTTTGGACCGCAGATGTAGCCCACTCCCGCAAGGGCAGGAAGCACGGAAATACCCACGCCTCCGCCGTATTTTTGGATATCATAATCCACATCGCTGGGGAACAGCTTCAGGCCGTCAGCCACAAACTTGTACAAAGCGGCAATTCCCATGCCTGCAAATACAACACCTGCCTTGGAACCGCCCTGCTCTCCCGCAATCAGTACTTCGGCACACGCCTGGCCTTCCGGATAGGGAAGCACTCCGTGCTCCTTCACAATCAGCGCCTGGCGCAGAGGAATCATAAACAGCACGCCCAGCACGCCTCCGCACAGCGCAATCAGCGCAATCTCAACCAGGGAAGGCGCGCCCTCTCCCCACTCACTCATCCACATAAACAGGGCAGGCAGGGTAAAGATGGCTCCTGCTGCCACAGATTCACCGGCAGAACCAATGGTCTGCACCATGTTGTTTTCCAGAATGGAATCCCTTCTGAGGATTACCCGGATAACGCCCATGGAGATAACTGCCGCAGGTATGGATGCGGACACGGTCATACCGACGCGAAGGCCCAGATAAGCATTGGCAGCACCAAAGAGAACAGCCAGAAGGATACCCAGGATCACAGAAACCGCGGTTACTTCCGGAACCACCTTGTCCGCCGGTATAAATGGTTTAAAACCATTTTCATCTTTCATGTATCTATCGCTCCTTTCGTATTGACCACATAAAAACCGGATATTTTGGCTCTTACGTGAGATACAAGCCAACCCTGCCGAGACAGGACGGCTTGTATCTTATCCCCGTAATTATAGCATCCTTCAGAAAAAATTTCCACAATTTTTGTGTAAATGGTAAGAATTGCATTAATTTTTTTAATTTTTCCATCATTTTTATTTAATAAAACGGCCACACAACCTTACAAAACAAAGTGTTTTCTCTGTTTTGTGGCCTGTGGCCGGAAAAAATTTCCGAAATCCATTATTTTTCACAATCAAACACAAGTCCCCAGGAAGCCCTTATATCATCCATAAGTCTAAGAATGTCCAGTGTGTCCTCTTTCTTAAGTACATCGCTGGAGGACATACCCAGCCGGACGCACTTGTTTACTTCCCGTATCTGATACTCAAAGCCATTTACCTCAAAAGGAAAATCCATGACATATTCCTCCCCCTTCATGGGACGGATAATCAGCCGTTCTGCCTTCTGGTAATCCGGCAGATAAATGGAGCCCCCGGACCCGAACACGGCTGCTTCCCTTGGCATATCCATGCCGATGGAGGCGGTGGCCGCCGCCCTGAAACCGCCTGGATATCGGAGCAGAACCGTGCTGTAATCATCGGTGCCGAATTCATTCAGATGATACTCCGATGTAACATGTTCCGGCTGTTTATCTCCCATAACCATGCGCAGAAATCCCAGGTTATAGATGCCCACATCCAGAAGAGCACCTCCGCCCAGCCCGGAATCAAACTTGCGCGCCTTCCTTGCCCCTTCAGCCACAAAGCCAAAATCACACCTGGCAAATCCCACCTGGCCGATAACTCCCCCGTTTATCAGCTCCTGCATCTTTTTCAGGGCCGGAAGATGGCGGATCCAGAAGGCTTCCATGATGAACAGGCCTCTTTCCTCTGCCGCGGCGAAAAGACGTTCCCCTTCCTTTACATTGGTGGTAAAGGGCTTCTCACATAACACATGCTTTCCCGCTTCAAGACATGCCATACAGTTCTCATAATGCATGTTGTTGGGAGTCGCCACATAGACCGCGTCCACCTCCTCGTCTCTGAGAAGCTCCTCATAAGAACCGTATGTCCTGGGAATTCCGTATTTCTTTCCGAAAGCCTCCGCCTTCTCCCGGGAACGGGAACCGCAGGCCGCCAATCGGTCCTCCCCCTTCATACCGTTTACTGTTTCAGCGAACTTTGCCGCTATGGTGCCGGTTGCCAAGATTGCCCAATTCATATAAGATGCCTCCAACTGTTTTATTTACTCAAAATTTTCAATCAAATATACCCGCAGGCGAGTCCGATACAATATTTAACGCTTCATCTTATGCTTTTTCCTGTACATGTAAGTGTCCGCCCTGGCCAGCGTGCTTTCCAGGCTCACATCCTTACCCGGGTCAAAGAAGGCATAACCTGCCGCAATGCCCGCCGGAAATACATTCCCGTCGCTGTAAGCCTTCACAGCCCTCTCCATGGCCAGAATTCCACGGGTCACCTGCTCCTGTCCCAAACCGTCTAACTGGACCACAAACTCATCCCCTCCAATGCGGAACAGGGGCGCCCCCGGAAACGCTTCCCGTATAATGTCAGCGGACCTGCGGATGTATTCGTCCCCCTTGTCATGGCCGAAGCGGTCATTGACCCCCTTGAGGTCATTGAGATCGCACATCAGGAAACCGCTTCCCGGTATCTCCTGCGGATGGCTGTTCTTGTGCTGCAGCATGTGTTCATATGCCAGCCTGTTTCCAACACCCGTAAGTCCGTCCCTGTCACGTTCCACCTTAAGCGCCTTTGTTTCAAGGATTTCATCCGTCACATCCTCCACCACACAGCGGATGGGATGAACTGCTGTTTTGCATGTTATTTTAATCCACCGGGTTCCTTCCGCGGTATCCATCTTTATCACACCGGGACCTCCGTCCCTGTGTGAAGCAAGGCTCTTTAGGAAACGTATGAATTCATCCTTATCCCGGGAAAACAGGTGCTCCTGCTCCTTTGTAAGCCTTAAAAGCCTGGGTATCTGGCTGGTCATAAGCACCTTGGAGGAACGCCCTGATATCTCAAAGGCTCCCACAGGAAGTTCCGACAATTCTATAAGCTTGGCATGCCTGGCAAACCACTGGCTGGTAAACACAGCTATGATAAGACCGGCTGCCAGGGAAAGAACCAGGGAATACTCCAGTATCTGACCGATTCTGCGCGGAAACTGCAAGAGCACCGGCTCCTCCATAAGTCCGATCAGGTACCACTCATCTCCTTCAAACGGGGTATTGTGGTAGTACATCCCCATCTGGTTCACGCAGGCGTTAATCTTCCGGCCGGTCCGGTCCGTGTTCAGCAGGGTATATATGGAATTTTCCTTGTCCTTAAGCTCCATCTCAAACTTGCGGTCCTGCCCGGCCAGCTGTCTCTGGAGGGCGCCGTAAGTAACCGCTGTCTCTTTCTTCTCCCGCTCCGACCGGTATCCGATGACATAACCGTAGGAGTCCCCTGTCTGAAGTTCAGAGGCAGGAAGGAACCGGTACAGATAGCTCACGGATATCTCCACGCCAAAGACAGCCCGCACCCTGCCGTCCTGGCCGAACAGTGGCACGGAATAGGTAATCACATCCTCATCTCCCTCATTTACCTGAAAAGGGGGACTCCAGTATCCCAGCCATTTAGAGCGCCCGTTTTCCGCTGCCGCGCTCCAGGGCTTTTGGAAAAAATCGCGGTTTTCTTCATTGACCTCCAACCGGAAGTTCCAGTTAGCCGTGGTGGAAATTTTCATCTTTTCGGCTACATTCCATGGGCCGATGAGCATATACAGATTTTCATTCTGGCTGCTGTTGCGGTCCGGATTATTATTCCTGAAATACAGGGCGGCCAGGGAACCGTCCGTCTCCCCCTCGTCCGGCAGTATCAGAAACACGCCGGTGGTCTTTGTGTCGTACAGGGCATCCAGGACCTCAGGCGCCAGCGCCTCCAGCATGCGGTCCGGCTGTCCCTGATATTCCAGCCCGTCCGGACTGTCAAAATACCGGCTTATGGTATCCGTATGATGGCTGAAATTAGTCCAGACATTCTTCATCTGGTTTTCCAGATTATTCCTGCGGCCCTTTACCTTTTCCGCAAATATGCGGTACTGGTTGGCCTCTGCCTGTTCCATAACTCCCCCCACCACCATAAAGGACACCAGGAGCACGCTTTGCAGTACCAATGATACCACAAATGCTATGGTCAGCTTAAATGCTATGGATTTACTTCTGAATTTTCTGTCCATCTGTCTTACCAGCCATTTCTTTTAGGAGTGTTTCATACCAACGGTCAAAATGCTCCTCGTCCAGCAGTTCTCTTTCCACCGACTCCCTGCTCTCACCTTTTTCCATCCTCTGCTTCAGAGTTTCCAAATCCACATTCACACAGTTCTCCAGGGATGTAGAAAATATCTGGTCCATATCATAAGACCCCCCAAAGGTTTCCCGGACATATACATTGTGATTTTTCAGGGCTGTA
>ENA-OQJZ01000691-OQJZ01000691.1-human-gut-metagenome-genome-assembly--contig:-NODE-691-length-13000-cov-3.311151_pt1 | contig 13000 bp, 13 predicted proteins | sample MGYA00242618_ERZ504785 | MGnify/ENA primary metagenome ERZ504785 (study PRJEB26092, sample SAMD00036354) | human gut metagenome | host: Homo sapiens | study: EMG produced TPA metagenomics assembly of...
AAGCAGCCTGCAGGACGGCGGAGAGAGACTACAAGCGGCGGGTGATCGATGCCACGGTAAAGCGTTTTGGTGTGAACCGGGACAAAATACGGCTGATGCTATGGGCGGTGCGCAAAGGCGAAGCTGGACGGCTGCACATGCACGGCTTTGCCGAATGTGTGGGGATGGGAGCTGCCGACCGGCGGGAATGGCGCGAAATGCTGGAAGATCTGTGGCGGCGGCGCGTGCCGGGAACAGGTGAGTACGAGCCTTTGGGCACCATGAACGCCGACCGCATGGACATGAAGAAGCTGCTGGGCGTGGACGGACAGGGCAAGAACGGGACCATAGGCTACATATACGGCCACAAAGAGCGGGCCTGCATTGAAACACGCAATCTGAGCCAGCCGGAAGAACTGGCACCCAGCGACACGAAGTGGAGCCGCCGCCAGCTGCGCAAGGGCTGCACCGAATGCGCAGAGAATGCCTACTGGTGGGAGCAGCACTATCCGGGTTTTGAGGTGGTACAGGTGATGATCTATGACCCCGGACAGCTGTACGAAGCGGACAGGCCGCGGCCAGACGGATGGGAGGCCACCGAAGCGCAGGCGTATCTGATCCTGCGGCGGAGAGGGTTTGCGAAAGTTCGCACCTGACAGATAAAATTATTTTATTTTGCGTGTAATAATTGCGCGAAACGCGGAGAAATACACAAAATCAGCGTAAAAATGCGCGGACAGTGACGGAAACGGGCCGAAACTGCGAATGAAGGGAAATTTTGGAAAGCAGATAGAGCCGTGAAAGGCGGTGGACGAGTGACCAGACAGCAGAAGAAGGCTGTGAGAAAGGCGCTGCGGCAGTACGGGCGCAAGCAGAAAGCAGCGGACGCGGCAGGCTGTGCGGCCGCAGGGCCGGACCCATGGGGACGGGTGATCCGGCAGGTGCTGGACTACTATGCCGAGGCGGACGGGACCTGTGCGGCTCTGCTCAGGCTGCGGTATCTGGAAGAGTGGCCGGAGGCGGAAACGATCGAGACGGTTGTTTTGCTTTCCAAGGGAGAAATCGACTCAAAGAAGGTGCGGGTGGAGTTCTCGCTGGAAGATATGGATATGTCCGGCTTCCAGAAGGGCGCGACTTATGAGCAGATCAAGGCGTATGTGTTGGAGCATACCGGTTTGAAGGTATCTTCCCTGTACATCTCACAGATAAAGCGCAAGTGCGGGCTGGATGTGGGGCAAAATTATAACCTGTCAAAGAAGGAAGATGCCAAAGTGCCAAAATGTCCGCCGGAGAAGGAAGCGGCGATCAGGGATGCGTTGAAATATTTTCAGATGATTTAAGAGTCTATTGAGCAAAAAAGCAGTAAATCAATTTCAGATTTACTGCTTTTGCTGGCCGGGCCGGGGGACAATCCCAAATTCTGTGTAACCGCCAAAAGCGGTGCAAATAGAGAAAAATTTATCATGGGCGGCAGACGGGTAAAACGGCTGCCGCCTTGTTAACAACATAACGCCAGCGAGAGGGGATGTCAAGACGAAGGCATTCATATCCCCTCTGCCATCGATCTGAAACGGCATTACTCAGGCATGCGCTCGGCGAAGTAGACAGCCATCTGGGCGTGGATCACACTCCAGTCCTGCCGCCGGCCGGTCCACTTCTTCGTGATATCCATCATGGCCAGATACAGCATTTTCAGCAGGCTGTCGTCGGTGGGGAACACGGATTTGGCTTTTGTCACCTTGCGCAGCTGGCGGTTGAAGCCCTCGATGGCATTGGTGGTGTAAATCAGCCGCCGCACCTCCTGAGGGTACTTGAAATAGGTGCTCAGGTTTGCCCAGTTGTCCCGCCAGGACTGGGAGATTTTCGGATATTTCCGGTCCCAGTGCTCCCCGAAGGTATCCAGGGCATCCAGTGCCGCCTGCTCATCTACGGCGGCATAAACTGCCTTCAGATCAGTCATGAGCGCCTTTAAGTCCTTGTAGGACACATATTTACTGGAATTGCGCAGCTGGTGGATGATGCAGTTCTGAATTTCGGTTTGAGGAAAGGTTGCATGGATAGCCGCATCAACTCCGGCAAGGTTATCCGTGCAGGCGATGAAAATATCCTCCACACCACGGTTCCGCAGGCCGTTAAGCACGGTCGCCCAGAACTTGGCGCTCTCATTTTCGCCTACCCACATGCCCAGTACATCTTTCCGGCCATCCAGATCAATGCCTATGGCAATATACACCGCCTTCTTTACGATCTGCCCCTCGCTGCGGACATGGTAGTGGATGGCATCCAAAAATACCACGGCGTAGATGGACTCCAAAGGCCGCTGCTGCCACTCTTTGGCCACAGGCAGGATCTTGTCCGTGATCCGGCTGACCGTACTGTCCGAGACCGAAATACCGTAAATATCCTGAATATGGGTCTCAATATCTCCGGTGGTCATCCCCTTGGCATACATCGACAGGATCTTTTCCTCGATGTCCTGGCTGATGCTGGTCTGGTTCTTTTTCAGCACCTGCGGCTCAAACTCGCCTTTCCGGTCCCGAGGCACGGATACTTCTACGTCGCCAAAGCTCGTACGCAGCGTCTTACTGCTGTGCCCATTGCGGCTGTTATCCGTGTCCTTATTTTTATAGTCATACTTGCTGTAGCCCAGCTCGTCATCCAGTTCCGCCTCCAGACCGTTCTCCATGAATTCGGCTATGGGCTCTTTAAATAAGCGCTGGATGTCTTCCATGCTGCCGATGTTCGCCATCTGCAGCAGTTCACGGATTTTCTCCCGTCGGGCCTTTTCTTCCGGCGTGCGATTCTTTCTGGCCATATGTATAACCTCCTGTGTGATGCTTCTATTCTACACCACTCAGGAGGTTTACACATAATTTGAAGAAGCCTCCGGGCCGGTGAGCTACGAGCATTCATGACTTTTTGATAACTTGTTCCATACTGATATATTAAGCGGAAAGTTGTGGCCCTGTATTTTCAGAGGGAAACGAATGCTCCTTGAATATATCCCACAAAATATGCCATCGCTATACTCAGTGCAATGCAACATATACATAGTATTTCAGCAATTACCTTTTTTTCGATTATTTCATTTATGGACTTTCCGTAATCAATAGTAGACCATACCATTGAAAGCAAAAATAGAATTGAAATCCATTGAGTATGAAATGATAGTCCCATGCTAACAAATACATAGTTTGAGATGATGTAAAAAGCGCTTCTGACTACAACTTCTGTCACTTTTACAATCCGATTTCTCATAGAATTCTCCCTCTCTGATAATACTGTGGGCGGCAGCACTCCTTGCTGTCGCCCCTTGATTGCCTATCTGCAAAGGCGGGCGGGGCTGTCAACGGCGGCGCTTGCGCCGTTCATCTTGACCGTTGACTGGCTCGGCTGGCTTTGCTATTCCGTGATCTCTTTCAGTTATTGTCAAAGGAAATGTAGATAGTTAGACTATTGGGTATGTAGCTGATACTTAACCACTTTTCGTCGTTCGATAAAAGTGTCCCGATAGAAACATAGTTTTCTCCCTCGATTTCCTCTGACACATTTTCAATTACGGAAAAGCCTTCTTGGTTCAAAAGCTCCATATACTCGTTATAGTCGTTTTCGCTAATACCGGTAAGGTTGATATTACAATTCTCATGTTCTGTATCAAGTGTAGCCCATGCAACCGTACCAGGCGCAACAGGAAGCCCCTCTGTGTACTCATTCTCAGGCCAAACACCCTCGTCCAATTTTGTAACACTATTAGATTGCGTATTGTTCTCATTGCTTGTCGGTGTAGATGAGGTATTTTGATTAGAACACGCAGCCAAAAAAATCATAATCATGATTGTGAATACAGAAATATATTTCTTCATTGGTTACCTCCTGTTTTTGTGTATGGTTCGGATAATTAACAAAAGAGCAATAGCTGTTGCTGCAAACCCAATAGCCAAAAGGATTTGCGAAATATCAAAGGCAAACGCGCCCTCAATCTGTATATTTGTTGTCGCATCGGCTTGTCCGATTGCTCCTTCTGGTACTTTTCCTGATTGTGTAACAGCATATACCGAAAAGGCAGCAGCCGCGATAACAAGCGCAGCAAGAGTAGAAATGATACCGTTCCTTTTTTTCGATTTGGTGTTATCAATGCCAAACTGTTCTGCGGTGCTGTCTGCAAATTCTTTTGGCGTCCCCAAACGCTGGATAATCTGCTGCTCTGTTTCTCCATGCTCCATAGCAGACGCAAAAACTTCATTCAAGTCACGTACAACCTCTTTTTTCATTTTGCGTGGTAAAGATAGTTCCTTTTCAACCTGTTTGATATATTGTTCTTTCATTTGGATACCCTCGCTTGTTGATAACTTTCTATAAAGCCGTTTACGCAGTTTTCATAGCTTGACCAAAATAAGATTAGTTCATCAAGTACATTCCTGCCTTTATCCGTTAAAGAATAATACTTTTTTGAGCCGCCATTTGCCGCAGCCGGAGCCAATCGGCATTTGATTAGTTCTGCTTCCTGCAAACGATACAAAATGGGGTAAATGGTTCCCTCTTTCGCATATCCCAAAACAGACGCACTATTGTTCAATTCAGTTATAATTTCATATCCATAAGTCTCCTTGCGTCCGATTAGGCATAAAAGTATCATTTCCAGAGAGCCTTTTTTGAATTGCTGGACATATTTGTTATTCATATCGTCGCCTCTCTTTAGCTTTGCTATTTAGGCTCGCTAAGTAGCAACTATATTATATCTCTTCCGAAGTATCAGAGTCAATAGGCTTAACGAAAAAGTTACAAGATGTCTGTGTAAGGTAATGACAGAATAGCGGTGTGCTGGCGAACTATGCTTTATTTTGTTTTTTATCTAAATCATTCAATAGGGCGGTAGCATCCCTATTGGCAAGGGGATTCCAAAAGGGAACAGCGTTCTCCTTTGTCTGGGGTGTTCAGAGGGGATAGTGTTCCCCTTTGACCGGAAGAATCCAAAGAAACCGGCGGTTTCGTGGCACACGATTTTCCGTAGGAAAGTCTAGTGTGTTATACCTTTGTGGAGCAGATGGCAGCCGGAATTGTAGCACACCCTGAAAAGTGTGGCCACAGTTGCGGCGTTCTGGCGGGAAAGGGTGCCCCTTGCGGGGCAGCATAAGCGACAGAAAAAGGCTGGCAGGCGGTGCGGGCAAGCACTGTCTGTCAGCCGTGTCATTTGCGGAACAAAGGTATATCAAAGCCCCCGTCAGCCGCTGCTTCCCATCGTATCAGAACCACCACGGCAGCTTTCCGCGCAGGCTGTCCATCGCCTCGCCCTCCACCTTCTTTGTCCAGCTCTCGCTGAGATGGAAATGGAGCGCCGCGCCGATCAGCGGGTGCTCGATTCCATCGGTAAAGCCATATCGGTACAGCAGATAGGTCTGCTCTCTGGCTGTCAGCTTGTCCAGCGCCGCATACAATTCTATCAGCTGCTCTTTTTGGATATAGATTTGCTCCGGCGTTTGGGTGTGAGGGTCGGCTATGGCTTCGATCCGCAGCATCCGTTCATCCTCTGAGAGAACGTCATCCAGATATACTCTCTGGAAGCCGGGGCCGTCTTTCTTATCCACCATCCGTTGCTCAAATAAACCGAGGGCGGCGCGGATGCAGTCCGTCATGGCGTTGCGGAGCGCCGGTGCTGCATAGGTCAGAAATTTCATGCCCCGTCCGGCATCAAACAAAGGGATCGCGTTCAGCAGGCCGATACTTCCCTCCTGCATCAAATCATCCAAATCAATTCCAATATCATTTTCATCCAGCCCCATGTTTCGGTATTGCTCCAGCGCAATTTTTCGGATGAATCCCAGATTCTTTTCCAGCAGAATGTCACGGGCAGCCGTATCCCCTTTCTGTGCCAGTCTGCACAGCTGCTCATTGCTCCGGGTCGGCATTTTGCTTCTCCTGCGCGTGGTCTAAGGTGGATTGGAGAAATTCCGTCAGCGCCTGACCGAACTTGTCTAATGCTTCCTTTTGCACACCGTCCATCCCCGCTGCGCTCTGGGTGACGGCGGCGGAAATCATTTCGGGCGTGATGGTCGGAGTATGAACATCCGCCCCTTTGGTGAGTTCGGTAAACATCTGCTGAGTGATGCCCTTGGTCAAGGACTGCGCTGCTGTGAAATCGTTGCCGATCTCTTTCTTCACTTCCCGCAGCGCCGCCATAAATGTGTTCTGTATCATCGTCAGGTCTGCCTGATATACGGGAACTTTCTGCCGGTTGACAGTTCTGGCCGCCTGCACCGCAGCGTCTGTTTTATTGTTTCGGCGCAGCATGGCGCTGAGAGTAGTAAGCATCTGGTTCTGTCCGGCGAAACCGGCGGCCAGCGTATCGTCAAAATATTGCTCAATCATATAGGTGACTTCTGCAAAGCGAGGGCTTTCCAAAAGGCGGTTGACGATCTCTGCATTGGCTTTTCCGGTGTACAGATTCCGCGCCGCCTGCACCGACAGGCCCAGTTCTTCAATATCAAAATTTGTCCGGTCGGGCGTGTTGACTTCCCCCAGCAGGAAATCTGTGGAGACTTCAAACACTTTCGCAATGCGGAGCAAATGTTCTGTGCTGATCTTATCAGTCTTACCGCTGACAAACCGGCTGATGGCGCTCTCGGTGCTGCCGATGCGGGTCGCCAGCTGTGCCTGGGTAATTTTATGTTCCTTCATAAGCTCCTGCATCCGCTGCCGGATATTGCCGGGCAGATAGGCTCCCTCCATGTGACGCACCTCTCTTCTGAAAACTCTCTTTATCCATTATACCTGATAAAACCAGCGCGGGCAAATGCTTTCCGCTGGCTTCGCCGCTCTGAGGTCTTGCATTTTTGCAAGATTTCAGGGCGGCGTTTTTTCATTTCTTGCACTTTTAGCGGATTTTTCGGTTTATAGGCTTTTTCCCCGTATATTCAGGCAGACGGGCAGATACCGTCAATAAATAATGGAGGACAAAGCCTATGAATTTATTTGAAACTGTAAAATCCGCTGTCACCGTGAAGCAGGCCGCCGAATACTACGGCTGTAAGGTCAACCGGGGCGATATGATCTGCTGCCCCTTCCACGATGACCGGCATCCCAGCATGAAGCTGAACAGGGATTATTTCTATTGCTTTGGCTGCGGGGCTACCGGGGATGTGATCGATTTTGTGGCGCGGCTGTTCGGCCTGAGCAGCTACGAGGCCGCAAAGAAGCTGGCCTATGACTTTGGCATCGACCCGGACAAGCCCCCGGCAGCGATGGCTTTGAAAAAGCCCTATCCGCTGGCGCGGGCTTTCCGCAACGATGAGATACACTGCCAGCGGGTGCTCTGCGATTATCTGCATCTGCTGGAACGCTGGAAGGTCGAATATGCCCCGCAATCGCCGGAGGATGAACTGGATGACCGCTTTGTGGAAGCCTGTCATATGATCGAGTATGTAAATGATTTGTTGGACGTTCTCATGTTTGCGGAACTGAAGCAGCGTGTGAAAGCGGTGGATATGCTGCTGAAGGACGGCACTATCACCGCGCTGGAGCAGCGGCTCAGACGTCTGGAAAAGGAGGTGCAGCACCGTGGCGAAGAACGAGCAATCGCGTGAGGCCAACCAGCCCATCTGGTTTGACGGCAAGAGTATCAATGAAGCCCTGTTTTGTGATGATTTTCTCGGCAGACACAAAATCATCTACACAAACGGGGCTTTTTTCACGCCTGATGGCCGCGTGACCGATGAGCTGCCACTGCGTGGAGAAATTTTTGAGGAACTGAAATGCTGTGCGGTCAGCAATATCCCCCGCAAAATCAGCAATATCGTGGAGCTGATGAAGCTGGCGGCGCTGGTAGAGGATTTCCCGCCGGAGGCTGACCGCATTCATCTGGCAAACGGCACGTTGTTTCTGGATGGCTCCTTTACGGAGGGAAAACCGGACATCGTGCGTTGCCGCCTGCCGGTGGCCTATAATCCCGATGCGCCCACGCCGACCCGCTGGCTGGCTTTTCTGGATGGGCTTCTTTACCCGGAGGACATTCCCACTTTGCAGGAATATATCGGCTACTGCCTGATCCCCAGCAACAAGGGACAGCGCATGATGGTCATTAAGGGCAATGGCGGCGAGGGGAAGAGCCAGATCGGCGCGGTGCTGTCCGCCCTGTTCGGCAGCAACATGAAGGACGGCAGCATCGGCAAAATTTCCGAGAACCGTTTTGCCCGCGCTGATCTGGAACACATTCTGCTGTGTGTCGATGATGATATGCGGATGGAGGCCCTGCGGCAGACCAACTATGTCAAATCCATCGTCACCGCACAGGGTAAAATGGATTTGGAGCGTAAAGGCAAGCAGAGCTATCAGGGATGGATGTGCGCCCGGCTGCTGGCATTCAGCAATGGCGACTTGCAGGCTCTCTTTGACCGCAGTGATGGCTTTTATCGGCGGCAGTTGGTGCTGACCGCCAAAGAGAAACCTGCCGACCGTGTGGATGATCCCGACCTGGCAGAGAAGATGAAGGCCGAGGTGGAGGGCATTCTGCTGTGGGCTTTTGCGGGATTGCAGCGGTTGGTAGCGAACAACTTCAAGTTCACCGAGAGCCAGCGCACCAAAGAGAACCGGGAGGCCGTCAAGCGGGACAACAATAACGTGTTTGATTTTCTGGAATCCGAGGGCTATATCCGGCTGAAAGCGGATGCGTCCATCAGTTCAAAGGATTGCTACGACATTTACCGGATGTGGTGCGAGGAAAATAGCCTGACTGCACTCAAACGCCGCAGCTTCAGCGATGCGCTGGTGGCAGCCTGCGGTAAGTACAATCTGGAACACTGCAACACGATTACCAATTCGGCAGGACGCCGGGTATGGGGCTTTATGGGGATCGAGGCAGTGGCAAGGCCGCATATAAACGAGTTTACGGACGCTTCACAGTGTACGTACGTACCGGAAGACTGGCGGGATTGATTTCCGATCTGGTCGCCGGTACGTATGTACGCAGCGATTGACCCTGTTACCTCATATATTGTAGAGGCGCTTCATTTGGATAAAGTGGTCGTGCCCATTTTGGGTACACCTATTTTGATGTGTAAAAGTGGTTATGGATATTTTGTCCACCACCAGAACCGTGAAATTCTTCGCGCTTTTGTGCTGTGAAGTAGGTGTGGTCATTTTGACCACACCTGAAGCGGTCAGTAAAAGCGGTGATTTTGCAGGCATATTTTAGAGCAATCTCAAAACAGCGAAATGTTTCTCTTTTATCCGTATACAGTTCGCCGGATGGCGGCTCACGGAACGACGTACAGATTGCAGCATTTTGTGACAATACAGCCCGAACAGTGAAAAGTCCCGCATTTCTGTGAAGTCGAATATTCCGCCGTTGACCAACGATACGCAGGGAATCATTTCTATCGCAAAACAGCATTTGCACAAATTTCACCATTGACCAAAGCCGGTGCGCTCCCCAGCGTAGCCGGTTCTTTTTATGACGCAACCGAAAATCATGTTTTATCTATCAAGTGACAAAGGGCTTCACTTGCGAAAATGGAGGAATATATTTTATGAAGTCAAGTATCCGAAACGAAATCAAGGCGCAGATCATCCGCGCCGGTTACACCATGCAGGAAGTCGTTGACCAGCTGCACGATGAGTATGGGTGGAGCGACAGCGTATCCAATCTTTCCGGAAAATTGCAGCGGGAATCGCTGCGGTATCGGGAGGCCGTGGAGTTGGCTGACGTGCTGGGATATGACATTGTCTGGCAGAAACGGAGGGATTGAGTATGGAAAAAGCACAATACGCGATTATGCGATTTGCCAAATATAAGGGGCCTGAAATCGGCAATATCGAGGCCCATAACGAGCGCACAAAGGAAAAGTACGCCAGTAATCCCGATGTGGATACCAGCCGAAGCAAGTACAACTTCCATCTGGTCAAACCGCCCGGCAAGTACCGGGCCGAGTCAGAGAGGCAAATTGCCGCTGCCGGATGCCGTACCCGGAAAGACAGTATCCGTATGATCGAGACGCTGTTCACAGCCAGCCCGGAGTTCTTTAAGGGAAAGAAACGGGCGGAAATTCGGGTATTTTTCGAGGAAGCTCTGCACTTTTTGGAACAGCATCAGTCCAAAGAGACAATTATATCCGCCGTGGTGCATATGGACGAGAAAACGCCCCATATGCACCTTTGTTTTGTCCCTTTGACGGAGGATGGCAGGCTCAGCGCCAAAGACATCATGGGCAATAAAAAGAAGCTGACCTGGTGGCAGGATGAGTTTTGGAAACACATGGTCAAGAAGTTTCCAGATTTGGAGCGTGGCGAGAGCGCCAGCCTGACCGGGCGCGACCATATCCCGCCCCGCGTATTTAAGGAGATGACCAGACTGACCAAACAGAAAAGCAAACTGGAGGATCTGCTCACTGGAATCAATCCCTTTAACGCCAAAAGCCGGGCGGAGGAAATCTGCAAGATTCTGGATACCTATATTCCCAGCGTGGAGAAGATGGACACACTGCTGCGGAAATATGGCGTAGCCTTCACGAAAACAGCATCCGAAAACAAAAAGTTGAAAACGAAAAATGCCGAACTGGAAGAATCTCTTGCATCGGCGCAGAAGGTCAGCACCCTAAAGCAGATCGAAGACCTCAAGCTGCGGCGCGACTATGACAATGCCGTGGCGATTTTGGAACAGATACCGGCAGAAGTTTTGAACATCTATGCGCAGAGCAGCCATAGAGGAAAGGAGCGGCCTATTGAGCAAAGTTTATGATGATCCGAAATATAATGCGGCATTTGACCGCTGTGTTGATGTGATGGCGCGGCTGTTGCAGAAGTACGGGCCACAGCTGTTGGGGCAGATGCAGGAGACTGAGAAGGATGGCCGTACACAGTCTGCGGCATCAGGAAAGCAACCCGTTCCTGTGTATCAGGAATTTGACAAAGCCGCTTGATATAAATTAAATTTACACGTTGCGTATTTGTTTGGCGTATGCTATAATAAATACGCAACGTGTATTTTTGCTTTATGGGGTAAATGAAATGGACTGCAAAACCAAAATAAAAGAATTGCGGGAAAGCACTGGCATGAATCGCAAGGAATTTTGTAAATATTTTCAGATTCCCTATCGGACTGTGACAGAATGGGAACTGGATAACCGCCATGCGCCGGAATATGTACTCCGTTTGTTGGAGTACTACATTCAGAATGAAGGTCTGGCGAAGAAGAAAGTAACGGATGAATGTTTAGAGCTGGAAGAAAGGGGCGGCCTGCATGAAGAAAACTAAAACAAAATGTTATCTCTACACACGGGTATCTACATCCATGCAGGTGGACGGATATAGTCTGGATGCTCAGCGAGACAAACTGCGGAAATACGCTGAATACGAAGATATGGTAGTGGCTGGTGAATATTCTGATGAAGGCTTTTCCGGCAAGAATATTCAGGGCAGGCACGAATTTCAGCGGATGCTGCAAGACATTCAGGACTGCAAAGACGGTGTGGAATATGTGCTGGTGTTCAAGCTGTCCCGGTTTGGCAGGAATGCCGCTGACGTTCTGAATTCCTTGCAGCTGATGCAGGATTTCGGTGTCAATCTGATTTGTGTGGAAGACGGCATTGACAGTTCCAAAGATTCCGGCAAGCTGATGATTTCTGTCCTTTCTGCGGTGGCAGAGATAGAGCGTGAAAATATTCGGACACAGACGATGGCCGGACGGGAGCAGAAAGCCCGTGAAGGAAAATGGAACGGTGGCTTTGCCCCTTATGGATACCGCCTTGAAAAAGGCGAACTGTTGATTGCTGAGGATGAAGTGGACGTGATCCGCACCATCTTTGACCGCTATATTCACACCAACGATGGTGTCAGTGGCGTGGCAAAATATCTGAACCGGCAGGGCTTTGTGAAGAAGTTAAGGCAGAACGGCACCATTCCCGGTTTTTCTGCCAGCTTTGTGAAGAGTATCATTGATAATCCAGTATATATGGGAAAAATCGCCTATGGCAGACGCCGGACAGAGAAGAAGATCGGCACACGGAATGAGATGCACGTAGTTGAGCAATCGGAGTTCCCTGTGTACGAGGGGAAGCATGAGGCTATCATTTCAGAAGAAGATTGGAACCTCGCGCAGGAAAAACGGAAAATCAATGCTTACCGGCGTGAGAAAGTCAATGACCCTACCCACGCACATATCTTGTCCGGTATTCTGAAATGCCCCTGCTGCGGCAAAAGCCTGTACGGGAATATTGCAAAAGCCCACAGCAAGGACAAAAAGACCCGCTATTACTATTACTGCAAGAATACGGTGACGCCAACAGGCCACGAGTGTACTTTCCGGCTGAACATTGAGCAGACCGAGATGAACCGCATGGTAGCGTCAATTATCTCTGCTATGGTCAGTGACCCACGGTTTGCAGATGCAATCAAGGCGAAAATCGGTTCCGCTGTCGATACGAACGACTTAGAGAAGCAGCTGGAAGCATTACAAGCGCAGCTTCGGCAGACGTTAGGCACAAAGACCCGACTGGAACGGCAGATGGACGGTTTGGATGTGAATGACCCGTATTATGACCGGAAAATTTCTGATTTGCAGCGCCGATATGACGAGCAATATGGCGCAATAGATGAGATTGAAGTCCAGATTGACGATGTGCAAAGCCAGATACGGAGTATCCGGCAGGAGAAGATTTCGGGTGATAATATCTACCGCCTGTTGCTGGCATTCGATCAGGTCTATGAAGCAGCCTCCGAAGTGGAGCGGAAGGAGTTCATGCGGGCGTTTATTGAGCGGATTGAGTTATTCCCGGAAAAGCAGCCGGATGGCAACTGGATTAGGAAGATTATCTTCAACTTCCCTGTCCCGGTGAATGGAACAGAAGTGAAAGAATTGCCCTTGGAAAATGAAACAATAGTCGAAAGGTTGCACATTGGGCGGACGACCTACTACCACAAGGAGCTGGAAACGCTGAGCACGGCAGCGGTGTTTGCTGCAAAAGCAGGGCTGATCTGAAACACTGGGTGCGGATGCATCCGGTGGTTTTGTGATGCAACAACGACGACCGCC
>ENA-OQJZ01000699-OQJZ01000699.1-human-gut-metagenome-genome-assembly--contig:-NODE-699-length-12842-cov-2.967568_pt1 | contig 12842 bp, 10 predicted proteins | sample MGYA00242618_ERZ504785 | MGnify/ENA primary metagenome ERZ504785 (study PRJEB26092, sample SAMD00036354) | human gut metagenome | host: Homo sapiens | study: EMG produced TPA metagenomics assembly of...
TGACGGGCGGCGCCTTTAAGAATTCCAGCAACCTGCTGGGGCGGCGCAGGGAGATTGAGGAGTTAGAGAATACCTGCAGCAAGGCCCTGGTCCAGGTGGAGAAGATTCAAAAGGAGCTTAACCTGGAAGAATCCATGGCCCAGGAGAAAAAGGGAGAACTGGAGAAGCTGCGCGCCGACATGCAGTCCATGGCCATCCGGGAGAATACCATCCGCATGAACATATCCCAGCTGGAGGACAAGAAAGCGGAGATAGCGGAGTCATCCACGGACCTGGTGCGCGAGCACGGCCAGCTGGAAGAGCAGGTAAAGGAAATCAATGAGAGCCGCACAGCCCTCACCCAGGACTCCAGGGAGCTGGAGCAGGTGAGCACCCAGGCCAACCAGGAGATCGAGGACAAGACGGTTCTTCTGGAGACCTCCAGAAAAGAGCGGGAGACCTGCGCTGCGGCCCTGTCGGCCCTTCAGATGGAGGCAGCCAACCTGCGCCAGAAACAGGACTTTATCCGCGAAAATGCAGACCGTGTGTCCGGAGAAATAGAGAAGCTTACGGAGGAGTTTGACTCACTGGCCGAAGGCACGGGAAATTCCGAACAGGTGATTGAGAGCAAACGCCGGGAGATTGCCCATCTGGGAGAACTGATTCAGAATGCCATGGTGCATATGAAGGAGCTGGAACAGGTGATGGCTGGCCATGAGTCCGAGAAGGAGGAGATGTCCTCCAGGCAGAAGGCGTTTCTGGCAAAGCGGGAGGAACTGACCGCCCGCCTGGCAGAGCTGGACAAGGATATGTTCCGCATCCAGGCCCAGAGGGAAAAGCTGGAGGAAAAACTGGAGGCGTCCACTGCCTATATGTGGTCTGAATATGAGATGACTTATTCCACGGCCCTGGAGCTTAAGAGAGAGGAATACCAGTCCGTCCCTGAGGTAAAGAAGCTCATAGACGAATTTAAATCCAGGATAAAGGGACTGGGCAACATCAATGTCAACGCCATCGAGGATTACAAAGAGGTATCGGAGCGCTACGAGTTTATGCGCACCCAGCATGAGGACCTGGTCACTGCCCAGGCCGAGCTGGAGAAAATCATCGAGGAACTGGATACCGGGATGCGGCGCCAGTTTGAAGAAAAGTTCGGTGAAATCCGGGCTGAATTCGACAAGGTCTTTAAGGAATTGTTCGGAGGCGGACGGGGCACACTGGAACTGATGGAGGACGAGGATATCCTGGAGGCAGGCATACAGATCATTGCCCAGCCCCCCGGTAAGAAGCTGCAGAATATGATGCAGCTCTCAGGCGGTGAAAAGGCCCTTACAGCCATTTCCCTGCTGTTTGCCATCCAGAACCTAAAGCCGTCCCCCTTCTGTCTTCTGGATGAGATTGAGGCGGCCCTGGATGATTCCAATGTGGACCGCTTCGCGGGATACCTTCACAAGCTGACCAGGAATACCCAGTTCATTGTCATCACCCACAGAAGAGGCACCATGGTCTCAGCGGACCGCCTCTACGGCATCACCATGCAGGAAAAGGGCGTATCCACGCTGGTCAGCGTGAACCTCATTGCGGATGACCTGGATAAATAGTGCAACTGGATAAATAGTGAAAGTTATGATATGATGATTCATATATATATTTATTGTATATAAGACCTAAATGTAAGACACAAAAAGGAGAATGATTTATGGCAGAGGGAAGGAAGGGCTTTTTCGGGCGCCTGGTAGAGGGCCTGGCCAAGACCCGCAGCAATATCGTGTCAGGGATAGACTCCATTTTCAGTGGTTTTTCCGCCATTGACGATGATTTCTATGAGGAGATAGAGGAGACCCTTATCATGGGAGATTTGGGAATCCAGACCACCATGTCCATTGTGGAGGATTTGCGCAAGAAGGTGAAGGAGCAGCATATCCGGGAACCGGAGGAGTGCAAGGAGCTTTTGATCAACAGCATCAAGGAGCAGATGGACTTAGGGGAAAACGCATACGAATTTGAGCACAGGAAGTCCGTGGTTCTGGTTATCGGCGTCAACGGAGTGGGCAAGACCACGTCTGTGGGCAAGCTGGCCGGACAGCTTAAGGACGACGGGCGCAGGGTCATACTGGCGGCTGCAGATACCTTCCGGGCGGCTGCCATTGAGCAGCTGACCGAATGGGCATCAAGGGCCGGCGTGGAGCTGATTGCGCAGCAGGAGGGATCCGACCCGGCGGCTGTTATCTACGACGCAGTGGCGGCAGCCAAGTCCAGGAAGGCGGACGTGCTTATCTGTGATACGGCCGGAAGGCTTCACAATAAAAAGAATCTGATGGAAGAGCTTAAGAAAATCAACCGCATCATTGACAAGGAGTATCCGGATGCCTACAGAGAGACTCTGGTGGTGTTAGACGGCACCACGGGACAGAATGCCCTGGCCCAGGCCCGCCAGTTCATGGAGGTGGCCGACATCACAGGCATTATCCTGACCAAGCTGGACGGCACAGCCAAAGGAGGCATTGCCGTGGCCATTCAGTCCGAACTGGGAATTCCTGTAAAATACATTGGAATCGGGGAGAAGATAGACGATTTGCAGAAATTCAATGCAGATGACTTTGTCAATGCCCTGTTCCATGTGCAGAAGCAGGCAGAGGAGAATCCATCTTGAATTTAATACATTGACGTGCTATAGTATAGGATAAAAGTAAGGGAAAGAAGGACCAAGATATGGAAGAACTGACACTGGAAAGATTTGAAGAGGCCTCCGAGCTTGTGAAAGATGTGACCACAGAGACAAAACTGGTATACAGTGAGTATTTCTCTGCCCAGACAGGAAACAAGGTATTTTGCAAGCCGGAGAACATGCAGTACACGGGCGCCTATAAGGTGAGGGGAGCCTACTATAAGATACACACCCTGACCGAGGAGGAGAAGTCCAAAGGACTGATTACTGCATCAGCCGGCAACCATGCCCAGGGCGTGGCCTACGCAGCCAAGCTGGCCGGCGTAAAGGCAACTGTTGTCATGCCCACCACCACGCCTCTTATGAAGGTGAACCGAACCAAGAGCTACGGCGCCGACGTGGTGCTGGAGGGGGATGTGTTCGATGAGGCCTGCGATCACGCCTATAAGCTGGCGGAGGAGTTCGGATATACCTTTGTACATCCTTTTGACGACCTGGACGTGGCTACGGGACAGGGCACCATTGCCATGGAAATCATCAAGGAGCTTCCCACGGTGGACTATATCCTGGTTCCCATCGGCGGAGGCGGTCTCTGTACCGGCGTTTCCACACTGGCCAAGCTTTTGAACCCGAAGATTAAGGTTATTGGCGTGGAGCCGGCAGGCGCCAACTGCATGCAGGTATCCCTTAAGGAGGGAAAGGTGGTGGGACTTCCCCAGGTGAACACCATTGCGGACGGCACGGCGGTGAAGCGTCCCGGCGAAAAGCTGTTCCCTTACATACAGGAAAATGTGGACAGCATCATCACCATCGAGGACAGCGAGCTGATTGTGGCTTTCCTTGACATGGTAGAAAACCACAAGATGGTTGTGGAGAATTCCGGCCTTCTGACCGTGGCGGCCTTAAAGCATCTGAACGTACAGAAAAAGAAGATTGTATCTATCTTAAGCGGCGGCAATATGGACGTCATCACCATGTCCTCCATTGTGCAGCACGGCCTGATTGAGAGGGACCGTGTGTTTACCGTGTCCGTGCTGCTTCCTGACAAGCCGGGAGAGCTGGCCAGGGTATCCGCCCTTCTTGCAAAGGAGCAGGGCAATATCATCAAGCTGGAGCACAACCAGTTCATCAGCATCAACCGAAATGCTGCCGTGGAGCTGCGCATCACCATGGAGGCGTTCGGCACAGAACATAAGAATCAGATTGTATCTGCCCTTACCAGCGCGGGCTACCGTCCCAAGCTTGTAAAATTCAAGGGCACCTACAGTGAGATGTAGGCATCAGGCCAGAAGGATACAGGGGGAAACGTTATGCAGCCGGAAGAACATACGGTTACTCATACCATTAACCGTTACCGGAGTTTTCGTTATGAGTTGATTTTAGAGGGGGTAGTGGTGGGAGCCCTGGCAGGCGCCGTGGTGGTGGCCTTCCGCTATCTCATCGGTTCCGCGGATATACTGCTGAACATGATACTGGACTATGGTAAGAGCCATACCTGGTTTGTGCCGGTATGGATTCTGATTCTGGCCGTTGCCGCGTGTGTGGTGTCCCTTCTCCTTAAATGGGATTCCCTAATATCAGGCAGCGGCATTCCCCAGATTGAAGGAGAAATCATCGGGGAAATTGACGAAAAATGGTGGCGTGTGCTGCTTGCCAAGCTGGGCGGGGGCATTATATCCCTGGGATGCGGATTGTCCCTGGGACGCGAGGGCCCCAGCATTCAGCTGGGAGCCATGACAGCAAAGGGGTTCTCAAGAGCCGCCAAGCGTGTGAAAACAGAGGAAAAACTTCTGATTACCTGCGGAGCCAGCGCCGGATTGTCGGCCGCCTTTAATGCGCCCATTGCAGGCATACTGTTTTCTTTGGAGGAGGTACATAAGCACTTTTCACCGGAGCTTCTCCTTTCCTCCATGGCGGCATCCATTACTTCGGATTTTGTATCCAGGAATGTATTCGGCCTTACGCCGGTATTTTCCTTTCACATCACCCATATGATGCCCCTTGGCACCTACGGACATGTGCTGGTTCTGGGTGTGCTCATGGGAGCCATGGGCGTGGTTTATAATACCACCCTGTCTAAAACCCAGGACTTGTACGGAAAAATCCCCTGGGGCACGGTGAAGCTTCTGATCCCCTTTCTGCTGGCAGGTGTGTTTGGGTTTACATACCGCAGCGTGCTGGGCGGAGGCCATGCCCTGGTGGAGGAGCTGTCCACGGGCGAGATGGCGCTTGGGGCACTGTGTCTGCTGCTGCTGGTCAAATTCACCTTCAGCATGATAAGCTTCGGATCCGGAGCGCCGGGAGGAATCTTCCTGCCCCTGCTGGTGATGGGGGCCATCATAGGAAGCATATATTACAATGCGGCCCTTCTTGTCAGCCCCTCTCTGAGCGGCCTGGTGGGGAATTTCATTATCCTGGGCATGGCGGGCTATTTCTCCGCCATTGTGCGGGCACCGATTACAGGCATCATACTGATTAGTGAGATGACAGGATCCTTTTCTCATCTGCTGACCCTGTCCATGGTTTCACTGGCAGCCTATCTGGTTCCGGATATGGTTCACTGCGCACCGGTGTACGACCAGCTTCTGCACCGCCTTCTGGCAAAGCAGAACCCGGACAAAAAGGTCACGCTTACAGGGGAAAAGGTGCTGGTGGAAGGTATGATTTACCACGGAAGCGCAGCTGAGGGAAAGAAGGTTTCAGCCATCGCCTGGCCAAGGACCTCTCTGGTGGTATCCCTTATGCGCGGGGAGGCCGAGTTTGTGCCCAGAGGAGATACCGTGCTCAGGGCAGGTGACAAGATAGTGGTGCTGTGCGACGAGACTTCACAGGGGCAGCTTCACAGGGCGCTGCAGGAATATTGTGAGACGGTGGCTCCCATGCAGAAAGGGCAGTGACCTGTGCATGGACGGATGGAAGGAGGAATTACATGAATCGAATCAAAAGGTTTATGGGCAGAAAGGGTATTCTGCTGGCAATAGCGCTTACGGCCCTGCTGGCCGCAGGATGCGGGAGCAAAAAGGAGCCTGCTAAGACGTCTGAGGCAGAGACATCCGCTTCGGCAGAAACAGCAACAGAGCCGGAAGCCGGAAACCAGGAACTGCCCAATCCCATGGTGGAGGTAGAGGATGTCCTGGCCTTTGAGGCCATTGGCGTCCATATGGTGCTGCCGGAGGGGGCTGAGGATACCAGCTTTTTCATTATCAACCAGGAGGTAGCGGATGCCCAGTTCACTTTGGACGGTGTGGCATACACCTACAGGGCCTCGGATACGGCAGAGGACTTTGCGGGAATTTTCGAGCGATTTAAGGATGAGGCTATTGCACAGAACTATGATTACGGTGAAACCAGCCTGGAGGTCCTGATTAAGACCACGGACAGCGGCGGCCGCCTGGCTTCATGGGAGTGGGGAAGCACCAAGTACACACTCTATACGGCAGCCCAGGTGGACGATGAAACCATCACGGATCTGACCATGAACCTGGTGGAGCTGAGCCAGTATGAAAAGTAGTTTAAAAGAGGATAGCATATGCTGGAGTTAAGGGATTTTATGCCGGTTAATTTCCTGAAAAAGGAGAAGTTTACAGGAAGCCACAACGGCATGCGTTTTCGTATGGAGAAGCTGGATTTGGAAGGTGAGGACGGCCCCCGCCTGGGTGTTACCATTTGGCCTGAGCCCTATGGCTATGATGCTACTCCGGAAGAAGAAAAGGAACAGCAAATCCTGTCCTTTGACGCGGACGGCATTGCAAAGGGAGTGGACTGGCTGAACGAGCAGTTTGAAGGCCAGAAAGCCAGATGGAAGGCTGTGAGCCGGGGTTAAAAATAAATCTGATTAGTCATTGACTTTTCGCAAAGTGTAAACTATAATAAGCCACATAAAGAAAAGCGCCGGTGCTTAGACATCCGGCGCTTTCTCTATTTTCTGCGCAGATAACAGATACACAAAGAGGTGTATTGCCGCAGCCAGGTACCGGGCGGGCAATGCACCTCTTTTTGCGTATTCCCCCATGAATGCGCATCCCCAACAAAAATAAAACCTCAAGGAGGAATGTATGATGGAATTTTCAGCGGTAAACACAATTTGGGTCCTGTTAGGCGCGGCCCTGGTTTTCTTCATGCAGGCAGGCTTTGCCATGGTGGAAACCGGCTTTACAAGAGCGAAGAACGCAGGCAACATTATCATGAAGAACCTGATGGATTTTGCCATTGGTACCCCTTTGTTCTGGCTTACAGGCTTCGGCATCATGTTCGGAGGAGCGGGGGCTTTTATTGGAGGATTTGATCCGCTGGTGCGGGGAGATTATTCCGGAATCCTTCCGGCCGGTGTTCCCCTTCCCGCCTATCTGATTTTCCAGACTGTGTTCTGTGCCACGGCAGCAACCATCGTATCAGGTGCCATGGCGGAGCGCACCAAATTTATTTCTTACTGTATCTACAGCGCTGTCATCAGCGCAGTGGTTTATCCTGTGTCGGGACACTGGATTTGGGGCGGCGGTTGGCTGGCCCGGATGGGATTTCACGATTTCGCGGGCTCCACAGCCGTTCATATGTGCGGCGGGGCTGCGGCCCTGATTGGAGCCAGGGTACTGGGACCGCGTATGGGAAAGTACACTGAGGACGGAAAGCCAAACGCGATTCTGGGCCACAGCCTTACCCTTGGCGCCCTTGGCGTGTTCATCCTGTGGTTCTGCTGGTTCGGTTTTAACGGATGCTCCACCGTAGCCATGGACAGTGACGCGGCCGTATATTCTGCCGGCAATATCTTTGTAACCACCAACCTGGCGGCTGCCACAGCCACCGTAGCCACCATGATTATCACCTGGCTGCGCTATAGAAAGCCGGACATCTCCATGACATTGAACGGTTCCCTGGCCGGTCTGGTGGCAATCACAGCCGGCTGTGATATGGTCAGCCCGGCGGGCGCGTTTTTTATCGGACTCATAGCAGCCTTTGTGGTGGTATTCGGCATTGAATTCATTGATAAGGTGTGTAAGATAGACGATCCGGTAGGTGCCATCGGGGTCCATGGCATGTGCGGGGCCGCAGGCACCCTTCTCACCGGCGTCTTTGCGGTGGATGGAGGCCTTGCATACGGAGGCGGTTTCTCCTTCCTGGGAATACAGCTTTTAGGTGTTGTTTCCGTTATCCTTTGGGTAAGCGTGACCATGATTATCACCTTTCGTGTGCTGAAGCATACCATTGGTCTCAGGGCCAGTGAAGAGGAGGAGACAAAGGGACTGGATGTAACGGAACACAATCTGGCCAGCTCCTATGCGGATTTCATGCCAATGGTATTTATGGGAAAAGCAAAGGAAGGAGCAGCAGATACAGGTGTCCCTGTTGAAAAGGCAGTTCCGGTGGAGCATTACCCTTCGGCAAAGCCGGTATCCGCTAGTGTCAAGCTGTCCAAGGTGGTGGTGATATTCAACCAGTCCAGGTTCACCGCCCTTAAGGATGCGCTGACGGAGCTGGGAGTTACCGGTATGACCATCACGCAGGTCATGGGCTGCGGAACGCAAAAAGGCCATGTAAATTACTACCGCGGCATAAAGGTGGAGGAAGCAGCCCTTCTTCCGAAGATGAAGCTGGAAGTGGTGGTGAGTAAGGTACCGGTGGAGGATGTATTAGAGACAGCCAGGAAAGCTCTTTACACAGGCAATATCGGAGACGGGAAGATTTTTGTGTACGAAGTGGAAAATGTAGTGAAGGTCCGTACCGGAGAGCAGGGGTATGACGCGCTCCAGGGAGAGTAAAAGAACAGAAATTATAATCTGAGATGAAATAGTAGATAAATATGGCATTGAATATGAATTATGGTATTCAATGCTATATTTTTTATGTGCCTTCTGCTATAATATAACAAAATCAGGTGCGGATACAGGGGGAACAGGAATGAAGGGAAAGGGCAGCAGGTGCAGCATCCGAAATGTGGTTACGTTTGCAGGAGCTTTTATTGCCTGGATTATCGGTTCAGGCTTTGCTACAGGTCAGGAGATACTTCAGTTCTTTACCAGTTACGGATACTACAGTTATGGTGTGGTGCTGCTGAATCTCCTTGGCTTTTTATTTTTGGGCCAGGTATTGCTTACCACAGGATATGCCCACAGGGAAGAGGTGAATTTTAATCACTTCACTTTTTTCTGCGGAAAAAATGTGGGAAGGTTTTATTCATGGCTGATTCCGGTCACGCTGCTCATGATTATGGCTGTACTGATTTCAGGAGCAGGGGCCACGATTTCAGAGTATTACGGAATAAACAGATATCTGGGTTCCATGATAATGGCGGTCATGGTCCTGTGTGCGTATCTGACCGGATTTGAAAAAATGGTACGTATTGTATCCACCATCGGTCCTGTCATAATCGCGTTCACCCTGATGGTGGGGCTGACAACCGTAATCCGCGGCGCCGCAAATCTCTCCCATATCCGCCAGTATGAGACTGTGCTGGGGGCGTCACGGTCAGCGCCTAACTGGCTTATCAGCTCTGTCCTTTACATATCCCTGAACTTTCTCAGCGGCAGCACCTATTTTACGGCTCTGGGGATGACGGCCCGCAGCAGGAAGGAAGCCAAATGGGGGGCTGTATGGGGCGCCTTAACTATGATACTGGCCATTGCCATCATGAATACCGCCATCCTGCTTCACTCAAAGGATGCCGCGTCCCTGGCGGTTCCCACTCTGTATCTGGCCAGACATATTTCCAATGTGCTGGGCGCTGTTTTTTCCGTTGTCCTTGTCCTGGGTATGTTTTCCTCCTGCTCCACCATGATGTGGACGGTCTGCAGCCGTTTCTCATTCTCTGCGCCCGGCAGAAACAGGATGGCCGCAGCGGCGGTGACTGTATTTGCGTTCCTGCTGGGAATGCTTCCATTCAGCCGCTTAATCAATGTATTTTATCCCTTTGTGGGATATATGGGACTGATCTATATAGGATGCGTGGCCTGTAAAGGGCTGCGGCCGCTAAAAACATACAAGAAGGGGAACGGGGATGGGAAGATTTCTGAAACATGAGTTGTCAGGCTGGAAGGCCTGGGAGATTATATGGCTGGCAGCTGCCTGCACCATCATCACGGCCCTGTCCATACACTGGGGTGACGACGTTCTGGGCATTACCATGGCCCTCACCGGTGTGATCTGCGTCATACTGACCGGAAAGGGCAAGATGAGCTGCTATCTGTTCGGACTGGTGAATACAGTTCTCTATGCCTGGATTGCATTTGGGGCCAGATATTACGGAGAAGTCATGCTGAATGCCTGCTACTATGTCCCTATGCAGTTTGTGGGATGGTTCATGTGGAAAAAACACATGGACGGTAAGACAAAGGAAGTGGAGAAAACCAGGCTTACCGTTTCAAGACAGATACTACTTCTGGTTTTGTCCGCTGTCTCCATCTGCGGCTACGGGCTGGTATTGAAACGATTAGGCGGAAACCTCCCCTTTATCGACAGCATGAGCACCTGCCTGTCTGTGCTGGCCATGCTTCTCAGCGTCAGGCGCCTTATGGAGCAATGGATAGTATGGATTGTGGTGGATGTGGTGACTGTATTCATGTGGTTTGCGGATTATCAGAAGGGCGGGACCGATATCGCCACCTTACTGATGTGGTGCATCTATCTGTTAAACGCCATGTTTATGTTTGTAAAATGGTTCAGGGAAAGCGGGGAACATGTCAATGAAGTATAAGACGGGAATGTTCGGGGGATCCTTTGACCCCCTGCACACAGGACATATCCACGATATCATCCGGGCAGCCGCCATGTGCAGGGAGCTCTATGTGGTTATCAGCTGGTGCCGGGGACGGGAGTCCACCTCAAAGGAGATGCGCTACCGGTGGATTTTAAACAGTACCAGACATCTTCCCAATGTAATGATACGGATGGTGGAGGACCAGGCCCTTACCAAGGAGGAATATGATACACCGGGGTACTGGGAACAGGGAGCCAGGGATATAAAGGCAGTCATAGGAAAGCCTATTGACGCTGTGTTCTGCGGGACAGATTATCTGGGAACAGGCCGGTTCGAGGCTCTGTACGGACCTGAGAGCCAGGTGATTTACTTTGACCGGAGCGAGGTGCCGGTGTGCTCCACGGACATCCGCGCCTGGGCGCTGGGACACTGGGATTACATTCCCTCTGTGTGCCGGGATTACTATGCCCGGCGTGTGCTGGTTCTGGGGAGCGAGAGCACGGGAAAGAGCACCCTGGTCCGGAATCTGGCCCTGGCCTATAATACCAACTATGTCAGTGAGGCCGGCAGGGATACCTGCGATTATGCGGGCGGGGAAGATCTGATGATAGCGGAGGATCTGTACGAAAACCTGCTGCGCCAGAAAATCAATGTGATGGAGACTGCCAAACACAGCAACCGAATCCTGTTTGTGGACACAGACGCCGTAACCACCTTGTTTTACAGTCATTTTCTTTTAGGAGATAGGCAAAAGGAGTTAACGGTGTGTACGAAGCTGGCTGAAGCCATTCATGAGACAGACCGCTGGGATCTTGTGCTGTTTCTGGAACCGGATGTGGAATTTATCCAGGACGGGACACGCAATGAAAAGATACGGCAGGACAGGGAGGGATGCAGCCTTCGGATTAAAGAACTGTTAGACCGGTACAGGGTGGAGTACCACTGTATCGAAGGCACATATCTGGAGCGTTTCAACCGTGCAAAGGAACTGATACAGGAACAAATCGGACTGGTCACAGTGTGGTGACATCAGGGAGAGGAATGCAAAAATGCATGAAGTAAAAGCCAAATCCATATTGTCGGCCAGGAATGGGATGAATCTCTACCGGGGGTGCAGCCACGGATGCATTTACTGTGATTCCAGAAGCACCTGCTACGGCATGGACCATGCATTTGAGGACATTGAGGTAAAGATAAACGGCCCGGAGCTGCTGGAGCAGGCCTTAAGACGCAGGAGAAAGCGGTGTATGATTGGCACAGGGGCCATGTGCGACCCATATATGCCGGCGGAACGCAGCCTGGGGCTTACCAGGAAATGTCTGGAAATCATTGAACATTATGGGTTCGGAGTCTCTATATTGACGAAATCAGACCTGATTCTGCGGGATCTGGACCTGCTTAAGCGAATCAACCAAAAGACAAGGTGCGTGGTCCAGATGACCCTGACCACCTGCGATGAAGACCAGTGCAGGATAATTGAACCCCATGTATGCACCACCAGCCGCAGGGCCCAGGTGCTGGAGCTCATGCGGGATGAGGGGATTCCCGCCATTATCTGGATGTGTCCCATCCTTCCCTTCATCAACGACACCGAGGAAAACATTCAGGGTATCATCGAGTACGGGGAGAGGGCCAGGGTCCACGGCATCCTGGCCTTTGACATTGGAGTGACCTTAAGGGATGGAGACAGACAATATTTTTACAGCAGGCTGGATGAACATTATCCGGGCCTGAAAAAACAGTACATGGATATGTACGGAAATGCCTATGAGGTGGGAAGCCCCCGCAAAAAAGAGCTTATGGCGTTTTTTAAGCGCCTTTGCAGAGAACGGCAGATGGAAACTGATATCAATAAGCTCTTTGCCTATCTTCAGAAATTCGAGGACAAGGGAGCGGGAGAGCAGCTGAGCTTCATGGACCTTATATAGAGCCTGCCTGTGATACTAGGAGTACCTGTGAAACCGGGGCTGCCTGTCAGCTTCTCCAATACAGGCAGTTTTCCTCTATGTAAGCCTCCATTTCACCCATATCCTTAAGCCAGGACAGGTAGGAACGTATCGTACTTCCCACCAGCACATGCTGCTGGAAGGTCATGACCAGCCCATAGTGGTCAAAGACTTCCTTAAGAAGTGTTTCAAAGGTCCTGGGGACGCGGCACAGCTCCAGAAGCAGTTCCTTTATCTCCATGACGCAGTCCCTGTTATAGGAAGCCAGGGCTGCCACGTTGTAAGAGACTTCCGCGTGGGCCGGTACAAACAGGTTTGCCTTCATGGATGCCACCTTATCCAAGGTTTCCAGATAGGCTGCCACATCGTAGATAAAGGAGACCCTGTATTTTTCCAGGGTGGCGCGGCTGCTGAGACAGTCGGCCAGGAACACGGTGTCATCCGGGGTGCGAATGCCTATCATCTGGAAAAAATGGCCGGGAAGGGGAATCAGTTCCAGGTCTTTTAGCAGCTGGTCCTCTGACAGCCGGGACACATCGCTGACATCGCTTTCCTGTGC
>ENA-OQJZ01000707-OQJZ01000707.1-human-gut-metagenome-genome-assembly--contig:-NODE-707-length-12652-cov-2.324533_pt1 | contig 12652 bp, 13 predicted proteins | sample MGYA00242618_ERZ504785 | MGnify/ENA primary metagenome ERZ504785 (study PRJEB26092, sample SAMD00036354) | human gut metagenome | host: Homo sapiens | study: EMG produced TPA metagenomics assembly of...
CCTGTCTCAGATGATCTCAGTACGACCTGGTTGGTGCTGCTAAGTTATGAAGCCTTGACCCCCACGTCTTTGTTGGTGTTTATCTTATCAATCATACCCTGGATGCTGGTATCAGCCGTGACGCCTCTAATCGTCTCACCGTTAATCTTCAAACCACCTGTCTCCAGGGAGTTAAGGAACTGCGCCCGCTTCGCCTCTGCGTCAGGCCCATCTGGTATCAGCTTGTCTATATTATCCCTGATGCTGCCTTCCAGGTTCAGCTTATTGCTGGCTCCCTTCTGTATTCCCAGGACATTCCTGATTTCCGCGTTGTCAGAGGTAACTGTAAGTGTTTGATTCGACGAGGCATTGCTTCCCAGTTCAAAGGAAAGCGGGTCAATGACCGGATTACCGTCAGTCCCGATGACTGGATTACCATCCGCGCCATAGTGGGTGCCTCCGGCCACTTTAATATTATCCGTACCAAACGCCTGGTTCAGCCTGCCCTGTATGATGTCCTTTAAATCGTCCAGGTCCGCAAACGTATCGCCGCTTTTCACCAACTCTATCTCCTTGGTCTGGCCTCCGAAACTGATTGTAAGCTTTTTCCCGGTAAGATACTGTGTCATGGTCTGTCTGTTTACATACGTGTCGTTTAACTGCTTCTGGTTTTCGTTAAACTCACTGAGGCTGATTCCGTCTGAAACCGTCTTATCTGTTCCGTCCGCATTCTGGGGATTGTATCCCAGGGCGGTGAGGGCGCTTGAACTGGAGTTAATCACCAGGTTGGTGGTCTTTCCTGCCTTGGTCTGCAAGTTCATCTTGCCATCTGCGTATACGAATTCCATTACATCCGAAATAGAATCCTCCCCTGATTTGATGCCGGACTGGGACAATGCCTTGTTCAGCTGCATGGCCAGCTTTTCTCCGCCCGTCATGGTTACCCCGTCCACCTCCACGGCAGCATCCAGGTCTATGGTATAGTCAATCGGCACGGTTATATCCTTGCCGTCCCCATCCTTATCCTTATAGGAGGAAGGGAAGGTAAATATCCCCGCCGACTGGTACTGGTCCCCGCTGTATGTCCCGAACCTCAGCTGTCTTCCCTGCAGCAGGGAGCTTTTATACACGGGATTAGTAAGGCTGTCCTGGGTTATGCCTGTATGGATGGATGAGGTACCTTTGGAAGCAGACTGGAGCGTTGATGAGCTGGCCAGCTGCTTCACCCCTAAAATTGACAAATAGTCCAGCATATTGGAAGACCCTGTGGCCGACACGAACTTGGTGATATCCGAATCCCCCATTGCCGTAATCTGATTCTTGGCAAACATGCTGGGATACTTAAGATTAGTGCCTGATGCAAAGGAAAAATAGTTATCCTGCAAAGCCAGCATCTTATCGCTGACCGCCTGAAATGCCTCCTGCTTCCAGCCAAGGCTTGTCATCTTATTCTTTTGGTTTGTTATCTTAGACTGGGTTCCGGCCGTCATCTGCTCGATAATGGAATCCCGGTCAATTCCGGAACCAAAACCGCCATACCCTCTTAAACTGGTATTTCCAAGGCTGCTTGCTGCTCCTGATACACTTGCCATCTGTATTCTCCTCTCACATCCGCTGCTAAATGATTTTCAATCTCCTGCGTTTCCCCCGGTGCACAGGGAACATGCTGCCGGTAACGCATAGTCCTGCTATCTATAATTTATTTATCGGCGGGTTTTGAAGAAAAATAATAAAAAGTGCCCAAGTTTATCAACCTGTGCACTTTTTTATTTTAAACGCTTCATTCATCATTCTTTACTTGTCATAGGGACCGGAACGGTCGTGTCTTGGGTTTTCTTTTACATCCATGCATGCCTTGATGATTTCCGTGAGGATCCTTACCTTGAATTTGCTTTCATAGAATCCGATGATGGGAGCCGTGGAACTCTCGTCCACCACAACATACTTTGCAGGGAGCCTGGTGAGGATAAGGGCCATCACATCCGCCTGGCAGCGGCTGCACATGCATACGTCATACTGTTTCAGGTATTGCTTCAGGTTCATCCGCTTAAGAATCTGCTCCATCACATTGACCATATGGTAATGATCCAGTTTTCCCTGAATCTCTTCCTCCAGCTGGTCTGTGAGCCGGTCCAGGATCTTATTGGAAATATTGTCATTCCGGCTGGTCTCATCTACCACAATCACAGTCTTATCGCCATTGGCCGTGATCCTTGATACGGGTTCTTTTGGATTGACCGCTTCCTGGGCTGTTTCTTTTGGCGCCCCGCCCTGGACCGTCTCTTTGGACGCCTCGCCCTGAGCCGTCTCTTTTGGCGCCCCACCCTGAGCCGCCTCTTTTGGCGCCCCACCCTGGACTGCTTCGGTCACCGCGTCCTTTTTCTCCTGTTGGGCCTCCTCCTTTTTTTCATCAACAGCAGCCTCTTGTTCCGGGGCGCTTCCATTGGTAATCAGGTTCAGTACATGGGATGTCTTATTGGTCTTCCTTGGCACGCTCCATCACCTCCTTTATGTGGATGGCCTCCCCAACTTCCTGGATTAAATCCTGGTAATCCTTTACGGCTGACGACCGCGGATTATAGTCAAATATGCTTTCGCCGTGGGCAGGCGCTTCCGCTATGGCCACCCCGGTACGGATTTTGGTCCTAAACACAACTGTATTAATCTGCAACGCCAGCTGCTGGGCCATTTCCATCACATCCCTGGAGAGAAGGGTCCGCTTATTAAAGCGGGTCAGCAGGATTCCCATGACCTTAAGGCCCGGGTTAAAGCTCTCCCTGACAGACTCTATGGTCTCCTTAAGCTGGGCCAGCCCCACAAGGCTTAAGATGTCGGATGCCAGTGGAATGATCAGGTAGTCGGAAACCGCATAGGCGTTCACTGTCAGAAGGTTAAGGGCCGGCGGTGTGTCGATGATGATGTAATCGTACTGCTCCATCACCGGCGCCAGCGTTTCCTTCAGTATGCATTCCCCTGGACCGGAGGACGTCCGCTCCACCCCGCTGCTGAGGGTGATGTCCGCGGTCAGTATATCGCAGTATTCTGTCCGGCAGATGGCTTCCTGTACCGGAAGCGTGCCCTTTAACGCGTCCAGCACCGTGGGCCCATTGGCCGTCTCCACGCCCAGACAGAAGCCCAGATTTCCCTGGGGGTCCAGGTCCACTCCCAATACCCTCAGTCCTTTTGCCGCAATCCCGGCAGCCAATGCAGCGGAAGTGGTGGTTTTCCCCACTCCGCCCTTCTGATTGGAAACAGTTATGATAGTAGCCAAAGCGTTACCTCCGAATTCAATCTTATTTTATATATGATATTGGTTTTACGGCTGCCACAGAGGCAGCTCTTCCCCGGGACTGCAGTCCACTGCCTGTTTCACCGTCTCCGGGTCCAGGGGAAGCAGCCCTTCCGTCACCGGAGAGCCTGCCTCCTGGCCAGCCTGGGCAAGGGCGAGAGTCCATTCCTCCAAATCACACTTAAGCCCATTCACATAATATAAAGGGTCTCCCCAATCATCATACTCCAGTTCAAAATGCCACAGGCTCTCAAACCGGAAGCCGTTGTCCTCCATCTGGAAGCAGTCCCTCTCACCGCTGTCCTTTGCAATGGTAAGCCACACAGACTGGCTGTCCTGGTTATAGGAAAGATAGGATTTCTCCGGGCCGTCCAGGTCTGCCTCCGAGGCAGGGACCAGTTCTTCCTCCGCAGGATCCCAGACAGCGGTCAGTACCACCCGTCCGGGTGACTGCACCTGGTCCGTCACCACCACATCCCGGTATCCGTCGCCGTTTATGTCCCACAGCATGAAACCAGGGCGCAGGGCGCCCTCCCTTTCTTTATATGCCTTATCCTTCATCTGCCTTTCCAGCTGCTTTTTAACAGCCTTCCGGTAGGTGTCAAAGGACTCCAGGATAAGACCGTCCGGTCCCACATAGTGGTCATCCGGTGTGAACATGTTAAAGCATTTGGCCCCGTCATCTCCCATATAATACTTGTTTTTATCGCGTTTGTCCGTCACCCATCCCGTCTTCATGCGGCCTTTGGAATCCACATAGTATTCCTTCCCCTGGTCCTCAATCCATTCATCCTCTGCCGGACTGCCGGGGGAATAAAAATACATCCAGTATTTTCCATCCTCCGACTGGTCCCAGGTGCCCTCCTGGGCCCCGTGTGCGCAAAGGGGAACCGCCAGGACAAGAGCCGCAGTAATGAGGACTGCACTGCCTCTAATCAAAATCAACCTTTCCCATCTTCTCAATGGAATCCTCCACACTGTCCACCAGCTCATGGATTGCTTCATACACAGCAGATGATTCATTGGCCATCCGGCCGATTTCCTCTGCCACCACGCTGAACCCCACTCCGGCCCGGCCCGCGCGGCCTGCTTCAATGGACGCGTTCAGGGACAGCATTTTCTCCATGGTGGCGGTCTGTTCCAGTTCCCTTGTCTTGGTCTTAATCTGTCCCACCGCGTCCTGGACCTTCTGGGATTCCTGGTTAAACACCTGCATTTTTGACTGGTTTATTTTCTGGTAATAGCTGAGGTTAATCCACTGGTTCATGACCGTGGAAAACAACTCTGCCGACGAACGTATCATTTTCTCAGACCGGACAGGCACCTTACCCAGGGCCTTCAGGTACTCCTCCTCGTCAATGCCCAGCTCCCTGGCAATCCTCCGGAATTTTTCAGGGTCCGGCTTCTGTGGAAGGACCTGTCCGCCAATCACAGCGCCCACCTTCTCCCCGTTAATCATGAGGTCCGCGGCAAAATCCATAAGCCCTGCATGGCAGAAATAGGAACCCTTTCCCTCCCTGTCGCATTTCTCACAGCGCTTAATGCCCTCGTCATTTCCCCTTGTATATTTCATGCAGAAATCTGTAAAATTGCTTCCCCTGGAAATATACTCCCCCTGGGAATTCACGGCAATTGCTGCCAGCTCCGTTGCATCGGAAAACAGGTCCTGTATCCGCTGGAATTCATTCAAATCCACGATTTTCCTTATATCCATACTGTTTTCATCTTCTTTCCATCAATATGCGCTGTTTTTTGTCCGCCCCGCGGGTCAGGACTGCCTTACATGCTGGGCAACCTTCCTGTCATCCGTCCTGATATGCATTAACAGCTTTCCAACCATCTGGTTCAGACTGTTTAATGCGGTGATGGAAGCGCCCTGGTTCTTTATATCCCTGGCAGTCACGGCCAGTTCACCTTTATACCATTCATGGAACTGCCTGTGGGCAGCATAACCGGGATATGAGGCCTGCACCTGAAGCTTTTCCTCATCCCCAAAATGCTTGGCCACATAGGACACAAGGAAATCCAGGGTGGACTCCACCTGGCTTCGTCCTTTTCCCTGGGAACAGGCGTCCAGCAGGTCGTTCACCGCCTTGAAAAGCTGCCGGTGCTCACTGTCAATCAGGGCGTTGCCTGTTTCCAGGTCCTTTGTCATCTCATATCTCATGTCCTTTTCCTCCTATGCCTTTTTCTGTCCCTGGAATTTTCCCATATCCTGGCCGTACTTCTTAAGCAGTTCGTCCAGAATGGATACAAGATGGCCGATTTCCGGTTTGGCCAGCTGTTCGTCTGCTCCCAGTTCCCTGCCCTTCCTGCGCATCTGCTCGTCAATCAGGGATGAGAAGATGACCACGTGCAGCTTTTTAAGTCTTGGGTCATCCTTAATCAGCTTTGTCAGCCTGTGTCCGTCCATCTCCGGCATCTCGATGTCTGTTATAACCAGGTTCACCTTCTCGTACAGGTCATTGTCATCCCGGATGGATAAAAGGTAATCCCAGGCCTCCTGTCCGTTATTAAAATTCATGATGTTGGTAAATCCGGCCCGCTCCAGGGAATCGTCAATCATACGTCTAAGCAGGATGGAGTCCTCCGCAATCAGGATAGGGGATTCACACAGGGGCCTGTCGCCCATGGCCTCAATCTCCGAGACCTGGATACTGGTCTCCGGCGCTATCTCCGCAACAATTTTCTCAAAATCCAGGATGGTGACCAGCTGGCCCTCACACTGGGCAATGCCGGTAGCAACGCTTTCATCCCCATTGGCAATGGTCTTATCCGGCTTCTGTATGTCCTTCCAGGAAATGCGGCTGATTCCCTCGATTCCCTGTACCCGGAAGGCCACTGTCATTTTGTTGAAATTAGTCACGATGAATAAATCCCTGGCCCCGTTTTCCGGCCGTGTCCCGGACAGGTAGTACGCAAGGTTGATGACGGTGATCAGGGATTCCCTGGGCTTGAAGATTCCCTCCACAGCCGGGTGGGCGTGAGGCATGGGCTTTACCTTCTCACTCATGATGATTTCCCTTACCTTTGCAACGTTAATTCCATAGAACTCCCCCAGGACAGTGAATTTCATGATTTCAATTTCATTTGTCCCGGATTCCAGCAGGATGCCTTCCTTCTCTTTCTGCATAACAAAAACTCCTTTCTATAAATGCTTTTCAGGTTTCCCAAATGTCCGGATTATGACATCCCCGCTTTCCAGCTGCAGCAGCATGGTCCTGGCATATGTACCGCCTGTGTCCTCAGCCACAATCCTCATGTTTTCATCTGTCAGGATTTTCTTTACCATGGCGGCGTTCCTCTGGCCGATATTGCCGAAATCCGCGTTTCCGCTGATTTCAAACATCTTTGCGCCGCCTGCGATTTTAACCGTTGTCCTGGCTTTAACCATTCCAAAGGCCATAAGCTTCCTGATTGTCTCACGGATGCCGGAATCCGCGTATTTATAAATATTGGGGTCGGAAACCCCGTTATGGGCCGGCAGCATGATATGGAGCAGGGCGCCCAGCCGCAAAAACGGGTCATAGAATGATATGCCGATGCAGGAGCCCAGGGCATATGTGATGATCCTGCCCTCGTCCCTGGTGAACTTCATGTCCCCGATTCCCACCTTAAGTTCCTTTTCTGCCATCTCTAAACACCCAGCTTCCCTAATATATCATTCAGTGAACGGATATCAGGAAGCATCAGCAGCCAGTCTGAAAGCCGTTTTCCTTCCATGACAAAATCTGCATTGAAATACATCAGCTTATCGGTCTCATAACCGTATTCGGCAATGGGCACTGTCAGTATGCCGCCCAGCATGTTTACCGTGGAGCTGGGAACGGACAGATGGATGTTCATGTCCACCAGCTGTGAAAAAGCGTTGATATAAGAGCAGATAATGATGTTTCCCACTTCCTCCAGAGCCGAATAGGCCAATGCATCCATTTCCTCAAAGGATGTATAATTTTTGTCCAGCAGCTTTCCCAAAACCGTGTTGGCAAAATCCATGTTGAAAAGAAACAGCATTAACCCGTCCACATCCCCGTCCATCTTCACCAGTGTGGCCGCCACCACTTCCTCAATGTTGCCGATGCGGTCCACCGCATCCTCATATCCCAGGATACTGACCTGGGGAAGGGTGATGCGTATCTCCTTCTGGAGGAACTTGGAAAGGGCCGTGGCTGCATGGCTGGTGCCGATGCTGCTGATTTCCCTCATTGTATCCACTTCCTGAAGGTTCAGATCCTCAAAATTCCTGATTTTCATGTGTGCCTCGCTTTCTTCCGTTCAATTTCCCCGCTGTCATTAACCGCGCAGGGTATTAATGGTACCCTCTATCTCATCCGAGGTGGTCACCATGCGCAGGGCATAGGTAAATGCGCGCTGGCACTCAATCAGCCGGACCAGTTCTTTGGCCATGTCCGTGCCGGATACCTCCAGGGCCCCTGATGTGACGGAGGCCTTCTCCAGGAGGATGGGCTGCACGCCCTGGTCTGTGGGCACGTATTCGTTATTCCCCACACTGGTCAGACGGCTTGGATTGGCAAAGGTGTAGAGGCTGACCCTGGGTTTATCTTCCTCGTCTTCCTCATCCTCCTCGTCCTCAATCTCCTCATCCTCCTCGTCCCCCATTTCTGCCTGGATTTTATCCACATCCGTGACCTCCGCCTTAAGAGGCTCCTGGTTCTGGTCCAGTACCAGCTTGCCTGAGTCTGTCATGAGATAGAATCCATCTTCCCGCTCCGCCCGGTGGAAATGTCCGTCCCGCGTATAACTGACAGCCCCTGTGGCCGGATCCTGCACCATGAAGAACGCATTGGGCTCCAGGATAGCATAATCCATGGGGCTTCCTGTCTGGGTCAGCCCTGACGTGTCAAAGCCGGTATAGGTCCTCTGGACCTTCATGCCCGCCCCTGCCTGCAGCTCTGTCACCGCGCCCTCACTGTCATTAAGGTTATAATTGATCAGCTGTGAAAACACGGTGGTCTTGGGCTTAAAGCCATTGGTGTTCACATTGGCCAGGTTATTGGAAATCACGCTGAGCTTTTCCGTGCAGTTCCCGGCCCCCAGCGCCCCTACGTAAAATGACTGGTTCATATGTATCCTCCTTACAATCTTCCTACATCTGTCACGGATTTGCTCATGATCTGGTCATACATCTTAAGTACCTGGGCCGCGCTTTGAAGGGCCCTCTGGGATGTCATCATGGCGGTCATCTCGTCCACCATATCCACGTTGGACTTCTCCACACTCTTCCAGATAAGCTGGGGCCGTTCCTCCTGGGCCGCCGCAGGCGCCTGGGCCGTGGAGTACAGTCCGTTGTCCTCCTTGTGCAGCTGCTCATAGTCCCCGAAGTCCACAATCCTTATGGTGCCTAACTGCCTGAGCTTGGGCTCCTCCTCTGAATCCGCTTCTGACTCTGTCTGTCTTTCATACACCGTAATGCTGCCCCTGGCATCCACGCTGAAGTTCTCATCATCAATCCGTATGGGCTGGCCGTCTTCCGAAAGCACCCGGCCCGCCTCCGGCAGGGTGAGGTACCCTTCCTCATCCACTGCAAAGGACCCGTTCCTTGTATAGCGCTCCCCGTCCGGTGTCTGTATGCAGAAAAAGCCGCTGCCCCCAATGGCGAAATCATAGATTCCGTCTGTCTGTTCAAAGCTTCCCTGGTCATAGTCCACATAGGTCCTGGACGCGGTCTTTATCTTGGATGTAACGGAAAGAGGCGTGGGGTTTGCCTTGTTATGCCGTCCGGTCCGGTACAGCATTTCTTCCTGGAATGTGCTGGTGACCATGGTATCCCGCTTATAGCCCGATGTCTGGACATTTACCATGTTATTACTGATGACATTCAGATTCCGGCTCTGGGTCAGCATTCCGGATGTAAGATTGTAAAATCCCTGGTACATATGGCGTTTCCTCCTGTTCCTATTCGTAAATATAGGTATTCATGTAAGTCTTGAGTTTCCGGATGGCGCTGCTGTGGATCTGGGAAATACGCGGTTCACTGACATTGAGCACCTGGGCTATCTGTGTCATGTTTAAATCCTCCACATAATAGAGTGAAATCACCATCCGCTCCTTTTCCTTCAGTTTGTTCACCGCCTCTGTCAGGGTCCTGACCGCTTCCTCCCTCATATACGCTGTTTCAGGCTGCAGGTCCGTGTCGTTGCTGGGTATCTGGACCGACTGCCCTTCCTCCTCCCTGTTTGTCACCATGTCCAGCGAAAGCACGTTTACCATGGTGCTCATCCGCTGTAGCCTCTGGCATTTCCGGATGTCCATTTTCAGATGGCCTGCGATTTCGTCATCCGTGGGCGGACGCCCCAACCGGTCCGAAAGCTCTGTCCTGGCGTCCTCAATGGACCTGTGTTGTTTATGGTAATTCCTTGGCATCCAGTCATTCTTGCGGATGATGTCGATGATCATCCCCCTGATGCGCCTGGAAATAAATGTCTCGAATTTGTTATCCCGTTCCGGGTCATACCGCTCGATTCCCTTCATGATGGCAATTGCGCCCTCGTTGATGATATCCTCCATCTGCATGAAATCCGCATACAGGTTATGCATCTGGATTGCAACTGCCTTGGCTATGTAGAGATACCGGAGCGTAAGCTCCTGCTTTACTTCCAGCTGCCTGTCCCTGTCATACATGGCCAGCAGCTCTTCATTTGTCTTTTCCTTCAATCCATCCAACTGCCGCATATCAAATCATCCTTCACTGTCAGCCATCCTGCAGCCCCGGTCCCTCCAACTTCAGGCTGCCGATTGACTGTATCTGGACATTATTTGCCACTTCATTAAATGAAAGCACCCGCACCTTTGGATAAAACTGCTCTATCAGGCGGTAGAAATGTACCCGCATGATCTGGGAAGTCAATATGACCGGATTCTGGGTAAAGCCGCTGAACTTCCTGAGCTGTTCTGCCATCTGCCGTATCAGGCTCTGAAGTATGTCCGGGTTCAGGGCCAGATAATATCCTCCCTCTCCTTTTGTGATGGAGCCCACCATGGTGCGTTCCAGTTCTGAATCAAGGGTAAGCACCTTCATGCTTCCGTCCTCGCAGTACATCCGTGTAATGGTGCGCTTAAGTGCCGTCCTTATGCGTTCCACTATGGTGTCAATGTCTTTTACAGGCAGGCCTGTCTCAGATACAACCTCTATCATTGTCTCAATGATGGTTTCCAGGTCCTTTACCGGAACCCCCTCTTTTAACAGGCTGGTGAGTATACGCTGGAACAGGCCGTAAGGGATAAGTCCGGGAAATGCCTCCTCCACCAGTTCCGGGGCGGTCTTCTTCACATTCTCCACCAGATGGATCACTTCCTGTCTGGTAATCAGTTCAAAGGCATGCTGACGTATGACCTCCGACAGGTGGGTGACCATGACCGACAGCGGGTCAATTACCGTGTACCCGTATACCTCGGCCCGTTCCCTGTCCTCCGGCCGGATCCACCGGCTGGGGATTCCATAGGCCGGCTCCACGGTCTCTATGCCGTCCACTTCCTTTTCAGGATGCTCCGGCTCCAGGGCCAGGTAATAGTCCATAAGGATTTCACCCCTGGCCACCTCCTCGCCTTTTATCCTGATGCAGTACTGGTTGGTGCTTAAGGCGGAACTGTCCCTTAAACGGATGGAGGGGATGACAAATCCCATGTCCTGGGCATACTGCCTGCGGAATATGACAATCCGGCTGATCAGCCTGCCTCCCACGGATTCGTCCGCCAGAGGAATCAGGCTGTATCCGAATTCCATTTCCACCGGCTCCACGCTTAAAAGGTTATATACGTTATTCACATCCTTGTAATACTCATCCTCTGTCACGGGCCTGGCTGCCGCCGCTTCCTCCAGGGCCGCCTGTTCCCCTTCCGCCTCCTGGTACACGGCCGCGCCTAAAAGGGCCGGCTCAGCCTGGATTTTCCTGGAAAGGTAGTATCCGCTGGCTAAAAGCCCCACGGAAACCATTCCCAGCTGGACCACGGGCATGCCCGGAATCATGGTCATGACAGCCATGGCCACGCCGCTGATCATGATGGAATAGGGCTGGGCCATGAACTGCTTGGATATATCCTCGTTCAGGCTTCCCTCGGACACGGCCCTGGTTACGATCATGCCCGTGGCCGTGGATATGAGCAGAGCCGGTATCTGGGACACCAGGCCGTCGCCCACGGTTGCGATGGAATAGGTGTTCAGCACATTGCCTATGGAATCCCCGGACTGGACGATTCCGATGATGCTTCCTCCTATCAGGTTCACAGCCGTTGTAATCAGGGACATGACGGCATCGCCTTTGACGATTTTGGTGGCGCCGTCCATTGCGCCGTAGAAATCCGCTTCCCGCTGGATCTTCTGCCTGCGCTCCTTGGCCTGCTGCTCGCTTATGAGTCCGGAGCTTAAGTCGGCGTCAATGGCCATCTGCTTGCCCGGCATGGCGTCCAGGTTGAACCTTGCGGCAACCTCAGCCACACGCTCGGCGCCCTTTGTGATTACAATGAACTGCATCAGTACAATGATGAGGAAGATGATGAAACCCACCACCACATTTCCCCTGAGCACAAAGTCCCCGAAGGCCCTGATGACCTGGCCCGATGACCCCATATTGGTCAGGATGTTCCTGGTTGTGGAAACATTGATTCCCAGCCTGAACAGGGTGGTCACCAGCAGCAGGGACGGGAAAATGGAAAACTCCAGGGGTTCCCGTATGGTCATGGTCGTTACCAGGATCATCATGGAAAGGGACATATTCAATATAATCGCCACATCCACCAGACCGGCCGGCAGCGGTATGATTAACAGCAGTATGATAATCAGTACAAAAAGTACCACCGAATAACTCAGTATCTTCTTCATCCGTAACTCCATCCGATTCGTTTATCTGAACATATCTTCCCTGCGCCCGGTCCGGTAGAGATAGAGAAGAATTTCTGCCACTGCCCCATAAAACTCGGCAGGTATCTCCCGGTCCAGCTCACAGGAGGCGTATAAGGCCCTTGCAAGAGGTTTGTTCTCCGTGATATAAACCCCGTTTTCCTCCCCAACCCTTACAATCCTGAGGGCCAGTTCATCCTGGCCCTTGGCCAGCACCACCGGCGCGCCGTGATGGCTGGGGTCGTATTTAAGGGCCACCGCGTAATGGGTGGGGTTTCTGACAATCACATCTGCCTGGGGAACCTTCTGCATCATCCTGCTGAGGGCCATCTGGCGCTGGATCCTCCGTATCCGTCCCTTAATCTCCGGATTGCCCTCTGTCTGCTTGAATTCATCCTTCACTTCCTGTTTGGTCATCTTAAGGTCCCGCTCATACTCCCAGCGCTGGTAAAGGAAATCAAAGAAGGCCACGATGCAGATCGGAAGAGCGTCGTGTAGGGAAAGAGTGTAGATCTCGGTGGTCGCCG
>ENA-OQJZ01000718-OQJZ01000718.1-human-gut-metagenome-genome-assembly--contig:-NODE-718-length-12475-cov-15.299080_pt1 | contig 12475 bp, 7 predicted proteins | sample MGYA00242618_ERZ504785 | MGnify/ENA primary metagenome ERZ504785 (study PRJEB26092, sample SAMD00036354) | human gut metagenome | host: Homo sapiens | study: EMG produced TPA metagenomics assembly of...
CAGGTGTTCCCCAACACCGCGCCCGGCAACTTTACATGGTGCGAGGAGATGCACAAGTGGGTGCTGACCACCTTCCATGACTACCAGTGGGACCTGAACTACGCCAACCCGGCAGTGTTCGTAGACATGACCAAGAGCATTCTGCATCTGGCAAATCTGGGCGTAGAGGTGTTCCGCATTGATGCGGTGCCCTACATCTGGAAGCAGCTGGGCACCACCTGCCGCAATCTGCCCCAAGTGCACACCATCGTGCGGATGCTGCGCATGGTATTGGAATGCGTCTGCCCGGCGGTCATCCTCAAGGGCGAGGTGGTCATGGCTCCCAAGGAGCTGGCGGCGTACTTCGGCACGCCCGAAAAGCCGGAATGCCACATGCTCTACAACGTGTCCACCATGGTCAACCTGTGGGGTGCCCTTGCCAGCCGGGATACCCGGCTGCTGAAGGCGCAGCTGGATGCCCTCCATGCCCTGCCGGACAACTGCTGGTTCGTGAACTATCTGCGCTGCCACGATGATATCGGCTGGGGTCTGGACGAGGCGGTGGAGAAACGGCTTGGCATTGACCCGCAGAAACATAAAGAATATCTGTACCACTTCTACGAGGGCAATTTCCCCGGAAGCTGGGCAAAGGGTGAGCTGTACAACTACGACCCCGCCACCGGCGATGCCCGAAGCTGCGGCACCACCGCCAGCCTGTGCGGCGTGGAGCAGGCACTGGAAAAGGACGATAAGACCGCATTGGACTACGCCGTGAAGCGTGACCTGCTGCTGCACACTGCTATGGCGTTTTTGCAGGGCTTCCCCATGCTGAACTGTGGCGATGAAATTGCACAGCTCAATGGCTGGGACTACAAAAACGACCCTGACCGTGTGGAGGACAGCCGCAATCTGCACCGCAGCAAATTCAACTGGGAAGATGCAAAGCAGCGCACCCGGAAGGGCACGCTGCAAAACAAGTTGTGGCAGGGCATGGAGCAGCTGCGCCAAATGCGTGCAGACCCCTGCTTTGCCCCGGATGCGTGGGTGACCACATGGGACAGCCACAACCCCGGCGTGCTGGCGCTGGTACGCAAACGCGGCGAGGAAACGCTGGTGGGACTGTTCAACTTTACCGAGTATCCGGCAGGGGCCAGTCTGGACGCTCTGGGCGGCGAGTATCACACCCCGGAGGGCACTTCCGTCTGGCTGGCGGATGTGGAACTGGAGCCCTATCAGGCACTGCTGGTAAAAAACAATAAGTAAAGCGGAATACTCCGGTAACTTTCTCTTGGTCGGAAAGTTGCCGGAGTATTTTTGTTTCGCGCAAACTGCAAGGTCACTGGATCATTGAAATGTCGGAGATGATTGCCACCGCCAATGCCACGCGTGCCTGCGCAAAAAATCCCCCCGATACCGGGTATCCGGTATCGGGGGGATCTGTCATTCTGAGGCTTTACGGAGGAAGCGCTCAGAGGTTACTTTTTGGGGAACGCCTTGTTCCAGATCTCAATGGTCTTGAACTTGGGCATCCAGCCGTCCGATTCAAACTTGCCTTCCCGTGCATCCAGCAGACCCTGCTCCACGCACCACTGAGCGGCCTTGGCCTGCTCGGCATCGGTGATGTCTGCAAAGGCGGGCTGTGCGGCGGGTTCGGGCTTGCCCTTCTCAGTCCAGATGAGCAGTGCCAGCTGGCCGCGGTTTGCGGGGATGGCCGCGCCTGCAGGCAGCAGGTCGTTCAGGATCACGCGGGTGGCGATCTCGTAGCCGCCCCAGATGGCTGCACCGCCCACGGCCACGGCGGCAATTGCACCGCCCGTGGTATCCATGGGTGCAGGTTCTACGCCGAAGTCTTCATCAATAGGTTCGTCCGGGTCAGGCTTGGCCACCGGGCTTGCCGACCAGTGGGCGATCAGTTTGACCGGGTAAACGGGCATCTTAAACGTAGTGGTCGCGCTCTTGGCATTGTCCAGCTTGAGCTGCAGATTTTCCGGAATGCCACCGGGGAATTTCTCGTAGAAGCTATCGGGGTACTTGATCTCCCATTCCACGAACTCCATGCCGGGGTATTTCTCGGCATCATACGGGGTAGCTGTGATCTCCACCGTGGTGCCGATCTCTGCGGGGATATCGCTGCCCTCGTCCAGAGTGGACTTTGCCGTGCCGCCCGTAACAGTAACGGTACTCCTCAGCACGGAAGCGGGGATGCTGTAAACGGCGGTCAGCTTCACGCCGTCCTGCGGCATGGTAAAGACGATCTTTTCCGTGCCCTTTTCCGTTTCGGAACCCAGACTGCCCTCAGTCGGGGCAAAGGCGGTGCTGGTGCCATTTTCCACCTTCCAGTGATGGAACGACTCATTCTCCTTGACAGGCTCATTGGCTTCGATCGTGACGGTCTGGCCCGGCTGTACGAGCACCGTGCCCGTCTGTCTTTCGCCCTTTCCGACGCGGATCGTACCGCCCGTCACGATGACCGGCATATCTACTACAGGTGCCGGGAAGCTATAAGAAGCTTTCAGTTCCACCGGGCTGTCCGGCATGGTGAAGGTCATATTTTTTTCGGTATTTTTCTGCTCTTCGGTCAGTTCAAAGCCTTCCGGGCTGACCACTTTCCAGCCGCCGAACGTTGTAACACTCGGGTTTTTGTTCTCACCGCTCACCGTGACCGTTTCGCCCTCAAAGGCGGTAGTCAGTTTTCCATCCGTGTCACCAACGACCTGAGCGGTGCCGTTTTTCACGGTAATGTTGTAAGTCTCCCTCGGCTCAATGCGCAGGTATCTTTTTTCTATTGTCTCAGGAATCGGGGTAATGCGGGAGTCCTTGTACTCCGAAGATTTGGCGTACTCCGAAGATTTGGCCATTAAATAGACATAGGGTTTGCCATTCGCCTGAGTGAAGCTCACTTTGCCAAGGCCATGGGTACTGTAACGGTTACTGTCCAGTTCCACAATACCGCTGCATGTGATCTCTGCGCCGTCCTGACCGATCGAACGATTCACACTGCCGGACGTCACCGTCACATTGTTTGCACTGTTCACCGTCAGCTTCGAAACCGTCGTGCCATGCTCATTACCAAGCTTTATATCGCCAGTACAGTCAATAATCGTTTCGCCGCCAATGCCGCCTTCGGTCGTGACCGTATTTGCCCGATGCACGGTAAGGCCATTCCCTATCAGGTTTCGGCCGTCACCATGCGAACCGCCAAAACTTTTGAGGATCACATCACCGGAACAGGTGATCTCCGCCTTGCCTTCAATTGCTGCAGCCGCACTGCCACCTAGCTTGGTCACTTTCACATCCTTTGCGCCGTCTACGGTCAGGTTACCGTTCACAACGTTGGGTGCATCCGCTTTCAGATCAATGGAAACATCCTCCGGTGCCGTGATGGTCAGGGCGCCTTCAAAGGATTTTCCATCCTTCAGCTTCAGGGTCTTTTCCTCAATGTCATAGTAGAGGATGTCGTTTCCAAGGATGTCTGTGTAGTTCTTTCTGGTAACAGGCGTATTATTGATTTTGATGTTGAAATACTGTACAATTTCGTCAACCTGATTGCCGTCCTTGTCCAGTTTGGTGATCGTGCCAAGCAGCTTGCTGGTGTCAATTTCAGCTTCCTCTTGACCATTGCCGATATAAATGCCATCGTCATCTACAATTTGCAGCGTAACATTGCCGCCGGTGATCTTGATGTTTTCGCCTTTGCCAGGCCATCGTCCGCCGCCGATTGCCGCAGCAGGGCCGCGTCCGCCGCCGGATCGAGAATATACAGTGCCGCCCTCAATGGTAATGTTCCTACCGTCACCTCGACAGCCGCCGCCAATACCAGCTGCTTCGCTGCCGGGTATCGCCGTTACATTACCATCACGAATCGTAATATTTTGACCCGCTGCGTGTTGACCTCCGCCAATGCCTGCACCCAAGACACCGCCCTTGGCGGTGATGGTGCCGCTTTCGATCACAATATTGCTGCAGCCTTTCTCGGAACCACTGCCAATGCCTGCACCCCAGTTACCGCCGTAAGCTTCTAGCGTACCGGAGCCGCTGATGGTCAGGGTCCCGTCGTCGTCGGCCTTTTCCACACCGGCGTGGTCCGTGCCGCTTTGCAGGATATTCTTGCCTGCAATAACTAGCTCCACATTGCCGCTGACCGAGACTGCCGCATCGGAAGTAGTCTCGATATTGACATTAGACAGTGTGACTTTTGCACCCATGGTGCCGCCTTTGATGGTAATGGTATTGTGCGTCTGGCTGCCGTCCGTTGTGATAGACAGATTGCCCCTTTGCTGGGCTTCATTATTGCCCTGCTGGACATACTGTTTGTCATCAGCCCCAATATAGACTGTGATGCTGCCGTATTTGAGATTCATCTGATACTCAGTTTCTACCTCCGTACCGTTCTCTTCGTCCAGCACGCTCACCGCGCTTTTGGCAGCGGTGCTCTGCTGGAGCAGGGCATCGGTGCTTGCGGCCAGAGCCGGGGCGGAAAGGCTGAACATCATGCATGCTGCCAGCGCAGCGGAAGCTGCCCGCCGGGCCAAAATATTTCGTTTCATAGGGGTTCCTCCTTTGCGAAAATTATTACGGGGGGGGGTATGCATTACGGTACTTTGATTATCTCACACTTTACCGGATTTTGGAAGCAAACCTGCGTGAATCGCCCTAAAAGCAGCGTGAAAAGCATGATTTGTGCCGGTTCTGTTGCAGTTGTCCGGCCCGCAGGCACAGCAAAGCCCCCCGGCAGGCCTTCGTCTGCCGGGGGGCTGTTTGCTGTTTTACTGCTTGGGGAACGCCTTATTCCACACTTCGATTACCTTGAACTTCGGGGTCCAGCCTTCGGGCTCAAAGCGGTCGCCCTTGGCATCCATGGTGCCCTGCTCGGTGCACCACTGTGCGGCCTTTGCCATATCGGGGTCGGTCACATCCGCAAACGCGGGCTGTGCGGCGGGTTCGGGCTTGCCCTTCTCAGTCCAGATGAGCAGTGCCAGCTGGCCGCGGTTTGCGGGGATGGCCGCGCCTGCAGGCAGCAGGTCGTTCAGGATCACGCGGGTGGCGATCTCGTAGCCGCCCCAGATGGCTGCACCGCCCACGGCCACGGCGGCAATTGCACCGCCCGTGGTATCCATGGGTGCAGGTTCTACGCCGAAGTCTTCATCAATAGGTTCGTCCGGGTCAGGCTTGGCCACCGGGCTTGCCGACCAGTGGGCGATCAGTTTGACCGGGTAAACGGGCATCTTAAACGTAGTGGTCGCGCTCTTGGCATTGTCCAGCTTGAGCTGCAGATTTTCCGGAATGCCACCGGGGAATTTCTCGTAGAAGCTATCGGGGTACTTGATCTCCCATTCCACGAACTCCATGCCGGGGTATTTCTCGGCATCATATGGGGTAGCTGTGATCTCCACCTCGGTGCCGATCTCTGCGGGGATATCGCTGCCCTCGCCCAGAGTGGACTTTGCCGTGCCGCCCTCAACAGTAACGGTACTCCTCAGCACGGAAGCGGGAACGCTGTAAACGGCGGTCAGCTTCACATCGCCTTTGGGCATATCAAAGCTGATTTCCTCGGTGCCTGCTTCCTCCTTGGAGCCAAGCTTGCCATCGGTCAGGGTAAAGGCGGTGTTTCCCTCTTCCACCTTCCAGTGATGGAACTTCACGCCCTTGGCGGCATCCTCATCGGTGGGTGCGTTGGCCTTGACGGTGACCGTTTCGCCCTCAAAGGCGGTAGTAATCTGGCCGGTGGTGTCGTCGCCCACCTGAGCGGTGCCGTTCGCAACGGTAATGCTGTAGTAAGTCTCCCTCGGCTCAATGCGCAGGTAGCTGCTTTCTACCGTATCAGGGAGCGGATGGATGCGCGGGTCGATCAGCTTTGCATCCTCGGCTTCGCTGGTATAGTAGACGTATTTTTTGCCGTCTGCCTGTGTAAAGTCAACAGTGCCCACATGGCCGCCCGGTGCATTGTTTTTCAGGATCACAGTACCGGAAGCGGTGATGTCGGTATTTTCGGAGACTGCTCTTTCGGCATCACTGATGGAAATGGTGACATCCTCGGCCTTGTTGATCGTCAGGTTTTTCGCCGCTCTACCGTCGGTACTCTCAATGGTCACGTTACCACCGCTGGTAGTTACCACCGCTGGTAATGGTAAGAGCCTTATTCGAAATACTATTGCCGTTTGCATAAAGATCAACATCACCGAGATTGTTAATACTCAGATTTCCATTCACAACCACGTCTCCGCCGCTGCGGATATCCACCTTACCGGTGCAGTCGATCGTGCTGGTATCATCTCTGGCGAAAATCGCAGCAAACTTATTGCTGCTGATCGTTACATTATGTGCATCCACTACAATCAACTTTGCAGCCACAGCAATCTGATCTTTACCATCCAGATTTATATCCTTGCCGGGTGCGTTGATTTTTTGAAGCGACCTTGGTAGTTTGCCATCCGACTTCAACGTTTGGGTGGTCGGGTCGTAACTCAGCACACCATTTCCTAAAATGTCTTTATAGTTTTTGCTGGTAACGCGGGTTGGTGTAGTGTTCTCGCTGCCCACCGCAATGCCATAATCCTGTACAACATTGTAATTCGGGATCAGAGTCACGTTATTGCCCGGCATAGTAAAGGTGACTGTGGGGTTCGCCTTCTGGTCATCTGTAAGCGTGATGCCCTCAGCAGTCCAGCCGGTAAACTCTGCGTTTTCTCTGCCTGCTGCGGTCACGGTGACCTTTTCGCCCGCAAAGGCCGAGTTCACTGCCTTACCATCCACGGTGATGGTGGCACCGTCTGCGGTAATCGTATAGGAAACTTTCGGCACAATGCGCAGATAGTTTTCAGTTCTTGCCGGAATCGTCCCAGTGCCCGCATCCGTCGGCGTTGCGTCAGGCGCATTGCTGGTATAGTAGACAAAATCGTTCGCACTTACCGGAGCGGCAAACTCAATTCCGCTAATTGCAACTCCCGAATTCGCGCCTGCTTCCGTGTGCTCAAGGGTAACAGGGCAAAGACAGTAGATGTACACTTTTCCATAAACCGGTGCCCAATTACCAGTGCTGGAAACTTTCACGGAACGAGCGTTTTCGATCAACAGATTATTACTCACAATCATCTCTGTGGATTCCAGCACCACGTCCGTGTTCGGTGCATCGATGGTCAGATAATTGACTGCGCTGGCATTCGGCTTCAGCAGGGTCAACTTTTGCTTATCAGGATCATACTTCAGGAAGCCAAGAATGTTGTTGCAATTATCGCTGTCAACTTCCACCTTACCTCTGCCATAGATTTCAATGGTAATGCCATACTTCGTAGCAACAGACGCATTAGCATCCGTTCCGCTGTTCTCCGCGTCCAGCACGCTCACGGCGCTGCGGCGAGTCATGCTCAACTGCATCAGCGCATCGGTGCTTTCGGCCAGCGCCGGAGCGGAAAAGGTGAACATCATGCATCCGGCCAGCGCCGCCGATACTGCACGCCGGATAAGTTTGCCTTGTTTCATGGTACAACCTCCTTTTTCCCCTCGCATTTTTACGGGGGGGGGTATATATTACAGTATCTTGATTATCCCACACTTTACCGCATTTTGGAAGCAAACCTGCGTGAATCGCCCTAAAAGCAGCGTGAAAAGCACAATTTGTGCCGGTTTTGTTGCAGATGTCCGGCCCGCAGGCACAGCAAAGCCCCCGGCAGGTTTGCGCCTGCCGGGGGCTTTACTATGTTATGAAAGATCAATCCTTCTTCTCTGCTGTGCGGGCAAAGAAGTTGGCGAGGATCGCACCGGAAATGTTATGCCACACGGAGAACACAGCGCCGGGAATGGTAGCCAGCGGATACTGTGCAAAGTGTGCGGCGGCCAGACTGGTTGCAAGGCCGGAGTTCTGCATGCCCACCTCGATGGAGATCGCGCGGCACTTGGTGGAGTCCAGCTTGAGCAGCTTGCCCACGCCAAAGCCGGTGAGGTAGCCCAGCACATTGTGCAGGATGACCACCACAAGGATAAGCAGACCGCTGGTCATGATCTTGGCGCTGTTGGCGGAGACCACGGCGCAGATGATCAGCACGATGGCGGTAGTGGAGACCAGAGGCAGCACACGGACGGCTTCCTCGGTGAACTTATGGAAGAAGTGATTGACCACAAAGCCCAGTGCGATGGGCACCAGCACCACCTTGACGATGGACATGAACATGCTCATGGGGTTCACGTCAACACGCTGGCCAGCGTACAGCAGGGTGAGCAGCGGGGTGAGGAGCGGAGCCAGCACGGTGGAAACAGCGGTCATGCCAACGGACAGTGCAACGTCGCCCTTGGAAAGGTAGGTCATCACGTTGGAAGAGGTGCCGCCGGGGCAGGTGCCAACCAGGATCACGCCAATGGCCAGCTCGGTGGGCAGGTGGAACACCTGCGTGAGCGCCCATGCCAGAAACGGCATGAGGGTAAACTGTGCAACGCAGCCCACGATCACATCCTTCGGGCGGCTGAACACCACCTTGAAGTCCTCCGGCTTCAGGGTAAGGCCCATGCCGAACATCACGATGCCCAGCAGGTTATTGACCCACGCCGTCTTTACCACGCTGAACGGGCCGGGGAAGAACAGGGCACCCGCAGCCACCACAATAACGATGGCGGCCATGTACTTGCCCACAAAGTCGCTTACTTTTTCCAGTGTTTTCATAATTGTTTCTCCTTTTCCTTCTGACATGCTTTGGGACAAAAGCATCCGCAAAACAAAACGCCCTTGTCCCCTACGGTCTGTAAGAGACAAAGGCGTGTAAAATCCTCTGCGGTACCACTCTTATTGCCAGCACAACGCTGACCACTCAGTGCACGTCCAACAACGCGCGGCCCGTGATAACGGGGGCCTGCCGTTCCTGCTTACTGGGGCGCACACCGTCCATTCAGCCGGAAAGCTCGGAGAGGATCTTCCCACGGATGCCCTGCACTGCCTTGCACCAACCGGCAGCTCTCTGCAGCATTCCTTCCGGGTACTTTTTCTCGTCATAGCCGTAATATTCTTGGTGACATGGAGTATACTCCCCTGCAAAGGCAAAGTCAATAGAATGAAGCCTTCTGATTTTTCATGCAGTTCATTTCAGGAGTGAAAGTGGTTCACGCAGCAGACAAAGCAGAACGGCATCGGCACCGACTGCTCCGGCAGGATGACGCGAAGCCATGGTCTAAAGAGTCGGCGGCGATGCCATCCCATCACACAACAAAAGACCGCTCATCTTTTCGGGTGAGCGGTCTTGCTGTTTCTGCGGTTTATTCGCCTTTGGCTTTTGTAAGCAGCATGTGCACGTATTCCGCGCAGGCATCCCAGTCGCGGGCGGCGGCCTTGTCCTTCGGCATCAGGCTGCTGGCAAGGCCCACGCCAAGGCAGCCCGCCTTGCGGAACTCCGGGATGTTCTCCGGCGTTACGCCGCCAATGGCAACATAGTTTGTGTCGTCCTGGAATCCGACAATCTGGGGCAGGAGAAAAACGACCTCTGAGCCGCTTTTTCCTGTCTGATACGCAAAAAAGATCCCGTTCACCCAGAAGTGGACGGGATCTTTTATTGCTTATGGGGCTTTCCTGCAGCCGATCAGGCCTTGACGAAGGCAGCTGCTTACTTTGCAGCCAGATACTTGCCCAGCTCGCGGCCCAGCGTCAGGCACATACCAATGCTCACACCGGGGATCGGGGTGATATACTCGGGACCAAAGCGCATACCGCAGGTGTTGCCGGAAGCGTACAGGCCCTCGATGGGCTGATAATCCTCGTTCAGCACCTGCTGGTCATTGGTGGTCACAAAGCCGCCGGTGGTCACCAGTGCAAAGCCCAGACTCGGGGTGGTGACATGGGCGTAGAAGGGAGCCTTTGCAACTGCATTCAGGAAGTGCGGGTCCTTGGCAAAGTCGCTGTCGTAGCCCTCGGCGCAAACCTTATTGTACTGCTCCACAGTAGCGGAAAGGGCTGCAGGCTCCACACCGATGTACTCAGCCAGCTGTTCGATGGTGTCGGCGCAGTACCAGCCGTTGGTGCCCTCGGCACCAGCAGCCTTTGCGGCCTCAAAGTTGCCCTTCATGGCTTCCACCACAGCGGGCATGTCGTACTCGAATGCCTGATGGCCGGGGAAGCCGCGCAGGATCTGGGTCTCATAGGTGCTGTCGTAGATGGAGGTGATATTGCCGCGCTTTGCACGTGCCATGAAGAAGCCGTTGATCTCCGGGCCGGCAAAGGCTTCGTTCTGGAAGCGCTGGCCATTCTCGTCCACCCACAGGGGGCCGGGCAAATAGTCGGGCACGGCCATGGAGTCGAAGTTCATGGTGGAGATGTCGCCCTCCAGACGGCCGCCTGCCCACACACCCATCTGGATGGTGGAGCCGTCGCGGCCAAAGGGAGCAAAGAAGTCCTCATCCTTGGTGAACAGACGCTTGATGTCCGGCAGCAGATCGTCCATCATTTCCTTGTTGCCGCCAAAGCCGCCGCCTGCCAGCACAACGCCATTCTTAGCGTTGATCTTGAGGTAATTGCCGTCGCCGTCCTGTGCGATCACGCCGGTGACCTTTGCACCGTCCATTACCAGCTGCACACCCTTGGTGCCAAACAGAGCGGTGGCATTGTCAGAGAAATTCTCCTCCACATAATTGTAATTGTCCCAGCTCAGGTCCTTCAGCTCCAGCTGACCGGCGGTGTTGTTGTTCTTCTCGCCGCTGGCGGGGTTCTCCCAGTAGTTCTCCCACCATACAGTTCGTACTCGAACCCGATTCTTTATGAAAAAGGGTTTGGGTACGTTTTTTGTTTATCGGAAGTTCTGCGGAAGGACTACTCGGAACGGTAAACGAGCAAAGGCAGGGTATCACTATGATAGTGGTATCCTGCCTTTTGCTTTGCGGAATCAAGTTCGCTTTGTGCGAACTTGGTCGTCCCCCTATATGGCGCGTTTGGGAGTAGTCGCTGCGTACGTGCGTACCGGGAGCCTGTACACCTCTGACAAGGTGTAACACACTAGACTTTGTGCCAAAGTCTGTGTGCCAAGGGGTCAAGCCCCTTAGAATCCCTGCGGAGCGTGTACGCACGTACGCAGAAAAATGGCAAAATTTCACTATATCGGGGTGTTCTTTCATGGTGGAGTGTGGTATACTCGGCTTAGCCCAGTAAATCGGAGTTTGACGAGGTAAAAGAATATGAATGGAAAACATCTATTTCTTACATCTGCAGGGTTGACCGATAAGATGAAAGAGAAATTCTTTGATATTATTGGAAAGTGTCCGAAGGATGTGAAAGTGCTTTATATTCCAACAGCTGGCATTGAAACAGATGGTGCAAGAGAGTCGCTTGCAATATGTTTTCATGAACTCTTTCTAATGGGAATTCAGTACGAAAATATATTAGTGTACAATCTGGAATTAATTCTTTCAAAAGACTATCAAAGAACCTATTCTTCGTATGTTACAACCCCGTTTATGCTTACAAGGCTATTAACTTTTGAAGAATTAAACCAATTTGATGCTGTTTTTGTCAGTGGTGGTGATGTATCTGTGCTTTGTCGTGAAATGTCTAGAACTGGTTTTGATAGAATACTTAATAATGCAATTAAAAACGGACTTATATATGTCGGAATCAGTGCAGGAAGTATGTATGCGGCGGGAAATTTAACAGATGGATTACATATTATTGACAATCCTATTATCCCCCATTGGAATGGTTCTGAAACAACAGTATTACCGAACGGCAAAGATGAGATTAAGCTTGCTGATGGAAAAGCTGTTTATGTAGAGGATAATTACATGAGTGTAATATGATGCACATGTAGGATTAGTCAAATTCCAGTTTGCCGTACTCGTTCCAGCAGGGTTTGGGGCAGGCACGCCCCAACAAGAAGCTGTCCCAAAGGGGCAAGAATTTTCAAGAATTGAAAATTTGTGGCCACGGGACGATTCTTGCTCTCACCTTTTTCGCTGCGTTTCGCAATTTTCGCATTTCACTCTGCTCGCAGATTGTTGACAAGCTGCGCTTGACCCGATACTATAAAGGCAAGTCGAATACACGCCAAGGAGGTGCAACCATGACCGCCGTAATCTACGCCCGCTATTCATCCGACAGCCAGCGAGAAGCGTCCATTGAGGGACAGTTGCGCGACTGCAAGGCCTACGCCGAGAAGAACGGCATCACCGTGGTCGGCACCTACATTGACCGTGCCTACTCTGCCAAAACGGATGACCGCCCAGACTTTCAGCGGATGATCAAGGACAGCGGAAAGAAAATCTTCGATGTGGTTCTGGTCTGGAAGCTGGACCGCTTTGCCCGGAACCGCTACGATGCCGTGAACTACAAGTACCAGCTGGAAAAGAACGGTGTCCATCTGGTGTCTGCCATGGAACCCATCTCGCAAGGGCCTGAAGGCATTATGGTGGAGAGTATGCTGATCGGCATGGCGGAATACTATTCCGCCGAGCTTGCCCTGAAAGTGGCGCGCGGTGAGCGCGAAAATGCCCTCCAGTGCAAGTACAACGGCGGTGTGGTGCCGCTGGGCTT
>ENA-OQJZ01000742-OQJZ01000742.1-human-gut-metagenome-genome-assembly--contig:-NODE-742-length-12039-cov-5.115198_pt1 | contig 12039 bp, 8 predicted proteins | sample MGYA00242618_ERZ504785 | MGnify/ENA primary metagenome ERZ504785 (study PRJEB26092, sample SAMD00036354) | human gut metagenome | host: Homo sapiens | study: EMG produced TPA metagenomics assembly of...
CTGCTGGAGCAGGTGATGCAGAACGGTCTGAAACTGCTGATCGTGGCTGAGGACATTGAGGGCGAGGCTCTGTCCACCCTGATCGTCAACCGCCTGCGCGGCACCCTGAACGTCTGCGCTGTCAAGGCTCCCGGCTTTGGCGACCGCCGCAAGGAGATGCTGCAGGATATCGCTATCCTGACCGGCGGCACCGTTGTGTCCGCTGATCTGGGCTATGAGCTGAAGGACGCTACCGTCCAGATGCTGGGCCATGCCCGCCAGGTCAAGGTCACCAAGGAGAACACCACCATCGTGGGCGGCGCAGGCGATAAGGATGCCATTGCAGCCCGCATTGCACAGATCCGCAACCAGATCGAGGCTTCCACCAGCGATTTCGACCGTGAGAAGCTGCAGGAGCGCCTGGCAAAGCTGGCCGGCGGCGTTGCAGTCATCAAGGTCGGTGCTGCTACCGAGGTCGAGATGAAGGATAAGAAGCTGCGCATCGAGGATGCTCTGAACGCAACCAAGGCTGCTGTTCAGGAAGGCGTTGTCGCTGGCGGCGGCACAGCTCCCATCAACGCCATCCCCGCTGTGCGCGCCCTGTGCGACACGCTGGAAGGCGACGAGCGCACCGGTGCCAAGATCGTCCTGAAGGCTCTGGAGGCACCTCTGCGCCAGATCGCCAAGAACGCCGGTCTGGAGGGCAGCGTCATCATCGACAAGATCGTTTCTGCCAACAAGCCCAACTACGGCTTCGACGCTCAGAACGAGGTCTTTGTTGAGGATATGATCGCCGCCGGTATCGTTGACCCCACCAAGGTCACCCGTTCCGCTCTGGAGAACGCAGCATCCGTTGCTGAGATGGTGCTGACCACCGAGAGCCTGGTCGCTGACCTGCCCGAACCCCCCGCTGCTCCCGCAGCCGGTGGTGACATGGGCGGCATGTACTAATAGCTGCCAAAAAACCGCATGAATCCTTGATTTTTGGAGCGCGCAAAAGCGGATTTACGCCAAACTTACGCCACTTACGCCAAAAATCAAAGCGCACTATAGGGTAACAAAATCGGCACTTGCTGAAAAGCGGGTGCCGATTTTTTGCGTCCGGGAGTATTGAAGAATCGTGAGCCTGCTGGTGGATTCTGCGAGCGGCAGACCGTCAACGGCTTTATTGTTGACGAAAAACAAAGGTAGGGATACAATAATAAAAAAGAATGTAAAACCGGAAGGGAGTGCGCCGCTGTGGAAAACCAGAGAGACTTCTGCACAGAATGCCGCAGAGAAACGAGCTACACCCTGAAGAAAATCAAAATCAACCAGACAATTCGGGAAAAGGAGTATACTTTTGAAATCACGGCTGCTTTCTGCAACGAATGCGGCGGCGAAATGGGGATTCCCGGTCTAATGGACTACAACATAAAGGAAATGGATGAGCAGTAACGCAACTCGAACATACCACAGTGATTGGAATGTTATTGTGGCTAAATCGTGAAATGGAGGCTATCATGATGAGCACGAATGCTAAACGTTATCTTGAGCTTATTAGCCAGCATTTACAGGAGCACCATGCGGCTCTTTTTGTTGGGTCGGGATTCAGTCTTAATGCTGATAAAGTAACGTCTGATGTCCCAGACATTCCATTGTGGGCTGGGTTAGCCCAAAAATTTAAAGAAAAGCTAGGGGATTCCGATCAGAATGACCCTCTCGCATTGGCCGAGAGCGTGGAAATTGCGTATGGCCGTAGTGAATTAGATCACCTTCTTTTAGATAGTATAAAAGATGCGGATTATCGCCCCTCACCTTTGTATGAAAAACTTTTGCGGTTGCCTTGGAGCGATGTTTTTACAACGAATTACGATACGCTTCTTGAACGTGCGGGGAAAAATCTTGTAGAGAAAACATTTACGCTGGTAACCAACAAGAACGACCTTGTGGGCAGTTCTGGAACAACAAGACTTATTAAATCACGGCTCATTTCCTTCGCAACGCCCTTTTATTATTACGGCAGAGGACTATCGGACATACCCTCAAAAATTTGCCCCATTTGTAAATACCGTACAGCAGTCATTGTTGGAAAATACTCTCTGTATGATTGGATTTTCAGGGAATGATCCCAATTTCAATAACTGGATTGGTTGGATTCGTGACAATCTTGGTGCGGAGAATGCGCCGTATCTATACTTTTTAAGCCATGAATCTGTCTCGGACGTTCGGCGGGAGTGGTTACATAGGCGGAATATTATTGTCGTTGACCTATCCGAGATTTTTTCTGCTGAGTCTCCTTATGCTATCTATGAGCAGGCGTTGGACTATCTTTGGAATGCGTATAGTGAATTCCGTGTAACCGGGCAGAATTGGAAAATAGAGCAGCTTTTAGGTGGAAATATAAACCATACAGCTTCCATCAAAGAAGCACTTCCGATCTTAAAAAAGAATCGTGAAAGCTGTCCAAAGACAGTGACTCTTTCGGCTTTAAATCGAGGAAAATTAAAACATCTTTTATCTATAACACATTCGATTCTGGCTGAACAGTGTTCGCAAAAAGATTCTGACACTGAAAATGAGATAGAGTATCTATACGAGTACGACTGGCTGAATGAAAAGGCGCTCTTACCACTTTTCAGCGCAGACATTGATTTGTATCAAAAAATTCTTGATAGAAATTCTGATGTGCGTAGCGCAGAAAAATGTTCTATCTTGCTTTCAATGCTTCGATCTTTTCGAGAACATGGGGATGAAGAAAACTGGAATAAAAAATATGAAGAACTAGTTACTATAAAATCGTTCCTTACAGATGAACAACAAGAACAGCTTCAATGGGAAGAATGTCTGCATTCGTTTTTTCAATACGAATTTCAGCAATTGCAACAGAAACTGAAAAAATGGAACGTTTCACCGGACAAACCTATATGGGCGTTACGTAAATCTGCACTATATGCTGAACTTGGTGAGTATGATACGGCGCTTTCTCTTTTGCAAGATTCTCTTTCTAACTTGCGACAGCGGATGGCACACCAAACTCGGCCGGATTCCTTTCTTGTTTCACTGGAAAGTCCTATGATGAGATTACAAAGTTATATTTCGCAAGCACATTCATATAGCAAGGGAGAAATTGACCTTGAAAATGATTCACAAGATTTTGTAGACGAACACCGCAGAACGATCCATAGGCAGTATGAAGTAGATTGGGAGGATGAAAATAAATATTTTACGTCAAGGCTAGAAGCTCATTGGGTTCCTTTTCGGACGTATGAGAACAAACCGGGTTTTGATTTTGGGATGAGTTCATCTACAATGCATTTGGGAGGAGAAGATGAAGAGAGAGTTCTTGCGTTCAGCTTTCTTAGGTTCCGTGAAGAAACAGGTGTACCTTTTCGACTTGGGAATGTTGTAGAAGACATAAAGGCTGCTGGTGGAGCAGCTGACCGCATTGCGTTATATTGTCCTTTATGGGCCATCTTGACCGTGGTAAGAACCGATGAAGAAAAATATGTGGAAAGTGCGCTTACACGTGGTGTTCTCAGTACATGGCCACAAGAAGATGCGGACGAGTGTTGCCAGTTTTATATGGATGCAGTTTTGCGCACAGAGGCAGAACTTAATGAAATTAAAACACATTGGGCTAATACCTTTGCGACAAGGACAGCAAGGATTCTTCTGACGGCTTTATCTGAACTGTGCTCCAAGTGTTCGGACAAAATGATGGCTAAACTTCTTGCTTTTTTGAAAAAACTGTATGAGTTGCCTCAAAAGGAACACTATTTAAATGCTGCACCGCTGGTGAGAAGGCTGATTTCTTTTTATCCGATTGCACTGCGTCAAGACTTGGTTATGCAGCTGCTAACTTTTCCTTTGCCAGATTTGAAACGACTTAATGTTCAGCTTGATCTGCCGGACCCATTCGAAGCACTTTCGGCATCCGCAAGTGGATATGAAACGAAATCTGATAGGTCTTACAAGGAAGTTGAGCAGCTGATTGTTTTAGCTCAAAGAAACGATGAGAATTTAAGCGCATTAAATCGGTTGCTTTATTGTGGAGCACATGGTTTATTGACCCTTGAACAGAAAAAATGGTTGGGTGGTTTTATTTGGAAAAATGGAAAGCCACATCTTCCACCATACTGGCTTGATACGGTTTGTCTTAAGCTTCCTTCCCGGCACGAAGTAGAGGAAGTTCGATATCTCTGCCAATCCATCACAAACAAGATCGCACAAAACATATCCGGAGCAATTCGTTTTCCGGGTGGAAGCGAGGTCTTTACGGAACTTATAAATGTATCTCTTCCTCATGCAGATGACTTTACTTCAGAAGAGGTGAGCAAGATCCTTGAGTGCTGTAATGAACGAATTGCTGCTCTTTCTGAAAACATAAGTCGAGGAGTGGATATTTTTGGCGATAAAGGTATGTTTGTTTCTCAAATATATCAGATATTGCACGCTCTTTGGATTTTTACTACTCTTCGCTCGAAGTGGATACCGACAGAAAAGGACTGCGCTGTAATGTCAGCAATCATAACTCAATGTGACTCACGTCATATCGGTCATCATGGTATAAAGCGATATTGGTCAATACTTTTGAAACAGGATTTTGATTCAAAAAAGGATTTGGGGCATTCTTTGCGATCTGCTGATACCAAACGTACGCACAGTTGTTATAATGTCCTTGCTACTGCAATATGTAATCCCGACAAAAGGTTACTTCCAGATGATGAGCTTTGCATAGGGTTAGAAGTTGCGGCTCAACAGATTGCTTGGGGTGTTCCTAAACAGTTGGTGTCCGCCTTACAGACTGTTTCTCATGCAGTACAATATCGCTCTGATCTGTTGACGATGCAATCTATGGAACTCATATTGACAGGTCTTTCTCAGCTTGTGGAACAAACTCGAATTTCTTCGGATGATACGGTGGCAACGGCATCAGAGAAGGGCGACATTCGTCGATGGGCAGTGGTACTAGCAACAAAACTAAATAATGAAGGAATTTCTGAAGAGAGTTGGAAAGTTCTAAACTGCTGGCGAACCGTTAGCAAAGATAAAGATGAGTTTGCAGAAATTAGAAACATCCAGCGATAATGAGTTAAGATATTTATGTGTGAACATAAATAAAACTGTCTTATCTAAGCTCCAAAACGGTGAAGTCGTTCTAAATAACAACAGCCGCCCAGCGATCTTTACGGTCTCGCTGTGCGGCTGTTGTTGTACTTATAGCTATACTTACGCCAGATGGAGTTTCTCTTTCAGCGCATCCTGAAGGACACCGGAGAAGTTGATGTGTGCCGCTTCGGCGGCATCATTGAGCCAGCCGGGAATGGAAAGGGTTTTCTTTACGGGTCTGTACCGCTTTTCGTATTCTTCCATATCGAAAGGCACCATCACCACAAAATCTTCTGGGTCAACGTGGAGCGCAGAAGGGACAGAAGGCTCCGGGCAGATTTTGCAATCTTCCAGCATAAGGCCAATGGCATCCTGTGCCATGCGGACAGCTTCGTCCATGGTGTCGCCTTGGGTGAAGCACCCCTCAATATCGGGAATCTCAACAGAGTACCCGGTTTCTTCCGGGTGAAAAATTGCAGGATAGAAAATAGCGTTCATAATGTGACCTCACCTTTATAATTTAACAAACAATCAATGTACCTTTACTTAACAGGCCGACATTATTGGTTGGAAATTGTAGAATAGTCTATGCAGTGCTTCGCAGTTTCAGAATATGAAGTCTACAATCGTCATATTCTTACTTTTTGAGTCCGGCCAATTTGAGAATGTTTTTCTCGGTGCCGGGCTTCAGATCCTTTGCGTGAAATGGAACGACAGTGGTTTTGTTGGTAGTTGGGTTATGGTACTTGTAGTGTGACCCATTTGCACTGACTAAAACAAAGCCGTTCTGCTCCAGCAAGCGAATCATTTGCTTGGGAGTCATCGGCATGGTGAGTGCCCCTCCTTTCCTTCAGGATTACATCTTCATTGTATACGTACTTTACGTATTTGTCAAGAGGCGAAATAAGCCGCCCAGCGACCTTACGGTCTCGCTGGGCGGCTTATTTTTTGCGTTTCCACAATAAATATTCTTCGTAGCGGTGCATCTCGTTCTGTTCTTCTTCGGTCAGGCGCTGGCGCTGCTTGCGAGCTTCGTCCGAGGGGTCGATGTCGGTCAGACCCAGCAGGTAGTCGGCGGAGGTGCCGTAGAGCTTGCAGATGGCAAGCAGCGCGTCACTAGGAGGCAAGTTCTTTTCCTGCTCCCATGCACGGACAGCCCAGACCGAAAAGCCAATCTTATCTGCAAGGATTTGCTGCGTGTCATCATTTAACTTGCGAAGTTCAGCCAGCCGTTCCCCGAACATAGTTTTCCCACCCTTCTTTACCTACTAGTATATGTGGCACTACTACTTTCTATAAAAAGTGGTGTAAATATGCTAGACATGAACAAAAGTAGCAGTATAATACTAGTATAGGGCGAAACTAGTGAAATGATACTACTTCCGCCGCAACGCTAAGGCAAAGCGAGGAAATCCCCGTTGGAACAACTGATCGACTTTCACGCACCGGAAGTACAAGCGGTGCTGGATACGCTTTTAAAAGACCGCTCCACCGGTAAAAACATCATCTGGGCAACCGACCCGCCGGATGAACTGCAAACGGTGATGTACGAGCCGGTGACGGATAGATCCCAGATCACCACCCAGCAGCTCAGGCTGACCCACTACGAGGTGGTGCTGCCACGGATGATGAAGCAGACCGACACCCAGCAGCAGCGCACCCGCAAAAAAGGCGAGGTGTTCAGCCCTGCATGGGTCTGCAACAAGATGAACAACGCACTGGACGCCGACTGGTTCGGTGCGCTGGGGGCAGAGGAGAGCGCCGGGCAGTTCACGGTGGAGCTGCCCCAAGGCTGGCAGACGGCGGAAACGCCGGTGCAGTTCCCGGTTTGCAAGGGCAGGACCCCGGCATGGGCGCAGTATGTGCAGAGCCGCCGCTTGGAGGTGACCTGCGGCGAAGCCCCCTTTCTGGCGTCCCGGTACGATGCCGCTACCGGCGAGATGATCCCGGTGCCCCGGCGCATTGGCATTCTGGACCGCAAGCTGCGTGTGGTGAGTGAGAACGCCGCCACAGAGGACGAGTGGCGCAAATATGCCACCCATGCGGTGCAGTCCACCTACGGCTATGAGTATCAGGGAGATAATCTTTTGTTGGCGCGGGTCAACCTTCTGCTGACCTATGCAGAGCATCTGCAAGCCCGCTGGCAGCGCAAACCCACAAAAGAAGAGTTACAGCCTATCGCCACCATCATCAGCTGGAACCTGTGGCAGATGGACGGCTTGCACCTCTCTGTGCCCGGCGGCAAGCCTCAGCCGGAGGCAGAACAGCTTGATCTTTTCTCAATGTTTGGCACGGTGGAAGAGCAGACCCCGGCAGTATCGTGCAAAGTGAAAAATTGGCGTTCTAACAAAACGCAGAGCTTTGAAACCATTCAGGAAGGGAGTACCAGCATGAAGTTTGATTATGTCATCGGAAACCCGCCGTATCAGATAAGTGATGGCGGTGCCGGCGTAAGCGCAACGCCTATCTATAATCGTTTTATCGAAGCAATCAAAACTACACATCCCGGCGCAATTTGCTTGATTATTCCTGCAAAATGGTACTCCGGCGGTAAAGGACTAGATAAGTTCAGAGAGGAAATGCTAGGAGATAGACATATTTCAACATTGGTTGATTATTCTAATTCGCTAGATGTTTTTCCGAATGTAGATGTTGCAGGTGGCGTTTGCTATTTTGTCTGGAAAGAAGCATATAACGGTAAGTGTAAGTATACAAACTATCGCAATGGAAAAGCTACAATAGCATACAGAGATTTGAATGAGTTTCAAACATTTATTCGCTATCCAGTTGCATCCGAAATAGTCAAAAAAGTAAAAAAAGATGGAGAATTAACACTGGATAAAGTGGTTTCTAGCAGAAAACCATTTGGACTTGCAACAACAGCAAAGCCAATGAAAACCGGTGACATTACACTACGATACAATGGAGGACGTGGCCCATATAAAAGTACCGAGATAAGGGTAGGAACAGAAATGATTGACCAATGGAAAATTATCATTTCTCGTCTTACGGCAGAACACGCAGGACAACCAGCCAAGGATGGAAAGTACCGTGTTCTTTCAACGATGGAGCTTTTGAAGCCGGGTGAAATATGTTCCGAAACATATCTTGTGGCGGGAGCATTTGATTCAAAAGAAGAAGCAACCAACTATATGGATTACTTAAAGACGCAATTTGTTCGATTCCTTATCCTACAAATTGCAATGACGCAGCAGTTAAGCAAAGCGTCATTCGCATTTGTTCCTTGTCAGGATTTTACAAGAAAATGGACAGACAAACAACTGTTTGAAAAATATGATTTGTCTAGTGAAGAAGTAAACTATATTCAAGGAATGATAAAGGAGATGGCATAATGGCTGGCATAACCCTGCGCACTGCCCGGCAGGTGGTGCCCATGATCTACGCCTATACCACCCCGGAAATTGCCCGGCACAACGGCTGGACGAAGATCGGCTACACCGAGCAGTCGGTGGACAAACGCCTGAAACAGCAGACCCACACCGCCGATGTGCTGTTCCACGAGGAGTGGCGGGGCAATGCCGTCTACGACGACGGCAGCGGCGAGGTGTTCACCGACCACGATTTCCACGCCTACCTCCGCAAGCTGAACGTGGAGAACGACCGAAAAAACGAGTGGTTCCATCTGGATGGGCAGCAGTCCCGGCGGTATTTTCAGGATTTCCGCATGAACCGAGGCAGGGTGCAGCTGGATGCCGCCATTGCCTACACCCTGCGGGAAGAACAGGCAAGGGCTGTCCGCGACACCAAAACCTATTACCAGAGCCACCCCGGCGGGGAATACCTCTGGAACGCCAAGCCCCGCTTTGGCAAGACCATTTCCGTCTACGATTTCTGCAAGCAGGTCGATGCACAGACGGTGCTCATCGTCACCAACCGCCCTGCCATCGCCAATAGCTGGTACAGCGACTATGTGCGCTTTCTGGGCAGGGAGTCCGGCTATCTGTTCGTCAGCCATGTGGATGCCCTTGCCGGGCAGCCCCATGTGCTGGATGAGCAAGGCTATCTGGATGCCGCCGCACAGGGCGAGAAACTGTATAAGCGCATTGAGTTCGTCAGCTTGCAGGACATGAAAGGCTCGAAATATTTCGGCGGCGAGTACGACAAGCTGCGCCACCTGACTGAGCTGAACTGGGATGTGCTGGTCATCGACGAAGCCCATGAGGGCGTGGATACCTACAAGACCGACCTTGCCTTTGACCGCATCCACCGCCGCTTTACACTGCACCTGTCCGGCACGCCCTTCAAGGCGCTGGCGAACGACAAGTTTGCCGGGGATGCCATCTTCAACTGGACCTATGCCGACGAGCAGGCCGCCAAGCGGAGCTGGCAGGGCGCACCGGGGCAGCAGAACCCCTACGCAAACCTCCCCATGCTCAACCTCTACACCTACCAGATGTCCGAGATCATCCGGGACGAAATTCAGCAGGGCGTGGAGATCGACGGCGAAACGCAGGAATTTGCCTTTGACCTGAACGAGTTCTTCAAGGTGAAGCCCAGCGGCAGCTTTGAGCACGATGCCGAGGTAGACCGCTTTCTGGATGCCATGACCACCCAGAACAAGTTTCCGTTTTCCACCCCGGAGCTGCGGGCAGAGCTGAAGCACACCTTCTGGCTGCTCAACCGGGTGGACAGCGCCAGAGCGCTGGCAAAAAAGCTGCAGGCGCACCCGGTGTTCCGGGACTATGAGGTGATCCTTGCCGCCGGTGACGGCAAGCTGGACGACACGGACGAGAACCAGAAGAGCTTTGACCGGGTAAAAGCCGCCATCGCCCACCACGAAAAGACCATTACTCTGTCGGTGGGGCAGCTCACCACCGGTGTCACCATCCCGGAATGGTCGGCGGTGCTGATGCTCTCCAACCTGAAAAGCCCGGCGCTATATATGCAGGCAGCGTTCCGTGCCCAGAACCCCTGCCTTTTCCACGAAAACGGCACCTTCCGCCGCAAAGAGAACGCCTATGTGTTCGATTTTGACCCTGCACGCACCCTGCTGATCTACGAGCAGTTCGCCAACGACCTTTCACAGGACACCGCCAGCGGCAAGGGCGACACCGAGGAGCGCAAGGCGCACATCCAGACCCTGCTCAACTTTTTCCCGGTCATCGGCGAGGACGAGGAAGGGAAGATGATCCCGCTGGATGCGGAAAAAGTGCTCAGCATCCCCCGGAAGATCAAGTCTAAAGAAGTGGTGCGGATGGGCTTCCAGAGCAACTTCCTGTTCCAGAACATTTCCAACGTGTTCAGTGCGCCGCAGGAGGTGCTGGATATTTTGCAAAACTTCCAGCCCATCAGCGAGGCGAAAGCAAAGCCCATCCAGATCACCCCGGAGACCGGCGCAGACCTCTCCCTGAACGACAAGGGCGAGGTGGACTTGGACGAGGGCTACGTCATCGGCAAGGCAGCGGATGTGTTCGGGGCAAAAATTTATGAGAGCACCCCGGCGCTGGACACCGCTTTGCAGACCCTCACCGATGCCCCGGCGAAGGAAGAGCATCTGGAACCCCTGAAAAAGAGCATCACCAAGGAGATCATCACCCCTATGGTGGAGCAGGCAAAGCAGGAGTATGGGCGGGACCTGAAGCTGTCCGACCAGAAGCGGTTCGAGAGTGCCGCCAAGGCAAAAATGGACGTGGCGGTGAACAAGGTGGTGGACAACTACCGCATCGACCAGAGCCAGTTGGAGGAAAAGCGCACCCAGCAGCTGCAAAGCTGCACCACCGCCCAGCAGCGCCAGCAGGTGAACCGGGAGTTTGACGCAAAGCAACAGCGGAGCACCGCCGCCCTCATGGAGACGCTGCAATCCACCATCCAGCAGACGGCGCAGGAAATGCAGCAGACCATCGTGCGCACCGTGGAGACCAACCAGAAGGAGCAGGAGAAAAAGGGCTACGAGGACACCGTCCGTGACCATCTCCGGGGCTTCTCCCGCACCATCCCGTCCTTCCTCATGGCCTACGGCGACGAGACCGTGACGCTGGAAAATTTTGACCAAATCATCCCGGACAAGGTCTTTCAGGAGGTCACCAGCATCACGCTGGAGCAGTTCCGCTTTCTGCGGGACGGCGGCCCCTACCTCAACCAAGCCACCGGGCAGCAGGAGCACTTTGCGGGTCATCTGTTCGACCCCGTGGTGTTCGATGATTCGGTCAAGGAGTTCCTTTCCCTCAAAGTTAAACTGGCGGATTACTTCGACGAGAGCCGCACCGAGGATATCTTCGACTACATCCCGCCCCAGAAAACCAACCAGATCTTCACCCCCAAGTGGGTGGTGAAAAAGATGGTGGACTTGCTGGAGCAGGAAAACCCCGGCTGCTTCGATGACCCCGGCAAGACCTTCCTGGACCCCTACATGAAGTCCGGCCTGTACATTACGGAAATCGTCAAGCGCCTCTACCGCAGCGAGAAGATGCGGCAGGCTTTCCCGGACGATAACGCCCGGCTGGAGCATATTTTTGCCAAGCAGGTCTATGGGCTTGCCCCCACCGAGATCATCTACCGCATTGCCATCAGCTACATTCTGGGCTTTGCAAAGGGTCACGGCATCACCGCCCACCATATCCGTCAGGCGGATACGCTGGAATTTGCCAAGGCGGGCACCATGGAAAGGGAACTGGATAAGATTTTCAGAGACTGACAAATAGAATACAGCATAAAACCAAAGGCGGCTGTCTGCATGGGTGCAGATGGCCGCCCTTGGTTTTATGCCTGTTACAAAAATGAAAACTGTTGGATACATCATATCGAACAGGACGAGCTGTCTCGTTCTCTCTCTTTTTACCAAAATTTCCCTTGTGTTTTCTTGCAAGCTGACGAAAGTGGCGTGTTTTCAAAACTTTTTGTTGACACAACTCGATTTTTGTGGTAATCTACTCCAACAATTTAATATAACATATTTACTTAGAGTTCCAGCTCGGCTCCCGAAGGAGCCGGAGCAAGTTTTTAACTTTC
>ENA-OQJZ01000748-OQJZ01000748.1-human-gut-metagenome-genome-assembly--contig:-NODE-748-length-11854-cov-4.590898_pt1 | contig 11854 bp, 8 predicted proteins | sample MGYA00242618_ERZ504785 | MGnify/ENA primary metagenome ERZ504785 (study PRJEB26092, sample SAMD00036354) | human gut metagenome | host: Homo sapiens | study: EMG produced TPA metagenomics assembly of...
AGGCCACCAGGCACAGTGCAAGGATGAGCAGGGTGTCGGGCCGCGCGAACTTGTCAGCGGTCATCTGTCCGGCCACGGTCAGGCCCAGCACGATGGTGATGAGGTTTGCCAGCACATTCTGGGCGGTCTCGCTCAGCACATTCAGCACCCCGCACTCCCGCAGCAGGTTGCCGAACATCAAAAAGCCCACCAGCGCCACACTGGCCGGAGCCACCATGCCTGCAATGATCGTGACCACGATGGGGAACAGGATCTTGGTCAGCTGGGAAACACTGCCCTTTTCATAGGACATCCGAATGCGGCGCTCCTTCTGCGTGGTCAGCAGCCGGATCACGGGCGGCTGCACGATGGGCACCAGCGCCATGTAGCTGTAGGCTGCCACCATGATGGCACCGAGGTACTGGGAGTTGAGCGTGTTGGCCACGAAAATGGCGGTGGGGCCGTCTGCCGCACCGATGACAGCGATGGAGGCAGCATCCTTCAGGTCAAAGAAGAAGCCCGCCAGAAACAGGGTAAAAAAGATGCCGAACTGGGCCGCCGCACCAAAGAGCATCAGCCACGGCTTTTCCAGCAGCGGGCCAAAATCGATCATGGCACCGATGCCGATGAAGAGCAGCAGGGGGAACAGCTCGTTGGACATCCCGGCCTCAAACAGCGCCGAGATGGGGCCGACGGTGTCGCCCTGCGTGATAGCGCCCGATAAGGGCAGGTTGACGAGGATGGCGCCGAAGCCCATGGGGAGAAGCAGGCTCGGCTCCATCTTTTTGGCGATGGCAAGGTAGATGAGCAGCGCACCGATGCCCCACATCACCACCATCTGCCAGGTCAGATTCCCAAAATTGGAAAAGAGACTGGCGAATGTGTTCAGAAGATCCATATTTATTTTTCCTCCTTGTGTTCCTGTGCCGGGCAAGAAAAAAGAGACCCCTGCCACAGCACTCTGTCTGTGACAAAAGTCTCAAGCCAACACATGACATCGGGCATTTCTGCCGTGATGACGCTGCCATGCAGCACCCCGCAGGCCCTGCGGAATGCCCTTTACTCCCTTTTATCGATTCTAATTAAATCAGAATGCAGTCCCCTCTGTCAAGGGGTTCCTGCATTTCTTTGCCAAACTTTGCTTCAGCGCTCAAACGTTGTGCTGAGGGTGGTCTCCCAGGACTGGCCGGGGGCAAGGCAGGCGGCAGCGGCGCGCTGGCTCCACTCCTGGGTATCGGTCTGGGCACCGGGCAGGGAGTGCCACGGCTCAATGCAGACAAAGCGCACAGGCTTTGCCGGAGCCGACCAGATGAGGGTGTAGGGGTAGCCCTCCACATTGCAGACGATTCCCTTGCCGGTGTCCTTTTCGTAGATGCCCAGCGTGCGGCTGCGCAGACCGGCCATGCAGAAGCTGTCGTTCTCAAACAGATCGTCTGTCAGGGGGATGCTCTGCTCATTTTTCCACCGGTAACCGCACTTGCCGGTCAGCAGACCGTTGGGGTAAGCGTCCAGGATCATCGGGCTCTCCGGCTGGTCGAAGCGGAACTCGTAATCGGTGGTGGTGTGCTTGTCATCAAAGGGGATGCGGAACGCCGGGTGGTAGCCGATGCCGAACCGCAGCTCCTCGGCGGCATCGGCGGGGTTGGTGACGGTCAGGGTGTGGTGCACCGTCCTGCCCTCCAGCCGGAAGGTGCTGGTCAGGACAAAATCAAACGGGAAGCGCTCTGCCTTGCTCTTTTCATCCGAGCGCAGCTCCAGCCGGATGGTGTCGCCCTCGGCGCAGAGCAGGGTGTGCTCCACGTCCCGGGCAAAGCCGTGCTGCCCGCCGGGGTAGGTCTTGCCCTTATGGGTAAAGGCCCCGCCGGTCAGCTTGCCCGTCCAGGGGAAAAGGATGGGGGCGTGGCGCTTCCAGACAGCCGGGTCGGCCTGCCAGAGCATCTCCTGCCCGGCGGCATTTTTCAGGCTGACTGCTTCGGCACCATGGGTATCCACGGTCAGGGTCAGGAATTCGTTGTGAATGGTTGCCTGCATGATTCATCTCTCCTTTTTATCTGTTGACGATGTGCTCGCCGTTTCCTTCCAGCCAGGTGCGCAGGTTCCGGGTGGTAATGTCCATCAGGTTCTGCAAAGCCTCCCGGGTCGTCCACGCAATGTGCGGTGTGAGGATAGCGTGGGGTTCTGCCCGCAGGGGGCTTTCCTGAGGCAGAGGCTCGGTGACAAAGGCATCGGCCCCGTAAAAGCCCAGCTGACCGCTGTGGAGGGCCGCTGCCACGGCCTCCTCATCCACCAGCGCGCCCCGGGCCGTGTTGAGCAGAATGGCCCCGGGCTTCATCTTCGCCAGCGCCTCCGCGTTGACAAGGCCCCGGGTCTGGGGCGTGGCCGGGCAGTGCAGGCTGAGGATATCGCACCGTCTCAGCAGGGTATCATAATCCACGAACTCCACACCGTCGGCGGCGTATTCGGGCCGGACGGTGCGGGTGCAGACCAGCACCTCCATGCCAAAGGCTCTGGCAATGCGGGCCGACTGCCGCCCGATGCTGCCATAGCCGTAAACGCCAAAGGTCTTGCCGTAGAGCTCCATCTGGGGCAGCAGGCCGATGCTCTCCGGGATATCCAGCTGCCAACATCCATGCTTGACGGCACGGTTGTAGCGCTCCGCGCACTGGCAGATGGCCAGCAGCAGGCTGAAGGTCATCTGGGCCACGCTGTAGGTAGAATAGCCCGGCGCATTGGCCACTGCAACGCCGTGGCGGCGGCAGGCTTCCAGATCCAGGTTGTCGGTGCCCGTGGCGATGATGCCCACCCATTTCAGGTTCGGGCACTGCTGTAAGATCTCCTCATCCATGCGGCACTTGTTCAGCAGAACGATGTCCGCATCTCCAATGCGGGGGGCGATCTCCTCGTAGGCCGTGCGGACATAACTGGTGGTATCGGGCACCAGCGCCTTTACCCCCGACCAGTCGAGGTCGCCTTCCTCCATGACATAGCTTTCCAAAATGACAGCTTTCATCTCAGTCCTCCAACAATACGTCCTCGCTCAGCACCTGACCGATGGGCTTTGCAATGCACAGGTCGGCCTGCGCATCGGCCCCGGTGGGCTGCATATTGATGACCACCAGGTGGCTGCCCCGGAAGTACCGGATGAGCCCCGCCGCCGGGTAGACCACCAGACTGGTGCCGCCGATGATGAGAGTATCCGCCTTGCGGATGGCAGACACGGCCCCGGAGAGCACCTCCTCGTCCAGCCCTTCCTCATACAGAACGACATCCGGCTTGACGATGCCGCCGCACTTGGGGCAGCGGGGCACGCCGGTGCTGTTGGCAATGAAGTCCACATCGTAGAACGTGCCGCACTTCACGCAGTAGTTGCGCAGGGTGCTGCCGTGGAGCTCGTAAACGGTCTTGGAACCTGCCGCCTGATGCAGGCCGTCGATGTTCTGGGTGACGATGGCTTTCAGCCTGCCCTCCCGCTCCAGCTTTGCCAGCCGCAGGTGGGCAGCGTTGGGCTTTGCCCCCTTCACAATGAGCTTATCCCGGTAGAACCGGTAGAACTCCTCGGGGTTCTCCTCCCAGAAGGTGTGGCTCAGGATGGTCTCGGGCGGGTAATCGTACTTCTGGTGGTACAGGCCGTCCACGCTGCGGAAATCAGGGATGCCGCTTTCGGTGGAGACCCCCGCGCCGCCAAAAAAGACGATGCGGTCGCTCTCGGCAATGATTTTTTCCAGTGCAGGAACCATAAAAAGAAACGCTTCCTTTCCGGCAGATCGTTGTGTTTTGGATAGCTCCAGTATAACACAAATCCAGAGGAAGGGAAGCGTTTCTTTTTTGATGGGATTTTCCCTTGCTCAGCGCCCGTTTTCGGCAAACAGGGTCCCCAGCGCATCCAGCAGATCATGCGGGAGCATCCCGGTTTCCCCGTGCAGGGCAGCGGCACGGTCGGCAGCTGCACCATGGAGATAAACGGCACAGGCAGCGGCCTCAAAGGCAGGCAGACCGCAGGCCAGCAGGGCGCTGGTCATGCCCGCCAGCACATCCCCGCTGCCGCCCCGGGAAAGCCCCGGGTTGCCGGTGGGATTGACCGCACAGCGGCCATCCGGCCCTGCAATGACGGTGTGCGCCCCCTTCAGCACCACCACAGCATTCCATGCTTTCGCATAGCGCAGCGCCGTGCCTTCCCGGTCCGCATTGATCTCTGCCGCAGAGTGTCCGGTCAGCCGGGCCATCTCGCCGGGGTGGGGCGTTAAAATCAGTTCCCCTTGAGGGTGAAGCATTTTTTCCGTTTGGAGCAGGTCAGCGGCCGCGTTCAGTCCGTCCGCATCCAGCACTGCACTGCCGGAAAAGCCGGACAGGAGCGTTTTCACCAGCGCCCGGGTCTCGGCGGCGCGGGCCGCGCTCGGGGCCGTATAACCCAGCCCGGGGCCCGCCAGCAGGACAGAGGCCTTCTGCCGCCGGATGCGGTCGATATTCTGGGGCGAGATGCCGCCCTCTGCGCCCGCCTCGCAGGGGCAGAGACAGCACTCGGGCAGGCGGGCGGCCACAGCCGCCAGCACCGGCTCCACACTTGCCAGCGTAACGATACCGGCTCCGGTGCGCAGGGCACCTTCCACGGCCAGCGCCGCCGCGCCCCGGTAGGACGCACTGCCCGCCACCGCCAGCACGGAACCAAAGGTTCCTTTATGCGCATCCCGGGGGCGGGGCTGGATGGCCTGCCAGACAAAATCGGAAGTTATTTCGAACATCAGCGGCTCCTTTCGGGTGAGATTTCGCCCTCTCAGTCAAAGCCGTAAGGCTTTGCCAGCTCCCCCAAAGGGGGAGCCTATTGCGGGTCTTGGATAAAGGCAGCAATTGCCTCTCCCTTTGGGAGAGGTGGCAGCGCGTAAGCGCTGACGGAGAGGGCGAGGATGTTACCCTTCCCCCTGCAAATACCTCCGGATCTCCTTCTCCGCCTCCTGCACTTCTTCATGGAACATGCGGGCAGAGACACGGAGGGCACCATGGCCCAGGATAATGACCTGCTCCATGCCATCGGAGGTGGCCACGCGGACGCGGCGGCCCTTGCCGATCTCATGGGTGACACGCTCGATGAACATATCGGCGGTCTCGGCTTCCCGGGTGTAGACCACATGGATATTGTGGTACTGCTCAATGCTGCCGGGGCTGCCCGGCACACGGTAGGCATCAAACACAAGGATGAGCACGCACTTCTTAAAGCCCTGATAGTTGCAGAGGATGTCCATCAGCCTGTGGCGGGCCGCTTCCAGGCTCTCTTTGGAGAGTGCGTTCAGCTCGTCCCATGCAAAGATGATGTTGTAGCCGTCCACCAGCAGGTATTCGGGCTGGATCTCCCATTGCTCGGCGTTGAAATCAGGGCGTTCCCGCTTCTGGGTGGGGCGGAACGCCGCCAGCGGGTCCCGCTTGATGGGCCCATAGGTCTGTTCAAAGATCTTCAGCAGCTCAGCATCCTCTTCCAGGGTGGCGCGATAGGCGGCCATCCGGCGGGGACGGGCCTGCACCGTTTCCTCGGTCTTTGCAGTCTTGCCCCAGCCGCTGTCTACATGCATGTGGCTGCGCACCTGCTCCCAGGGCACCACAAATCCGGCCCCGTGGGCGCAGAACACCGAATCTGCCGGGTTGTCGAGGTCGTGTTCCGGCTCATAGCCCGCGGCCTCGATGACCTCTGCTGCATTGTGGCAGGGACGGTAGCCGTCCAGCGTCAGGGTCAGGTGTCCCCTGCCCCGGGTGTAGCCCACCACCTCCATGGGGTAGCTGCGCATGGTGGAGGCCGGTGCCGTGCCGGTGAGCAGGGTGGTATCCCCGTCGGCTCCGGTCTCGGGCGGGTCAAAGCTGCCGCCCATGTTCTGGATATCGTTCATGGCGCGGCCCACGTTGTCAGAGGGCAGCTCCAGCCGGAAGGCATACCACGGCTCCAGCAGCTGGGTCTTGTGGATCTGGTCTGCCATCATCAGGCCCTGCCGGACGGCGCGGTAGGTCGCCTGCCGGAAATCGCCGCCCTCGGTGTGCTTGAGGTGAGCGCGGCCCGCGATGAGGGTGATCTTCACATCGGTCAGAGGAGCCCCGATGAGCACACCCAGATGCTGCTTTTCCTCAAGATGCGTCAGCACCAGCCGCTGCCAGTTCTTGTCCAGCACCTCTTCCCGGCAGTCGGCGGCAAACTGCATTCCACTGCCCCGGGGCAGCGGCTCCAGCTTGAGGTGGACTTCCGCATAATGGCGCAGGGGCTCGTAGTGGCCCACGCCCTCCATGGCTTCGGTGATGGTCTCCTTATACAGGATGCCGCCGGGGCCGAAGCTGACCTCCAGCCCGTACCGCTCAGCCAGCAGGCTTTTCAGCACCTCCAGCTGGATCTCGCCCATCAGCTGGACATGGATCTCGCCCAGGGTCTCGTTCCAGACCACATGGAGCTGGGGCTCCTCCTCTTCCAGCCGATGGAGCTTTCCCAGCGCGGCGTGCACGTCTGCGCCCTCGGGCAGCAGCACCTGATAGCTCAGCACCGGCTCCAGCACCGGCAGGTCGCTGTCCCGTTCCGCCCCCAGACCCTCGCCCGGGCGGGCTTTGGTCAGGCCGGTAACGGCGCACACCTGGCCGGGGCCGATGCACTCTGCCAGCGTAAACTTTGCGCCGGAGTAGAGCCGCAGCTGGTTGGCCTTTTCGGCCCATGGCTCCCCGTCGGCTTCTCCGGTGAGCTGGGCTTTCACTTTGAGCGCGCCGCCGGTCACCCGCAGCCAGGTCAGGCGGTTTCCCTGCTCATCCTGGCTCACCTTGAACACCTTGGCCCCGAAGGCTTCCAGCGCGGGGGCCGGGCGGGTATAGCGGTCCAGGCCCTCCACCAGCGCATCCACACCCTGCAGCTTCAGGGCTGAGCCAAACCAGCAGGGAAACACATACCGCCGGGCAATGGCGGGGATGAGGTCGGTATCGGTCAGGATTCCCCGGTCCAGCATCGTCTCCATCAGCCGCTCATCGCAGAGAGCCAGCGCCTCGTCCCGGTCGGCCTGCTCTGCCCCAAAATCCACAAAGCCATCCCCCAGCCGACGGTTCAGCTGGGTCAGAAGCGCTTCCCTGCCCGGGCCGGGCAGGTCCATCTTGTTCACGAACACAAAGGTGGGGATGCGGTACCGCCGCAGCAGCCGCCAGAGCGTCTCGGTATGGCTCTGCACGCCGTCGGTGCCGCTGATGACCAGCACCGCATAATCCAGCACCTGCAGTGTCCGCTCGGTCTCCGTGGAAAAATCCACATGGCCCGGGGTGTCCAGCAGGGTAAAATCGGTATTGCCCGCCGTGAAGAGGGCCTGCTTGGAGAAAATGGTAATGCCGCGCGCCTTTTCCAGCGCATCGGTGTCCAGAAAGGCATCCTTATGGTCCACCCGGCCCAGCTTGCGGATGGTGCCGGTGCCGTAGAGCAGGGCCTCGGAAAGGGTGGTCTTGCCGCTGTCCACATGGGCCAGAATGCCGATGACCAGCTGCTTGTGCTCTTGTTCCATGCCGCGGCCCCCTTACAGCACGCTGGCGATCAGCGCAGCAGCAACCAGCGGCAGGCCCAGCACCAGATTGGAGAGCAGGCTGCAATAGGTGCGCTCCTCGGGTTCCAGCTCCTCAAAGGAGACGATCTTCTCATCCGCATAGTCGATGATGGAGCGGGTGGAGTGGATCTTTTTCTGCCGCTTGCCCATCCCCTTGAATTCCTCCAGCAGATGGTGGATGGTCACGCCATCCAGCCGCAGGTAGTCCACCCAGGCCCAGATGAGCAGCACCACGCCGCACAGAAAGCCCGGGGCCTCCCAGATGGTAAACGTGCCATCGCTGACATAGCGCTGCCACAGCAGCATCAGCACGGCCACAATGGAGGTGCGGGTCACGGTCTTATATAAAATGGGGTGGAACATGTAGCGTTTGTACATCGAGGTCAGTTTCTTCATGGTGCGCTCCTTATTGATACAGATACACTTTATTGTATCATGTTTTTGTGAAAAAAGATAGCTGTTTTGTGCGCACAGCGTGAACAGTTTCTCTCTTTTGCCTGTTCTTCACAGATATACAGTTCTTTCCATTTTATAGTAATTTTTTCCATGTTCTTTTCCCACGAAAGTGTTTGTCACCGTTTTGTTTCCAATTCAGTGCTGCGGCGGATTGACTTCTTTCCAGTAAAGTGCTAAAATATACAGCGGTGCGACTTTTGTCTTTCCTGTGCACTTTTTGGAAAGGCAGACAGCCTCACTGCGTTTAGGAAAAGGAAAAACGCGCGGCTCTGTCCGCGCAAGATCTGGGAGGATCATCCAATGAGCTTCAATTTTGATCGCCGCACCTTCCTGAAGGGTGCAGGTGCTGTGGGTGCCGCCAGCCTGCTGGCAGCCTGCGGCGAAAAGTCCAACAACACCGGCAATGGCGCTGCCGCCAGCGGTGCTGCTGCCCCCAACTCCACCGGCGCTACCCCCCTGAAGGAGTTCATCTCCTTTGAGAGCGGCAACCGTGAGCTGGAAAGCTGGAACATGCTGTACAGCCAGAGGGCTGAGGATGCCAACGTGGTCACCAACCTGTGGGACGGCCTGCTGAGCTTTGACTGCTACGGCAAGGTGGTGCCCGCCATCGCTTCCAGCTGGGAGCACAATGAGGATGCCACCGTCTGGACCTTCCACCTGCGGGACGACGTGGACTGGGTGGATTGCAACGGTGAGGTGAAGGCTCACCTGACCAGCAAGGACTTCCTGGTTGGCTTTGAATGGGTGATGAACGCCATCAAGAACGAGGCCAACAACACCTCCATGCCCAACGACACCATTGTGGGCGCTTACGAGTACTACGAGCTGACCAAGGAAGCCGGTGACGCTGCTGCTGACATGACCTACGAGGACATGCTGGCTGCCGGTGTGGGCATTGAGGCTCCGGATGATTACACTCTGGTATTCACCTGCCCCAGCGCCTGCCCCTACTTTGATACCGTTGCCGCCTACAACAGCTTCTACCCCGTGGCCCCTGCTCTGATCGAGGAGCTGGGTGTCGAGGGCTTCCGGAGCTGCGACAACACCACCATGTGGTACAACGGACCCTATGTGGTGGAGGAGTACATCCAGGGCAACACCAAGAGCTACATCCCCAACCCCAACTACTACGATGCTGCCAACGTCAGCCGCTTTGAGCGCTTCACCGTCACCATGATCAGCGACGGTTCCATCAGCCTGCAGCTGTATCAGAACCGCGAGCTGGACGAGGTGGACCTGGGCGAGAGCAGCATCACCACCATTCAGTCCGATCCCTCCAACGAGTACAATCAGCAGCTGTGTGAGAAGCGTGCCAAGAAGTTCAGCTACTGCTTCATCTTCAACTACGACAAAATGAACACCGACGGCACCCCCGATGAGAACTGGAACAAGGCCATTGCCAACAAGGCCTTCCGTCAGTGCTTCTCCAAGGGCATGGTGCTGAACAAGTTCTTCGCCCGTTACAACCCTATCAATCCCCTGAAGTGTGAGAACGATTTCTTCACCATGAAGGGCCTGTGCTACACCTCTGATGGCACCGACTACACCAACCTGGTGGCCAAGGAGATGGGTCTGGACGGCGAGGCTTACGATGGCAAGACCATGAAACGTCTGCGCGCCAACAACGGCGACATCACCGAGCTGAAGAAGCAGGCCATGGAAGAACTGAGCGCCATTGGTGTCACCTTCCCTGTCCACTGCTCCTACTACATTCTGGCCGGCTCCACCTCCGCTCTGGACCACGCCACCGTCCTGAAGCAGTGCTTCACCGACAGCTTCGGCGATGACTTCATCGTGCTGGATGTCAACACCTTCGTGTCCTCCACCATGAAGGAAGTCGTGGCACCCAAGCTGCAGAGCTTCACCCACATGGGCTGGGGCGCTGACTTCGGCGATCCCATCAACTTCCTGACCCAGATCATCATTCACGATGACAACGCTTACTACAGCTGCAACATGACCAACATCGCAGGCATTGTGAACAATGGTCCCGCCAGCTACCAGACCGAGCTGGTGGCTGCCTATGAGAAGTTCACCGATCTGGTGAACGAGGGCCGTGCCATCGTTGACGACACTGATGCACGCTACGCTGCATTTGCCAAGGCCGAGGCTTACTTCCTGGACGAGAACCTGATTTTCCCCACCGTCTACGATATCACCTGGTGCCTGACTCACGTCAACGAGTACAGCAAGATCAACGCAATGTATGGTCCCTGCAACTACAAGGCTGTGAACTGGGAGACCAGTGAGGAAGCCTACACCACCGAACAGTACGATGAGTTTGCCGCCGCATTTGACGCAGCCGCTCAGGCCTGATCGAGTTAACCCATAGCAAAAAGCAGAACCGGACGTTTTTGAAGCGTCCGGTTCTGTTTTTTGCTCCCTGACAGCACAAAACCCCGCCGCGCGGGAAAGCTCCCAGCGCGGCGGGGTCATTGTGTTAAAATACAGGAAAGCGGTTCAGCTTACAGCTGGCTTTCATACTCCTTGCGGTAGCCTTCCAGCTCACGCTGGTTGCCATACACGAAGTGGCCGTTTGCGATCTCTTCCCAGACCGGCTTATCCACACTGTAATCGTGGATCGAGGGGTCATAGACCAGCAGCTTCTTGTGCTTTTCAAGGCTGGGGTCAGGGATGGGAACCGCGCTCAACAGGGCTTTGGTGTAGGGATGCAGCGGATGGAGGAACAGCTCCTCCGCCTCAGCCAGCTCCACGATGCGGCCCTTGCTGATAACGGCGATACGATCCGAGATGAACCGGACCACCGACAGGTCATGTGCAATGAACAGGTAGGTCAGGCCGCGGCTCTTCTTCATCTCGTTCAGCAGGTTCAGCACCTGTGCACGGATGGAGACATCCAGTGCAGAGATGGGCTCATCGGCCACGATGAACTCCGGCTCCATGACCAGAGCACGGGCAATGCCGATGCGCTGGCGCTGGCCGCCCGAGAACTCATGGGGGAAACGGGAGGCAAACTCCGGCAGCAGGCCGACCTCATGCAGGGCGTTCATCACCTTTTCGTGCAGGTCATCCTGATCCTTGTAGAGATGATGGTTCAGCAGGCCCTCGGCAATGATATACTCCACCTTGGCGCGCTCGTTCAGCGAAGCCATGGGGTCCTGGAAGATCATCTGGATCTTACGGATGACCTCTTTGTCCAGTTCCTTGGAGATCTTGCCGTTAATCTTCTGGCCCTTGAAGAAGATATCGCCGCCGGAGGTCGGGTTGATGCGGCAGATGGCACGGCCAATGGTGGTCTTGCCGGAGCCGGACTCGCCGACCAGCGAGAAGGTCTCGCCCTTATAGATGTCAAAGTTGACATGATCGACAGCAACAAATTTCTTCTTACCGGAGCCAAAGGTGATCTGAAGGTCTTTCAGCTCAATCAGCTTTTCGCGTTCAGCCATTTAAGTTGGCGCCTCCCATCTTTCCCATTTTCTCACGCAGGTTCTGGATGGAGTGCGGCCGCTCGATCTTGGGAGCGCGCGGGTCCAGATACCAGGTCTTTGCGGCGTGGGTCTCGGACACCTGGAAGAACGGAGGCTCTTGCACAAAGTCGATTGCCAGCGCATGCTTGTTGCGGGGCGCAAATGCGTCACCCTTGATCTCATTGAACAGGTTCGGGGGAGTACCATCCACGCTGGGCAGGGCCTCACCCTTGGTGCCCAGCTGCGGCAGAGCCTGCAGCAGAGCCCAGGTGTAGGGGTGCCATGCGTCGTAGAAGATTTCCTCAACAGTGCCGTATTCCACGATCTGGCCGGCATACATCACGGCCACACGGTCTGCCACGTTTGCCACAACGCCCAGGTCATGGGTGATGTAGATAACGGACATGCCCAGCTCCTTCTGCAGGTCACGGATGAGCTGCAGGATCTGTG
>ENA-OQJZ01000759-OQJZ01000759.1-human-gut-metagenome-genome-assembly--contig:-NODE-759-length-11595-cov-3.239364_pt1 | contig 11595 bp, 7 predicted proteins | sample MGYA00242618_ERZ504785 | MGnify/ENA primary metagenome ERZ504785 (study PRJEB26092, sample SAMD00036354) | human gut metagenome | host: Homo sapiens | study: EMG produced TPA metagenomics assembly of...
AACAGTGCCTCCAGTTCCTCCTGGACCCGCTGGGTCCCCACACCGATGAAGTTCAGCCTGCCGCCGCAGGAAGGACACGCAGGAGGAAGGGGCTCAGAATAGCCGCAGTAATGGCACATCATGCGCCCATCCCGGTGCAGTGTCAAGGTCACGTCGCAGTGAGGGCATCTGACGGCCTCGCCGCAGGAACGGCAGGACACAAAATTGGCATAGCCCCTGCGGTTGATAAACAGCATGACCTGCTCTCTTTTCTCCAGCCGTTCCTCTATCAGAGCCTTAAGGCGCCTGCTGAAAATAGAGCGGTTCCCCTCCTTTAATTCTTCCCGCAAATCCACGATCTCAACCAGGGGAAGGCAGGCATCCTCCTTTGCCCTCTCTTTCAGGGTAAATAGCCCGTACTCTCCCCTTAAAGCCCTTGTGTAGGATTCCAGGGATGGGGTGGCTGACCCCAGCACAAGGGAGGCTTCGTTCATCTGGGCCCGCTTTGCGGCCGCCTCCCTGGCATCATAACGCGGGGACAGTTCGCTTTTATAAGCATTTTCATGCTCCTCGTCAATGATGATAAGCCCCAGGTTTTCAAAGGGGGCAAAAAGGGCGGAACGCGGACCAATGACGATGTCAATATCGCCTGTCCTGGCCCGTTCATACTGGTCGTACCGTTCCCCGGCAGACATCCGGGAATTCATAACCGATACCCGGTTGCCAAAACGGCTGTAAAACCGCATCACGGTCTGCCAGGTAAGGGAAATCTCCGGAATCAGCACAATCACCTGACGTCCCGCCGACAGCACATGGGCAATGAGCTCCATGTAAACTTCCGTCTTACCGCTTCCCGTCACCCCGTGAAGCAAATAGGTACGCCGGATTCCCCGGTCGTATTCCCCTATGACAGCATCCGCGATCTCCCGTTGGAAAGGATTCAGTTCAGGGGGAGCGCCCCACAGTCCTGATTCCTGATCATCCGAAACAGCCTGGTTCCTCTCCCGGCTGCCCATGAGCTGCTTCAGTTCCTCCAGGGGATTCCGGTACCTTTCCACCACCTCCACGGCAATGACGCCGGCCTCCAAAAGAGGCTTGATGGCTGACGGCGTAAGGTTCAGCCGGTTCATAGCCTCCTCATACGGAATAGCGCTTGTCAGAAGCAGCGCCTCTAAAAGCCGCAGCTTTGCCTTATGCTTCTTTCTCCCGGCTTCCTCCGCCAGTTCTTCAAGCACACCCCTGTCCACCAGGGTACGGATTCTCCGCTTGGGAGCCTCCCTGACCTTTTGTTTTACAGGCAGGACTGTTTTTAACGCCTGATTCATGGTGGAGCCATACCGCTCCTTCATCCACCAGGCCAGCCAAATAAGCTGGGACTCCGCAGCCACGCTTCCCTGCACAATCCCAGCCACATCTTTTAGTTTATGGACATCTATCTGGGCCTGGTCCGTCAGATCCACCACATAGCCCCTGCGCTGTCTGTTTCCCTGCCCAAAGGGTATGCGGACCTGCTGCCCCACCTGAATCTTTCCCTGAAGCTCCTCCGGTATTCTGTACTGGAATGTCCTGTCCACATTTTCATGGGAAATATCTATGATAATACTGGCATATCTATGCGCCACTTACGTCACCTGTCTGTCTTGTTATTTTGTACTTGGTTATTATACATGAGAATTGAATAAAATGCAAATGGGGGGATGGGACGCAAGCGGGGCGCAGGGGGCGGAGACAGGGGCGGACCAGGCTTTGCAGGACGTGGGACTTCAGGATGAAATGGAGGGGCTTCAGCAGTTTCTGGATGATGTCATGGGACAGCAGGACGGGGGAATGGAAGGACTTTCCTTCTGGGGGCTGATGAAGGAGCTGATGAAAGGAAACTTAAAGGGCATCCTGGGCCAGACCGGAATGGGGCTTAAGAACGCTCTGTTCTCGCAGGTGGACAGGGGGAGCCAGATGCTGTTTCAGGTGGCTGCCATTGGTCTGATTGGAGCTGTATTTACCAATGTTTCTTCCGTATTTAAGGGAGGCCAGATTTCCGACACAGGTTTTTTCGTTACATATCTCCTGCTGTTTACATGTCTGGCAGCCAGCTTTTCCGCCAGTCTGCAGGTGGCGGCCCAGGTGATGGAACAGATACTGGAATTCATGAAGCTGCTCATGCCGGCCTACTATATGGCGGTGGCGTTTTCCGGGGGCAGCATGAGCGCCCTGGCGCTGTATGAGTGTATGCTGGGCGCAGTGACCGGGGTACAATGGCTGTGCAGCACAGTCCTCATATCCATGGTCAGGATTTATGTGCTCATGGTATTGGGAAGCCATGTGGCAAAGGAGGCGCTTTTATCAAAGCTGACTGAACTGCTGGAGCAGGCCGTGGTGTGGAGCCTGCGGACCCTGACCGGGCTGGTGGTGGGATTTCATCTCATACAGGCCATGATACTTCCCTATGCTGACGCGGCAGGCCAGGCAGGAATGAAACGGCTTATGGAAATGATTCCGGGGCTGGGCCAGGGAGCCGGGGCCATGGCCCAGATGGTTCTGGGATCAGGGGTGCTGATTAAGAATACAATGGGAGCCGCGGCCGTGGTGGTATTGGCTGTCATATCCGTTGTTCCGGTGATGAAGCTGACAGTCCTCATGATCATGTACCAGTGCGTGGCTGCCGTGATGCAGCCTGTGTGTGACAAACGGGTGGTGTCCTGTGTGTCGGGCGTGTCCAAAGGACATAAGCTGCTGCTGCAGATTGTGCTTTACTCCATGTTTCTGTTTATGGTAGCCATAGCCATTACATGCGCCACCACCAATGTAAATTATTTTGCCTCCTAGCAAAGCAGACTGAAAAATCCCGGAACCTATTGTGTTAAATAAAAGGAGATGCCTATGGAAGCTGTCTATGGATGGGTGAAGAACATCATATACTACATGATTTTTCTTTCTGTGGTAAATAATCTTCTGGCGGATTCCAAATACGGCAAATATATCCGCTTTTTTTCGGGCATGGTCCTGATTCTTCTGGTAGTGAGCCCATTTACAGGAGGGCTGCACCTGGATGAGCAGATATCGTCCATGTTTAAATCCATTTCTTTTCAGAATGATACGGATGATTTGAAGCAGGATCTTTGGGGGATGGAAGAACGGCGTCTGGACCAGGTCATCCGTGAATATGAGCAGGCAGTGGCAGCGGATGTGGAGGCCATGGCCAGGGCGGAGGGACTGGAATGCACCGGAGCCAGCGTACAGATTGACGGTGACAGAAACAGCAGCCGTTATGGGCAGATTGAAGGAATCGGTCTGGTCATCAGCGGGAAGAAGGCGGATACAGAGCAGGGCAGCTGGGATTATATGGGGAGCAGGCCTGTGAATGTGGACGCGGGGAGGATTGACAGTGTGAAGGTTGAGGATGTGGAGCTGGGAGAGCTGCCGGAGACCGGAGGCGTGGAGAATAACGGGGACACACCGGAACAGGGGGAGGGGGAGGCAGGAGGCATGGCGGCGGACAAAAAAATAAACCATTTAACAGGAAAGGTGGCGCAGTACTATGGGCTGGAAGAATCGGATATCCAGATTCAATGGAAAAATGACTAAGGAAAAGTGGCTGTTATTGCTTCTTATAGGAGTTCTTCTCATGATTCTCTCCTTTCCCCTGCCCGGAGGAAGCAAGAAGGATAAGAATGCCGGCGGGCAGAACGCGGGGGCCGGCACAGAGGGCGCAGGGGCGGTTCCGCTGTGGACAAAGGACAATACAAACGGCAGCGGAGAGGACAGCGGCTTTGGCCAGGGCTCCTCCCAAAACGGGATGACCCAGGGGCCGGACGGAAATGGGGCAGGCGCATCAGACGGCCGGGAAGATTCCTACCCGGCGGCGGCCCGCACATCCGAGGACGGATCCTATGAAGCACAGATGGAAAACAGAATCAGGAATATATTAAAGTCCGTGGACGGCGTGGGGAAGGTGGATGTCATGGTGGTGCTTAAATCCTCCAGCGAAAAGGTGCTGCGGGTGGATCGCTCCACGAATACCAGTACCACCCAGGAAAAGGATTCAGGGGGAGGCACCAGGGATGTGACAAACAACCAGATACAGGAGAATACCATACTGGCAGGAAGCGGTTCCGGCAGCAGTACAAACGCGCCCATTGTTGAAAAAGAACTGAGTCCGGAGATATCGGGAATCATCATCAGCGCAGAGGGCGGAGGCAGCCCAACTGTAAAAGCTGAAATTTCTGAGGCTATGGAAGCATTATTTGGCCTGCCGGCACATAAAATAAAAGTATTAAAGAGGGTGGAATAAATAAAGGAGTGCAGGATATGAAAATCAAGAATATGAAACAGGTAAAAGAGCACATGAAGGACATGAACATGAAACGTCTCTTCCGCAGGAACCAAATCATCATCACGACACTGGCTGTCATGATTGCGGCAGCCGGATATCTGAACTACGCGGGGAAGAAGGATTTGGCAAGCGGCAACCGGGTGTATGAGGCAGGCGCCATGGACATTTCGGATGAAGATATCCTGGCGGAGAACCAGGCAGCCTCCTTAAACGGCCAGGCCGGACTACAGGAGATTCCCAGCCTGGACCAGGACCCTTCTGACCTGGATGCGGTAAGCGACGCAGACGGCGCCCAGGCGGCAGCCGATACCGGGGCTGACCAGGGACAGCTGGCCCAGGCCGGAGACGGCACAGGAGTTGAGGAGGCTACCCAGGCAGCTGATCCGGGGCAGATGGCAGCGGCTGATACGGACAGCTCCGCCCAGGCCGGCCTGGAGAATCCCGGGGAAGCCGTACTGACCAGCGGCATGAACGTGGCTGATTACATAGCAAACGTGCAGCTCAGCAGGGAGCAGGTGCGCGCCAAGAACAAAGAGACACTGATGAGCCTGATTAACAGTGACAGCATTGACGAAGCAGCCAAACAGCAGGCCATCCAGGACATGATTGACCTGACCGAGGTTTCCGAGAAGGAAAATGCCGCAGAAACCCTCCTGATGGCAAAAGGCTTCTCAGATCCGGTTGTCAGCATCACCAAGGATAAGGTGGATGTGGTAATCAACGCTCCTTCCATAACGGATCCCCAGCGGGCCCAGATTGAGGACATTGTGAAACGCAAGGCAGAGGTGGGAGCAGACCAGATTATCATTACACTGCTCAATATGGCAGAATAGGCAGAAGGAACACAGAAGGCCGGGCTGCCGCTTTAACGGTTGAAAGACCGGAAAGGCGGCAGCCTTTTTACGCTTTGCCCCACTTTCCATTGCAACCCCCTCCAAATTTCCGTATAATGGAATAAATAACCAATCACATAGTTGTACCGCAGTTCGTGTACAGGATGGAGGATATTATGAGGGAAATCCCGGAACAGCAGATTGCCGCCATGGCTCCCAATGCCAATGCGGTCAATAATGCAAGAAAAATTGTCAAAAGCGGAGGTTTCACAGAACATGCCCGGTCAGAGGACGACACCTTTTACATGGGCTCCTGCAAGGGAAGCGGCAGTTCGGCCTACAGGGTGACCCTGGATTTTGCGGACAATGACGCCCCGGTGTGCCGCTGCAGCTGCCCCAGCAGGCAGTTTCCGTGCAAACATGGTCTGGCTCTCATGATGGAGCTGTCACAGGGCCGCCATTGGGATATCTGTGACATTCCCCAGGATATATTGGATAAAAGGGCGAAGAAGGATGTCAGGGCAGGAAAAAAGGAGAGTCAGGGTGACAGGCCCAGGGCCCCTAAAAAGACGAATCAGGCAGCCAGGACAAAGAAGCTTAAGAAACAGCTGGAGGGACTGGACCTGGCGGAGAAGGTGGTGAGGGAGCTGGTGGAGGCAGGACTGGGAACCCTGAACGGAACATCGGTGAAGGTATACCAGGACCTGGCAAAGCAGCTGGGGGATTACTACCTTCCGGGTCCCCAAAGATTGGTGCAGTCCCTTGTGCTGGAGGTTTCGCGGCTTAAGGAGGATGGAAAAGGGGATTACAAAGAGGCCGTAAGAATCCTGGTATTTCTCCGGGCCCTGATAAAAAAGTCAAGGGCTTATCTGACGGAAAAGCTGGAGCAGGGCCAGGTGGAGGATGACGCAAGCGTCCTGTATGAGGAGCTGGGCGGAATCTGGAACCTGGATAGGCTGATAGAGCTGGGGCTTAAAAAGGAAAACGTACGCCTGCTCCAGCTGTCCTTTCATGTCAGCTATGACGGGGCCAGAAGGGAACTGGTGGACAAGGGCTGGTGGCTGGATTTGGACAGCGGTGAGATTGATATTACCTATAATTACCGCCCTGTGAAGGCCCTCAAGTATGTGAAGGAAGAGGATTCCGTGACGGAAGCGCTCAGGGTGCCCATGCTGGTGTATTATCCGGGAGAGAACGGACGGAGGATACGCTGGGAGGGACAGGAATTCCTGCCGGTGACCGGAGAACTGCTGGCAGAAGCCCGTGATAAGGCCTCTTCATCCCTTCCCGAACTGGTAAAGGCGGCAAAGAATGAGCTTAAAAACACATTGTCGGACGGGCGGTTCGGCTGTCTGGTATCCTATGACGGGCTGGGGACAGTCGGCACAGAAGGCGTCAAGGGGGAGCAGCGGGAATACATAATGTACTGCGGCAACAGCACCATAGAACTGAAGGACAGGCCGGGGGACAGGCCGTCTGTCTGCCGCCTGGACATCCTGCCTGACAGGCAGATGGCAGGAAATCAGGTGATGTTCGGAGTTCTCTGGTATGACAGGAGCAGACATAGGATATGTCTGCACCCCTATTCAATCATCACGGCAAAAGAAGTGGTCCGCCTGCTCTATTGACGGACAGAACCAGGAAAGGGAGGAATTACCATGGAATTGCAGGGATTATATGAACTCCATGAGCGCCTTGGAGCAGCGGCAGTGGCCGGGGTGAACCTGATTGGAGATGATTTCCGGCTCAGGAGGGCAGTGGAGCAGATCCGGCCCCTGGCCCAGGCCGTGCCGGTGATAAAAAAATTGTATACAATGGCAGAGAACGTTATGGCACCGGACTGTGAGGACCGTCCGGGCTGTCTGTTAGATGCCCTGGCCCTGTCAGAGGCCCTTTTGTGTACCCAGGCCGGATATGAGACCGGTTATCATATAGGACAGGACAGCGGGGATGCACTGACCCGGCCTGAACCAGAGGCGGGGGCTGAGGCAGGGCCCCGGCCGCTGGAGCTGATATCACGCAGTTATGCGCCGTGCCTGCCCTACAGCCAGGTTCATCCCCTGGAGCAGGCGCTGACGGAGTCCGGAGGAGGACGGCTGGTGCCCATCACCGAGGCCATGGAGGAGCATCCCCTTGTTTTTGAGGATTACCGTCTGCAGGCGGCTGTCATAACGGCTCTTTCGGACCGGTATGCGGAGATAGCAGATGCGGCAGAGAAGTTTCTGTCTGGGAAGGATGGACAGATTGTTCCGCTTGTGAAGCGGGGATTCTGGGAGACCACGGATAACGGGCGGATACACAGGCTCAGGGTCATAGAGTCCATATGCGGCGGGGCGGAAAATGAATTTTATCTGGGCCTTCTTAAACGGGCGAAGAAGGAACTGAGGGCAGAGGCTATCCATGCCCTCCGGTTTAATACGGAAAACACAGGCGTGCTGTTAGATTTGGCACGGACAGAAAAGGGACTATGCCTGGAGATGACAGAGCAGGTGCTGGGCATGATGGAGCAGGAAGAGACAGATGCATACTGGGAGGAGCAGTTTAAAAAGAGGGGGCGGGAGATCGTGGGTTATCTCCGCTTTTCCAAATCCGACCTGGTTTCAGACCGGCTGGCCGGGATAATAGAAGAAACCCTGAACCAAAAGGAAACCATGAGCAAAAAAGAGTTTGACGGACTTATGAGCCAGCTGCTTACGGCCCTTCCGGGCAAAGGCTCCGGGGCCATGCAGGAAGTATACCGCAGGGCAGCCCGTATGAACCCGGCGGGCCCGGAGTTCTGGCTGAAATTTCCCGCCATGCTGATAGATTCCATTATTTACAGCCAGGATGAACGGCTGATTTCCCTGGCAGGGGAGCTGGTCGGTGAGCAGGAGAAGAGCTGGCTGGGACCAGCCCTGGCAGCTGATTTTCTGACAAAACCCGCTGCCTTTGTCTATGAATCCTATTGCAGAAAGATTCCCAGGGATTCCCTGCTGGGAAAAGAAGATAAACGCAAGACCAGAACGGCCGTGCTGGCTGTGCTGGGCCGGATTCACTGTATCCGGGGAGACGGGGAGTGTGAAATCCTCTGCCGTGTGGACGAAAAGTCCGGGACAGCCCACCGCATCGGGCGCAGGCTTTATGAGAAGCCGGATTCCCGATGGATGGATATGCTGATGGATGCCAGGATATTTGGAAATGACACAGCCGAGGGACTGGACGCAGCAGGCAGACAACGGGAAACTGACCGGGACAAAATCCTGTTCTCCATGCTGCCGGCAGCGAAAAGGGCTGAGAAGGGATCCTATTTTTATAAGAGGGCTCTGACCGTGACGGATAACCGGGAGCTGTACGGCATTCTGGCACAGTGCGGCTGGAAGGATTTCAAGGGACTTATAAGCACATATGTGAAAAAGAATCCCAATGCCGGCATATCACTGTGGTCCGTACAGCATCAGATGAATCAGCTTCCCATGACAGAAGAGGAGCGTCAGACGGAGCTTCGGGAGATCGACCGTATCTTGTGCGGCTTCCCGAAAGGAAGCTCCGAGAGAAGAAGCTGGGATGCCAATGATTATTGCAGAAAGGCCATCAACGAGGCTGCCGGTCTGCCGGAACAGGGCTGACGGACCATATCTGCGGGAAAATAAAGTGAGACTTGGAGGATATCATGGGAAAAATAGCAGGAAAAGAAGAGAGCGTGCAGCGACTGCCTGCGGAACAGCTCTACCAGGAGGAAATTGACGCACTGATTGCAGCGGAACAGGACCCGGTTCCCACGGGCTGGAGAATGAGTCCCCGTTCCGTCCTCACCTATATCACGGGAGGAACTGTTGGCGGAAAGGAAATCACACCCAAATACATCGGAAACCGCAGGCTGGTGGAAATCGCCATTGCCACCCTGGTAACGGACAGGGCCCTGCTCCTGATCGGGGAGCCGGGAACCGCAAAGTCCTGGCTGTCCGAGCACCTGACCGCAGCCATCAACGGGGATTCCACCAAGGTGATACAGGGAACCGCAGGCACCACGGAGGAGCACATACGTTATTCATGGAATTACGCCATGCTCATAGCCCAGGGGCCGTCCAGGGAGGCCATGATAAAAAGCCCTGTATACCGCGCCATGGAGACAGGCAGCATTGCCCGTTTTGAGGAGATATCCAGGTGCGCCAGTGAGGTACAGGACGCATTGATTTCCATTTTGTCGGAAAAGCGCATCTCCATACCGGAGCTGGCGCTGGAACTGCCTGCCCAGAAAGGATTTTCCGTCATTGCCACAGCCAACACAAGGGACAAGGGAGTCAACGAGATGTCCGCGGCCCTGAAGCGGAGATTTAACATCGTTATCCTCCCGCCGCCGTCCGATATGTCCACGGAGATGGAGATTGTGAAGTCAAGGGTGGAGCAGCTGGCAGGTAGCCTGGAGCTCAGGGCCGGGATTCCCCATGATGAGGTGGTGGAAAAGGTATGCACCATTTTCAGGGAACTGCGGGGAGGCATGACCCTGGACGGCAGGCAGAAGGTAAAGCCGTCCTCAGGCGTGTTGTCCACTGCCGAGGCCATTTCGCTTTTAGCGGGCAGCATGGCTCTGGCAGGCAGCTTCGGAAATGGGGAAATAACAGATTATGACCTGGCGTCCGCCCTTCAGGGCGCTGTAGTCAAGGATGAGGATAAGGACGGACTGGCGTGGAAGGAATACCTGGAAAATGTTATGAAGAAACGCGGCAGCCGGTGGCTTGGACTTTATAAAGAGTGTAAGGAGTTGAACCAATAGATGGGACATCCGAATTGTTTTGGTATCCGTCATCTGTCGCCGGCCGGCGCCTATCATCTGAGAAGCTTTCTGGATGAAAAACAGCCGGATCTGATTCTGGTGGAAGGCCCCTCTGATTTTAACGGGCTGATGGATGACATGGTGAGGGAGGAGACCAAGCCGCCGTTTGCAGTCATGGCGTTTACTAAGGACTCTCCGATACGCACGGTTTTGTACCCCTTTGCAGAGTACTCTCCGGAATACCAGGCCATTGTCTGGGCCAAAGAACATGGGGCGCAGTGCCGGTTTATGGACCTGCCCTCGGATGTGTTTTTGGGAATCCGGCGGGCCGGGGAGGGTCAGGCGTCCCCGGAACATACGTCCGGCTCTGCGTCTGAGCATGTGTACAGGCTTTTGGACCGGTTTAACGGGGAGGACGGCCATGAGACCTTCTGGGAACGTGTCATGGAGCACTCAGAAAATCATGAGGCGTACCGGGACGGCGCGGACGCCTTTGGGCGGCAGCTGCGGGAGCTGACAGCAGGCGGTGACAGCGACTGGCCGGAGATACTTGTGCGGGAAGCATATATGAGAAGAAAGCTGGAGGACGCACAAAAGGAGGGATTCCAGGCAGAACGAATCGTGGCAGTGACAGGTGCTTATCATGTGGCGGGACTGGCCGGAGAGGAGCCTGCCATGACAGATGCGCAGTTGGGATTGCTGCCTTCTGTGCCCTGCAATGTGACGCTGATGCCTTATTCCTATTACCGTTTGTCCACACGCTCCGGCTATGGGGCGGGCAATCAGGCGCCTGCCTACTACGGGATGCTGTGGCAGGCACTGCTGGAGGGCGACAGGGACATGGGAACCTACCGCTACCTTACAGCCATATCCGGCTATCAGAGGCAGCATGGTTTTCCGGTATCCTCTGCCGGGGTCATTGAGGCAGTGGAACTGGCCAGGTCCCTGGCCTGCCTTAAGGGATACAGCGTGCCCTCCCTGCGCGATTTGAGGGACGCCGCAGTGACGGCCATGGGGCACGGCAGTCTGCCGGAACTGGCATTAGCCATAGCGGACACGGAGATAGGAACGACTGTGGGGGAGCTTCCCCAGGGAGTCAGCCGTACCTGCCTGCAGGACGATTTTTACAGGCAGCTAAGGGAACTGAAACTGGAAAAGTATAAGACAGAGACTGCCTTTACCCTGAACCTGGACCTGCGGGAAAAACTGAATGTGAAATCGGAGGCAGCCGCTTACCGGGAGCTGCGCCAGTCATTTTTCCTGCACCGCCTGCGTGTGCTGGGAGTACATTTCGCAGTTCTGAGAAAGGAGCAGCAGGAAGCTGCCACCTGGGCGGAGAGCTGGGATATCCGGTGGACCCCGGAAGTGGAAATTGAATTGGTGGAGTCTGCCCTGAAGGGAGATACTGTGGCCGGCGCGGCATCCTTTGCCATGAAGGAGCAGGCCGTGAAGGCGGAGCAGATTGGGGAGGCAGCGGATATCATTGAGGCCGCATGCTGCTGCGGTATACCGGAGATGGTTGCTTACGCAACGGATATTCTGCAGGGGCTCTCGGTGGAGGCGGCAGGCTTCATGGAGCTGGCCGGTACAGCGCAGAGCATTTCCGCTGTGGTGCGGTTCGGCAACATACGTCATCTGGACAGCACACCCCTGCTGCCTGTACTGAATCAGATGTTTCTTAGGGCCTGTCTGGTGTTTCT
>ENA-OQJZ01000791-OQJZ01000791.1-human-gut-metagenome-genome-assembly--contig:-NODE-791-length-10929-cov-9.719867_pt1 | contig 10929 bp, 9 predicted proteins | sample MGYA00242618_ERZ504785 | MGnify/ENA primary metagenome ERZ504785 (study PRJEB26092, sample SAMD00036354) | human gut metagenome | host: Homo sapiens | study: EMG produced TPA metagenomics assembly of...
CAGTATGCGCCGGACTGCTGGGTGATCTTGAAGGCCTTCAGCGCCTTGGTGTAGGTCAGGTGGGGTCCGATGCACATATCCACGTACTCGCCCTGCTGGAAGAAGCTGAACTCGGTCTCCTCGGCCAGATCAGCCATGTGCTCGATCTTGTAGTTCTCCTTGCGCTCTTCCATCAGCTTCACGGCCTCGGCGCGGGGCAGGATGAAGGGCTTGATGGGCAAATTCTCCTTGACGATCTTGCGCATCTCTTTTTCGATGTTTGCCAGATCCTCGTCGCTGAGCTTCTGGTCGCCCAGATCGACATCGTAGTAGAAGCCGTTCTCGGTAGCGGGGCCGAAGGCGAAATCAGCCTGCGGATACAGGCGCTTGATGGCCTGCGCCATGATGTGGGCTGCGGTGTGGCGGATAACGTGCAGTTCCTGATCCTGCGGGCACTCGTCCACATGACCGTCCTTATAGATGATCTTCATAATGTTTGCTCCTTTGACAGATAAAGTAAAACAAAAAAGCGCTTCATCCCGCACACTTACTCACGGGATGAAGCGCCTGAAAAAATCAGAAACGTTCCACGGTTCCACCCGAATTGCACGCCTCTGCGTGCCACTCGCTGTGCTGTAACGGGCGCACCCGGCAGAGGTTCTCCTCTGCGCTCTGCGGTGGTAGAGCTCCGGCACATGACAGGCTGCTTGCAGCGCCCTTGCGGGGCAGCCCTCTCTGGGTCATGGAGACGGGAACTCAGTTTGTCCGCATCATCGCTTTTACAGGATGAAACTACGCTGATTGTAGCACGTCCCGCCGAAAAAATCAAGAGACGCAGCCATGAAATTTTTTCTTCATTTTTCTTCCTTCGGCTGCAGGAATTCCGAAAAAAGCTTGCTGGTGCGGAATCCCTGACTGGAATACAGGCTGTGATAGCCGGAGAACATATAGCTCAGGCCGCAGGCCAGAGCCATCAGCTCAAACCCGGCCCCGCTGAACAGCTCAGCCGCCAGTACAATGGAAGCCACCAGCGTATTGGTCGCCCCGCAGAACACGCACACCAGACCCACTGCAGCAGAAAAGCCCGCCGGGAGCCCCAGCAGCGGCCCCACCACGCAGCCAAACGTTGCCCCGATGTAAAAGCTCGGCACCACTTCGCCGCCCTTGAAGCCCACGCTCAGGGTCAGCACCGTAAGCACCATTTTGCACACAAAGTCCCACGGCAGAGCCTGCTCCAGCTCAACGGCATCCATAATGACATCCATGCCGGCACCGTTATAGCGGCCCACCCCCATCAGGTAGGACAGCGCCACCACAGCCGCACCGCCTGCAGCAGCCCGCACCCACGGATTCGGCAGCAGTTTGGGAATCTCATGCTCAAAAAAGTGCAGCATCTGGCAGAAAATCACCGCCACCACCGCGCAGCACATGGCCAGCACGGCGGTGCGCACCACCGTCCGGGCATCCAGCGGCGGCGCTTCCATCACAAACCGTGTGGGCGCAATGCCGGCCTTCAGCGAGATGCTGTATGCAATAAGCGCCGCCAGAAAGCCCGGTACGAACGCCACGGTCAGCATCAGGCCCACATCCACCACCATCATCGCAAACAGGGTCGCGGTCAGCGGCGTACCGAACAGCGCCGAAAAAAATGCCGCCATGCCGCACACGGTAGCCGTGCGGCAGTCATGATTGTTGAAGTGCAGCACCCGGCCGATATTCCAGCCGATGCTGCCGCCCATCTGCAGCGCTGCGCCCTCGCGGCCGGCCGAGCCGCCGCACAGATGGGTGAGCACAGTGCCCAGAAAGATGGCCGGGACCAGCCACGGCGTCACCGAGCTGCCGTCCTGCACGGCCCGCAGCACATCGTTGGTGCCCTTGCCGACACAGCCCGTCGCCTTATACAGAGCTGTGATGGCGATGCCCGCCGCAGGCAGAAGCCATAGCAGCCAGACATGCTCCGTGCGCTGCTCGGTCACCCATTCCACTGCCAGATGGAACAGCGTTCCGATGCCGCCGCACAGCACGCCGGTGCACACAGCCAGAAGCGTCCAGCGGAACAGCGCCAGAAGCGAGACCCGGATCGCTTCCTTATAATGCAGGAACCATTCCTTTATTTTCCACATGTTTCTTCCCCGCACCTCTCTTATTTTCGATCTGATTTTGTCTATATGCGCCAAAACATAACATGTTTTTCTATCAATGTCAACCAAAGAACGGCAAAGGATATTATACAACTTTTACATACCCGGTAAAACAAATGTCAAAAGCCCCGCTTCTTTGTGCGCAGAAGCGGGGCTTTTGATTTGGTTGCCATTAGAGATTTTGGAGCTTTACTCCACATCCTGCAGGGCGGCAAAGTCCTCTTCGCCGGTGCGGATCTTGACCACGCGGGTCACATTGTACACAAAGATCTTGCCGTCGCCGATATGGCCGGTGTACAGTGCCTTCTTGGCAGCCTCCACCACAGCGTCCACGCTGATCTTGGAGACGATGACCTCCACCTTGATCTTGGGCAGCAGGGTGGTATCCACAGGCACGCCGCGGTACTTTTCGGAAGTGCCCTTCTGGATGCCGCAGCCCATCACCTGAGTGACGGTCATGCCGGTAACGCCCAGATCGTTGAGGGCAGTCTTGAGCTGATCGAACTTGGAAAGCTTTGCAATGATGGACACCTTGTGCATACCGGTGTCGTACACGCCATCGTGGATCACGGGCGAAGGCTCGCGCACCACAGGAACGGCAGCGCTGATCTGCTTGTCGGTGGCCTTGGTCACATCGTCCTCGCCGAGGTCGGTGTTCTCGTTGGGCACCATGGCAGCAGAGTTTGCATCGGAGATGGAGAAACCAGCGTAAGCGGATGCCAGACCATGCTCGTGGATATCCAGACCGTCGATCTCCACCTCTGCGGGAACGCGCAGGCCGATGAACTTATCGATGAGCTTGAAGATAATGAACATCACAACGACAACGTAGATGTCAACGGTAACGAGGCCCAGCAGCTGGGTGCCCAGCTGTGCCAGACCGCCGCCGTAGAAGAGACCTGCGTGCTCAGTGTTGGCACCGGTGGAGAACAGGCCCACCGCAATGGTGCCCCACACGCCGTTTGCAAAGTGGACGGAAACTGCACCAACAGGGTCATCCACCTTGGCGATGTTATCGAAGAACTCAACGCTCAGAACAACGAGCAAGCCGGCCACAAAGCCGATGAAGAATGCGCCGAACGGAGAAACGGTATCGCAGCCTGCAGTGATCGCCACCAGACCGGCCAGAGAACCGTTCAGGGTCATGGAAACATCGGGCTTGCCGTAGCGCAGCCAGGTGAAGATCATAGTCACACAGGTGGCAACGGCTGCGGCAAGGTTGGTGTTGAAGCAGACCAGACCGGTCATGGTCATGGCCTCGTCGGTGGCAAGGCTCAGAGAAGAACCGCCGTTGAAGCCGAACCAGCAGAACCACAGGATGAACACGCCCAGAGCACCGGCGGTCAGGTTGTGGCCGGGAATGGCGTGAGGCTTGCCGTTCTTGTCGTACTTGCCGATGCGGGGACCCAGCATCCATGCGCCCAGCAGAGCGATGACACCGCCCACATTGTGGACTGCTGCAGAGCCTGCAAAATCATGGAAGCCCATGCTCTGCAGCCAGCCGCCGCCCCACATCCAGTGGCCGCAGATGGGGTAGACCACCAGCGAGATCGCAGCAGAATAAACGCAGTAAGCCTTGAAGTTGGTGCGCTCGGCCATGGAGCCGGAAACGATGGTGGCGGCCGTTGCGCAGAACACGGTCTGGAACACGATGTAGACCCACAGCGGGATATCCAGACCCAGATGGCTGTAATCGCCCTGAATGAACGGGTCGAAGCCGCCGATCAGTGCGCCGGTGCCGCCGAACATCAGGCCAAAGCCGATGATCCAGTAGCACGGAGTGCCGATGCAGAAGTCCATCATATTCTTCATCAGAATATTACCGGTGTTCTTGGCACGGGTGAAACCGGCTTCGCACAAGGCGAAGCCCGCCTGCATGAAGTAGACAAGGAACGCTGCAACCAGCGTCCAACAGGTGTTGACGGAGCTGAACATAACTTTTCATACCTCCCACGAATGTGATGCCGCAAGGCCACCAGAACCTTTTGGCGTGTGCGGTGTTCCCCGTGCCGATCGCACGCAGGAACGCTTCATTTGCACTCAGGAGACCCTCTATCTTCCCCCGAGCGGCAATATCCCCGAAAACACAAAAGGCGCTGGCGGAATCACTTCCGTCAGCGCCTTTGCTTTCGATGGCACGAGTATAGCCCCTTTGTGCAAAACTGTCAAGAGCCGGGGTGCGATTTTTACGTTTTACACAACACAGAACCGAGAAAAAAGAGGGAAACTTTATAAGTCATTCTTTTCTCTCGGCCTCACCGGCGGGCGTTTCTTCCTTTTTGCGGCCGGAGCGGTGCCCGCCCTCCATCTCCCAGTGGAGCATCAGGCTCATCATGGCCCGCAGGGCAAAGGTGGCCGCCAGCGGCACCACCGATTCCAGATTCTGCAACAGGAAGGTCTTGGCGATCTCCGCCGACATCAGGAACTCCAGCGCCGTGGTCAGGCCGCTGGACATCTCGTGGAGGAAATCGTGCTGGCCATGGAAAAAGGTGGCCCGCACATAGTGGTAGGTGGCCTTGACAAGGCTGGTGACGATGATGAACAGGCCGATGATCTCAGCCAGCCCGGAGATCATCGGCACCGCTGTCTCCAGAAACCCCTCCATGCCGTGGGTGACGATCTGATTGAAATGGTACAACCATGCCATATGAGACTTCCTCGTGTTTCGTATCATAAACCGCCCTTTTCAGGGTGAGCAGGATGTGTTTGGATAAGATTAGTGTATCCGGTTTCCGGGGAAAAGTCAATTGAAGAAAAATTAAGCCAAAAAAGCCGTAACACAATCGAAACTGCGTTACGGCTTTTTACTTATAGGATGTACTTAGAAGAAGCGCTTTTTGGTCTTTTTTGCAGTGGCGGCAGCGTTTGCCGCAGCAGATGCACGAGCCTGAGAATTTACGCTTCCGGTAAAGTCATTGAAACCGTTCATAACCGTATTGGCCGTATCGAGAACACTCTCTGCCGTCGGATCGAGGCTCTTTTTATAGAAATCCTCTGCAACGATCCAGCCAAGGGTCTCGGTCAATGCAACAGAAGTGCCAGCACTGATGACACCGCCCACAACGGTTCCGACACCGGGAATGCCTTTGATAATGCCAGAAAATACAGCACGTCCGGTCTGGCTTGCCATCGTACCACCCAAAATGGATTTGGCTGCCGTTTCGGAAAGAGAAATATCGAAGATATGCCCCAAGCCGATAATCATGGTAATCTGAGCGGCAGTAATGGGAATGGTGTCAGCCATAGGAATCGGGATAATACCTGCAGCGGCGGCAGCTGTTGTGGCAGTGTGAATGACAGCGGCGCATTTGCTCTTCAGGTCATCCGGCATTGTAACTTTGGGTTTAGCCATTTTTTCCTCCTTTGAAGGTTGCGCCGCAGTTTGTGCAGCACTTCCTTCCACCTTGATTTTGTACAGTCAATTTTCCACAGTTTGGGCAGCGTTCGCCGCGACCCTTGCTTTGGATCGGAACCACCATTTTGTACCCGCATTTGGTGCACTCACGGTTTTCACCAACTGTTTTGAAAAATGTGAATTGTTTGCAGTTCGGGCAGAGCTTTCCGGCCATTGGCTTCACCTCCATGAAGCAGCAAAAGAGTGTCGAAACTCGATGAATTTTGTCTATAACCATTATATATATATATATATATCGTCAATTGTTGAAATCGACAAAATTTCAATTGAGAAATGTAAAAAATGACAAAAAACACCCGGAAAGCCTTCTCAAAAAAGAAAAGGCTCTCCGGGTGCAAAGCGCTTGAAAATATATCCTGCCGCTTCCGCTTACAGCAGGGTCTTGATGTAGGCGGCCAGCTGCTCGTCCCTGCAGGAAGCGAAGAACAGTTCGCTGAACTTTTCGCCTGCAATGGCTCCCTTGAGCAGGTCCTGGTCGATGCTCTGCAGGCACTCGATCAGGGGCTTGAAGGTGGCAGCGCGCACATCGTCCAGAATGGCCTTGTTCCGCATCTCAGGCACAACGCGCTCCTTGGGGTAGCCCTGACCGTGGCCAAAGCCGAACAGCTTCTCGAAGCAGTACTCGAGGTTCAGCTCGCCGCCCCAGCCAAAGCCCTTGGCAAAGGGCATGGAAACGGCGTTGCCGTCGTTGACGTGGGCAAAGGTGTAAGCGTCCACGGGGTCCTCCACATGGCCGCAGATCACGCCGGGGAAGCTGTTCAGGGCCAGCATGGCACCCTCGCCGGTGCCGCAGCCGGTGATGACGTAGTCGGCCGCGCCGCTGTTCAGCAGGATGGCGGCCAGAATGCCGCACTGAACATAGGTCAGCTGGGCGGCATCCTCGGCGGTGTACATGCCGTAGTTGACCACCTCGTGGCCCATGGGTTCCACCACCTTTTTCAGGGCGGCTTCAATGATGCCGTTCTTGGCGGCCTGGCTGTTTTCGTTGATGAGTGCAATCTTCATGGAACATTCCTCCTGTTTTTCGGATACCTCTAGGATACATGAGCGGCGGTGCGCTGTCAAGCGGCCATCAGCCCAGCTTTTTCTTCTGCTGGTGGGCCAGGATGGGCATGAGCAGGGGCGTGGGAACGAGCTTCTGGGCCGTGGTGGCAAGGCGCATCAGGGTGCTGGGCACGATGATGGTCTTGCGGTGGAGCATCCCGCGCATGGCCTCCTCCACGCAGAGTTCCGGGGTGATGCCCTTGAGGGCGAACACCACGTCGGCGCGGTCGTTGAACTCGGTGTCCACGGGGCCGGGGCAGAGGGCACAGACATAGACCGGACTGTGCTGCTCCCGCAGCTCCTCGGCCACGCCGCGGGTCAGGCTGACAACGTATGCCTTGGAGGCGTAGTAGCCCGCCATATAGGGCCCGCCCGGCAGCAGGCCCGCCGAGGATGCCACGTTCAGGATGGTGCCAAAGCCCTGGGCTTCCATCTTGCGCAGGGTGAACTTGAACAGCCGGTGCATGGCCAGCACGTTCACCCGCAGCATGGAAAGCTCCTTGCCCTCGTCCGTCTCGGAAAAGGCACCGCAGGCACCAAAGCCCGCGTTGTTGATGAACAGGTCGATGCGTTCGTCTGCCAGTGCTTCGCACAGGGCGGTGACCTGCGCATCCTGCTCAAGGTCGGCGGGTACGATGCGGCAGAGGGTGCCGTGTTTCGCCCGGAGCTCAGCGGCAAGGGTCTCCAGCCGGTCGCGGCGGCGGGCGGTCAGGATGAGACGGAAGCCCAGCCGGGCATAGCGGCGGGCAAACTCCCGCCCGATGCCGGAAGAAGCGCCGGTGATCCAGACAGTTTTGGTTGACATAAGCATTCTCCTTTTCTGCGGAAACTCCATTGCCTCTATTCTATCACGGCAGCGGGTGAGAATCCATGCAAAAATTCAAGGAAAAGCTATCCCTTGTTGCCCGGGAAAATTTGGAGTATAATAGACTCAAAGAACAGCGCACTGACGCAGGAGGAAAGAAAAATGAACAAACCGGTATTGGTAGTCATGGCTGCCGGCATGGGCAGCCGTTACGGCGGCATGAAGCAGATCGACCCGGTGGGCCCCAAGGGTCAGCCCATTGTGGAGTACTCCCTGTACGATGCCCACCGCGCAGGCTTTGAGACCGTGATCTTTGTCATCAAGCACGAGATCGAGGATGCCTTCAAAGCCGCCATCGGCGACCGCGTCTCTCAGGGCATGAACGTGAAATACGCTTTCCAGCAGCTGGATGAACTGCCCGCAGGCTTCACCATCCCCGAGGGCCGTGTCAAGCCCTGGGGCACCTGCCACGCCGTGCTGGCCGCAAAAGACCTCATTGATGGGCCCTTCGCCGTCATCAACGCGGACGATTACTACGGCCCCGAGGCCTTCAAGGTCATCTATGAGTATCTGTCCACCCATCAGGACGGCGCAGTTTACGATTACTGCATGGTGAGCTACCTGCTCAAAAATACCGTCTCCGAGAACGGCACCGTCTCCCGCGGTGTCTGCGTGGTGAACCCGGACGGCACCCTGCACAGCGTGACCGAGCGCACCGGCATTGAGACCTATGAGGGCGGCATCCGCTGCACCTCCCTCACCGGTGAGGGCACGGATGACCTGCCGGTGGAAGCACCTGTCAGCATGAATCTGTGGGGCTTCGGCAAGAGCTTCCTGGACGAGGCCGACCACCGCTTTGCAGGCTGGCTGCGTGAGAATCTGCCCAAGAACCCCCTCAAATGCGAGTATTTCCTGCCCACTGTGGCCAGCGAGCTCATCGATGAGGGCAAGGCGGCGGTCACCGTGCTCAAGAGCACCGATAAGTGGTACGGTGTGACCTACCGCGAAGATAAGCCCACCGTGGTGACCGCCATCGCCCAGAAAACCCAGGAGGGCCTGTACCCCGAGGATCTGTGGGCGTGATAAGCTGAAACAGGCGCAGGAGCGAAACAAAATCTGTGGCGGCCCTCTTGACTTTTTGCGCAGGAGTGCATATACTAAAGTTGTAGATGAGACTACGGAACCATTCCATGGTTCCACCAAAGCAACAAGAAGCCCCCTCGGTACTGCGAATACCAAGGGGGCTTCCTGCTTGCTAAGGGTTAGTGCTTACCGGCCTTGAACTGCTCCTCAAGCCACTTGCAGATGTAGTAGCTGACCACACCGGCTGCGACGGACAGTATAAATGAGACTACCATTTCCATGGTTACCACCTCCTTCCCACATCAAATGGGTCGGAAGGCCGACAGGTACAGTATAACAGAAAATTCGACGCATTACAACGCAGAAGCGCCCCATCCGTGAAGGATGAGGCGCTTCTACGTATATTTGGGAATATTCGGGGATGGTTAAGGAATAAGGGTTACCCCAGCAGCTCGCTGTGGTCGTTAGCAACCACCAGCAGGGTGGGTTCGTTGGCATCCATGTGGTTCAGGTAGAACACATCGCCCTCGTTCACCAGTGCCAGCAGATCCGAGATCTGGAACGAGCTGGTGCGCTGGTTGGTGGTAAACACGATGGTCTGTGCGCCCTGTTCCTGCAGGTATTCCAGCGTTTCCATGGTGCCGGTCAGAGTGCCGCTGTTATAGGGGCTTTCATAGGTGCGCACAGTGCCGCTCTGCGTTACAGTGAAGGTCTGGGGGATGCTATCCGGTGCAAGCACACGCAGCTCCGGGGCAGAGGTGTTCTCTGCTGCGGGAACCGTAGGAGCGGCCGGAGTAGTCGGAGCGGCCGGAGCAGTCGGAACTGCCGGTGTCAGCATGGGAATCTCTTCCTGCTCTACCGCGCCGCAGACACTGCACACCCGCTGGCGCAGGCCGGTCTCGGTGGTGGTGGCTTCCTTCACGGCTTCCCACTCACCCCAGGTGTGTGCGCCCTTTGCGGGAATCACTTCTGTTTTAACAACACCGCACTTTGTGCAGGTGTAAGTCATTACGCCATCGGTAAAGCAGGAAGCGGGGGTGGTGACAACGCCATCGTCCCACGGGTGTCCCTTGCCGGTGAACACATGGTCGACGGTTCCATCTTTGTCCTTATAGGTCAAACTGCCGGGTACAAGGCAAGGGAAATCAATCACTTTCTCTTCGGATTGAATCGGTGTGTTCGACTGAAGCTTGCAACCACCGCCGATGCCGATCCATGCACTGTCTCCATACACATATGTAATAATTCCGCTTGATCCATCGCGAATCGATTCGTTCTTTTGTACCGTAACATGCGAATTGCCTGTGATCGAAACAAAATCATCTCCGACATAATGGCCATGCCCTGTTCCGATTGCTACACCGGAAGGCCCTGCAATGGCCGTCAGATCTGCATCCGAAATTTTAATATCGCTGACAGTTCCTGCGAGATAGCTGTTACCGGCATGAACATCCGTAAACGAACCGCCGCCGATGGCAGCCGCAATCTTGCCTCCGGTAATGGTCGTATTCTTTGTGCCGGAAATATGAATGCCAGTTACATCGCCTTCGGAGTTGTAACCACCACCGATGCCGGCTGCGTCTGTACCGCCCGTCACTGTTAACTCTCCACCAGTAATGGTTATATTCTTAACATCTTTTTTGGGATCACCGTATGGAAGTGTATAACTGCCGCCAATACCAGCAGCCCCTTGACCTCCGGTTGCGGTGATCTTGCCACCAGTGATTGTAATATTTTCAGTTCCGTTATTGTAATGATCGGACGAAACTGCGGAGCCGCCAATGCCAGCGCCACCCATGCCGCCGGTTGCGGTCAGCGACCCGGCTTTATCATTTCTATCCTGAATGGTCAGCGTGCCGGTAGAATCGGAATCGTTTTTCTGTAGACCGGCATTATACACTCCACTTGTCAGAACATTGCTGCCGTCCAGTTCCAAGGTTACATCACCTGCACCTTTTACAACCATAGCGGCATTACCTTCTGCATAGGGGGTGTCTCCATCCCGTGTGTCGATGTTTACATTATCCAGTGTGACCTTGGCTTCCTGATCTTTTTCGGCGCTGACCGTAATGGTGTTCTTAGTTTCCTCGCCTTTGCTCGTCAGGGTGACGTTATTGTCTTCCAGGTGATTGATGTCTTTGCCTTTGTCATTCTGGGCATAGTGGGTATGTTCATCATCCGTCCACTGGCTGACGTACTGTTTACCGTCGGATTCCGCGCTGACGGAAACATCACCGTTGTACAGATCATAGGTGGCCGCAAAGGCCGGAGCGGCGCAGGATGCCACGATGGAAAGCATAGCTGCGGTGGAAAGAACACGCAGTGCAAGCGGTTTGTATCGCATAAAATTTTACTCCTTTTCAATGATTTCCCAAAAACTCTCTTTATTTCAGCCAAAACAAAAGAGCGCCGCACCGGCCAAACGGCTGGTACGACACTCTGAACCCTTGTAGACCCGCTGC
>ENA-OQJZ01000793-OQJZ01000793.1-human-gut-metagenome-genome-assembly--contig:-NODE-793-length-10905-cov-2.979867_pt1 | contig 10905 bp, 6 predicted proteins | sample MGYA00242618_ERZ504785 | MGnify/ENA primary metagenome ERZ504785 (study PRJEB26092, sample SAMD00036354) | human gut metagenome | host: Homo sapiens | study: EMG produced TPA metagenomics assembly of...
ATCTTTGTCTGCCATAGTTCATCAGTCTGAAAACGCTGGAAATATATATTCGATGAAATGATTGGCAAGATATATTTCTTATAGATCAGGCTGTTCTCCGGTGCAATAAATTCCGGCATACATACAAAGTTAGGAATGATACCACCTGATGGTGCGTAAAAGCGGTGCAATATTTTAGAATTAATAAAAATTGCTTCTCCTTCTGACAATATAATCTGTTTTTCTCCTATTCCGCATGTAACTTCTCCGGACTCCACATATAAAAACTCAAATTCTCTGTGCCAGTGCCACTCAATACAATGAAAATCAAACAATTCCAGATTATCATAATAATACTGGAATGGATAGTCACTACTTCCATGCTGTTTAATTTCCATGAACTCCTCGTCTGTAAGTATCTTATTATATATTTTATTATAATCCATCTCCATATCACATTCTTTCTTTTTTACGATATTATACAGTATTTCTACAATTTAATTCAATGTATATATCTAATATTTGCTATATAATCAAGCAAAAAAAGAAAAGAGGTATTCTTATGATTTTTAAATTGGGGAATTCTATAAAAAAAGCTGACTACCATAAGACAAAACTTGCCTGTTATATGGGCTTTATCACACAGGCTATTGCTGCAAACTTCGCACCGCTTCTTTTTTTGAAATTTCACAGTGACTACCATATTTCTCTCGGTAACATTGCTCTGATATCCACTTTCTTCTTTTTCACACAGCTTCTGGTTGACCTGTTCTGTGCCAAATTCGTAGATCATATCGGATATCGTGTGTGCATTGTTACATCAGAAATATTTTCTGCACTGGGTCTGCTTGGACTGGCATTTTTACCTGATTTTTTACCTGATCCTTTTATTGGAATTATATGTAGTGTTATTGTTTATGCCATCGGAAGTGGTTTAATAGAAGTACTTTGCAGCCCTATTATCGAGGCCTGTCCATTTGAAAACAAAGAAGCAACTATGAGTCTGCTCCATTCCTTTTACTGTTGGGGACATGTGGGAGTGGTACTTCTTTCTACATTATTCTTTCGTATTTTCGGGATTGCAAACTGGAAATATATGGCGCTGGTCCTATACAATCAACGGATATGCAGACTCTGCAACCGGTACTCCTTCTATCAACCAGAAGTTAAGTCTGGAACGTGCACAAGCTGTAAAGGACCTGTTGGTTAAGAAATATGGCATCTCTGCAGACAGACTGTCTGTTGCAGCAGGTGGTGGTGTCGACAAGTTCGGTCAACCGATTCTGAATCGTGTGGTATTGGTAGAATCAGCTCAATAATACATTTGATATTGTAATATAGATACGGCTGTTAAGTGGGCCGTATTTATGAAAGGAAAGACTTGCTCAGGTAAAGATATCCCTCGGATACTTTACTTGGGCGAGTCTTTTTGTTTCCAATGATTTGCATATCCTATAATTTTTTGCGAATATTGCAATCAAATGCATTGGTCTTAGACATAAGTTTCTTACTTTTGAACAAGGATTCCGGTTTTTATGATTGTTACTATGAAATGTAGATACCTTCTATCTTTAGTCTTTTTATTGCATATATGGGTATGCAAGAGTAATGTTATAGATAATAGTGTCTATGATTATGGTCTTACGTTTCTGGCTCATTCTACCAATCAGGATCAGCGGACCAATCTGGATCTTACTCCTGCGGCTTCTTTGTCTTTTCCCGAGGACGGTTTCTCGGTGGGATTCGATATAAAGTTGAGAAATGAACTGTATACTTATGGTTATGTTGTACGGGTCATAGCAGATGATTCTTCCTGCTTTGATTTTATCTCCTACCTGCTTTATTCCCGATTTAATATTGTATTGACTGACAAAGACCGGGTGATCAAGAATACGGAGATTGCAGATTCGGTAAAGATTGTAGCAGACAGATGGATACACGTCGATCTGCAATTTACCAAAGACCGGATTCATATTGCTGCAGACGGTATCCAGGCGGAAATCAATCATTCCCTGAGCAACTTTAAGGATATCAAGATCTATTTCGGAGGCAGCAAGCATCCCCGTTTCTTCTCTACAGATGTACCTCCTATGACCATTCGTAATATAGAACTTGCTGATATTCAAGGTAAACTGCTTTATAAATGGGAATTGGCTGCTCATGATAAAGATGTGACTTACGATAGTGTCAGAAATAAACAGGCTTTTGTACGTAATGGCGTCTGGGAGATAGATAAACATACTAAATGGGCGGCATTAGCTTCGTTGAATGTGCACCATATTAATCCGCAGGTGGCTTATGACGATGTGTCGGGACGTTTTTTCATAGCAGGAGGCCGTCAGTTATTTGTTTACGATGTGAAGGCGAATCGTATTGATTCGATTGCTTATAAAGGACATCCTTATATAGGAGCTTCCAGCCAGATTATTTTTGATGCCAAACGAAACAGGCTCTTGTCTTATACACCGGATTTCAACGATTTGAATGTCTATGAGTTTGACCGGAAATGCTGGACATTAGAAACTCCGGTAATGATTGATACCCGCCAGCATCATAATCGTATTATCAATCAGAAAAGAGATGAACTGATTGTTTTTGGTGGCTATGGTAATCACCGCTATAATTCACAGTTGAGCAGAATAAACCTGTCTGATCCGCAGGGGAGGTCGATCAGTTCCCTTGATTCCTGTCTGTTTCCCCGCTATTTAAGTGCGATGGGGGCGGAGAATGAGGACTACTTATTGATCATGGGTGGTTATGGCAATCAGTCGGGTAAGCAGGAAGAATCTCCGGGAAACTTTTATGATCTTTACCGGTTGAATTTGAAAACAGGTAAATGCGCTAAGTTATGGGAGTTTGTGAATGACAGGCAGCACTTTACTTTCGGTAATTCAATGATTGTCGATACACCGTCGAATAGTGTATATGCTTTGACATATAATAATGACCGGTATAATACTTTTGTTTATTTGAGCCGGTTTGATATACAGACCAGACAACCGGTTCAGGAAGTGATGAGTGATTCCATTGTTTATAACTTCCTCGATATTCATTCTTATTGTGATATGTTTTTGCATAGAGAGACATCTTCTATTTATGCTGTGGTGTTGCAGGAAAAGGAGCCCGGAATATCTAAAGTCGAATTTTATAAACTGGCATTTCCACCTTTGTCCAAGGAAGGTATTTTGCCTCATCAGACTGGCGGAATGAAGCCGGTGATATTGATATCCGGTATTTTGGCAGGACTACTGTGCCTGATAGGAGGAAGTATATGGTTATTGCATAGTAAGAGAAAGAGAAAAGTGAATGTGTCAGTCGGTCCGGTTGCTACGGAAGAAGTAAAAGACAGATTGGTCGAAGAAGAACCGACTGAACAAAAAGTATCTTCGGTTTTATTACTGGGCGGATTCCAGATATTTGATAAGCAAGGCGGTAACATCACGGGAGATTTTACGCCTACTCTTAAGCAATTATTCTTGTTTTTACTGCTGAATACCATTAAGAACGGAAAGGGAACGACTTCTCAATGCCTGGATGAAACTTTCTGGTTCGATATGAGTAAGTCCAGTGCATCGAATAACAGAAACGTGAATATCAGAAAGCTAAGGCTGATCATTGAGAAAATCGGAGATATCAATATTGCCAATAAGAACGGCTATTGGTATCTGAATCTGGGGAAAGACGTGACCTGCGATTATCAGGAAGTGATGAGATTGCTGGATCAGATAAAAGATAAAGATACCATTACGGATAAAAAGATAATCAATAAAATCATATCCCTGGCGAGTGCCGGCGCATTGCTCCCTAACGTCAGTGCCGAATGGATTGACGAATATAAGTCAGCCTACTACGTTCTGTTGACGGAAATACTGCTTTCTGTGGTCAACCGTCCCGATATAAAAGAAGATTCCAGGCTTTTGCTGAAAATATCAGATGTAATTCTGCTTGTTGATAATATAGACGAAGACGCTATCCGCACTAAATGCAGAGTCTTGTATCAGATGGGGCAGAAAGGTTTGTCCAAGCAAAGTTTCGATAAGTTCTGTATTGAATATGAACGTTTACTGAATGCCAAGCCTGATTTCTCTTATGATGATATTATAAATTCACTCTAAATTAATCCTCTATTAATAATTTTCCGCTACTTCCTGTTGGTCGGTGGCGGAGCCTGTCCTCATCGGTACCGGAAATAGGTCTCATCGGTACCCGAAATAAATCCTTGCGGAGTAAGGCACTCATTATACCATCAAATAATAATTGTTTTTTTATCATGAAAACATCATTGATAACTAGATGCTTATGCGAAAAGGATGAAATTCTTTATCGCTATTAATCTAAAATTAATATGGCATTAAGGACTGTAATTCTATATTTGCTTCAGAAACGGATGGGATATCCTCCACTATGTTTCTGATGACTTGAGCGGATCAACTATAACCTTATAAAATGATGGAAATATGAAAAACGACACTTCTTAATTACTGCTTGGACTTACTTGTCAGAGAAAGTTTTCTTGAGATGAAAACGGTTTGAATCAATTAATGTTAATCTATAAATTATGAAAACAGGAAAGAGCAAAGATCATTTGCAAAGAGTTTTTTTAAGGTTCCTTTATTTGATAATGGGGAGCATCCTTTCTTTGGATTCTGTTATGGCGCAGGAAAACCTGAAAGTTTCCGGGCAGGTGACAGACAATAAAGGAGAAGCCATTATCGGAGCCTCAGTGAAAGTTCTGAAAACGGGTACGGGGACTATTTCTGATATGGATGGTAAGTTTACTATCCAGGTTCCTGTGGGAGCGGAACTGGAGATGGGATATGTCGGCTATAATCCGAAGAGAGTGAAAGTGGTGAATAAAAACTTCGTAACGGTAGTCCTTGAGGAGAATGTGGTAGCATTGGGCGATGTAGTTGTTGTCGGATATGGCATTCAGAAAAAGGAAAGTCTGACAGGAGCTATCGGAAACCTGAAAGTAGATGATATCGTAAAGACCAAGGCACCTAGTTTGGCACAGGCCATTCAGGGAAAAGTTGCCGGTCTGCGGATCAGACAGGAGAATGGAGAGCCGGGTAAGTTCAGTTCCAATATCAATGTCCGTGGCTTCGGAACTCCTTTGTTTGTGATTGACGGAGTGGTGAGAGACGGTTCCAGCGAATTTCAACGGCTGAATCCGGAAGATATTGAAAGCATATCTTTTCTGAAAGATGCTACTGCCTCTATCTATGGTATGAATTCGGCGAATGGTGCCGTGATTGTTACCACCAAGAAAGGGGCTACAGGCAAACCGCGTATTACGTTGAACGCCAATGTCGGCATTACTTCTCCTACCAATGTGCCGGAGATGGCCAACGCCGGACAATATATGACCATGCGAAATGAGGCGGAAATCAATGCAGGCAGACCGGCTTATATCACAAAGGACGAATTGACCAAATGGCAGCAAGGTGCTCCCGGTTATGAGAGTGTAGACTTGTATGATGCCGTTTTCAATAAGCACGCCACACAGTTCCAGACGACTCTGTCCCTGGAAGGTGGTACCGACAAAGTAAGTTATTACGGTAGTTTCGGTTATGCCACCGATAACAGCTTGTTGAAGAATAACGCATTGACTTATGATAAATATACATTCCGTTCCAATGTCAGTCTGAAGATTACCAAAGACCTGACAGCCAGTATCAATCTTGGCGGACGTTATGATACCACCAACCGTCCCTGGTTTCCTTTCTATGATATATTTAAGAGTACGCGTGTAAATCCGCCTACTACTTCTATCTATGCCAATGACAATCCGGATTATTATAATAACTTCTCTTATGTCCCTAATCCGGCGGCTATGATCGATGCCGATTATACCGGAAGCGCTAAAGAGCGGAATAAGAACTTGCAGACACAGTTTGCATTAGAGTATAATATTCCTTATGTAAAGGGGCTGAAGGTGAAAGGTACTTTTATCTACGATTACAATAACTACGGATATAAGGCAACGCGGAAAGGTTTTAAGACATATACCTATGGCGAATATACGGGCGAGTATACGGCGGCAGATGCCAACTATCCGGCTTTACTCCAGGATAATCGCAGAGAATCGGAACGGGTGGATATGCAGTTCCAGACAAACTATAACAGAACGTTCGGCAACCATACCATCGGAGCTACTTATGTCTTCGAAAGACGCGAAGAGAAAGCAAACTGGATGAATGGTGAGCGCAAGTTTGACTTTTTCACAATCGGTGAACTGGACAATGCACGCGAATCTGACCAGAAAGTATCCGGTTCCTCGGAACACCAGGCTTATCTTTCTCATATCGGGCGTCTGACCTATGATTATAAAGGCAAATATCTGGCAGAGCTTGCTTGCAGATACGACGGTTCTTATCGATATGCTCCGGGCAGCAGATGGGCATTCTTTCCGTCCGCTTCCGTAGGATGGAGGATTTCGGAAGAGAGCTTTATCAAAGACAACTTCAAGTTTGTCGATAATCTGAAACTTCGTTTCTCTGCCGGTCGTTCGGGGCAAGATGCCGGTGATCCGTTCCAATACTTCTCCGGTTACACGTTGAACAGTGGCGGATATGTATTCAGCCAGGGAAATTATACCAATGGAGTAGCTTCTCCTGTGATGATCAATAAGAATCTGACCTGGATTAAAGTGAATATGTATAATATTGGTATTGACTTTTCAATCTTTAACCGGCTGATCGCAGTAGAGTTTGATATTTATCAGCGTGACCGCAGCGGCCTGTTGGCCGACCGTTACGGTTCTCTTCCCAATACGTTCGGTTCCAAGTTGCCACAGGAAAACCTGAACGGCGACCGTACGAGGGGTATTGAATTTACATTGTGTCATACCAACAAAATCGGTGATTTCCACTACAGTGTATCCGGTAACTTTAACTTGGCGCGTACCCAACGCCGTTATATAGAGAGCGGTCCTTACAAGAGCAGTATGGAAAGATGGAGAAACCAGTCATCCAACCGCTGGGGAGATTTTATCTGGGGGTATCAGACGGACGGACGTTTCCAGAACTTTGACGAGATTAATACATATCCGATTCAGAATGGGGATAACGGAAATTCCAAGGAACTTCCCGGTGACTACATCCTGAAAGACGTAAACGGTGACGGAGTGGTGAATGATCTGGACAAGACCCCTTTATTCTGGTCCGGCAGCCCGTTGATTCACTATGGTTTCAATGTGGAAGCATCCTGGAAGAACTTCGACTTCTATGCTCTTTTTCAAGGTTCTGCCCTGTACACGGTGCAGTTTGACGAGGTATACGCAAAGATGCTCTGTTTCAAGGGTGGCAATACCCCCGAATACTTCTACGACCGTTGGCATCTGTCCGACCCGTATGATGCGAACAGTGAATGGATACCGGGAGAATGGCCGGCCATCCGTCTGGAGCAGGACATGGGATCGTTCTATACGAGGGATTCGCAGATATGGCGTAAGAACGCTTCTTATCTGAGACTGAAAACAATTGAGATCGGCTACACCTTCAGTCCCCGACTGATGCATAAACTGGGTATCGGTAGTTTAAGAATCTATGCGAACGGAAATAACCTGTTTACTGTCTGTGACCCGTTTGTAAAGGCATTCGATCCGGAAAAGATTGAAGGAGACTATAGTGCCGGCTTGAATTATCCTCTGAATAAGAGCTTTAACTTTGGATTGACCTTGAACTTTTAAAGAAGATGATTATGAAAATATATAGTTATTTATTATTGGGAGCTATGTTCCTGCTGGGCGGATGTAGCGATTTGCTTGATATCGATCCGAAGAATAAAATTCCGGCGGATGAATTGTTCTCTACTCCGGAAGGAGTACAGGCACATATGGCCAATCTGTACGGTCGTTTGCCTATCGAAGATTTTACCTATTCACCGAATCGCGGCTTCAATGTGGGAGTCGGTACGGATGTGAATAATGCCGGTTTTATGGCTGCTCATTTCTGTGATGAGGCTATCCATCCGGAGTACAATGACTTTGGAGAAGAGTGGTTCGATTATTGGGAAGACGGTTATAAACTCATTCGTGATTTAAACAGTCTGTTGGTTACTATTCCTACATTGACCAGTATTACCGAACAGCAAAAGAATGAGATCAATGCGGAAACTCATTTCCTGAGAGCTTATACCTATTTTGCCTTAGCCAAAAGATACGGTGGGGTACCTATCATTAAAGAACCGCAGGAGTATAACGGTAATATCGAAGAACTGCGTGTCCCCAGAAATACGGAGAAAGATACTTGGGACTTTGTCTTGGAAGAATGTGACCAGGCAGTATCGCTTTTTGGAGATGCGAATGAAAATGATGTGCTGAGAGCGAACAAATGGGTAGCATTGGCACTGAAGTCAAGAGCAGCTCTGTATGCAGCTTCCGTTGCCAAGTTTACTCATCAGCCTTATGTCTCTTTCTCTGGTCCGGCTGTTGACCAGAAGCTGGTAGGTATAGAAGTTATATCGGCTGATCATTATTATGATGAATGTATATCAGCTTCACAGGAAATCATGAATAGTGGTAAGTTCGGTCTTTACAAACCTTCCCCCGCTACTCCGGAAGAAGCGACAACCAACTATCAAAAGTTATTTGAACAACCTTTCCAATGTCTGGACGGATTGAAAGAGCCTATCTTCATGAAGGCCTATGCTGCAAATACCATTCTGGCACATAACTATGATGTCTGGTTCAGCCCCCGTCAGATGATCCTCGACCCGAATCTCTATCCCGGTCGTATGAATCCGACACTGGATTTTGTCGACTCTTTCGAAGATTATACGGATGACGGAACCGGAACACCCAAGCCGATCAGCACTCGTGTGGATGGAAATGAAAGTGATTATAATGGATTTAACTTATCCACCCGATACCTGTCTTTCCCGATAGATAAACCTTACCAGGCATTTGCCGGTCGTGATGCCCGTTTGAGTGCCATGGTGTTATTCCCGGGACAGAACTTCGGAAGTACGAAGATCATTATCCAGGGTGGTCTGGTGAAAGCTGACGGTTCCGGTTATCATTATAGGACTCAGGCTTCGGAGAAGGGACAGGATGGTCTGATCTATTATACTTACGGAGCGGAGAAAAGCACGGAATATTCAGGATTCGATCCGACTTTGGGACATTATACCCGCAGCGGATTCCTGTTTAAGAAGTTCTTGCAGATAGAAAGTCCGGTTGAGCAGGCATGGAGTAAAGGTACACAGCCTTGGATCGATTTCCGTTATGGGGAAATTCTTCTCAACTATGCAGAAGCTGTTATCGAAAAGACAACCTCTACTTCTGCTGAAAAACAGGCTGCACAAGACGCTTTGAATGCGGTCCGCAAAAGAGCGGCTCACAAAGATGACATTGCATTGACTCAGGCGAATGTTCGCAAAGAACGTTTTGTCGAGCTGGCATTTGAAAACAAACGCAGATGGGATTTGTCGCGCTGGAGAACTTTCCATAAGGAATTTGAAAACCGGGTGAGAAAGGGACTTGTACCTTTCCTTGACCTGCGGACAAATCCTGCGCATTATGTATTTGTACGTGTCAATCCGTTGGGCATTGAATCAAAGACCTTTGATTATAGCTGGTATTATAAGAGTATTCCGGGTACGGGGGCTAATGGTCTGGTACAGAATCCTTAATTAGTATATTCTAAAATATAGATTAGATATGAAAAAGCTTCTATTTTTATTATGCGTTGTAGTAGCAGGCAGTATGTTTTACTCTTGTGAAAAAGATAATCTCGAAGGGCCGGATGCAATCTTTGCCGGCGAACTGAGAGACCGGAAGACCGGAGAACTCATTCAACAGGAGATATCGGACGGTTCCCGCGTTTATTTCATCGAACAGGGGTGGGGAGATAATCCTCCTGTTCAGAATATGGTCGTTAAAAAAGACGGAACGTTTTATAACGGTATGATTTTCTCCGGTGACTATAAAATCATCCTGAATCGTGGGAACTACGTTCCTTTGGATACTCTGGATATGAAAATAAAGCCGGGAAAGAATTATCAGGTCTTCGAAGTGAATTCTTATCTGCGGATCATTGAACCGGAAATATCTGTGATCGGAAGAAAGGTAGTGGCGAAATTCAAACTGGAGCAGGTGACCAGTAACGAGGTCTATCGTATTTCGTTGTTTGCACACTCTCACATCGATGTATCCAACAAACTGAATATTGTCAACCGGACAGAAGAACTAAACCGTTCCATTACTGATGGTGAGGCTTTCGAATTGTCTATCAATCTGGAAGACTACACTTCCACGCTGGTTCCGGGCAAGAGTTATTATTTCCGGATCGGTGCACAGTCTCACGGAAGTGAGACAAAGTACAATTATTCGGCATCTGTACAGTTGGATATTTAGCATAAAAACGGAAAAGCCATGAGAAAGTATTTACAGTTGGTATTCCTTGCGGTCTCTGTCTTTTGTTCAGAGATATTGTTGGCAGAATCTCGTGATCCGGTCCGGATACTGGATTTGAGAACGCTCAATGAACTTGATCTGAAAGAACAGGAGAAGGCGGAGCAACTATGGGACATTATGCATACGACAGCTACCTTGCAAGGCATTGTGAATCGGAATAGTCCGAGATTGTACATTCGCTATGTCAAGAACGGGCAGGGAGAGAATGTCGATGATTATTGGTGGAATAAATACCGTCAGGCAGGACAGTGGCTGGCGGGACGTGATACGATAGCTTACACGGAACTGTAGGATGTCGTGCCCGTTTTCAGAAAAGAAATACGCGGAGTGGTTGTTTATGACTCAAAAGTAGCATCTACCAGTAATATTGCTTCATCTGTGGCAGGAATCGAGAATCTGATAGCTGTGCGCTATGACATATCTCCCAATAGTCTCTATACCCGTTTGGTACTGCAAGGACCGAAGCTGGCTGTGAAATGCTGGCTGGTGAACAAAGATGGGTCTTCTCT
>ENA-OQJZ01000797-OQJZ01000797.1-human-gut-metagenome-genome-assembly--contig:-NODE-797-length-10843-cov-2.688092_pt1 | contig 10843 bp, 10 predicted proteins | sample MGYA00242618_ERZ504785 | MGnify/ENA primary metagenome ERZ504785 (study PRJEB26092, sample SAMD00036354) | human gut metagenome | host: Homo sapiens | study: EMG produced TPA metagenomics assembly of...
TCATGTCTTATATGTCATTCGTGTTCCAGGATGTGACCCTGTTCAATGATACGGTTATGAATAATATCCGTCTTGGCAATCCAAACGCAACAGACGATCAGGTAATTGCTGCTGCCAAAGCCGCCTATTGTGATGAATTTGTCCGGGAGATGCCGGACGGGTATCAGACGGTCCTCGGTGAAAATGGCAGTACGCTTTCCGGTGGTGAGTGCCAGCGTATTTCCATCGCCCGCGCCTTGCTGAAAAATGCGCCCATTATTCTGCTTGACGAAGCAACAGCATCCCTTGACCCGGAGAATGAAATTCTGGTTCAAAAGGCGATTGCCAAACTGGTGGAAGGCAAGACGGTTATTATGATCGCCCACCGCCTCCGTACAGTTGTAGACTCGGATCAGATCCTCGTTCTTGACAATGGCCGACTGGTAGAACATGGGACACACGATGCGCTGATGAAAAAGAACGGATTGTACCACAAGCTGTTCCATATTCAGCAGGAAAGCCTTGGCTGGACAGTATAACTTTGGGGGAGAAGCATTGACTGGGCAGGCTGTTCTACAATATGATAATCTGTGTATTGACCCAAACCAGCGTAGGGTCTTTGTGAGCGGGCGAGCTGTGAAGTTGACCACGATGGAGTTCAATATTCTATATTATCTGGCTTTGCACCCCCGGCTGGACTTTTACCCGGGAGCAGCTTTACCAGTATGCAATGTCCGATGATTTTGCTTCCGGCCTTGAAAGTGTTACCAACAGGATCTACAAGATACGGAAAAACTAAATATCAATGTGATTCAAACTGTACACGGATATGGTTATCGCTTTGAAAAGTAAGGGAACAAGAAAACGGCCTTTGTTTATAGCAAGGGCCGTTTTCGATTTGTGCGGATAGGAAAACATCAATAACTCCAACCAAACGGAATAAAGTCGTCTAAACGGAATAGACAGGCAGGGAAGTCCTCGGTAAAATACATCATGTGAGATGGACGCCCGGCGTCCTATTTTTCACGAACGAAGTTAGCATAATCTAACCAAAAAGGAGAGAACATTATGTCTGAACCAGTCAAGAGCCGCGGGATGAGCGGCAAAGATGTCATTACCGTGGGGATTTTCTCCGCCATTTACTTTGTCATCAACTTTGCCTTTATGCTTCTGGGCGGGCTGCACCCGCTGCTTTGGATCTTGATGCCGGGCTTTATCGCTCTGTTTACCGGCATTCCATATCTCATGATGTGCGCCAAGGTGCAGAAGGTGGGCTCCGTCCTGTTGATGGGGCTCATCACGGGCCTCATTTACTATGTCACCGGGCAATTCACCGTCGTGATCCTGGTATCCTTCGTTCTGGCCTGCGGCTTGGCTGAAATTACCCGTGTCATCACCCACTACCGGAGCATGGCCGGCAACCTGGTATCCTTTGTGCTGTTCTCTGTGGGCATGGTGGGCTCTCCGCTCCCGATCTGGCTGATGCGGGAAGACTTCCTGCGGCAGATCACAGAACAGGGGATGCCGGCGGACTATGTGAATACTCTGGCGGCCCTTTCCTCCAATGGGATGCTGATTGTTCTGTTCCTGGCCCCTGTTGTGGGCGCAATCATTGGCGGCATCCTTGCCCGCGCCATGTTCCGCAAGCACTTTGAAAAGGCTGGCCTGGTGTAAGATGGGGAACGGAAAGAAATCGATCTTTGACCCGAGAGCCGGACTGTGGATACTGATCGCCGCCAATATCATCGCGTTCAGCGACCATACTCTGTGGGTGGAACTGGCACTGATCGCTCTGCTGCTGGCGTTGATGATCGTCCACAGAAGATTTACAATGGCAGTTAAATGGGCTGTTGGGTATTGCGCCCTGCTGGTCTTTCAACAGGTGATCCTGCCGGCATCGCCTATGATCATCGCCACCAGCTTTACCATCTTTGCCACCTATACCCGCCGGATGTTCCCCTGCCTGATGACTGGATCGCTGATGTTGAAATGCACTCCTCTGCGCTACCTGATTGTAGGGCTGCGGCAGTTACATATTCCCCAGAAGCTGATCGTGGCTATATCCGTGACGCTGCGGTACTTCCCCGCTATCCGGGAGGAGATCGGCCACATCCGGGACGCGATGAAGCTGCGGAATATCCGGGGGTTCAGCCGCTTGGAGTGTACGGTGATGCCCCTCATGGTGTCCGCTACGGAGACGGCAGAGGAGCTCTCTGCGGCGGCCGTGACCCGAGGAATCGAAAATCCAGCCCGAAAGACCAGCGCTGTGTCTCTGCGCCTAATGCCGGCAGACCTGACGGGGATGCTGTTGGTCCTGGCCTTGCTGATAGGCTCATTTGTGGTACAATAAGGGGGAGTGACAATGATAGGGTTGGAACAGGTTTCCTTTGGCTATGGAGAAAAACAGGAAACGCTTTCCCATGTCAGCGCCACTGTTGCCCGCGGAGAGTGCGTCCTGCTGTGCGGGGCCTCCGGCTGCGGAAAGACCACAGTGACGAAGCTGATCAACGGCCTGATCCCGGCTTTTACTCCCGGATGCCGTCTGGAAGGACAGGTGATGGTAAACGGGCTTGCGCCGCGGGAAACACCCATGTATGAACTGGCCCAGCGGGTAGGCTCTGTGTTTCAAAATCCAAAGTCCCAGTTTTTTAATCTGGACACCGACAGCGAACTGGCCTTTGGGCTGGAAAATGAGGGCCGTCCGCCGGAAGAGATCCGCCGCCGCGTGGAGCAGGTCGCGGAAACGCTGCATCTCCAGGACCTGCGGGGAAAAAACATCTTTTCTCTGTCCGGCGGGCAAAAACAGCTTCTGGCCTTTGGCTCCGTCTATGCCATGGGCCCCGAAATCTATGTGCTGGACGAGCCGACGGCCAATCTGGATCAGGAGGCCATTGCCCGCCTCCACGACCAGCTCGCCGCTTTGAAGCGGCAGGGCTGCACAATCGTGGTGGCGGAGCACCGCCTGTACTTTCTCACCGATCTCATCGACCGGGCGTTTTATCTTCGGAGCGGGGTGCTGGAGCGCGTCTTCACCGGGGAGCAGTTTCGCAGCCTGCCAGACCCGGAGCGGGAGGCCCTGGGGCTGCGTACTCTGACCCCGGCGGTATGCACGCTCCCCTCTGTGGAATCGGCCGGTACCAAAGAAGGTTTATCTATTGAGGGGCTGGCCTGTGCTTTCCGCAAGGAAGCACCTGTATTCCGAGACCTGTCCTTTTCCGCCCGCCCCGGCGAGGTGGTGGCGATCACCGGACCCAACGGCGTGGGCAAGACCACCCTTTCCCGCTGCCTTTGCGGGCTGCTGAAAGAACAAGCGGGACAAATTCTGCTGAATGGAAAGCCTCTGGATCGAAAAGGCCGCCAGCGGTCGGCTTTCTGTGTCATGCAGGATGTAAACCATCAACTGTTCTCCGACAGCGTGTGGGGAGAGTGCCGGATGTCCGCGCCGGAGGCATCTGACGATCAGATTTCGGAGGTGCTGGACAGCCTCCACCTGCTGCCGTTTCGGGAGCGGCATCCGATGTCTCTCTCCGGGGGGCAGAAGCAGAGGCTGGCAGTGGCTACGGCGCTGCTGTCGGAGAAACCGGTGCTGATTTTTGACGAGCCCACCAGCGGTTTGGACTATGCCCGCATGGTGGAGGTGTCTGGGGTGATCCGCAGTCTGGCAAGGCATGAGCGGATCGTTCTGGTGGTCACCCATGACCAGGAATTCATGCAGAGAGCCTGTGACCGGGTGCTGCGATTGTAAAAGGAGAAATTTCATGCTGGAGCAAGTAATGGCAGACAACGGATTCCCTGTCCCGCTGGTGGAGGGTGGAAACTGCCGGGTCTTTCAGTTTCACAGCGGTACCGGGGAGGGGATCATGACACAATACGACCTGTTCCCCGGCGTATCCCTGATGTACAACGATTTCCATATGGAGAGCTATGATTCCGCGTTCCGTACAACGGAGGATCTGCTGTGCATCGATTACTGCCGCCAGGGGCGCATGGAGTACCCTGCCGGCCCGGATGCGTACTCCTATGTGGAGGCGGGCGACCTGAAGCTGGACCGGCGGCTGGAGCACCAGGGCCATTTTACCTTCCCTCTTGCCCACTATCACGGGATCACCGTTGGCTTTGCGCTCCCCCAGGCCGCCCAATCGCTGAAGGAGTGGATACGGGAATTTCCGGTGGATCTGGCCCGGCTCCAGAATAAATTCTGCTCCAGCCGCCATCCCAAGGTGCTCCATGGGGCGCCCTCTATTGATCACATTTTTCAGGAGCTCTACGCGGTGCCGGAGCAGATCAAGCTCCCTTATTTCCGCATCAAGGTGCTGGAATTGCTCCTGTATCTGGACGCGCTGGAGCTGCCAAAGGATGCGGAAAAGCCTTACTTCTATAAATCCCAGGTGGAAAAAGTGAAGGCTATCCATCGGTTATTGACGGGGGAGCTGGAACGCCACTATACGATTGCGGAATTGTCCGAACGGTTTTCTGTCCCGGCTACGGCGCTGAAGGAGTGCTTCAAGTCGATTTATGGGCAGCCCATCAACACCTATATGCGTAATTTCCGCATGGACCAGGCCGCGCTTCTGCTCCAGCAGGAGCCTCAAATGGGAGTGGCAGAGATCGCCGGACGGGTAGGTTATGACAGCTCCAGCAAATTTGCCGCCGCATTCAAGGAAGTCAAGGGCAAGACGCCCCTGGAGTACCGGCGGGAAAGCCAATAAATTTTTCCGTCCAAACAGGACCAGACCGGCAGGACGGAGCGGACAGAGGAAGAAGAATTTCTTATAATCGTTGTAGTTAGCGCAAGCAAACTACAACGATTTTTCTTTGAGAGGAGTATTGCACATGAAGGAACGAACTTGGCTCGGTATCCTGCTCTCCTTCGCCGCACCCTGCCGGGGGAAGATGGCCGGGTCTGTGGTACTGGCTATTCTCAGTGTGGCCGGGGGCTTCGTACCGTATCTCGGCGTTTATCAGATCATCCGACTCTTTCTGGAGCGTCAGGCGGACTGGGAGGGCATTGTATTTTGGTGCGGCGTGTGTCTGGCCGGCTATGCCGTCAAGGTGGCGGGATATGCCCTGTCCACCATGCTGGCCCATGTATCCGCCTACACAATTTTGGAGGGCCTGCGCCTTCAGGTGGCGGACCGGCTGATGGGGGCGCCGCTGGGCGAGGTGGAAAGCCGGCCCATTGGCTCCATGAAAAGCACCATTGTGGACCGTATTGAAGACGTGGAGCCGCCTCTGGCTCACATGATCCCGGAACTCAGTTCCAATCTTCTGCTGCCTCTGGTCGTGGTCATCGCCATGTTCGCCATCGACTGGCGGATGGGCCTTGCCCTGCTGGTGACCATCCCGGTGGCGCTCATTCCCATGACCTTCGGGATGCGGACCTATAACAAGAATTACGCCGCCTACATGGAGGCCAACGCCCATGTGAACAGCGTGATCGTGGAATATGTAGAGGGCATTCAGGTGGTGAAGGCGTTCAGCCAGGGGGAGCGGTCCTATCAGAAATTCGCCCAAGCGGTGGCCTCCTTCCGGGACTTCACCATGGGATGGTTCCGCTGCACCTGGGCTTCCATGAATCTGTGCCTGTCCATTTTGCCGACCACCCTGCTGGGGACCCTGCCGGCGGGCGTCGCGCTCTATCAGGCGGGGATACTGGACCCGGCCCAGGTGACGCTCTGCCTGATGCTGGCCCTGGGAATTGTGTCCCCCCTGATGAGCGCCACCGCCTTCATCAACTCCATGAAAAGTATGCAGTTTGCAGTAAAGGACACCCGTGAACTGCTGAATTTGCCCCAGCTTGTGCAAGCGGAGCAGAATGTCCATCTGGAAGGCAGCAGCATCCAGATGCGGGATGTATCTTTTTCCTATGGCGGGACGGAGGGCAAGGAGGTGCTTCGCCATCTGAACTTGACCATCCCACAGGGAAAATTCACCGCCCTGGTGGGGCCGTCAGGCGGCGGAAAGTCCACCATCGCCCGGCTGACCGCCCGGTTTTGGGATGTGACGGGAGGCTCCATCACCCTGGGCGGACAGGACATCCGCAAGCTCCCGCTGAAGCAGCTCTCCCAGTCCATCAGTTTCGTCACGCAGGACAACTTCCTCTTTGACTGTCCCCTGAAAGAGAACATCCGGCTGGGGCGTCCGGGGGCCTCGGACGAGGAAGTGCTGGCGGCTGCTCAGGCGGCCCAGTGCGAAGAATTCATCGGCCGGCTGGAGCATGGCTGGGATACGACGGCCGGAGACGCGGGCAAGCAGCTCTCCGGCGGGGAGCGTCAGCGCATCGCCATCGCCCGCGCCATTTTGAAGGACGCCCCCATTGTGATTTTGGACGAGGCGACCGCCTTCACTGATCCCGAGAATGAGGACAAGATCCAACGCTCCATTATGGCGCTTTCCAGGGGGAAAACGCTGCTGGTTATCGCCCACCGGCTCTCCACCATCCAGAACGCGGATCAGATCGTGGTGCTGGAGAAAGGGAGCGTTGCAGACTGTGGCACACAGGAAGAACTGTTGGGCCGCTGCCCGCTGTATCAGACCCTTTGGGCGGCCCATGTGGGGGCACGAAACTGGGCGGTCACATCCGGCAAAAAGGAGGGGAATTGAGATGTTTCACAGCGTAGGACGCATTATGGGATGGGCAAAGAACTATCGAAAGCGAATGATTCTGGGTTTTGTGTGCTCGTTTTTCGCAACATGGTGTACCGCAGGGCCGGTGATGCTGGCGGCCTGGGCCCTGGGGCGGATGATCGGGAACGCCTGGGGGGAGAATGAGCTTTCCGGCTCTCTCCCATGGCTGTGCTTATCTGGCATCGTCGTTCTCATCCTGCTGCGGTTTTTCTTCACCTATTGGAAAAACCGGCTTCAGGAGAGCATCGGAACGGAACGGGCGGCAGAGCAGCGGATGGAACTGGGAGATGTGCTGAAACGGGTGTCCCTTGGGTACTTTGCCAAAAACAATCTGGGGGACATTTTGGCGGCGCTCACCACGGAACTGAGCACGCTGGAACTCCAGAGCATGAAGATGGTGGACGCGGTGGTAAACGGTTATATTCAGGTAGCCGTGATCCTGCTGTGCGTGGCGATTTTCTGCCCGCCTGCCGCGCTGGTGGCGCTGATCGGTGTGCTGGTGTCCGCCTTTGCCCTGCGGGGCATTGGCCGTCAGAGCGCCCGCACCGCTCCTGTGGGCCACCGGGCTCAGGAGGCATTGTCCGGCGCGGCCGTCGAATACATCCACGGCCTGCCGGTAGTGAAGTCCTTTGGGCAGGACGGGGTTTCTGTTCAGCGATTCCGGGATGCCTGCCGGGATAATAAGGCCATCCGCATTAAAAACGAGTTTGGGTTCGTCCCCTGGAACTGCCTGCATCTGTTCGCTCTGCGGGCGGCATCCGTGGGGCTGGTGCTCACCGCGGGCCAGCAGGCTTTGGTGGGAACTTTACCGCTCCCGTATTTCCTGATGATTGCCCTGTTTTCCTTCACCATTTTCGGCAGTGTGGAGGCCATCAATGACGCGGCCCACATCCTGTCGGTGACAGATTCGGTGCTGGACCGGCTGGAGGAACTGGAGCGCACCGACTTCATCGACAAGGACGGCAGGGAGATAACCCCAGAGCAGTTCGATGTGTCCCTCTCCCATGTATCCTTCGGGTATGGGAGCCGCGAGGTGCTCCACGATGTGACTTTTACCGCGCCCCAGGGGACCACTACCGCCATTGTGGGGCCGTCCGGCTCCGGCAAGAGCACGATATGCAATCTGGTGGCCCGCTTCTATGACGCGGACCGCGGCTCCGTGTCGGTGGGCGGCCACGATGTGAAAGAATTCACCTGTGAAAGCCTGCTGCGAAATATCTCCATGGTCTTTCAGAATGTGTATCTCTTCCAGGACAGTGTGGAGAACAATATCAAATTCGGTTGCCCGGATGCCACCCATGAGCAGGTGGTGGCTGCCGCCAAAGCTGCGTGCTGCCATGACTTCATCTCGGCCCTGCCGAACGGCTATGACACCGTGATTGGAGAGGGCGGCTCCACCCTCTCTGGAGGAGAGAAGCAGCGCATCTCCATCGCCCGGGCCATTTTGAAGGACGCTCCTATCGTCATCCTTGATGAAGCAACTGCCAGCGTAGACCCGGAGAATGAACACCTGATCCAACAGGCTCTGTCCGCTTTGACAAAGGGGAAAACCATCCTCACCATCGCCCACCGGCTGGCTACCATCCAGCACGCGGATCAGATCCTGGTGGTGGAGGATGGCCGTATCGCCCAGCGGGGTACTCATGCGGAACTGATGGCCCAGGGCGGCTTGTACCGGCGGTTTATTGAGATTCGGGAACAGGCCGAGGGCTGGAGATTGGCGTGAAGAAAAGAGTGAAACGACAACACGGCACATCACTTCATGCCTCCGGCGAAGACTATCTGGAGGCCGTGCTGGTGCTCCAAAAGGAAAAGGGCATGGTACGCTCTGTGGATGTTGCCCGGCACATGGGAGTCTCCAAGCCCAGCGTGTGCCACGCGGTAGCTACCCTAAAAGAAGGAGGCTTCCTCACCATGGACGGGGACTTCTTCCTCCGCCTGACCGATGTGGGCCGGGAGGTAGCCGAGCAGACCTATGAAAAACATTGCTTTTTCACACGCCTGTTAGTGGAGGCTGGTGTCGAGCCCAAGGCTGCTGAACGAGACGCCTGCCGCATGGAGCATGTGATCAGCTCAGCCAGTTTTCAGAAACTGACGGAGTTGTACCAGAAAAGCCATCCAAGTACAGAGCCGACCGAGAATGGGAGGCGGTTTGATGCGAAAACAGATCCTGCTGATTGATGATGACCTGCCCCTTTGCCGGAAACTCCGGGAGGCTCTGCAGGACGATACCACAGAGGTCCGGTATTTCATTGACACAGCGGAGGCCCTGGACAGTTTTATGCGGCACCGGTATTGTCTGGTTATCATAGACCCGGCGCTGGAAGATATGGATGGCCGGGAACTGCTTCGGACCATGCGTCAGGCCAAGGTGGTCCCGATTCTGGTGCTCACCGGTATACTATCATTGGAAGATGAAATTGAACTTCTTTCATTAGGAGCAACAGTCTGTAACTCAAAGCCGATTGACCTGCGCCGCTGTACTGCTCAGGCTCATGCACTCATCCGCCTCTATATGGAGTCGGAACATACAGAGAAGCAATATTATACCTTGACCTTTGGGACAGAATTGGTTATTAACCCTTTGCATCGTCAGGTACATTTGAAAGAAAGGGCGATACAGCTTACTCGGAGAGAGTTTGATCTGCTGTACCTGCTGGCCAGCCGTCCTGGACAAGTATTTTCACGAGAGCAGCTCTACAGCCATATCTGGAATGCTGACACAGAGTTCGGCGTAGATGAAGCAGTACGGTTTCAAATCAAGAGTCTGCGAAAGAAACTGACCAGAACAAGAGGCAGTTATATTCAGACCGTTCGCGGAATCGGGTACCGATTTGATAGTGAAAAAGAGTAAAGAAACAGCAAGGGAAAATCACCAATTTCCCCTTGCTGTTTCTCTATGGTATATCCGGAAGGCAGGAAATCCTCCTGGAAAACTCCCTGTTTCTACACTTTCGGAATTGTGGTAGAATGATAAGTACAGAATGGCAAATCAAAATTTGAGGAGTTATAAAATTTGAAAGGGACTGCCGCACTAAATGATCTGTGTGGCAGTCCCTTCTTGTTGTTAAACTCTGTTGCTCACATAGCGGATGAAAATCAGTTTGTGATAGCAGTCACCAGATAAATCCAGCCTTCTCTGCATTCACTACAAAGTACGGCTGTTCCTTACTCCTCCCAGGGTGTTGCCACTAACGGCTCCGCTGGGTCATAGGGAATTCGGATAAAGCGGTCGAGCTTTTCCGGAGAGAAGCGGCTTTCATAAATGTGCCGGTGCTGTTCCATCAGCACGCTGTCGTCCACCGGCTTTTTGGACCAGTAGAGCGTCTTGTAGGGCACCCCGAATAAAGCGGTCTCATACCCGGCGGTTTTTGCGCCATTACGGGCATAGAAGCCCAGGCGATGCTCCGCCATTACGGGATCGGGAGCGTGGGAGGGAAGCTCGCTTTCCCCGAAAATAGTCAGATCCGGCTCCTGTTCCAGCAGCATGGACAGGAGCAGCGCCCCGATCCCCCTGTTTCGATGATCCGCGGAGACGCACAGGTAATCCAGCAGGGCCCAGCCCGGCCGCCCCAGCCACAGAAAACAGGCACCAACAATCTCATCGCCGTCAAACAGGCACCAGGGGCGGTAGAGCCCATCCCGCCACAGTTCCTCTATGGATTGCAGGGGCTTCAGCTCTGAGGCGGGAAACGCCTGTTTCAGCTGCCCCTCATAAACAGACTTGAGTTGTTCCGATGTAGGTATCCGTAATTCCATCGCCATTCCCTTGCTATCATAAATAAAGTGTGTGGAGAAATCAGCTTTAACAGAGCGGAGGGCTTTTATTCACTCCATCGTTCCGTAGCGGATCGGCACATGGATGCTGCCCAGATCCCGCACCGTCTGTTCCCCGGACGCCCAGACCGGCTTCAGGTCCACCCGGATGATTTGGGGATTTTCATAGGTCTTGAAATAGTAGACCTTGTTCGGAAGGTCGATCATGGAAGTGTACTGGGTGTAGTCAAAGGTCCCGTTGGCCGTCTTTACCACGCCGTTGGGCAGGGTGACGCCCTCCAGGATGTGAAAGCCTGCAATAACGGCTTCCTGCATGGTCTCCGGCTGCACCATATGGAGCTTCTGGAACGCGGTCCTGACGAAACGGGCGGGTGGTGTGTAGCCCCCGGGCAGGACGCTCGTTCCGGCGGCCTGCCCAAAAGGCTCCATCCGGAAACCACCCCAATCCGCCTGCTCCGTC
>ENA-OQJZ01000807-OQJZ01000807.1-human-gut-metagenome-genome-assembly--contig:-NODE-807-length-10690-cov-5.500330_pt1 | contig 10690 bp, 9 predicted proteins | sample MGYA00242618_ERZ504785 | MGnify/ENA primary metagenome ERZ504785 (study PRJEB26092, sample SAMD00036354) | human gut metagenome | host: Homo sapiens | study: EMG produced TPA metagenomics assembly of...
TTCAGAGAAGCATCCATGATGGAAGCTTAATTATTCAATTTTGATCCAGTGTCCAGAATACTGGGTACATATCACTGTATCCTCACAGGCCGGGGGCTTTTCGATCACTCTTTTTCAAACACAAGGAAGCGGAACGCGATATCCGTGGTCAGCTCGGGCAGGGCGGCCAGGCGGGCCGCGCCATCCCGTGGCGTTTTCCAGTAATAGGGGGTCATGGCGAACAGCGCCTCCAGCTGCCCGGCAGGCACCGTGATGCGGCCCGAGACTTCCCGCTCCCCGATGGGGCGGAAGCCCTCATAGGCCACCTCCTGCACCGGATTTTTATAGGGCGTGTCGTAGAGGACAGCCTTCATCTGGTAGAGGTGTTCCGCACCGGGCACAACATAGATCATCCGTCCGCCCGGGCGCAGCACACGCCGGAACTCTTCCTGTGCAAAGGGCGAGAAACAGTTGAGCAGCAGGTCGGCCCATCCGGTGCGGACAGGCTGGGCAAAGCTGGATGCCACCGCGTATTTTGCGGCAGGCAGCGCCTTTGCGGCCAGACGCACCGCAGGCTTTGCGATATCAAAGCCCGCCAGCTGCACCGGTCGGCCCGCCTGCGCAAAGGCCTGTGCAATGCAGCGGTCGTACCAGCCCTCGCCGCAGCCCGCATCCAGCAGATGGAGCGGCGCATCTGCCCCGGCGGCAGCGCCGTACGCAAGGCACAGTTCCCCCAACGCCCGGCCGAAGATGCCGTAATACCCGGCGTTCAAGAAGGCACGGCGGGCGGCGACCATCTCTTTGCTGTCGCCCGGGGCCTTGGTGCGCATACTCTGCACCGGCAGCAGGTGCCAGTACCCCTCTTTCGCCCGGTCAAAGCTGTGGTTCCTGCCGCATTTCAGAGCAGTGTCCCCGGTCAGGGGTTCGCCGCAGAGCGGGCACTGCCAGGGGGCAAACGGCTCAGGTTTCATCGGTGTGATCCTCAATGGGTGCGGTGGCACCGCCGTGGGCGGTCATATACTCTTCAAAGTTGGTGAACTTCTGCTGGGGCGGGCGGCGGCTGATCAGCATCAGGCCCGGGTCCTCGTCCCGCGCGGGGGCGGTGTTCCGGCTGCGGCCGTGGGGTGCCTCGCTCTTGGCGGGGCGGGCCGGGCGGCTGCTCTGCACTGCATTGCGATTATTGCGGCTGCCCTGCTGGCTCTGGCCGTTCTGGGCCGGGCGGGCATTGCGGCTGTTCCGTTCTGCCCGCTGCTCGGTGCGCGGATCATTGCGGTCGGTGTGCTGCTCGGCACGGGCAGGCTGACCGCCGCGCTGACGCTGGCCATTCTGGGCCGGAGCAGTCTGCTTTGCGGCAGGCTGCGCAGCCGGAGCCTTTTTGACCGGGCGCAGGGGGGTAGCCTCCGGGGCGCTCACAAAGTGGGGGTCGAATTTGGGCTGGGCGTTGCTGCCGCGGTTGGCCGGCTGCGGGGCATTGCCCTCGCGGCGGGTGCGGCTGTTATTGGAGCGGCGGTTCTCACTGCGGCCGCCGGAAGTGCGCTTCTGGTTTTCCTCCATGGATGTTCCTTCTTTCGGTTCGGTATTCTTGGGGCTGGGCTGTTTTGCAGCCGCTTTTTCCTTCTTGGGGGCAGCGGGCTTTTCGGCCTTGGCTGCCTTTTCTGCTTTGGCAGGCTGCTCTGCCTTCACGGACTTTTCCGGCTGCTCTGCTTCCGCCTTGGGCTTTTTGCCCCGCACCGGGGGCGCAGCCTTAACAGGGGCGGGCACGCCGTCCCAGGGATGGCCGGAGACCACCGGGATCTGGCGGCGGTTCAGCTTTTCGATCCCGGCCAGATATTCCTTTTCCTCCGGGGCGCAGAAGCTGACGGCAGTGCCGTCGGCACCGGCACGGGCCGTGCGGCCAATGCGGTGGACGTAGGTCTCGGGCACCTCGGGCAGGTCGTAGTTGAACACATGGGACAGCTCGCTGATGTCAATGCCGCGGGCGGCGATATCGGTCGCCACCAGCACCCGGGTCTTGCCCGCCTTGAAATCCTCCAGCGCCGTCACGCGGGCGGTCTGGCTCTTGTTGCCGTGGATAGCGGCAGCGGGGATGCCCTGCTTGTTCAGATCTTTTGCAATTTTATCGGCCCCGTGCTTGGTGCGGCTGAACACCAGCGCGTTCACTACCTCAGGCTTCAAGTTTTTGATGAGCCAGGGCAGCAGGAACTTCTTGTTGCCCTTCTCCACAAAATACAGGCTCTGCTGGATGCGGTCCACCGTGCTGGACACCGGGTCCACCTTGACAAAGGCCGGGTCGTGCAGGATGCCTGCGGCCAGCTGCTCGATCTCCTTGGGCATAGTGGCGCTGAACATCAGGTTCTGGCGCTGCCTGGGCAGCTTGGCGATCACCTTTTTCACGTCGTGGACAAAGCCCATATCCAGCATCCGGTCGGCTTCGTCCAGAACAAAGATCTCAATGTTGGAGAGGTCCAGCAGCCCCTGCCCCACCAGGTCGTTCAAGCGGCCTGGGCAGGCAATGAGGATGTCCACGCCCTTTTTCAGGGCTGCGACCTGCGGAGCCTGACCCACACCGCCAAAGATGACGGTGCTGCGCAGGGTCAGATACTTGCCGTAGGCCTCAAAGCTCTCGCCGATCTGCAAAGCCAGCTCCCGGGTAGGAGTCAGGATCAGGGCGCGGATGGCACCCTTTTTGCGGGGCGCGCTGGCAGTCAGGCGGTCGAGCATGGGCAGCGCAAAGGCAGCCGTCTTGCCGGTACCCGTCTGAGCGCAGCCCATCAAGTCCCTCCCGGCCAGCACCGGCGGAATGGCCGCTGCCTGAATGGGCGAGGGGGATTCATAGCCCGCCTGTGCCACAGCACGCAGCACAGGCGCGGAAAGATTCAGTTCGTTAAATGTCATTCTTCACCTAAAATGTTTCTGCATTCCATATAATAGCGCTTTTCCTCTGCGTGCCCCATGCTGAAGGTCTTGCGGGGCAGCACACCGCCCATAACGATGCCCTTGAACAGATCGCTCTTCTCAAAGGGCGGCATCAGGAAAGCCACACCCCCCTGCCTGCACAGGGCGCGGACAGCGGGCTCATCGTGGACATAATCCACCCGGGCCTCGATGTGGCGGGCCATGAAATACTCAATGAATGCGTCAATGGTGCCCACGGTCAGCGGGGCAACAGGATGTTCAAAGCTGAGCACATTGGCCACATGGGGGCCTGCCAGCGTAAAGGACTGCTGTTTTGCATCGCCGAAGCAGATGCCTGCCGCGTGGGAATCGCTCCACGCGATGAGGGCCAGCAGCACGGCACCGCAGTCCACATTGAAGAGGACGCGGTGGATGGGCTCGATCTCAATGGCCGGAGAGTGGACATTGCAGACCTCAGCCAGGCACCAGCGGGCCGGGTGGGTCAGCTGCTGCTCCGGGGTCAGGGTCTTTTTCAGCTCCTCCCAGCAGGCCTTGGCGGAAGCCAGCGAATGGTTGCCGTCGCCCACGGCCAGCGTCAGGGGCGCACCGCCCTTTGCCTGGGGATACCGGGCATCAAAGGCCTCCTGGCTGCCCAGAGCGTTCAGGGCGCTGTCGATCTGGGCCAGCAGGGCGGGATCTTCCACTGCCCAGCCGGCAATGTGGCCGCCGTTCAGCATCAGGTCGCCCTCGTAGACCTTGCGCAGCTGCTCCTTCTTCTCGCCGATGGGCTCGATGAGGGTGCAGCCGGGGTCATCGGCCAGCATCATAATATGGGGCGTTTCCAGCCTTGCCCCCCGGCGCACCGCCATGCGGGGCGGGATGCGGCTTTCCACTGTGTGCTCACTGGGGCGGATGGCAGGCACCGCACCCTCGGCATAGCTGTATGCCTCCAGGTCGATCCTGCCCACAAGGCCCTGCCGCACCCGGCCGCTCTGCTCGGTGCGCTCCACATAAATGAAGCCGTCCACCGCGCGGGTCAGCACGTTCCGGGTGTAATCGTCCATGGCCGCATGGATGGCGCTGATCCTTGCATCCACGTCATCCTCTTCCAGATAGACCTCCGGCAGGATCAGGTCCAATGTGCTGGGGCCGCCTGCGGCGGCCTGCGCAGCCTTTTCCCAATAGGAGCGGTCACTGGTGAACTGATCGCAGGCCACACAGCCCCACTGCCCCACCGGGATCTGTTCCGACGGCAGCAGGATGTGCGCCGGGGAAAAACAGGGTGTTTTGTTCATAATACTTCCCTCCCTCTCACAAAAACGCAGGGATCACTCAAAATAGCTGGCGGCATCGTCCCGGATGACCAGATGCTCCACACCTGCCTCGGTCAGGGAGAGGGTCATCTCCTCCCGGGCCGCTGCATCCAGCGTAGAGGAGGACGGGACCTTCACCAGCAGGTTCTTCACGCCCAGCTGGGCCGCAGGGGCTCCCAGCTGGCTGGAGGAGCCGGTCACCTCGGCCAGCGAATAACCGTACCAGAGCGTCACCGTATCTCCGAAGCGGGCCTGCCAGACGGCGATATCCGCAGTCAGCTGCCCGGCACGGTCCACACCGTTGGTGGTGCCATAGTCCTGCTTGGCGCTGGTGGACGAGGGGAACCGGACATTTTCCAGCAGCACCTGATCAAACCCGGCGGCGTGCACCTCGGCGATCAGATCACCGATATACTGCACGGTCTCAGCAGCGTAGGGGTTCAGCCAGGGGTTGCCTCCGGCGGAAGCCTTGTTGTCCAGCCAGAGGTACTCCTGCCCCTGATACCGGATGGCCAGAGCGTGGTCAGCCCGGGCACCGGCAGGGTCACGGAAGGCAGTCAGCGCAGCCACCGGCACCAGCCCCTCCTCCTTGAAGATGGATGCCACACTCGTCAGCTCGACCTGCGTGGGGGCTGCATTGGCGGCACCCACCGCCGTCTGGGAGGCGTAATACACCTGCCCGGCGGTGTCCTTCAGGGTCAGGATGGCATAGGTCATGCCCTGTGCCTTGAGCTGCCGGGCGGCGGAGCGGATGGCGGCCTCGTCGGTCAGGGTGGTCACATCCACCTCTGCCCACAGGCCCGTCACAATATCAGTGCCCTTGACCTCGGGCTCCGGCTCTTTTTCCGGCACCGAGGAAGCTGCCGGTTCGCTGGCAGCGGTGCTCTGCGCCCCGGAGGATGCACTCCCGCTGACGGCACTGGATGCGGAAAGGTCACGATCCCGCACCACGGTATACCAGGTGTGGGTGGCCCAGTCCAGCACATGGGGCGCGGCCACCCAGGCCGCTGCCAGCACGGCCACCACCAGCACCGCAATGCCGATGCCCTTTTTCAGCCGCATCTCACGGGTGTAAAAGCTGCGCCGGTAGCGCTTGACCTTCTGGCGTTTGGGATATCTTGCCATAATCAACCACCCTCCTTGGGGTCAACTTACAGGATCACGGAATGGCCGGTAAAGCCGTAGATGGCCAGCGCCAGCACACCGATATAGATCAGGGTGATGGGCAGGCCGCGGAATGCTTCCGGGATGGCCTTGCTGCGCGGGCGGTTTCCCGCCTCGGTCACCAGCATCACAGCCAGCAGGTAGCCCAGGCCGCTGCCCAGGCCAAAGCCGATGGACTGCGCCAGCGTAAAGCTCTGGGTGCGCTCCACCAGCACAGTGCCCAGCACGCCGCTGTTCACGGCGGCAATGGGCAGGATGCGGATGAGCAGGCCGCTGCGGGGGCCCTTGACCGCCCGCAGGATGGCGTGCTCAAAGATGCAGACCACCGCCACACAGGCCAGGTAGAGCAGCGGGCGGAGCGGGGCACGGTAGGGCAGATCCACGATCTGGCTGCTCGCAAAATACGCCAGCGGGGCCACCAGCGTCTGGGTAACACAGAGCAGCAGGGCAAACCACCAGCTGCTGGTGCGCTCGTCACCCACCAGCTGGATCAGGCGCGACACGCCCAGACCACGGGTAAAGATGGCGTTCTGGGCAAACAGGGCCAGCACGGCGTAGGCAAAGGCCACACCGATGGCATTCATCACAGCACTCACTGATCCTGCACCTCCTTCCGGGGGTGCGCAGCCAGAGTGCCGCGCGCCTCAGTTTTCAGGTATTCCTTGTGTTTGCGGGCCAGCGCGCGCCAGACGGCACACACCACACCCAGCACGATGAAGCCGCCTGCCGGCATGGATGCCATGGGCAGGACAGAGCGGCTGAGCTGGATCCCAAACACACTGCCCAGCGCCAGCCACTCCCGCAGGCAGCCCACGATGAACAGGATGAGCGCGTAGCCCACCGTGATGCGCAGGCCCTTGGAGACAGCCTTGCGCATGGCTTCCTGCACGCGGCCAAAGCGGTAGGTCAGCAGGGGCTCCACCACCAGCATGGGCAGGTAGATGCCCAGCATCAGCAGGTCAGTGCCGAACACGGCGTTCAGGATGGGATAAGCGGCAAGGTAGACCACCGCCGCACTGCCGCTGTACACCAGCGCACGGGGCAGCAGCTTTTTCTCCAGCTCTTCCGGGGCGGGCTGCTCGTCCCGCAGGGGGAACAGGCGGCTGACCAGGCAGGCCAGCATCCGGGAAGGCGTGAGCAGCAGGGCCACAGCCACGGCCAGCATCAAAGCATTTTTGCCCGTGGTGGCAAGCACCACCAGCGGAGCCAGACCCATGCCCTGCATGACAACGGGGTTATTCTTGAACACCCGGTCATGGTGGGCGAACTTTTCAGGATCGCGGGTGATCAGTTCTGCAATGGAGCGTTTCATTCAGCGCCCTCCTTTCCGGCCGCAGGGCGGTGCATCAGCTGATACAGGCGGCTCTCGGTGCGGTCCATCCAGCCGGAAATGCTGTTGACCGTGAGCAGAGCAAAGCAGACACCCGTCTCGTACACGCCGTAATACCGGAAGCCCATGGTGATCGCACCCACCAGCACACCGTACAGGATGCGGCCCAGATGGTGATGGGCGCAGGTGTAGGGCTCGTTGAGCAGGAACACCGCGCTGAACAGCATGGCACCGGTCAGCAGCTCATCCCGCACACACTGCAGGCGCAGGGCGATGTCCACGCCGTTCACCCCCACCTGACGGGGGAAAAGGAAGGCGATGAGGGCACAGGTGACCACAAAGCTGACAGAAGCGCCCAGACGGACATCCTTTTGCAGCCAGAGGAAAAGCCCGCAGGCCAGAAGGATGAGGGCGGCACCGGTGCCCATGGGGGCGGCGTACTCGCCCAGGCCCAGCGAAATTGCGCTGATGTTCAGGCTGCCGCCGCTGCGCAGGGTATCCGAGATGGTGCTGGACACCGGCACGCCGGTGGCATCCCACAGAGGGATGTTGATATAGGGCTGGGGGTAGCGGAACACCTGCTCCGGCCAGGACACCGCCGCCACGGCGTAGCCCACAGCAGCGGGGTTGAAGGGATAGCTGCCGTAGCCGCCAAACACCTCCTTGCCGATAAGGACACCGGCCAGCACCGCCATAATGACCACATACCAGTCCACCGTGGCGGGCATGAGCAGGGCGATGATAAGGGCAAAGCTCTCGTTGGAGAAATCCCCGGCCCGATACACGCGGCGGCGCAGCAGGGAGACCAGGCGGTCACACAGGTTGCCGGTGAGCAGCGCCGCGCCGCAGAGCAGCAGGGGCCGCAGACCGTACAGGAAGCAGGCCATGCAGAGCAGCGGGATGGTCATAAAGCAGACGTGCAGATAGTACCGCCCCGTCTTTGCAAGCTCCTGCTCCTGCTGCTGGATCAAACGTTCATCCATGGTAAGGCACCTCTCACAGAGCGGCCAGACGGCGCACTGCCGCAGCCGGGTCGGCTGCGCCGAACACGGCACTGCCCGCCACCAGAATATCGGCACCCGCCTCCACACACAGGGGGGCGGTGGTGTCGTCCACGCCGCCATCCACTTCCAGCAGGTAGCGGGCGCTCCGCTTTGCCCGCTCTTCCTTGAGCCAGCGCAGCTTTTCCATCGCCGAGGGCATGAACTTCTGCCCGCCGAAGCCGGGCTCCACGCTCATCACCAGCACCAGATCCAGCTGGTCGAGATACGGGGCCAGCGCCTCCGGCGCAGTACCGGGTTTGATGGTCAGGCCCACCTTGCAGCCCAGTGCCTTGACTGCATCGATGGTCTGCTGGATGTCGTCCTCGCACTCGAGGTGGAAGTTGTACAGGCTGGCACCCGCCTTGATGAAAGGCTCTGCATACTGCAGCGGGTGGCTGATCATCAGGTGGACATCGTAGAATGCTGCGGGCATCCCCTTGTGCAGGCTTTTCAGCACCGGCACGCCAAAGCTGATGTTGGGCACAAAGTGGCCGTCCATCACGTCATAATGCAGCATCTGCGCACCGGCATCCAGCACCATGCGGCAGTCTGCGCCAAGCTGATTGAAATCAGCCGAAAGGATCGAAGGACTAATGATCGTCATTGTGTTTTATACTCTCCGTTATTTTTCAGAAAGATTACACCATCCGTTCTGCCAGAGCACCTGTTTTGGGGCCGGAATGCAGGGCGGGCATGGTTACTCTTAGTTTACATGAAAACACGCAAAAAATCAAACCCGGAGCCGTGTTTTTCACGGAAAAGTCTCAAACCTGCCCCTGTATCCATCCAAAATCCATTCCAAAACCAAAAACGACCAGACCGCCCCGCCCGTTTCAGGGGGACAGTCTGGCCGCGGATTCAGTTGACAGGCTTCATGCTGGCGGGGTCCTCCACCGGCACAGGCTGACCGGATTCGTCCGGCAGGCGCTTCATGCCGCTGGGGTTGGGGGGCGTGGCGGGCAGGGTGAACACGAACTGACACCACTCGCCCTGCTGGCTCTCCACACGGATCTGGCCTCCGGAAAGGTTGACCAGCACCTTGCAGATATTCAGGCCAAGACCGGCTCCCCGGGCGTGCAGGCCGCGGGACCTGTCCTCTTTGTAGAAGCGCTGGAACACATAGGGCAGCGCCTCGGGGCTGATGCCCTGACCGGAATTCCAGATCGAGATCTCCACCTCGGGGCCCAGCTTCTCCACATGGAACTTGATGGTGCCGCCCGCCGGGGTAAACTTGATGGCATTGTCCAGAATGTTATAAGCCACCTGATGGATGAGGTCGGGGTCCGCGTAGACCAGCACCTTTTCATCCATGGTCAGGCCTTCCAGATCGATCATGCCGTCATTGATGCGCTGCTCCGCCGAAAGGGCCACACCGGTGAGCGTCTCCCAGATGTTGAACATCCGGGCGTTCACCTGATACTCGCCGCTTTCCAGCTTGGAGAGATCGAGCATGTTCTGGATGAGCCGGGCCAGGCGGCCGGTCTCCTCGCTGACCAGCTGCAGGTAGTGGTTCTGCATATCGGGCGGGATGGTGCCGTCCAGAATGCCGTCCACAAAGCCCTTGATGGTGGTCATGGGGGTGCGCAGCTCGTGGGCGATGTTGCCCATGAACTGGCCGCGGGAATTGTCGTTGGACTGGATGTTCTCCGCCATCTGGTTGAAGGTGCGGGCCAGATCCACCACTTCGCCCTCACCTTCCACGCCCTCAACACGGACAGAGAAGTCCCCGCCGCCAAACCGCTGGGCGGCATCGGTGATCTTCTGGAGCGGGTCGGTCAGCTTCCGCATCAGGAAGGAGGTCAGCACGCTGGCGCAGAGCAGCATGATGCAGGCCGAGAAGAAGAAGTTCGACCAGAACTCCTCCTTGAAATCGGTCAACCGCGCACCGGAGGAGCAGAGGAAGAGATAGCCGCTGTTGTTGCCCTGGGCATCCTGCATGTGCCGCACCGAGACATAGCTCTTCTCGGTCAGCACACCGTCCAGCGTGCTCAGGGTGTGGTAGGGCTGATCCCCGGCAACTTTTTCCATAAGCTCCGGCCCCACAACATCTGTTCCCACCATCTCGGGGTTGGAGGCAATGAGGACCCTGCCCTCTTCATCGGTGAAAAACAGGTAAGCCTCGGCGCTCTCGCCGATAATCTCCAGCTTGGTGTTCAGGGCATCCAGCTCGGCCCCCTTGGGCAGAGCCGCCTGCTGCACGATATAATCCGCCGCGCGCTGCGTCACATCCGCCACGCTGTCCAGCGTGTCGTACCGCTCCTGGGCAAAATAGCGGCTGAACAGCAGCCACTCGGAGCAGCCCAGCACCGCCGTGCCCAGCACCAGCAGGGTGGCCACCATCGAAAAGAAGGTGACCGAAATACTTTTGCGCATTACTGACGCACCTCGAACTTATAGCCCACGCCCCAGACGGTCTTGAGCTCCCACTTGTCGGAAGCGCCCGCCAGCTTTTCGCGCAGGCGCTTGACATGGACATCGATGGTGCGGCTGTCACCGTAGTACTCAAAGCCCCACACCTCGTCCAGCAGCTGGTCGCGGGTGTAAACACGGTTGGGGTGGGAGGCCAGGCAGTTCAGCAGCTCCAGCTCCTTTGGGGGAGCCTCCACCACCTTGCCCTTGACCCGCAGCTCGTAGCTGTTCATGTCCAGCCGCAGGTTGTCGAACTCGATCACGCCCTCGGTGCTCTCGGTCTGGGCGGTGGTGGTGGTGCAGCGGCGCAGCACCGCCTTGATGCGGGCCACGACCTCCTTGGTGTCAAAGGGCTTGACCATGTAATCGTCTGCGCCCAGCTCAAGGCCCAGCACCTTGTCAAAGGTCTCGCCTTTGGCGGTCAGCATCATCACGGGGGTGTTGCCCAGCTTGCGGATGCGGCGGCAGACCTCCAGGCCATCCATCTTGGGCATCATCACGTCCAGCAGCACCATATCGGGCTTGACCTGATTGAACTTTTCCAGACCTTCTTCGCC
>ENA-OQJZ01000810-OQJZ01000810.1-human-gut-metagenome-genome-assembly--contig:-NODE-810-length-10663-cov-5.809749_pt1 | contig 10663 bp, 10 predicted proteins | sample MGYA00242618_ERZ504785 | MGnify/ENA primary metagenome ERZ504785 (study PRJEB26092, sample SAMD00036354) | human gut metagenome | host: Homo sapiens | study: EMG produced TPA metagenomics assembly of...
GGCTACACCCGCATCATCAAGATCGGCGCTCGCCGCGGCGACGCTGCTGAGATGGCAGTTCTGGAGCTCGTCTGATCGACTCTGACTGTTCAAACAGTGTAACAAAGGCTCTTTCCCTTCGGGGAAAGGGCCTTTTTTGCATCGTGTGGGCCGGGCAGCGGGGTGTTCCCAAAGCAAGTGTCCGCTGGGGTGGGACCCTGCTGCCGCAGGCAGTAGGGCGGGCGATGGAATGGCCCGTTTCACTTGCGTGGGAATGCCGCGCTGCCCGGTTGGGCGTTAGCAGCTGGGGCTTGTGATGGCGGGGCAAGAATGCTATAATTATACTGTATTTCTGCACGACTTTGCGAATTTTCCACAGAAGGGAGGGGCGGCGGTTGAAAAGACGACGGTTTCTGGTGCTGAGTGCAGGCTGCATGATGGGCCTCCTCTCGGCGTGCGGCCTTCCGATGTCGGAAAATGTGCAGGTGGAGGAGCTGCTGCGTGCCCCGCGCCTTCCGGGCGACTACGGTGCACTGCAAAATGCCCTGAACGAATGGCTGGGGGAGAGCGCCCAGCTGAAATACCCGATGCAGGGGGAGCTGCTCTCGCCGTTCCTTTTGCAGGATCTGGATGGTGACGGCCAGCAGGATGCCGCTGTTCTCTACACCACGGCCCAGAGCTCCAACGTTTGCATTGCATTTTTGCAGAAGAATGCCGCAGGCGTGTGGCAGGTCCGCCAGAGCATCGAGGGTCTGGCGGATACAGTGGACAATGTCCGGCTGGCACAGCTGCAGGATGGTGCCGCCACCCAGCTGGTGGTGGGGTACCTCGCCGCGCAGGGGGACAGCTATCTGGCGGTGTACTCCTACGAGAACGGCACGGTCAATGCCATTCTGGAACAGTCCTATGAGCAGTATCTGGTGGAGGATATCACCGGCGGCGGCAACGAGGATCTGATCCTGATGTCCACGCTGGAGGACGGCGGGGTGCAGATCGAGCTGCTGACCGTTGACCGGGACGGGATGTTCCAGCAGGTGGCTGTCATGGGCCTTTCGGCAGATAAGTTCTCGGGCTGCGCCGCTGTGGCGGCGGGCCTGGGGGCGGACGGAAAGCGCTATCTGGTGCTGGACGGCTGGACCGGTCTCTCGGGCAACAATCTGGCCACGGTGCTGCTCTACTTCGATGAGGAAAGCCAGCAGATGCTGCCCGCCGAGCAGATCAGCACCAGTGAGCTGTACAATGCGTCCCTGCGCAATGTCTCCACGCTGGTCAGCCGGGATCTGGACGGCGACGGCATCGTGGAGATTCCCACCCAGCCTGACGAAGCGGGCCTGCTGAACCTGAGCCAGAGCCGACGGATGGATTTCATCGTCTGGATGGACTACACCAGCCCGGAGCCGGAAAAGAGCTTTGGCCTGTTGGACGAGGAGAGCAGCTGCTACATTGAGCTGCCCGCCGAGTGGGAGGGCAACCTGATGCTCACCGACAGCGCTGAGGGAGAGGAAGCTGTGGAGCTACGCACCGTGGACGAGGGCAAGCTGGTGCTGACCATGCGCCTGGTCCCTTCCAGCGAGAGCGCGGCGGGCTGGACCCGCCTGGGCGTGGTGGCATCCCGCCAGATGCAGGCCAAGTTCGGGCCGGACGTGGTGCTGAAGGATCAGAGCTATCGACTGTCCCGGTCGTTGTACCGCTTGAATTGATGATGCCGCTCAGTTTTGCAGAAGTTTACCGGATGCAGGCTGGGTGTTCTGAGGTGAAATGCTTCTCTGTGTGCTCTTGGGCAGAGGGAGAAAGCAGAAAAATATGGAGGTCTTAGATGGTCAAGGTACTTGTGGTAGAGGATGAAGCCAGCATCCGCGAGATGATCGCGCTGAACCTGCGGCTGGCGGGGATGGAGGCGGGGGAGGCCGACAGCGCCGAAGCCGCCCTGCCTCTGCTGGAGCAGAAGCCCGGCTGTGATGCTGCCATTCTGGATGTGATGCTGCCGGGCATGAATGGCTTCTCGCTCTGCGAGACCATCCGCCGCACCGACCAGAAGATCGGCATCATCATCCTGAGTGCCAAGGGGCAGGAGCAGGACAAGATCCGCGGCCTGTCCATCGGCGCGGATGACTATATGACCAAGCCCTTCAGCGTCAGTGAGCTGCTGGCCCGTGTGGAGGCCCTCTGCCGCCGGGTGGGCCGCTCGGGCGGCGGCTCCGCTCCGGACGAAAATGCCCCCACCACGCTGGTCAGCGGGGAATTTGTGCTGGATGAGAACCGCCGTGTTCTCCTCAAGGCCGGGCGGCAGATCGAGCTGACCCAGGTGGAGTTCCAGATCATGGAGCTGTTCTTCCACAACCCCGGCATCGCGCTGGTGCGGGAAAAGATCCTGAAGGGCGTGTGGGGCGAGAACTACTTCGGCGATGTGAAGATCGTGGATGTGAACATCCGCCGTCTGCGGATGAAGGTAGAGGATGAGCCCAGCCACCCCACCCACATTATGACAGTGTGGGGCTACGGCTACCGGTGGGAGGAGTAAAGAAAAACCTCTCAGTTGCGCTGTGCTCGACGGCTCTCCCAATAGGGGAGCCAGGATTACTGACAGAAAGGAGGAAAAGCAATGCGCAGTGGTATTACCCACCGCTGGCTGCGGGGAAGCCTGTTCCTGACCGTGCTGCTGGTGCTGCTGGTGGAGAGCATGTTCGTGTACAACTTCAGCCGCAGCTACTACAACAGCGTTCAGCAGACCATGATGCGGCGTTTTTCCTCCATCAACGGTCAGCTGAAAATGTACACCGGCGACACGGCCCAGAAGACCGCGGCCAACCGCAGTGTGGCCCTGCGCCGGATGGTGGAGCAGTTTGCGGATAAAGACAAATATGAGTTCATGCTGCTGGACGGCTACGGCGGCGTGATCGCCTCCTCCAGCGGTACGGGCGCGGACGGCATCGTGGTGCAGGACGACTTTAACAAGGCACAGGATGCACCGGACGGCGTGGGTGTGGCCATCTACCGCACCGCCAGCGGGGAAACGGTCATGGCTGTGTGCAGTCTGGTGCCCTATGCGGCCGAGGACGTGGCTGCCATGCGCCTTGTCACCAGCCTGACGCTGGTGCAGGCGCAGCTGAAAAGCGTTTTCATCGTCAGCCTGATCGTGGTGGCGGCCATTCTGGGCTTTACAGTGGCCTCCGGCCTGTACTTCGTGCGGGGCATCGTGGTGCCGCTGGGGCAGGTGGAGCGGATCGCCGCCAGCATCGCCCGGGGAGAACTGGATGTCCGCCTGCCTGTGACCGGTGACGAGCGGGACGAGGTGGACCGCCTGCGCGGCACCATCAATCAGATGGCCGAGGGACTGGAAGAGACGGAGAAGATGAAGAACGAATTCATCAGCTCGGTCTCCCATGAGCTGCGCACGCCGCTCACCTCCATCCGGGGCTGGGTGGAGACCCTGCGCACCCTGGATGACCCCACCGATGAGAACTACCGCAAGGGGCTGGAGATCATCAACAACGAGACCGCTCGCCTGTACAACATGGTGGAGGAGCTGCTGGATTTCAGCCGCCTGCAGAATGGCCGCCTGAAAATGGAGTGCCGCCCCCTGGACCTTGTGGCCGAGCTGACGGATGCTGTTCTTTTCTGTGAAGCGCGCATCCAGCGGGAGGGGCTTCTGCTGGCCTATGCGGAGCCGGAGGAGATGATCCCGGTCTACGCCGACCCCGACCGCCTGCGGCAGGTGTTCATCAACATTCTGGACAATGCCATCAAGTATTCGGCCCCCGGCGGACGCATCACGGTCAAGATCTGGCAGGGCGAGTACAAAGCCTTCATCGAGATCATCGATCAGGGCCGCGGCATCCCGCCGGAGGATCTGGAAAACGTCAAGACCAAGTTTTACAAGGGCAGCAACTCGGTGCGGGGCAGCGGCATCGGCCTTGCGCTGGTGGATTCCATTATGACCGCACTGGACGGTACCATGGACCTCAAGAGTACGCTGGGCCGGGGCACGGTGGTCACCCTGGGCCTGCCGATCTATAAACGATAAGAGATTGTCCATATTTATCTGGTAAGATAGAGGGGCAGTTTTTACGATAGAGAGGGGACGCAGCGCCCCATAGGAGAGCCAATGAATCAACCGAACAAGGAACGCTTCAAGACCAGTGTGGGCGGGCAGGCCCTGATGGAGGGCATTATGATGCGGGGCCCGAAAAACATCTGCTGTGCTGTCCGCAAGCCCGATGGAACCATTGAGACCAAGGTCGAGCCCACCCCCACCCACGGCGTGTGGACAAAGATCCCGCTGGTGCGGGGAGCCATCTCGATGATCGAAAGCCTGATCATGGGATACAAGTACATGATGTACTCGGCACAGGTGAGCATGGGGGACGACTACGACCCCGCCGAAGAGGAGACCGCCTTTGAAAAATGGGTGGGCGACCATCTGGGCAAAAAGGCCGAAGATATCATGCTGGCGGCGGCTGCCGTGATCGGCGGGCTGTTTGCCATCCTGCTCTTCACCGTTCTGCCCACGGTGCTGGTGGGCGGCCTGAACCATCTGGTGCCGCTGGGCCGCTGGGCCAAGGTGGTGCTGGAGGCGGTGCTCAAGGTCGCCATCTTCCTGACCTACATGGCCGCCATCTCCCGGATGAAGGAGATCCACCGGGTGTTCGAGTACCACGGGGCCGAGCACAAGACCATTGCCTGCTACGAGGCCGGAGACCCCCTCACGGTGGAGAATGTTCGCAAATATACCCGCTTCCACCCCCGGTGCGGCACCAGCTTTTTGATTTTGGTGGTCATCGTCAGCGTGTTCCTGTACAGCGTGCTGCCCTGGTCCAGCACCAGCCTGCGGGTGGTGTTCAAGCTGCTGCTCCTGCCGCTGGTCATGGGCATCAGCTACGAGCTGCTCAAGTGGTGCGGCCGGTCGGACAATATTGCGACCCGCATCATCCGGCAGCCCGGCATCTGGGTGCAGCATCTGACCGTGTTTGAGCCGGACGACAGCATGATCGAGGTGGCCATTGCCGCCGTCACGCCGGTCCTGCCCGAGGACCCGGAGGACGGCAGATGGTAACCGCAGAGATGCTGCCCCGGGCAGCAGTCCGGGAGGTGGAGGCGCGCCTGCGCGCCGCAGGCTGCCCCGACGCGGATTTTGACGCGGCCGAGCTCTTCCGGCTGGCAGTGGGCGGGGATGCCCGCCTTGCCGATGCTCCGCTGAGTGCAGAGCAGGCAGAGCGGCTGGAAGCCCTGACGGCCCGCCGCGCGGCCCGGGAGCCTTTGCAATACCTTTGCGGCAGCTGGCCCTTCCTCGACTTTGAGCTGGCTGTCGGCCCCGGCGTGCTCTGCCCCCGGGCCGATACTGAGGTGGTGGCCGAAGCCGCCGCCGGAATGCTGGCTGGGGTGGAGGCACCCCGGGTGCTCGACCTCTGCGCCGGCACAGGCTGTTTGGGGCTGGGCGTGAAGCGCTTCTGCCCGGCGGCACAGGTCACAAGTCTGGAGAAGAGCCCTGCGGCATACCGCTATCTGGAGCAGAACGCCCATCTCTCCCCGGCGCTGACCATCACCCCGGTGCAGGGAGATCTGTTCACCTACTGGCAGACCCTGCCGGAGGGGCAGCTGGACCTCATTGTGTCGAACCCGCCCTACCTGACCGCCGCCGAGATGGGCGCGCTGCAGCCCGAGGTGGCGCAGGAGCCTGCCATGGCGCTGGAAGCGGGGGAAGATGGGCTGGTATTTTACCGCGCCATTGCGGAACACTACCTGCAAGCCCTGCGTCCCGGCGGTGCCCTTGCCCTGGAGATCGGCTGGCAGCAGCGGGAAGCCGTGACGGCTCTGCTTGCCGCCAACGGGTGGACGGATATCGTGTGCAGAAAAGACTTTGGAGGCAATGACCGCTGTGTGATGGCGAGAAAACAATAAAAATATCTACAACTTCCTGTTGTAATATCTGTAAAATGTGTTATACTAGTACCGAAAGAAATGGAATGCCCGCGCCTGCGTTTGGCCGCACCGCGCCGGGAACAGATGACAAAGGAGCATGACACTATGGCAAAAAATCAGAACAACAACGTTGCCCCGGCGACCCAGAAGACCGATCCCGGTGCCAAGAAGGATGCGCTGGCCACGGCACTGGCCCAGATCGAGAAGCAGTTTGGCAAGGGCGCTGTGATGAAGCTGGGCGACAACGCCGCCATGCAGGTGGATGCCATCTCGACCGGAAGCATCGGCCTGGATCTGGCACTGGGCGTGGGCGGCGTGCCCCGGGGCCGCATCATTGAGGTGTACGGCCCCGAATCCAGTGGTAAGACCACGCTGGCCCTGCATGTTCTGGCCGAAGCCCAGAAGAAGGGCGGTGATGTTGCCTTCATCGACGTGGAGCACGCGCTGGACCCTGTGTATGCCGAGGCGCTGGGTGTGGATATCAACAACCTGCTGGTCAGCCAGCCCGATACCGGTGAGCAGGCCATGGAGATCTGCGAGGCGCTGGTGCGCTCCGGTGCCATTGATGCCATCGTTGTGGACTCTGTTGCCGCCATGGTGCCCCGCGCTGAGATCGAGGGCGAGATGGGCGACAGCCATGTGGGCCTGCAGGCCCGCCTGATGAGCCAGGCCATGCGCAAGCTGACCAGCGTCATCGGCAAGACCAACACCGTCTGCATCTTCATCAACCAGCTGCGTGAAAAGGTCGGCGTGGTCTACGGCAACCCCGAGGTCACCACCGGCGGCCGCGCCCTGAAGTATTATTCCTCTGTCCGCATCGATATCCGCCGCGTGGAGGGCCTGAAGGATTCTTCCGGCCAGTTCATCGGCAACCACACCCGCGCCAAGATCGTCAAGAACAAGGTGGCTCCTCCGTTCCGTGAGGCTGAGTTCGACATCATGTTCGGCGAGGGCATCTCCAAGATGAGTGAGCTCATCGATCTGGGTGTCAAGCTGGGCATCGTTCAGAAGAGCGGTGCATGGTTCAACTACGGCGATATCCGCCTGGGTCAGGGCCGCGACAATGCCAAGCAGTTCCTGCGCGATAACCCCGAGATCGCCAACGATATCGAGGGTCAGGTGCGCGCCAATGCCGACAAGCTCTATGCCACCCGCCGCCCGGGGGGCAAGGCTGCCGCTGCCCCTGCAGAGGGGGAACCGGCAGCTCCTGCCACAGCAAAGGAGCCGGTGGTCAAGGCTCCCGCCCGCAGCAGCGAGAGTGAGCTGGATATCATGGTGGAAGAGTAAATGGCCTTTTACAGCCGTGGCCGCCGCCCGCTGGCCGAAGAGGAAAAATCCACCGATGCCGCCAAGGCCCGCACCCGGGCCATGGAGCTGCTGGCCGGGCAGGAGCTTTCCTCGGGCCAGCTGTATGAGCGGCTGAACCGCCGCTATACCCAGCAGACCAGTGCCGCCGTGGTGGCAGAGATGGTGCAGCGGGAGTATATCAACGATGCCCGCTATGCCGAGACCCGTGCCCACGCCCTGCTGGCGGCAAAAAAGAGCCGCCGTGCCGCTGCCCGGAATCTGCGGCAGAAGGGGCTGGCCGCAGGCGAGATCCAGCAGGCGCTGGATGCTGTTTACACCCCCGATGTTTCCGGCGAGGACCCGGAGCTGGAAGCCGCCGCCGCTCTGGTGGAAGGGCATTACCGCAAAAAGCTGGAAGCGGGCCGCAGGGATCTGGTCATTGCGGCCCTGCAGCGGCGGGGATTTTCGTATTCCGTCATTAAGGAAGCCATTCGCAGGGTGGAGGAGGGGGAATGACCCTCTCAGTCAAAGCCTGCGGCTTTGCCAGCTCCCCCGAAGGGGGAGCTTTTCCGGAGCAAATCGTAAAAAATCAAAAGCATCCCTCAAAAGAGAAAGAGAGTATCATCCCTTATGAAAATTGCATGTATTTCCCTTGGCTGCCCCAAGAACCAGGTCGATCTGGACGTGATGGTGCACATCCTGCTTTCGGCCGGTCACGAGACGGTGGCCGACCTGGGCGAAGCCGATGTTATTCTGGTCAACACCTGCGGCTTTATCGAGAGCGCCAAGACTGAGGCCATTGAGAACATTCTGGAGGCCTGCGCCTACAAGCAGCAGAACCCGGAGCTGAAGGTCATTGTCACCGGCTGCCTGGCCGAGCGTTACCGCAGCCAGATCGAGGAGGAGATCCCCGAGGTGGACGCTGTGGTGGGCTGTGCCTCCAACAAGGCCATTGATAGCATCGTGGCCCGCCTGTTCCAGGGCGAGAACCATCTGGAAAGCTACGGTGCCAAAAAGGACTTCCCGCTGGGCGGCAAGCGTGTCATCGGCACGCCTGCCCACTATGCGTACTTAAAGATCGCAGAGGGCTGCAACAACCGCTGCCACTACTGCGCCATCCCCGGCATTCGCGGCCCGCTGCACAGCCGCGATCTGGCCGACTGCGTGGCCGAGGCCCGCTGGCTGGCCGGTGAGGGCGTGAAGGAGCTGATCGTGGTGGCCCAGGACCCCACCGCCTATGGTGAGGACTGGGGCAAGCCCGGCAGCATCTGTGAGCTGCTGGACAAGCTGAACAAGGTGCCGGGCCTTGAGTGGATCCGCATCATGTACGCCTACCCGGAGCGTATCACCGATGACTTTATTGCTGCCATGAAGCGCAACGAGAAGGTGGTGCCCTACCTCGACCTGCCCATCCAGCACTGCAACGATACCATCCTCAAAAATATGAACCGCCGCTCCACCCGTGCGGAGCTGCTGGAGGTCATCGGCAAGCTGCGCCGGGAGATTCCCGGCATCACCCTGCGCACCACCCTGATCGCAGGCTTCCCCGGCGAGACCGAGGAGCAGTTCGAGGACCTGTGCAACTTCGTCAAGGAGGTCAGATTTGACCGTCTGGGCTGCTTTGCCTATTCTGCCGAGGAGAACACCGTGGCCGCAAAGATGGACGGCCAGATCGATCAGGAGACCAAGGACCGGCGCGCAGAGCTGGTGATGCAGATCCAGACCGGCATCATGGCCCAGAAACAGGCCGAAAAGGTGGGCCAGACCGTCCGTGTGCTCTGTGACGGCATCGACGAGGAGAGCGGCCTGTACCTCTGCCGCACCACCGGCGATGCCCCCGAGGTGGACGGCAATGTCTGCGTTTCCAGCGAGGAGCCGCTCTACCCCGGCCAGTTCTATGATGTGCTGGTGGAGGACAGTGACCTTTACGATCTGTACGGAACGGTTGCAAAATAACAAATTGGAGGAATCTATATGAATCTGCCCAATAAGCTCACCCTGACCCGCATCATTCTGGTGCCGGTGTTCATGGTCTTCGTTTCCCTGACCCAGATCGGCACGGAAGATTTCAACCCCACCTGGTATCTGGTGGCGGGCATCATCTTTGCCGCGGCCAGCTTTACCGATTTTCTGGACGGCCATCTGGCCCGCAAGTGGAACATGGTCACCGACTTCGGCAAGTTTGCCGACCCGCTGGCCGACAAGCTGCTGACCACCGTGGCCTTCATTTACATGCTGCGGGACGGCGTGTGCAGCCCGGTGGTGCTCTGCATCATCCTGGCCCGCGAGTTTGCCGTGTCCGGTCTGCGCATGGTGGCCGCCAGTGCCAAGGACGGCAAGGTGATCGCCGCCAACATGTGGGGCAAGGTCAAGACTGTGCTGCAGATGCTGACCATCATCTTCTACTACTTCGGCACCGCATTGACCTGGGGCAATTCCGTTATGATAGGCGCTGACTGCGTGTTCCTCTCTTACTGGCTGTGCTGGCTGGTGGCCATTGCCACCGCCATCTCCGGCATCAAGTACCTGTGGGACAACCGCAGCTTCATCAATACCGCAAAATGATCAAGAAGACTGCCATTCTCTGTTCCATTTTCCTGAACCTCTGCATCGTGCGGTGGGAGCCGGTGGCCATCCGGATGACCTGGGAAGCGGTGGGCAGCCAGACCTTCACCTTTTACACCGAGAACTCCAATGTCTTTGCGTTCTTCGTCTGCCTGCTGGTGGCGGTGTGTCAGGTGATCTGCCTGTTCACGGGGCGGCAGCTGCCCCGCTGGGTCAAGACGCTCAAGTACATTGCCACCTGCTGCCTGACCATGACCTTCCTGACCGTGGTGTTCGTGCTGGGGCCCTACTGTGCCGACCAGGGCGGCGTGGTGTTCCTGCTGACCGAGAGCTCCATGCTCTACCACCACCTGCTCAACCCGCTGTGTGCCTTTGTCTCCTTTGTCCTGCTGGAACGGGAGCCAAAGCTGCCTGCGCGGTGCGTTCCGCTGGCGCTGGTTCCCACGATGCTCTATGGCTCTGTGGCCCTCTGGGCCAATTACCAACGGCTCATCACCGGGCCTTACCCGTTCCTGCTGGTCTATCAGCAGACCACCCGGCAGACGGTGCTGTGGTGTGCGGCCATCCTGGCCATGAACCTGCTCTATGCCTGGCTTGTCTGGCGGCTGGGCGGGAACTGCCGCAAAAAGAGAAATGTGGGCTTGCTTTTCAGAAGCTGAGATGCAAAAAGGCTCTCTGCCGTTTTGGCAGAGAGCCTTTTCTCGTGTTTTGCTTACAGCAGGGGGATCCCGGCCTTTGCGCAGGCCGCGCGGGTGGCTTCGTCCCAGACGCTTGCCTGTACTTCGCCGATGTGGGCGCTGCCCAGCAACAGCATGCACAGACGGCTCTGGCCGATGCCGCCGCCGATGGTGTAGGGCAGCTCGCCGCTCAGTACTGCCTTGTGGAAAGGCAGGGTGCGGCGGTCGTCCCAGCC
>ENA-OQJZ01000811-OQJZ01000811.1-human-gut-metagenome-genome-assembly--contig:-NODE-811-length-10594-cov-3.796805_pt1 | contig 10594 bp, 8 predicted proteins | sample MGYA00242618_ERZ504785 | MGnify/ENA primary metagenome ERZ504785 (study PRJEB26092, sample SAMD00036354) | human gut metagenome | host: Homo sapiens | study: EMG produced TPA metagenomics assembly of...
AGAAATAATTCTTATCTTTGACTACCAGATAGTTAACCATTAAAAAATAGAATTATGAAGTTTTTTATTGACACAGCCAATTTGGAGCAGATTCAGGAGGCGTATGACCTCGGAGTACTTGACGGAGTGACTACCAACCCTTCGCTGATGGCGAAAGAAGGCATTAAAGGTACGGAGAATCAGCGTGAACATTACATTAAAATATGTAAGATTGTCAATGCTGATGTAAGTGCGGAAGTAATAGCAACGGATTATGAAGGGATGATCCGCGAAGGGGAAGAGCTTGCCGCACTCAATCCGCACATCGTTGTCAAGGTGCCTTGTATTGCCGATGGTATCAAAGCTATCAAGTACTTTACAGAAAAAGGAATCCGGACCAATTGTACATTGGTGTTTTCCGTCGGGCAGGCATTGCTGGCTGCAAAGGCCGGAGCGACTTACGTTTCGCCTTTTGTCGGACGCCTGGATGATATTTGCGAAGACGGGGTAGGGCTTGTCGGTGATATTGTACGTATGTATCGCACCTATGATTACAAGACTCAGGTATTGGCGGCTTCTATCCGCAATACGAAGCACATCATCGAGTGTGTGGAGATGGGAGCAGATGTGGCTACCTGTCCGTTGAGTGCTATCAAAGGGTTGTTGAATCATCCGCTGACTGATTCGGGATTGAAGAAATTTTTGGAAGATTATAAAAAGGTGAATGGATAATTGGGTTTGAGAAACTAAATTTTCTCAAAGAATTTATTTTAAAGGGGCTTCTGACATATTTTATGTCAGAAGTCCTTTTTTAGTAATTTTAATATAGTCAAACAAGATAAAACTAAGATATCGTGTTTATTCATCTTACTTTGTAGGTTGTAATAAAACTAGTGATGTAAATAATGAATAAAAATGGATTTAGTCGTTGTGCCGATATCTATATCGGCCGTTTGCGCGAGGAGGGCCGCTACTCTACGGCGCATGTCTATCAGAACGCCCTTCTTTCTTTTAGCAAGTTTTGTGGTGTCCATAGTGTGTCTTTCCGTCAAGTCACCCGTGAGCGTCTTCGCCGTTACGAACAGCACCTTTACGAATGTGGTCTGAAGCCCAATACAATTTCTACGTATATGCGTATGCTTCGTAGTATCTACAATCGTGGTGTGGAGGCGGGTAGCGCTCCTTATGTCCACCGCCTGTTTCATGAGGTCTATACGGGAGTGGACGTTCGTCAGAAAAAGGCGCTTCCCGTCGTCGCTCTTCGCAGGCTTCTTTATGAAGACCCCCATTCTGACCGTCTCCGCCGTACCCAGGCTATCGCCGCTCTGATGTTCCAGTTCTGCGGGATGTCTTTCGCCGATCTGAGCCATTTGGAGAAATCCGCTCTTGATAGCAACGTGCTGCGCTACAATCGTGTTAAGACGAAGACTCCCATGAGCGTTGAGGTTCTGGACAGTGCACAGGAGATGCTCGACCAACTCCGGAACCGGCAGTCTCCCCGTCCCGGCTGTCCCGACTACCTTTTCGGCATTCTTCACGGTGATAAGAAGAGGAAGGATGAGAGAGCCTACCGTGAATACCAGTCCGCTCTCCGAAGATTCAACTACTGTCTGAAGTCTCTGGCAAAGCGGCTGCGTCTCAACTTCCCCGTCACTTCCTACACGCTTCGTCATTCGTGGGCTACTACTGCCAAGTACCGTGGTGTCCCTATCGAGATGATCAGCGAGTCGCTTGGTCATAAGTCCATCAAGACTACGCAGATTTATCTGAAAGGCTTTGAACTGAAAGAGCGTACGGAGGTGAACCGGATGAATTTGTCTTACGTAAAGCGGTGCGGAGTAGGTCAGTGTATCTGATTTAGAAGCTTGATATACAGTGTTTATCGGTGTGCGTTACTTCTTAGGTAACGGAATGATTCATGGCGCAAAGATGGACATATTTATGAAAATACGCAAACAAAAATGAAATTAATTTCGGAAAATGAATCAAATGCAGGCATAACAGGCGGAAAATGACAATATCCGTGTTATGTCTTTTTTTTATTCCAATTTATGAAAAACACCTTCACTTCTGCCTTATTTCCTGAATACCAGTCCTCTTCTGATGTTTTCGTTGAAAAAAGTTCCCTTTTCTGCTTGCCCTATGCTTGTTCGTTACCTAAGAAGTAACGGATAAACATGGGGTAAAAAAATATGATTTTAAGAAAAAAGAAATCACTAAATGCTGGGCCTATTAATGGGACAGGGGAAGGCGTAGCACACTCAAAACGCTGGTATGTTGCTTTGGTTCGGATGCATCATGAAAAGAAGGTTTCCGAGCATCTGGACAAGATGGGTATCGAGAATTTCGTTCCCGTTCAACAGGAGTTCCACCAATGGAGCGACCGTCGCAAGCTGGTCACCTCCGTCTTGCTTCCTATGATGGTCTTCGTACACGTTGACCCTAAGGAACGCATGGAAGTCCTGAGTTTTTCTACTGTCAGCCGTTACATGGTGATGCGCGGCGAGAGTAGTCCTGCTGTAATTCCTGACGAGCAGATGGCTCGTTTCCGTTTCATGCTTGATTATTCGGAAGAATCGATAAGCATGAACAGTTCTCCTTTGGCTCGTGGCGAAAAGGTTCGCGTGATCAAAGGTCCGTTGACGGGTCTTGTTGGCGAACTGGTCAATGTGGATGGTAAAAGTAAGATTGCTGTTCGCTTGAATATGCTGGGATGCGCCTGTGTTGATATGCCTGTCGGTTATGTAGAGCCGATTATGGCGGCTGTTTAAGGCGAGGGATATGGATGCTGTTATTTTACAGGAAAACATAGAGGGTTTATTAAGTTTGGTACGCATGCTGCTTCCTGGTGGGGGGAGTGCAGGCTGCGTGTATCTGGATGACCTTTCCGCCTTACAACGATCCATCCACAAACAGATAAACGATTTATATTCACAACGGGGGAAGACACCGGAACAGGATGCTACCCTGTGTTTGGCCATCCTTCAGGGATATAATGTGTCGATGTACGCCAATCCGGAAGACGAAGAAAGAAAACAGGCTGTTTTGACCCGTTCTCTGTCTCTTCTCGATGTTCTTCCCCCTTCTCTTCTTAAGCAACAGTTATCTGCCGTCTGTCATGGGATGCAGGAACTGTGTGAAATCAACTGAAACTTTTTTATTTGTCAATGAAAATACAACGACTTTTTAGCATTCTACTATTTTGTTTGATGCTGGGAAGTGGCTCGCTTATGGCTCAGTCCATGAGTGACTCACAGGTACTGGAATATGTAAAAGACGGCATCCGCCAAGGCAAGGAACAGAAGCAGCTTGCTTCCGAACTAGCCCGTAAGGGTGTAACCAAAGAACAGGCAATGCGTGTGAAGCAGCTATACGAGCAGCAGAACAATGTAAATACCTCGAAATCAACGGGCACGGACATCAACGAATCCCGCCTGCGTGAAGAGACTAAGAAGAATACTTCCGATATGCTGGAGGATCATCCGACTACTCAGGACCTTGCCCGTGGTGATCAGGTCTTCGGACGTAACATCTTCAATACCCGCAACCTGACGTTCGAGCCTAGTGTCAACCTTGCCACTCCTGCCAATTACCGTCTTGGTCCCGGTGATGAAGTCATCATTGATATCTGGGGTGCGAGCCAGAACACGATCCGCCAGCAAATCTCTCCTGAAGGTACTATCAACATTCAGAAGATCGGCCCTGTCAACCTTAGCGGTATGACAGTCTCTGCCGCCAATGACTATCTGAAGAACGCCCTGAATAAAATATATAACGGTCTGAATAATACTACCGATCCTACTTCCGACATCCGTCTGACGTTAGGTAATATCCGTACTATTCAGATTAATGTGATGGGAGAAGTCGTACAGCCCGGTACCTACGCCCTTTCTTCCTTCTCTACCGTCTTCCATGCGCTTTATCGTGCAGGCGGTGTGAGTGATATCGGTAGCCTCCGAAACGTTCAGTTGGTACGCAACGGAAAGAATATTGCCACCATCGACGTCTACGAATTCATCATGAAAGGCAACACACAGGATGACATCCGCCTTCAGGAAGGTGACGTGGTTATCGTCCCCGCCTACGATGTCTTGGTAAAGATCAGCGGCAAGGTAAAACGTCCTATGCGTTTCGAAATGAAGAAAGACGAGAACCTTGCCACTTTAATCAAATATGCCGGCGGCTTTGAAGCTGATGCCTACACCCGTTCATTACGTGTTGTCCGTCAGAATGGTGAGGAATATGAGGTCAACACGGTCAAGGATATGGACTACAGCATCTACACAATGCGTAACGGTGACGTTGTAACAGCCGAAGCCATCCTTAACCGCTTCACAAACAAACTGGAAATCCGTGGCGCTGTCTATCGTCCCGGTATCTACCAGCTCAGCGGTAAACTGAACACGATCCGCGAACTTGTCCATGAAGCTCAGGGTCTGACCGGTGACGCTTTCCTGAATCGTGCCGTCCTTTATCGCCAGCGTGAGGATTTGACCAGTGAAGTTGTTCAGATAGACATCAAGTCTATCATGGACGGTACTTCCCCGAACCTCGCCCTGATGAAGAATGACATCCTTTACATTCCGAGCATTCACGATCTGGAAGATCGTGGCAATGTCACAGTTCACGGTGAAGTCGCGCACCCTGATTCCTATCCCTATGCTGATAACATGACACTTGAGGACCTGATCATCCAGGCCGGTGGCTTGAAAGAAGCTGCTTCTACTGTCCGCATTGATGTGTCGAGACGAATCAAGAATCCCCGTAGTATCGCGGATAATGATACTATCGGTCAGATGTATACCTTCTCTTTAAAGGATGGTTTTGTCATCGACGGTCAGCCCGGTTTTATCCTTCAGCCTTATGACGAAGTTTATGTCCGTCGCAGTCCGGGTTATCAGGCGCAACAGAATGTAGTCATTGATGGTGAAATCCTTTTTGGAGGAAATTACGCCATGACCAGCCGTGAGGAACGTCTTTCCGATCTGGTGAATAAAGCGGGTGGTCCTACGAGTCTTGCCTATCTTCGTGGTGCAAAGCTGACCCGTGTGGCAAGTGCGGGTGAGAAGAAACGTATGGGTGATGTGATTCGCCTGATGAGCAGGCAATTGGGTGAAGCCATGATTGACTCTTTGGGTATTGGTGTTGAGGATACCTTTACGGTAGGCATTGATCTGGAGAAGGCTTTGACTAATCCTAAGGGTAGTGCCGACCTTGTCCTACGTGAAGGTGATGTGGTCTTTATACCTAAGAATACTAATACTGTAACTATCAATGGTGCTGTCATGGTTCCGAATACGGTTTCTTATATGAAGGGAAAGAATGTGGATTATTACCTGAATCAGGCCGGTGGCTGTTCTGATAATGCAAGGAAGAGTAAGAAGTTCATTGTTTACATGAATGGTCAGGTGACGAAGGTTAAGGGTAGTGGTAAGAAACAGATTGAGCCGGGGTGTGAGATTATTGTGCCTAGTAAGGCTAAGAAGAAAGGGAACATAGCTAATATTTTAGGTTATGCTACTTCCTTCAGTTCTTTGGGAATGATGATTGCTTCTATTGCTAATCTGATAAAGAAATAAGATTATGTCTGAACAACATGTGAGTAAGAACCAATCTACAGATTTAGATACTTCTTCGAAAGATGAAATTGATTTAGTGGAAATCTTGTGTAAAATTATAGTAATTCGTAAAAAAATATATAAAGTTGCTGGGATAGGACTGATTATTGGCGTTATTGTAGCATTGAGTATCCCCAAACAGTATACGGTAAAAGTGACTCTTTCTCCAGAGATGGGGAGTTCTAAGGGAACTAATGGATTAGCTGGACTTGCTGCTTCTTTTTTAGGTAGTGGAGCTACAACAGGAGATGGCTCTGATGCTCTAAATGCGTCACTTTCTTCTGATATAGTCTCTTCTACTCCTTTTCTTTTAGAGTTATTAGATATAACTGTCTCTTCTTCGAATAAAAGTAAAGATATAACTTTAGCATCATATTTGGATGAACAGACTTCCCCTTGGTGGAGTTATGTGATAGGGTTACCTGGTATTATCATCAATAGTATTAAGTCATTGTTTGAAGATGACAACAATATAGATATTGATAATAAAGTAAAGAGAGGTGCTATTGAACTAACAAAGGAAGAAAGTGAAAAGATTGCTACACTTAAAAGGAGTATAACTGCTTTGGTTGATCAAAAAACTGCAATAACCAATATCTCTGTTACTTTACAAGATCCTAAAATAACTGCTGTTGTTGCAGATTCTGTAGTGTGTAAATTGCAAGAATATATTATCAATTATCGTACTTCTAAAGCTAAGGAAGATTGTAGCTATTTAGAAAAACTTTGTAAAGAGCGCCAACAGGAGTATTATGTAGCACAAAAAAAATATGCACTATATATAGACACTCATGATGATATAATTCTTCAAAGTGTAAGAGCAGAACAGGAACGTTTACAAAATGATATGAATTTGGCTTATCAAGTATATAGTCAAGTTGCTAGTCAACTGCAAGTTGCTAGGGCAAAAGTACAAGAGGAAAAACCTGTTTTTGCAGTGTTAGAGCCTGCTGTTGTGCCACAGTATCCTTCAGGGATGGGATTAAAGATATATGTATTACTATTTATGTTTTTGGCTATCGTAGGCACGATTAGTTGGATATTTATAGGTGACGATTTATGGAATCGTTTAAAAGGAATAAGATAAAAATAGTTTTGTATAATGCTTTGTTATATTCACCTTAACCAATTATGAATTTAATATTTATTATTATATCTTTTGTTATTTCTGTAGGTGTTTCCCGACTTATTATACCTCGTATTTTGATGATTTCATTACATAAGAAATTATTTGATGTACCAAATGAACGAAAAATACATAAGCATGCCATTCCTCGACTAGGTGGTGTCGCTTTTTTTCCTACAATATTGCTTTCTTGTTGTATCGTTTTAGCACTTCGTGCTTTGATGGGGTATAATATATCAATATTGCAGGCTATATATGCATTGCCTGAATGTACACTTCTAGTTTGTGGGATGGTTCTTTTATATCTGACTGGTATAGCTGACGATTTAGTCGGAGTTCGTTATCACCAGAAATTTATTATTCAGATTTTATGTGCAAGTTTGTTCCCTATTGCTGGTCTTTGGATAAATGATCTTTATGGATTATTCGGTATTTATGCTCTTCCATCCTATGTTGGTATACCTTTTACAATATTTACGGTAGTATTTATTACTAATGCAATTAATTTAATTGACGGTATTGATGGTCTTGCTTCGGGATTGAGCAGTGTTGCATTATTGGTTTTTGGTTTCCTATATATTAGTAAGGGCTTATGGTTGTATAGTATGTTTGCCTTTAGTACGTTTGGGGTCCTAGTTCCATTTTTCTATTATAATGTTTTTGGAAGCGCAGAGCGCGATCGTAAAATATTCATGGGTGATACAGGGAGTTTGACTTTGGGGTATATCTTGAGTTTTTTAGCAATCAAATATAGTCAGAATAATGTAGATGTTATTTCGTATACTGAAGGTGCATTTGTGATAGCTTTTAGTACTTTGATCGTACCTGTATTTGATGTGGTCCGTGTTATATTAGTTCGTTTTCGTAATGGTAAAAATCCATTTGAGCCAGATAAAAATCATATTCATCATAAGTTTTTGGCAATGGGATTCACTCCACGGAAATCGATGGTAATTATATTATTGATTTCTTGTACTTTTAGTGGACTAAATATATTATTAATGCCCTATGTGAATAATACACTCATGTTGATAGCAGATATCTTGATATGGATTAGCTTGAATTTATGGTGGGATAAAATAAAGATGAATAAGCTGATTTAAATATTGACATATATAGGATTAAAGGAAAACTTTTAAAAATCATATTTAGTAATGAAAGCATGTTTTATGGGGTTAGGCTATATTGGTCTTCCTACTTCGATTATTGCCGCAAAAAATGGTATTCAAATTCTAGGAGTTGATATAAATCCAAAAGTAGTTGAAAAAACTAATGCAGGAGAACTTCATATAATTGAACCAGGTATGGAAGAAATATTGAAAGAAGTAGTTATGTCTGGTATGTTTCGAGCTTCAACTATACCTGAAGTTTGTGATGCTTATTTTATGGTAGTGCCGACACCTTTTAAAGGTAATCATGAACCGGATATTTCTTATGTTGAAGCAGCTACGCGTTCCGTAATTCCGTATTTAAAGGAAGGGGATCTTTATGTGATAGAATCAACTTCACCAGTTGGAACCACAGAGTTAATGGCGAGTATTATTTATGCAGAGCGCCCAGAACTTGAAGGACAAATTTATATAGCATATTGTCCCGAGCGTGTATTACCTGGAAATGTAATATATGAATTGATACATAATGACCGTGTTATTGGTGGATTAAATCCAGAGTCAACAGAGAAGGCTATTAATTTTTATTCTCAGTTTGTTAGAGGTGTGTTACATAAAACTAATGCTCGAACTGCGGAAATGTGTAAACTTACAGAAAACTCTTCTCGTGATGTTCAGATTGCCTTTGCAAATGAATTATCAATGATTTGTGATAAAGCGAATATAAATGTGTGGGAGTTGATTAATTTGGCAAATAAACATCCTCGTGTTAATATATTGCAGCCAGGGTGTGGAGTAGGTGGTCACTGTATTGCAGTTGATCCTTATTTTATAACAGCCGAGTTTCCTGCTGAATCTCAGTTGATAGGAAAAGCAAGAGAAATCAATAATTACAAATCTTTCTGGTGTGCTGAGAAAGTAAAAAACGCAATGCTTGAATATGAATTGAAGAATCATCGTAAGCCTATTGTTGCCATGATGGGACTAGCATTTAAGCCTAATATTGATGATTTGCGTGAGTCGCCAGCAAAGTATGTCACGACAAAAGTAATGCAAAATTGTAATAATGCCACTATATTTGTAGTTGAGCCTAATGTGAAAGAACATAACGTATTTAAGTTGACTGATTATGAGGAGGCTTATGATAAAGCTGATATTGTTGTGTTTATGGTTGCACATGATCTTTTCACGAGTCTTCCTTATCGAAAGGATAAAGTTATTCTTGATTTTTGTGGGATATACAAATAATAGATAGATATTGCATACATCCGTTGGTAAAAACAAGCGCATAGCAAAAAATACCCTAATGTTATATATGCGTATGCTGCTTATTATGGCAGTTACGTTATATACTTCGCGCATCATTCTGAATACTCTTGGTGTAGAGGACTTTGGTATTTATAATGTTGTGGGTGGTGTGATTTCTATGTTAGGATTTTTAAATTCTTCATTAGGGGGAGCCAGTTCACGCTTTATTACTTTTTCGTTAGGAAAAAACGATAAGAAGGAATTAAGGAAAGTCTTCTCTACGGTTGTTTTTATACATCTTATTCTTGCTGTTGTTATCATTCTATTGGGAGAGACGCTAGGATTATGGTTTGTTTATCATAAACTAGTTATACCTCCTGAACGTCTGACAGCAGCCTTGTGGGTATATCATTGTTCCATTCTGACTGCAGTTGTGTCTATAATAAGTGTACCTTATAATTCATTAGTTGTAGCCCACGAGCGAATGAGTGCATTTGCTTATATTTCTGTAATTGAGGTAGCTTTAAAATTAGGCATTGTTTATTTTTTGGTATATATTTCACAAGATAAATTGATCACTTATGCTGTGTTATATCTGATCGTGCAAATATTTATCCGATTTTTATATGGATGTTATTGTTCTAGCCATTTTTCAGAGAGTAAGATTCTGTTTGGTTGGAGCCCACAGTTAGTTAAAGAAATTTCAATTTATGCTGGTTGGACAGTAAATGGAAACCTAGCAGTTGTAGGATATACGCAAGGAATCAATATTCTTTTGAATTTGTTTTTTGGTCCAGTAGCCAATGCTGCTCGTGGTATTGCAGTACAAGTGCAGGCGGCGGTAATGACATTTATGCAGAATATGCAGATGGCAGTTAGACCACAAATTATAAAGTCCTATGCTACTTTTGATTTGTCATATATGCATACATTGGTGGTGGCATCATCAAAATATGGTTTTTTTTTAATGTTGGTGCTAACTTTCCCGATTATGTTGTGTGTAGATCCTATATTGAAAATTTGGCTTGGGGTAGTTCCTGGATATACGGTAGGATTTGTGCGAATCATGTTAATGATAGGTTTGTTGGAGTCCTTAAAAGTAGCATTAATTAGTGCTATACATGCTACTGGCGATATTCGAAAATTTCAAATTTATGAAGGAACTTTTTTGTTAACAGTTGTGCCTATTGCTTATGTCTTGTTGAAAGTATATCATATTTCTCCAAATGATGTGATGTTAGTATATTTTTTTGTGGAATTAGTTACTCAATGTATTCGTGTGTGGATTGTTTGTCCTCGTATTCAGATGCCTTTTACTAGTTATTTAAAGAAAATAATTTGTCCGATATTACCTCCTTTGCTATGCATACTTCCAGTCTTATCTTGGCTTTCTCTGCCTAAAGAACTTTCTTTGGGCTGCTTGGCTTTATATTTGTCTTTAGCTGTATTATATGTTTTGATTTGTATTTATCTATTAGGATTAACAAGTTCGGAACGTAGAATAATGTATAATT
>ENA-OQJZ01000817-OQJZ01000817.1-human-gut-metagenome-genome-assembly--contig:-NODE-817-length-10447-cov-7.318226_pt1 | contig 10447 bp, 9 predicted proteins | sample MGYA00242618_ERZ504785 | MGnify/ENA primary metagenome ERZ504785 (study PRJEB26092, sample SAMD00036354) | human gut metagenome | host: Homo sapiens | study: EMG produced TPA metagenomics assembly of...
TCTGATTCTGGTTCAGGTGTCATACAGTTTAAATACACTTCACCGGTTGTTCCGTCCGGTTCCCCTTCGGTATAGCCTCCCTCATTTATCTGCGAAAAATCAAAATCCTCCCATACATTAAAGATTGTACCTTCCAAAGGTTGATTCGTTTCCGCACAATATTTCTCCAAGTCAATGTTGTAATTACTCTCAAAAGTTTCAGAATGACGGTAAATTTCAAAATCACTTCCACCAGTTGGCGTATCTGTTGAGCTAACATTGAACCCTACATTAGCCGGTTGAAAACCGGCATCCAATCTTCCTAATTGTACTTGCATCCCCGCTGGAGGAGAAAATATATAGGCATAATATGTTGCTTCTATTCCCTCAATATCTGCAGATGTAACGGCTCCTGTTGGTTCTTGTGCACCATTATATATAAAAGTAATACTATTCCCATCTGATGTCAGTTGATAATTCCAGTTGGCATCCGGAAATGTCCATGTAGTTTCCTTAATCTGTGGACACGTACTGATATCAAGCGTCAATTCGTAATGCCCATCTTTTAGGGTCATTTTCTGCTGTGTACCATTCCACAATGGTAGAGAAGCATTGTTTGCAGCCTCATATCCGGCTACTCCCTCAATCACATATTCTTTCAATTCTTCGTAATAATTCATGATATAGGGTTTGCTCAAAACCAATGCCAACTTTTGCATAGCCGCTTCCATCTCTACCCAATTATTCTTATAACCTGCCATACAGCCCCACATATATACCTGTGTTACTGCATAGCGGTCTATATCATGGTAGTTGCCTTCCCGTAACATCCATTCATAAGCTACTGTCATGGGAAGATACCTATCAAACGAGCCTATAACAGGTACTGTTTGTCCTGGTTTTGCTTCATACTTTTCATATGCCATAATAGTATTATCTGGTAACTTTTTTCCTTCCTCAATGCAGAATGCCGGGACAGCTCCATCAACTAAGCCAACCTGATAATAATTCATAGAGTTATGTGTTTTTCCAAAGGCGTTAAATGGTTTTCCCCTAAAAATAGGAAGGCTACCATAAGTTATAATCTCTCCCGTTTCAGCAACCGATACCGATGATGAAACAGATGATAATAACAATGTAAAAACCAATATTAAAGCCAATGTCCTCTTTAAATGTTTTATTTTCATCTAATTTCCTCCAAAAAAAGAGCTATGAGTAATCTGCTTCTGCAGTACCATAGCTCTCTTGAATTTCATTATCAATTTTTAGAAATTAAAACCTAAGCGGAACTCCGTATTCCTTCCAAAATTCCTTTGTTTTAACGTATTCTTCATTCTTAACTTTCGTTTTCTCTGTTATTTCAACTGTAGATTCCAATATATACTTATCCGCAAGTTGAGCTGACGTTCCACCAAATCTAATATACATCGTATATCCAACACTGTTTGTAATATCATCTTCCACCTGTGGGTCAAAAATATATGTTACACCGTTATAATCCAGTTGACACCATGCATGTGGTGTAAATCCACCCCCTGCAGAATGTGTCTCCCCACCCGCTAGATATAGTGGAACACCAATTTTTCGAGCCATTACAGCATATGCTGCCGAATAAGTATCACAGATTCCCTCTCCTACCATAAATACTCCATAAGCACTATAATATGGCTCTCCTCCACATGCAGGGGCAACATACTCTGTGTTTTGTATTATATAATCATAACACGCCTTTAGCTTGTCGTGGGTATCCATATCCTCTGTTATAATTTGTGAAAATATTATATTTAAAACTCTATCCAACTCTTCTGAACCGGTTGTCTCCATAGGATATAAAGGAATAGAATCCAAAGCTTGTCTCAAACCTGTATAATACAAATCACCAGCATTACTCTGCATACTTGAAATCGGCAATGATGCACTTTCATTTTGATGCTGTACACTACCATTAACAATCCAAGCTCCATCCGCGTTAACTTGATTTCCATCTGGTGTTAATGTATTAGCCAGAATATATCCATTTTCATTAAAATAATATCTTTCTGATATCCCATCTGCATCCCCATCTATCCACTGCCACTGTGCCGTTGGATAACTGCCATCATCATTCCGCCACCACCAGCCATTCCCATCTTGCATCCACTGACCTGCATATGCTGGTGTCGCTGCCAATATGGTTGCTGCCATTGTCATTAACACTAATCTTTTAAACATATCAATTTCCCTCCTATTAAATCAACCAATTCACTGTTACCAATAAAATAATTAATACTGATGTTATGACATAATCCATTCCCTCACCTGAATGATAAGAGAACAAACTTATTTTCCTTTTATCAAACGGGAATAGTAATGGAAGCCCCGCACGGGTAAATAAATCTTGAACTAAGTGTCCCAGATATCCAATACAGAATACATTGCCCCAAAAATTTCTCCCTCCTATCACCAGCCATAACCCCACTAAAAATATTGGAGAATGAAGCAAACCACGATGGCCAAACTTCCTATTGATAAGTCTCGGTATGATTGGGATTCTACGGCTAATTGTACTATTGACCGTATCAATATCTGGTGTCATTTCTCCCCAAACAGATGTTATCACCACCACAACGGCTGCAGGAAGTACCGGCTTTACCACACTGATAACCATACCACCAAGAACTATTCCCATTAATCTATGTGCTCCGCCACTCATCTTTCGCCCCCTCCTTATCCACTATCAAAAATTCTCCAAAAACACCCCCTGCCTTATCCTTAATTATACTATCTTTCTTACATATAGACAACCATTGCATTTTTCCTTTGCTCTTTGTATAATAACCATAAAAGGAACAGTCGCCCCCTCTACAAGGTGTTGGCCAAATCAAAGAATAGAAACTATACCCATTTCTGGGACTTTAACAAAGAAACCTTACTTACGATTATTAAAAATAAAGGTAAGCAATGCGAGTAGAAACAGGCCAAAATCCAATGATGAAAGGCCAACTCCCTTGCAGTAACACGGTTGTTCCTTTTCTTTAAATATAGAATAATCATTGCATACCGACAACTCTTGCTTTTTTCCTTCTATCTGTATAATATAAGCATAAATGAACAGCCGCCCACAAGATGGTTGACCTGTTAGTTAATGGATTAGAAACTCCACCCCTTCACCGGTCAAGTTTTGGGGTGGTTTTTCTATGCTTAAAACATTATCTGATAAACGTAAATACGAATGTCAGCAATGCCAATGAACATTCCAAAAAGGCCATTAGGTCTTTAAAATCAAAATGTTTCATCAGCACCACCCAATCCTATGTAGAATAGAGGCCAGCCACCCTGCAACACGGTTGTTCCATTTTTTACTATAACAGAATCCCCACATACAGACAACTCTTGCTTTTTTTCTCTACTATCTGTATAATATAAGCATAAAAGGAACAACCGCCCACAAGGTGGGTTGACCTCATTGCAAAGATAGAAATTCCACCCCGCTACAGGCCAAGTTTTGGGGTGGTTTTTCTATGGTTTCAAATCATTAATGACAAATCAAGTAAATGAAGGTCAGTAATGCTAAGATAAACATTCCGAAGGACATCATGTCCTTAAAATCAAAATGTTTCATAGACATCACCTCCATCCTATGTAAAATGGAGGTCAACGCCACCCTGCAACACGGTTGTTCCATTTCTTTAATATAGCATAATCCTTACATACAGACAACTCTTGCTTTTTTTTCCTACTATCTGTATAATATAAGCATAAAAGGAACAACCGCCCACAAGGTGGGTTGACCTTAACAAGATTGTAATAGAATTACCACCCTGAAACCGGTCAAAGTTAAAAGGGTGGTTTTTCTATGCTTAAAACATTATCTGATATACGTAAATACGAATGTCAGCAATGCCAGAATGAACATTCCAAAGGCCATCAGGTCTTTAAAATCAAAATGTTTCATCAGCACCACCCCCATCCTATGTAGAATAGAGGCCAGCCACCCTGCAACACGGTTGTTCCTATTTTTTAATATAGCATAATTCCTATATACAGACAATATCATTCTTAACTCTTCCATTGGCTCTATGGCAACAACCTTAATTTTTATACTATGGCATTACAATATTCACTTGTCAATGTGCGCATCTTCCATGAAACAGAACTCAGTTCTGTCCATAAATCAGTCTTTCTTTTTGGCTTTGTAAATCTCGTATCCTAATACACAGAGTAATATTAAAAGTAATATCATCCAAATCACCTTCATGTCCCTGTCTGTTTTTACAAGAACAACCGGCCCCACATCCTTATCAGAATAGGCTTCATCACTCCATCTGCTTTCCTGTGTTTCCTTTTTAACCTGTGAACCCGTTGCAGCCTCCATTTGTATTTCCTGCATCCCAGTATTCACTATGTACCTATTCATTTCCTGCCCTTTTTTGAACGATTGGTAGGTGTCATAAAAATTAGAAACCAGTCCGACCGTTTGAGGCTCCATTGCCTCTAAAGCGGCATCCATTATTTCTATAACAGGCTTATACGCTCCTCTTCCGACCAATCGGTTGCCATATCCGCTCCCTCCACCAGATGAATTTCTATGGACATATTTGATATCATCATCCGTTCCCGGCATCTCGTCCGGACCATTTAACCATAATTCATCATCTTCCGTTCCGAACACTCCATCTGAACCTGGCCGAATGTTGGTTCCTTCCTGTTTATCTTTGTTATCATAACAGTCATCCTCAGTTCCATATTGTCCATCCGGCCCTGGGAGAATTTTCTTATCATCCTCGGTTCCCGGTATTCTATCTGGTCCATTCCAGTACACTTCATCATCTTCCGTTCCGAACACTCCATCCGGCCCTGGCCTTAGATTGGTTTCCGGGTAATTGTGGCCGTTTTCTACCCAGTCATCCCCGGTTTCCAGCTTCCCATCCAGGCCCGGATGCACCAGCTCATCATCTTCCGTCCCTGGTATTCCATCCGGTCCATTCCAGTACACTTCATCATCTTCCGTTCCGAACACTCCGTCCGGCCCTGGCCTTAGATTGGTTTCCGGATAGTTATGGCCGTTTTCTACCCAGTCATCCCCGGTTTCCAGCTTCCCATCCAGGCCCGGATGCACCAGCTCATCATCTTCCGTCCCTGGTATTCCATCCGGTCCATTCCAGTACACTTCATCATCTTCCGTTCCGAACACTCCGTCCGGCCCTGGCCTTAGATTGGTTTCCGGATAGTTATGGCCGTTTTCTACCCAGTCATCCCCGGTTTCCAGCTTCCCATCCAGGCCCGGATGCACCGGCTCATCATCTTCCGTTCCTGATATTCCATCCGGCCCGTTCCAGTACACTTCATCATCTCCCGTTCCGAACACTCCATCCGGCCCTGGCCTTAAATTCGTATCTGGATAGTTTTCATTATTATCAATCCAATCATCCATAGTTCCAGGCAAACCATCTAGACCGTTGGATGCTTCCACATCATCCTCTGTCTTAAAGTTACAGTCTGGTCCAGGACGTGTATTCGTCCCATCCCCGTTATCTCTATAATCATCCTCTGTCCTAAAGATACTATCATTTCCGGGATATATCTTATGGCCCTCTTTATCTAAATAATAATCATCCTTTGTTCCATATTTCCCATCTTCCCCTGGATACAGCTTCTCATCATCATAAGTTCCCGCAATTCCATCTTCTCCGTTCAGATAATAATTATCGTCCTTTGTATTCATATAACCATCTGGGCCTGGCCTGCGGTTCACACCATTCTCCAGTTCTTCATATTGCAAAACCAGATATGCATAAGCCTGTGTGTGTCCTGCTATCCTATACACATCCTCTGATTTTATCTGTTTGTCATCTGGAGGATTGGCATCCCCACACATGATTCCCTCTACATATGTTTGGTTGTATGGTTCTGTATACCATCCCAAGAATTCAAAATCTTCCATGGAGGCTGCCGGGAGAATTCCTACTTTCCCATCGTATGTAACCCTCTTCTTTTCACTCCCGCAGTAGGATTTTCCTGTATGGAAGAAAATATCATATGAATTGGCTTCCCAATGCGCGTAATAGATTGTGTCTGAATGCGGCGCTTTTGATTCCGCTGTGATTTTCTCTCCTCCTTCTGGTTCTGAGAAAAATCCCAATAGGGTATATCCAAGCCGCTTAAATACAGGCAGTTCACCGAATGGATGGGTATACACATAGCTTTGCGTTATATTTTGCGTACCATTCAATCCATCATCAAATGTAATATTGTATGATTTTGGCTGCCACTGTGCGTATAAATCAATATTCCCTCCATATACAGCTGTCAAATTACTTACTGGCTGCGTATCACTATATATCCTTCCCCCACCGTCCGGCTCTGTTGTCCAATTTTTAAATGTGTAATAATCTCTTTGAAATGTATTGGATAACAAATTCAGTTTTGCAGTGTAGGTACAGTTTTGGACCGCCATCGTACCCTTACCACCATTCGCATGATAAGTAATTGTATATGGATTGTTTCTTACATCCGTTTTTTCGCTGCACCTGGTACACCGCTTATAATACGTACCATTATTAGCACCTGTATAATAATCCGCTTCCCAGTTATGTCCTAATGCATCAATATACGCAGTCTCAGCAGCTCCACATCCCATGCAAGTCCGCTGCTTCATTCCCTTGGATGTACAGTTAGCCTCTTTTGTTATATACCAATCTCCAAAGGATTGATGTTGGGCCACCATCCGGAAGGAATCTCCCTCCGGGTCTATATAATTAATCCGGTCTCCTTCGCTGGAAGATTCCGTTTTATACCAACCCTGATTCACTTCTTCCGCAGTCAGATATCTTGATGAACCGGTATAATAATATTTACTATTTGCACCATATGGCACTGTCACGGGAAAATATCCGGTATGTCCAGATGCCTCATCTGCAAGATACCAGGGGCCATTGCCATCCTTTTTAAAGCATTGATAATACTTAATGCTGCTTCCTCCCGTTGAGCTTACACGCTTTACATTGACTGTAATCTGCCAATTATACTTTGCCCCTAACTCACACGGTATATAAAGAGTCCCTGTTGGATGGTCCTTCACGCCAAAATAGGTTTGACCAAACTCAAATTCGGTTGCCGTGGCATCTATTGCCCTTGCATCTGCAGACATAACTGACAGCACCAAATCAGGAACCTCATCCAGTATCTGACCATCTTCTGTACTTTCAAACCATGTATTTTCACCCGGTAATATCCCATTTACAGCATGTCCATAGAAAAAATATAGTTCAGCCAGTTCCTCTTCATCCAGGCTCCAGATATCGTACATGGTTCCATCATAATTTTCTGCTTCATGGTTTGATTTCGCCAAATCAATGTCAATGCCTAACATCTCTGCATCCCCAAATATTCGCTCAGATAAATCCCGGATATCATCTGCTTGAGGCTCAGCAGCTTCCCAACGCAAGGGGGCAAGATTCAAATCTTCCCACTCCAAATCAATCCAAAAACTCTCATTGGTTACACTTCCATCCAGCTGGCATTCATACCATGCAGCTTCTGCTTCTTCCTCATAATATCCATAAATTCGGTGATGTTCTTCTCCATACCGGTCTGTGAATTGATAATGTTTCTTTCCACCAAACAGCCTCTTTTTTACTTTTGTATACCAGCTTGGTACTTCATCCGGCTCTATACTCTCAAACTCTATCACTTCAACCGGTACTGCTTCTGATGGTGTAGCTTCTGATGGTGTAGCCTCCGATGGCGTAGCTTCCGATGGAATAGATACAGTTGGTGTGGAGACGAATTTTTCTTCTTCGGACGGCTTGGGTTTTGCTTCTGATGGCGTACTTTTTGGATACTCCTCTTTGTTTTTTTCCATCTCTTTATTTTTCGTATACTCTTTGATAACATCATCAGAACTATGTATAATTGAATCATCCGCACTATTTGCATAAACTACCATATTGGTAACTGTAATAACTGTTGCCAATAAAATAATCCCTAATTTTCTGATTTTCATTTTCATCCCCCTCACGTTCCTTCCTCTTCCAGTACTGCCAGCAATCTCTGCCGGACATCATATGCACTATGCATATCCTGAATAAATGTCGTCTCAGTCAGATATTGCAAAGCATCCTTCCACTCCCATTCTGAAAATGCATTAGCCGGGATTGATTTTATTAAATTCCTTAATTGGATTTTTTTATATTCATCTAATCTCCGAAGATTGGATAGGTAATCAAATCCCATCTTAATTGCAAGTGTATCTAAAAGTGAGCCATACACTTTCAAAGTTCCTTCCTCCCCTATAAAGTCTTTAGTTCATCTTGGCATTTTCTAAATTCATATTTGTAATCATACTTTTTAGCATTTGCTTTAAGCCACCTATCAACTGCATCGTCATAATCTTTTCCTTTTAAATGTGCATTATTTACTGCCTTAACAAATGCATTGGCCTTAAAATGATTACCCTTTTGCAATATATAGTCACCACTTTTTCCACTCGCTACGATACCCTTTGCGGCTGTAAGAGCTGTACTAATAAGGTCTGCATCCGAAAATGCCCCACCGCTTGGGTGATTATGATACACCATTTCTCCCCGTCTACCCGCTACCATCACACTATGAGCCATCCCATGCACATAGCTTGTTACAAATCCCTGCTCATCTACAGTAAAAGCATGTTCCTTTTTATCGTTCACGTGTAAGTTCCGGAACACTTCTAAGGTTTTATCTGGATTACGTGTGTTAATATTCACCCTGGATGGAAAATCATAAGTGTCTGTCCGTGCTCCCTTATCATCTGCATGGCTAAATTTAAAGCTTTTATCCTGCCCTAAACCGCTGGATGCGCCACGCCCTCCATCCAACCGCATGTAGAATGTTTCAAGTGTCATTTTTGAAATCATATCACCCACTGTGATTTCATTAATGGACTGGGAATACACTTCCTCCATGCTCTTAAACAGCTTACTGTCCCCTGTTTTCAGATTATATAATTCCAATGGCTTTCGGAATAAAATGTAATCATCTGTCAGACGCAAACCAAAACTCTGTCTAAATTCATGTAAAAACACACTTTTTTGCATCGGCTTCCCTTCCTTGGTTTATGTTTTAAATTTGTCTTGAAAAGTTCTAATCCTCAAAATGTTACCTTTGCATTCCTCAGGGACTTCACCATAACAAAGTATCTGCTCTGGCTTGAGCCGCTGCATCATCTCCTGATATCCCATTAAAAACAGCTGCTTTTTATACCGGCTGTTCATGCACCCCACAGATGATATCGCCACCGTACCGCCCACTGGTTCTCCATCAAAACACCATTCAAAGGATTGTGCTTCACCCCAGGATATAGTTGGAATGACCTGTATACCTTCATCTTGTAAATATGCCCCTATCCAATGTTTACGGTAGTGGTTATATATCTGTATGGCTACAGGATAGTCTGTGTAGGTTGAAAAATCTGGAGACATAACATAGCCAAACCGATGAAATAATGGGATGTACCTGTCAATATCTGGCCATAAGCGTTTAAACTGGTAATCATCCAAAAAAAAATGTATCCCTTTTCCCATACTTCCCGTTTTACAACTTTTTGCATAATTGAATCCAATCCATTCATACCGGCCTCTATATGAAACAGGCTGTATCTGTGGAATGTCAAACTGGCCTACCCCTTTAAATATCCTACGTTCTAAATTTTCATATCTCCTAGTCTTTCGGTAACACAAAGGTTCTATCCTCGCCTTCCAGTTCTTCCATATATGCCGTTTCACTATATTTATCCTGCTTCCAGTACCCCCAGTCTCCCAGATATGCAACAAAAGAAAAAAGCAGGATAAAATACAAAACCAGAATCAATCTAATGGTACTTTTTCTAATGCTTACAACTATCCTCTTTTTGATATGTAGCACCATATCTATTTACCATATGTGTTTGCAATTACAATTGCATACTCATCAAGTGGCCCGATAGGCATATCCTTCAAAGTTTCACCAACTGCATAGAAACCTATATTATTCATTACACATCTATCTTCTGGACAAAATGCCTGGTAACATCCATACTTAATTTCCATTTCAATGTCTGTACTATAGGACAGGATGATATCCCCCTGAAATACTTCCTTGCCTCGCATATCGGTTTTCTCTGTGCTTACCCCAACACTGCAACTCGCAATATCATACCAATTTTCAAGACCAACCATAGCTCCACCATCCGTGATTTCTATAATTACCCACTCCTGCTTTTTTTCATTAAATCCTCTTATTCTCATATGTCACTTGTCCCTCCTGATAAAAAAATAATTTAATAACATGCTATTTTATTATTAATCAGCCATTCCCGGCACTGCCGGCTGCCGCTCCGCTCCCCCGGGGCTGCTGCTCCGCTCCCCCCGGGCTGCTGCTCTGCTCTCCCCGGGCTGCTGCTCTGCTCTCCCCGGGCTGCTGCTCTGCTCTCTTACCGATTCCTGTTGGCTGATATTCCTAAGATTCCCTTAAC
>ENA-OQJZ01000818-OQJZ01000818.1-human-gut-metagenome-genome-assembly--contig:-NODE-818-length-10422-cov-3.657516_pt1 | contig 10422 bp, 8 predicted proteins | sample MGYA00242618_ERZ504785 | MGnify/ENA primary metagenome ERZ504785 (study PRJEB26092, sample SAMD00036354) | human gut metagenome | host: Homo sapiens | study: EMG produced TPA metagenomics assembly of...
GTAACGGAGTTCCATATGGCGGCCGGACGCACGCTGAACCAGAAAAATCTGCCGGCCGGCATTACGAAACACCAGACATCCCGCTCCTGCTAAAGAAGCAGCTTCCCCTTCTGCCTGTTCCAGCAGTTTCTGGCCCGAAGCAGTGGATGCATATTCCTGGAAGTTCCTGACGCCGGACACCATGACCCTTCTGGGAACCGAAATGTCGATTCCCAGCGCAAAGCCTCTCTCCTCCAGTATTCTGGGCTGAAGGAGTCCGCTTCCAAGGACCCAGTCCTCCAGAAACCGGTTCAGCACCCGCTGTCCCATACGGCGTTCATCCTGTTCCGCATTTTCGCGAATCAGTATTTCCACCATCTTCTTCACAATCTGGCCATAGCCAGCCACATCTTCATACCGTCCCGTAATACCGATTACGCCGGCAATACTTCCAGCCTGGTACACAGGCAGGTTCAGCCCCGGGCGTGAGGTAAGCGTCGCTTCCTCATCCCTCACATACAGCTCATCCAGATGCTCCCTGATGATTTTCCTGGCCCCCTCATGCAGCGTACCGATACGCTCCGGGTCCGTACTGGCTATGACATAGCCTTCCGGGTCCATCATATTGATATGCTGGCCCACAATGGCCCCCACTTCCTCCACAATGGCCTGGGCTCCCTGCCGCGAAAGCCTCAGCGCCTGACCTGTCAGTTCCATCCATTCCACCTGCCTCTATTCAGCCTGCGCCTCTATCCTACCTGCGCCGCAGCCGGCTATATGCCAAAAGGGGGCTGAGGCGCCGGGGACACCCCCAGAGCCGCAGCTCCCCCATATTCATTCCTGTTCCCTCTTGCTTCTGTTTATTACATTTTCCCGGATTTACTGATAAATGGGGTATCTCTCACAGAGCTTTGTCACTTCGCTCCTGATATAATCCGCTTTATTCTCAAAATCCGTGGCAGCCAGCCAAATGCACCGGGCAATCTTGGGCATGTCCTCTTCCTTAAGGCCCCTGGTGGTAATGGCCGGTGTCCCGATGCGCACGCCTGAAGTGACAAAGGGGCTTCTGGGGTCATTGGGAACCGTGTTCTTGTTCAGGGTGATATAAACCTCATCACAGCGGTTCTGCAGTTCCTTGCCCGACACCTCCATGCCGCGCAGGTCAACCAGCATCAGATGGTTGTCCGTGCCGTCCGTAAGGAGCTTGAATCCCTCATCTTTAAGGGCCTGGGCAAGAGCCTTTGCATTGGCTGCCACCTGGTGCTGGTATGCCTTGAATTCAGGCTTTAATGCCTCTCCGAAGCACACTGCCTTTCCCGCAATCACATGCTCCAGCGGACCGCCCTGGGTTCCCGGGAAAATGGCCTTGTTGAAATTAAATTTCTCAGCCGCCTCCTTATTTGCCAGAATCATACCGCCCCTTGGGCCTCTCAATGTCTTGTGGGTGGTGGTGGTCACCACATCTGCATAAGGAATGGGACTGGGGTGTTCGCCCGCTGCCACCAGGCCGGCGATATGGGCCATATCAACCATGAGATAAGCGCCAACTTCGTCAGCGATTTCACGAAACCGCTTGAAATCAATGGTCCGGGCATAGGCGCTGGCCCCTGCTATGATAAGCTTTGGCCTGGCTTCCTTTGCAATCCGCTCCAGCTCATCGTAGTCGATGAACCCCTGGTCATTGACTCCATAAGGTACGATATTAAAGTAAAGACCGGAAAAATTCACAGGGCTTCCGTGGGTCAGGTGGCCGCCATGGTCCAGGTTCATGCCCATGACCGTGTCCCCTGCTTTCAGCATGGCAACAAACACCGCCATATTGGCCTGGGCTCCTGAATGAGGCTGCACATTGGCATAATCACAGCCAAACAGCTTCTTAGCCCGCTCAATGGCAAGTGTTTCCACCACATCCACGCACTGGCATCCTCCGTAATAACGTTTTCCCGAATATCCTTCCGCATACTTATTGGTGAGAACTGTCCCCATAGCCATCATGACAGGCTCAGACACGATATTCTCTGATGCGATTAGTTCCAGGTTGCGTCTCTGGCGCGCGCATTCCGCCTGAATGGCCTCGCCCACTTCCTTGTCATATCCGGTAATAAAATCCATTACTTCATTAACCATTATCTTACCTCTTCCTTTCGCAATGACAGCCTTTTTCTGCTGATTATAACCTATATAATAGTAAATTGCAAGACATATGGCAGAGCTGCTTTCTCTTTATCTGTTAATTTTTTATCACTGTTTTTCTTAAGAATTTCATAATAATTGTAGTACTTTCTTTAAACTTTAGACACAATTCGGACACAATTATAGGATATTATCAAACTCGTTCCATAAAAATTTGTGTTTAGAAAGTCTCACTGGGAGGCTTTCAGAGGAGGAAAACTATTATGAAGAAGACAATCGCAAAATCCATGACAGCTATTATGGCAGCAGCTATGATCGCAGGAAGCCTGACCGCTTGCGGCGGCAGCGACAACAAGACCGAGTCCACTACTGCCGTAGAGACCACAGTAGAGGCTTCTGAGTCTGTTGAGGAGACCACTGCTGAGGCTGCTGACGCTGAGGAGTCCACCGAGGCTGCTGATGCTGAGGAGTCCACCGAGGCTGCTGACGCTGAGGAGTCCACTGAGGCTGCTGACGCTGAGGAATCTACCGAGGCTGCTGACGCTGAGGAGTCTACCGAGGCTTCCAAGGAAGAGGCTGCCAGCGAGGCTAATGCTGAGGTTGCAGAGGAGACAACTGAGGCTGCTCAGAACTAATCTTCTTTGCCAAAAAGGGTGCTGTCCGCTGCGGCAGCACCCTCTTTTTATTCCGGAGCAATGAAGCTTCTGTAAAAACTTTCTAACGAAACTTCCGACTTCCGATTTCTAATGAAACTTCCAATTCTTTACCACAATCTGCAGATTCCTGTTTCCGTTATACTCATTTATACCCGGATAGTAGATAATATCCATAACACGGCAATCACCCTTTTCCTCCATGAACAAATCCCCATCCGTAAAAATCACGCCGTCCATGGCTGTTCCCCTGTCATTTACAAGGCTTATGCGCACCACATTCCGATTACGCCCCATGACTCTGGCGCTGCGTATAAACAGTCCCTTCTGGGCAAACTGGGGCTTTTCATTTCCCTGTCCATATGGTTCCAGCAGCTCCAATTCCTCTATGAACGGCTCTGTTATGTATTCAAATGGCATGGCCACATCGATCCACACCTTGGGTATGAAATCTTCTTCGGTCAGGCGCTCCCGTGCATTTTCATTGAGACGGCGCCGGAATTCGTCCACATCCTTTTCCTCCAGAGAAAATCCGGCCGCCATGGGATGGCCCCCAAACTTCAGCAGAAGGTCCTGCACCTCCACCAGGGACTGGAACATATGATATGCCTCTATGGAACGTCCCGACCCCTTGACGCAGCCCTCAGCCCGTGTAAGCACATAGGAGGGCTTATTGTACCGCTCCCTGAGACGTCCCGCCACAATGCCGGCCAGGGATTCGTGGCAGTCCGGCAGAAACACCACCAGCACCTTATCCTCCCGGTACAGCTCATCCACCATGGCTGCCGCCTGTTCAATCCCCTCCTGGGTCATGTCCTTGCGCTGGTCATTGAGAGCCTTTAATTCCTCTGCCATCCTGTCCGCCTCACCCTCATCCTCACACAGAAGGAGCCCAAGGGCTATCTTGGCTGTCTGGAGCCGTCCGCTGGCATTGAGGCAAGGCCCAATAACAAAGCCGATATGATAGGCTGTGATGGTTCCGGCCTGAAGATTATTTTTCTCTATCAGTTTCCGAAGTCCCAGATTAGACGTATGTCCCAGTCTGGAAAGCCCTTCCTTTACAAGGATGCGGTTCTCTCCCTGAAGCTTCATCACATCCCCCACCGTTGCAATGGCTGCGATTTCCAGCAGGCTGAGCCATTCCTCCCGTGGAACCCTATGGACCTCATAGAGCACCTGCACCAGCTTATAGGCCACCATGCCTCCGCATATATCGGGAAACGGATACAAGCTGTCCCTGCGCTTGGGATTGACCACAGCGTCCGCAGGCGGCAGTATCTCCCTGCCCTCCAGCGTTTCCCCGGCCTCAGTCAGTATGTCGTGATGGTCCGTCACGACCACGGTCATGCCCAGCTCCTTCGCCCTTGCTATCTGGCTGATAGCGGCAATACCATTGTCGCAGGTAAGGATGGTGTCAATGCCGTCCTCTGCCGCTGCCTCTATAATCAACTCATTGATGCCATATCCGTCCTTAATACGGTCCGGAATCTCATAATCCACCTCAGCGCCAATCCTCTTTAACGCACGGTAGAGCAGATACGTGGAGCACACACCGTCTATATCGTAGTCCCCCACAATCCGTATACGCCTGCCTTCAGCCGCCTTCTCTCCCAGTATCTCCACTGCCCGGTCCATGTCCGGCAGCAGGCGGGGATCGTGAAGCTGCTCCACAGAGCCGTAGAGATACCGTCCTATATCTTCCATATCCTCCAGACCGCGGTTGCGTATAATTCTGGCTGTAACCGGGCTGATATGGTATTGTTCTGCAATTCTATCAAAATCTGCCTTCTTGGCGTATAACATCCATCTTGCTTCTGTCATTCTTTTGTCCTGTCCTTGTCTTGTCCTGTCCTTGTCTATTCTTCCTGGTCCCCCATGACCGAGGAGTAAATGATACCGGCCGCCATCCCCGCAAATGCCGGAACAATCCACCCCAATCCCGCCCCGTATCCAGGCAGGAACGTAGTTGCCTGTGTGAGGAAGGGAATCACGAATTTACTCTGTTCCAGAGCATATACCACACTGACCGCGCCTGTAAACAGGATAGCAGCGGGATACATGGCCGGCCACCTCTTTGTCAGCGGCCCTAAAAACGCCAGTACAATCAGCACAATGGCGATTGGATAAATGGCGTTCAGAACCGGCACTGACACGGCCAGTATCTTATTAAGGCCTGCGCTGGATATAATCAGGCTGATCAGGGCAAACAAAAACACCCAGACTCTGTAGCCGATTACAGGTATGATAGAATTGAAATACTGGCTGCAGCAGCTGAGAAGCCCAACACATGTATTAAAGCAGGCAATCAGGAAAATAAGCCCCAGTATCATCATACCGGCATTTCCAAATAGGTTTCCCGCAACGTAGGTGAGTATCCTTGCCCCATTGTCCATGCCGCGGGCCGCAGCTCCCGCAGGCGCACCGATGTGGGCCAGGGCCGCATAAATAAGGGCCAGCAAAATGCCTGCTATAATTCCCGCCTTGATGGTTTCCCTGACGATCGCACCCTCCTGCTCCACTCCCTTGGCCCGAATATTGATAGCAATGATAATTCCAAAATTCAGGGCCGCAATGGTATCCATGGTCTGATATCCTTCCAGGAAACCTGCCACAGCCGGGCCTGACTTATAGACAGACCCCGGATCTCCGTAATGCCCCATGGGCCACACCAGGCATCCGATAAAAATAACGCTGATAAGCACCAGCAAGGTGGGACACAGTATCTTTCCCAGTCTGTCCGTCAGCTTCTCCGGCCTGAATGCCACTGCCATGGCAGCCGTAAAAAACACCACCGAATACCCGAACTGCGCCATGGTCTGGACCGTAAAGCCAGTCCCACTAACTGTACTGTTCAGGGAAACGCCCATCTGCTCAAGAACCGGGAACACCGTCATCTCAAAGGAAGTGCTGGAGGTCCTGGGAATGGCCAGGCACGGGCCTATGGAGAGATAGATAAGAAGGGTAAACAGAAATGCAAAGGCAGGGTGCACCCTGCCTGCCAGCTTGCCGATGCCGCCTGAGAGGGCAACCGCAGCTACTCCCAGAACCGGAAGTCCCACCGCGCTGAGCAGAAAACCTGACATAGCCTTCCAGGTCATCACCCCTGCCTGAGCGCCAAGAAAAGGCGGGAAAATCAAGTTTCCCGCACCAAAAAACATGGAAAATAAAGTGAATCCAACAAGCAGAAGATTCTGCTTCGACAATTTCTGCTTCATATTTTTATCCCCGCTTAATACAAAATAAGAGATAAGAATCAAACTTTCCCCGCTCTTTCTTACCTCTGCTCGTAACATAATACCACAAATTACGACATCTTTCAAGAAGGTTACATATTTGTTGCAGCTATGCGGTCAGCACTGCGCGGTCAGCCATTCCAACTGTTTTCTTTCAATTGCCTTCTCTCTCCTTCCAATTAATTTTAATTATTTTTTTAAAAACCATTGACATTTCCATCCAGACAAGCTATAATAGCTCTTGCGCTGTTAGAGATACAAATCAGACAGCAGCATGCGTCAGTAGCTCAGCTGGATAGAGCATACGGCTACGGACCGTAGTGTCGGGAGTTCGAATCTTCTCTGGCGCATGAAGAAAACCTCGCAGGTGTAAGCCTTGCGGGGTTTTTTGTTATTCATAGAATTCCGTCAAAAGGTCATTTATGTACAATCTGCGGACTGCTTTCTTCTATTAAATTAATAGACAGGCTTGTTCAGATGTAGCATGACAGCCTAAACGAAAAAACAACTTGTCACATTTAATAAGAATCAAGAATACTATGTATTAAGGTGACTGCAGCAAAAGCTGAGCCTGAATAATTATAACGGAGGTTATTTGATCAATATGTATAAAGGTAATTTCGAAAATAATTTTAATTTTGAAAATAAGGATAATAACGATACGTTCGAACATAGAAATAATCTGGAAAATATAGAATGCCAGGAACCGCCCAGATACTGCTGCGAAGAAAAAAAGTGTGTGTTAAGGCCAAACCGCACTTTTATGAAATGCAGCGTACCTGTTACAACCAACATTCCTATGACCACAGCTTCAGGTACCACATTCAACCTGGCAAATTTAAACATTGATACGAGTAAATTCCACAAACCATGCATCAAATTCGAATTTACAAGTAATATCTTAACCGCAGCCGGGTCTCTTACCTTTAATTTCCAGATTAATAAACAGTGTAAATATCAGCCAACCTCTTTCCCAATTGGCCCCGTATGGACCTTTTCCAGGCTGGCTTCGTCTGTCGGAGAAAATGATACGTTTAACTTCTCGGTATGTGACTGCGATATCTGCGATGATGAGTGCTGCAACTTCAGCGTAGTGGTAACCATTGAAAGCCTTGAAACCCAGGGCGGCATCACAGTCAACAACGCTACCTTGTCGGCAATTGTTGTAGATAATCCTTTCTGCTGATTTTTTACAGTCAATGTGGGCCAAGCATAAAACGACGGTCTGTTTTTGGAACGTTTCAATTACATACCGTCGTTCTATCCAGCCCATCTTTTGCAGTCACTGGTCCAACTCCCCATTACTGATTGTCCTCCATCACCTCTCTCACTTTTTCCAGCATCACCGGCGTCAGCTTAAGAATCCGCTGCTTTTTAGACACCTTCCCCACGGCCTCCTCAAAGCTCATGCCATTACCAGCCGTCATCGCATCCTTCACCAGGATATAGTAAAGCATAACCGCCTTTTTATCTTCCTTTGGAAGCTTTTCCTTAAGCTGCTGCTCCACAGCCGCCTTCTGGGCTGTGCCTCCCGGAAAAATACGGTGCAGATATTCCCGCTCCTCCTGCTCCCGCTCCTCCTTGCTCTTAATCTCAAATCCGAATATATTCATATTCCCCTCCTGCTCCGGCACCAATAGCTAAATATAGTACAAGTATAAAATCCAGAGGGAAGTACGTCAAGAAGTTTCTCAGTGTTATCTGTCGCCTATTATCCGTTCCTTGTCATCCGCTGCCTGTCATCCGCTGCCTGTCATCCGCTGTCCGTCATCCCCCCGTCCCGCTTCCATATCATCAAACACGGCCTTATCCACTGCGCCGTCCTGAAATGCCACCACAGTGGTGCACACTGCATCCCCGGTGATATTGACAGCCGTCCTGCTCATATCCAATATACGGTCAATTCCCATAATCAGGGCTATGGCCTCCACAGGCAGGCCCACTGAGGCAAATACCATGGAAAGGGTAATCAGCCCCACCCCCGGCACACCGGCTGTTCCCACGGAAGCCAGGGTGGCAGTCAGTATCACGGTCAGATAATCTGCTACGGACAGGTGGATTCCAAATGCCTGGGACGCGAACACCACCGCCACGCCCTGCATAATGGCTGTGCCGTCCATGTTGATCGTGGCCCCCAGGGGTATGGTAAAGGAAGAAATGCGCCGGGACACCCCCATCTTCCTGTGCAGGGTATCAATGGACATGGGAATGGTGGCATTGGAGGTTGCGGTGGAAAATGCAAAGCCCATCACAGGCAGGAATTTTTTCAGGAACCTGACAGGGCTCAGCCCTGTAAAACCCTTAAGTATGGCCATGTAGACCACCAGCCCCTGTATGGCCAGCGCGGTCATAACTCCAGCCATATACTTAAGAAGGGGCAGGAACGCGTCAAAACCAATGCCGGAAAATGTTCTGGCTGTCAGGCAGAACACGCCGTAAGGAGCCAGCTTCATGACCATAACCGTCATCTGCATCATCACATCATTAAACTGGCTGAATAAATTCCCCACGGTCTGAACCGCTTCCCCCAGGCCGGCCAGAATGATTCCCACAATCAGCGCAAAGAGAATGATGGACAGCATATCCCCGTCTGCCAGCGCCCTCACCGGATTCACCGGAATGATGGCCAGAAGCGTGTCTGCCAGTCCCTCCTTCTCACCGATTTCAACCTGGGCTGTCTCTAAGGAAGAAAGGTCCAGTCCTGCCCCCGGGTTAATGACATGGGCAGTCAGTATGGCTGCGGTGATGGCCAGTGCAGTGGTTGCCAGATAAAAGCCCAGCGTCTTTATGCCTATTTTCCCAAGTTTTTTTGTATCCCCCATGGACATACTGCCGCACACCAGGGAACAGAATACCAAAGGTACCACTAACATCTGCATCAGCCGCAGAAATCCATTTCCAATCAGATAAAATAAACCGTCTATCAGCAGTTTATCCCGGATATCTCCCTCAGGAACAGCATAATGAAGAAGGATGCCCGCAGCGGCCCCCAGCGCAAGCCCGATAAAGATAGCGGTGGTAAGCCCCGGCCGTTTCCTATTTTCCATAGCCGATACCATCCTTTCCCTCAGCCCGTCTCCGTCTTCCGGTTCGCCAGTCCTTCATATACGCCTCCAGCATCTCCTTCCAATGGGGCAGGAGACGCATATTAGATATGCGCAGCATCATATTGTCCAGCACGCTGTAGGAAGGCCTCATGGAGCTTAAGGTGTCCTCAGAGGCATTCACAGGTTCCACCGGGACCTGATAACCCGCCAGCCTAACAGCCTCCTTTGCCAGCTCATACCGGCTGCAGCAGCCCTGTCCCGTTACATGGTACAATCCGTCCTCACCGTGCTCCATCAGCTCTATGACCTTGGCGGCCAGTCCGTCAGCCCCTGTGGGAGATGCCATCTGGTCTGAGGCAACCCTGATGGTCTTGCCCTGGCCCGCCATCTCCAGAATACGCTCCAGGTAAGGGCTGCCGTCCCCGAATATCCAGGAACTGCGCACAATAATATGGCGGTTGCAGAACTCCCTTACAAAATTTTCTCCTGCCATCTTGGACTTGCCGTACACAGTCCTAGGTGAGACCGGGTCAAATTCCGTGTAAGGAACCAGGCTCCTGCCGTCAAACACATCGTCTGTGGACATCTGGACCAGCCTGGACTTACCCATTCTGGCGGCAACGCTCAGATTCCTGGCCCCCAGGGCATTTACCCGGTATGCCTCCTCCGGACAGTCCTCGCAGGCAGCCACATCAGTCAGCCCGGCGCAGTTTACAATATAATGGGGCCGGTTGATATGGGCGTATTCCATCACAGCCTCCGAATCCGTGATATCCACCGAATCCGCATCCGTCAAAAGCAGCTCCACCGGCCTGGACGCCAGAATATCTGTCATCTTCCTGCCAACCCGTCCTCCAGCCCCGCATATCCATATTTTCAGCATCCTGCTCCATCCTTCCATATATAAATGAATTGCTCTGCTCTTTCCATAAATACATCAGGTAGTATCTGCAATTGCACGTTCTTCATACACCCTCCAAAACAGAAGGCAGGAATGAAACACAGAAATGAAACACAGAAATGAAACACAGAAAGGGAATCCTGCACAGGAGAATTTTCCTTACAAACAAAAAAGCCCGGACAGTAAACGCCCGGACCTTTTCGCAGCCCAAATCAAAAAACCATATAAAAGGCCGGTATGGGCGGCCAATATCAAAATAACTTCTTAAGCACTGTCTTTTTCATCTCCATGCGGACTGTGCGTTTTGGGTCCACCACCTGGCGGAACTGGAGATTGCCCATGGCGGAGAGAAGCATACCGGCATCCTCCAGGCGCATGCCCAGTTCCCTCATGAGAATATCCGGCATGGCCTGAACCGCCGGATATACGGCAGTCTCCACGGTATCGTGGGACGCAAGGGTATAGCAGGCTTCGCC
>ENA-OQJZ01000819-OQJZ01000819.1-human-gut-metagenome-genome-assembly--contig:-NODE-819-length-10414-cov-3.185644_pt1 | contig 10414 bp, 7 predicted proteins | sample MGYA00242618_ERZ504785 | MGnify/ENA primary metagenome ERZ504785 (study PRJEB26092, sample SAMD00036354) | human gut metagenome | host: Homo sapiens | study: EMG produced TPA metagenomics assembly of...
AGAGTTCTGCGCAGTTTTCGCGATCCTCCCCTCTGGCCCGCCCCGCCGCCTAAGTCCCTGCGAACCGCTCCAAATTCACTCCCGCCCCCGTCCGCCTCCCTCTCACCCACTGCTCTTTTGAGGTTGGCGGGTTCTTCCCCGCCAAGGGAGTGAAAGATACTGCTCGCTGGGAGTATTCTTTATTGGGATTGGCTTGTTTTGGGGCTTGTTTTGGGGGGAGTGGTTTATTTTTGGAATATGTCAATTGCATGGCTGGTGATGCCTGTCAGGTCTTTGCGTTCACAGGTGGCATAGTGGTATTTTAAGTATAATTGGAATGTTTCATCATCCATTTTGTCGATTGCTTCCCGGATGAGCAGCGCACAGCCGTCTGATGCTGCGTAATGCAGGCGTGTTGTCGGGAATATGGACATCAAATCGTCGATGTCTTCTTTACGCACAAGTTCAAACAGATCTTTGGGCTCGGATTTGGCGGCGAATGTTTCGGGGTCCAGCAGGCCGTTTTTTATGTATTCGGCTGCATTGATATTGCCGCGGTTGAATCCTTCGTCCAGAAGGCAGCCGTCGGATATGACGTATGCTGCAAAGATGATGCCGCCCTGTTTTGTGACGCGGATGGCCTCGCCCAGCGCCTGGCGCTTGTCTTTTTTTGTGTATAGATGGTATAAGGGCCCTAACAGCAGTGTGATGTCGTATTGGTTGTCCGAAAAGGCTGATAAGTCCAGCGCATTGCCCTGGGTAATTGTTATATGTTCTGCCGGCAGCATATGACTGCAAAATACTTCTATGTTATGGGGGACCAGTTCTACTGCGTCAACCGTATATCCCAGACGCGCCAGCGCATGGGAATACCGGCCGGTTCCTGCTCCGATTTCAAGAACACGGCTGCCGGGTTTTATGTATTTTTCTATGTAGCGCATGGTTGTAAGAAATTCCACGGTCCCATGCCTTGGGCTCAGCCGGCTGTCCTCGTCATAGTTATTATAATAATCAATGATGTATGGATTTGTCTTCATATCGCACCCCTATGTTATATTGATTCGGTTATACCGCTAACGGATAAGGTCCAGTCCGGTTTTTCCTGTCTTATGAGAGCTGTCAGCATGTTTGCAGCCATTTTTTCTATATGGCTTCTGTCCAGTGTTATTTTTTGCGCCGCTGCTAAAACCGCTATGCCGTGGGAATAAAGAAATAAATCTATAAAGATTGCCTTTGCCCGCTCCGGCTCGATTCCAATTGTATCAGAAAATACCCTTTCCCTCTCCCCGTTGCCTGCCTCCATATAAAAATCCTTTGGCTCCGCCATACTCAAATCCATATGGTTTATAAACAACAGCCTGAACAAATTCGTCTCCTCTCTCGCAAACTCAATGTACGAAAGCGGCAGAACCAGACATGGATTTATGTGTTCCGAACTGCTGTAACTCTCCACATACTGACTGTAAAACTCATATGCAAAGTCAAGAAATTCCTTTCTTAATTCCTCCATGTTCTCATAACATGTAAAAATAGGCCGCGTGGAACATTGTAATCTGCCTGAAATACTTCTGGCATTAACAGACTCAAATCCTGCCTCTCTTGTAATCTCCAGAACCGTATTCAGAATCATCTCTTTCGTAATCTTCGCTTTAGGCGGCATCGGCTTACCTCGCTCATTGTCATATTATATCAGCAGCTTTACACATGTACCATCACATGCATCCCATCAGTTGCACCACATCCGATATGTCACAAAATTTGTGCCAAAACGTTATGTAACAAATGTTATACAACCATTGTTACACAGCAATCAACAACTGTCAAGCCCTATTCAATATTTTATAATTTATTTAATATTTTATAATTTACACTCCCCCTTCCTCACTAAAAAGTGCGGTTCATCCATCCGCAATGGAATTAACCGCACCCACCAGCAAAACAATCATTTTCTATTTTAAACAGCATCAGGAAATACCCAGAGGAAGGTACACCCATTTCTCTGATTGTGCAGTGAAGTACCGGGAGACCTATTATACGTAGTGGGTGGGAGAAAGGGGGAAGGAAGCTGGGGATGCATCTGCAGGGGCTTAGTCGGTCTTAGGGGGTGGAAAAAGGCGTTAAGAGTCAGACCGCACAGCTGTCTGAGCGCAGCGAGTTTGGGCGGTCTGACTCTTGCTTTTAGCCGTTTTCCAGCCCCTTAGACCGGACTTGCCCCGAAGCCGTATCCCCAGGTTCCTTCCCCCTTGCTCCCACGGACGCGATTCCACCGCCTCCCGCAACCTCCCAATCCTCTCACTCCACAACCCCCGCTCTCCTCTCAAACCCCTTAAACCTTCCCGAAAACATCAATGCCCTGAATATCCAGTCAATGAACATGCCGTACCATACCCCGGAAAGTCCCAGGTCGAATATGTATACAAAGAGGTATGCAAACCCGATACGGAATACCCACATGGAGAATACGGACACTGCCATGGTGAATTTGGCGTCCAAGGAGGCCCTCAGGGCATGGGGGATGGTGAAGGCCAGGGGCCATATAACCATGGCTATGCTGTGGATCAGGATCAGCTCACGGGCCATAAGGGCTGCCTGGGGGGACAGATGATAGATTCCCACCAGCGGACCGGACCAGATGACCATGGCTGTGCTGAATACGGCCAGGATTCCATAGACCACCATAATAAGGGATTTTGTGTCGCTCTTGGCTTCCTTCAGACGGCCTGCGCCAACGCATTGGCCCACTATGGTCACCAGTCCTAAACCGATGGCATTTCCCGGAAGATAGAGCACGGTCACCAGGTTACTGGCCACGGCAAAGCTGGCTATGGATACTGTGCCAAGGGAGGAGACAAGACTCTGAAGGAATATCTTGCCAAACTGGAACATGCCGTTTTCCAGCCCGTTGGGAATTCCGATGGACAGGATATTCTTTATCATATGGCGGTCCGGAATCAGGAACTTCCAGCTGTTGAGACGAATGGTATTGTTCCGGTTCTGTATAAGGACAAACATCATAAAGGCTGCTGTCACACGGCTTATGAGGGTGGGCCAGGCCACTCCGGCCACACCCATCTTAAGGCCGAACACGCAGATTGCGTTTCCTATAATGTTAATCATATTCATGACAAAGGAAGTCATCATGGATACCTTTGAGTTGCCCATGGAACGGAACAGGGCTGCGCAGGCATTGTAGAGTCCGATAAAGGGATATGACAGGGCTGTGATCCAGAAATAGGTCTGGGCGTTGTCCATTACGTCCTGTTCCACTTTTCCAAATATACCCCCCAGCAGGTGGCGTCCCCCTGCAAGAGCTGTCCCGGCAATGATGACTGAGAGAAGCAAGGTCACCAGGACCAGCTGCCCGGCTGCCTTTCTGGCATCCCTGGGCTGCTCCTTGCCCAGGTACTGGGCCGAAATAACGGCGCCTCCGGTAGCCAGGGCTCCCATGATTTGTATGATTAAGACGCTGATGGAATCCACCAGGGAAACGCCGGAGACCGCGGATTCCCCCACTGCGGCCACCATCACCACGTCCACCATTCCCACCAGCACTGCCATGATTTGTTCCACAATAAGGGGGGCCAGAAGTTTTATCATTTGTTTTCTGGAAAACATATCTTACGTTCCTCTTTCTCTCATAGTTCCAGCAAATACCCAGCCATAATACCCGGAGGCGCTTTTTCCTCTCAGGTCTGTGGCTGGGTATCCGTGGGACAGGCCAGGGCCTGCCCTTTATTGTTTTTCTGCATTCATTACCGCACTTCGTAGCTCCCGGAACCCATGGCCTTCATAGAGGTGCTGTAGAACCTCCTTGCGGCCCGAATCAGATAACAGGTATCCTTGATTCCCACTGTCTCGTAGGGGGAATGCATGGACAGCTGGGGCAGTCCGATGTCTACTGTGTTCACAGCCACATGACTGTTGGAAATATTTCCCAGAGTGGAGCCTCCTGCCTTGTCGGAACGGTTGGTAAATGCCTGGCAGGGTACTCCCTCTTCCTGGCACAGTGCCCTGAACACGGCAGCTGAAAGTCCGTCTGTGGCATACTTTGTGCTGTATTTGATGACGATTCCCTCATTCATATAGGGACGGTTTACGGGATCTGATTTGTCTCCATGGTTGGGGTGGGCTGCGTGGGCATTGTCAGCGGAGACCATGAAGCTGGAGGCAATGGCCATCAAATACTCCTCCTCGCTTCTTCCCATGGCGCTGTTAATCCGCCTCAGCACATCCTCCAGGAAGGTGGAGTCAGCTCCCTGCTTGGTCAGGCTGCCTATCTCCTCATTGTCAAATACCGCGTGAACACTTACACACTCCGGATGACCGCCCTCCAAGAATCCCTTCAAGGTGGAAAATGCGCACTGCAGGTCGTCTAAATGGCCGCAGGATAAGAACTCCCCGCCGGCCCCCCAGATACTTCCGGGCACACGGTTGTAGAGATAGAGATCGTGTCCCAGGATATCCTCCTTTTTGACCCCTGCGCTCTCAGCCACAGTCTCCATAAAGGTTCCCTTTGCGTCCGCACCGCCGTATAAGGGCAGCATGTCTACCTGGGCATTATACTGATAGCCCTCATTGACCTCACGGTTAAAATGAATGGCCAGGTTTGGTATCATAAGCAGATCGCGGTCCACCTTTACCAGCTTTGTGGCAATGCGGTTTCCCTCCTTCACTGCCAGACGGCCTGCCACGGAAAGGGGACGGTCAAACCAGGGAGCGCACAGCATACCGCCGTATTTCTCCACGTTCAGCTTCACATAGTGGTTCTCTGCCTCCATCTCCGGATTTTCCTTGATTTTAAAGGAGGGGGAATCACTGTGGCTGGCCATGATCTGGAAACCGGAAAATGCCTTTCCCGGCACCTTAAAGGACACAATGGATGAACCGTTCCTGGTCACATAGTAGGAGCCGCCCTCTGTGAGTTCCCACTTTTCTCCCTCATGAAGCTGTGTGAAGCCCGCCTCCTCAAGACAGTCCGCAATGGACTGTACCGCGTGGAAGCAGGTGGGGCTTTTTTCAAGAAAACCGATGAGTTCTTTGGCTGTGCTTAAGCAGTCTTCTCTGTCTATATTCATATGATATCTCCTTTGTCTCTTATTTCTCCTCTACTGTACCATAAAGACATCGCCACGGCAATGCGGGAAGCTTAACTTTTTTTCTCCTTTGCTGCCATCCATGGCATAATGAACCCAAGTCCTACCAGCACAAAGGGAGTCACGATATTCAGAGCCAGCTGGAAGGGATCCTCTGAGTAAATACCTGTCAGGCATGCAAAGGCCGTGAATAGAAAGCACCAGCCGCCCACCAGGATGCCTGCTGTTTTCCCCTTCACAAACCTGTACTCGCCGCAGAACGCATCCCCGGCCTTTTTTAAGGCAATGTATGCCACAAAGACCCACAGATATCGCAGGGGCATGCACACCGAGTTTACCTTGACCAGCCAGCGCACCAGAGCGTCCACGTTCCTGATGCCAAAGGCAGGGACCACAATCAGCACACAGACAATGAGCGTCACCAGCCTGTGTCCGTTCACATAGGTGCCGTGTTCATTTTTCTCAAACATCTTGCCGGGGATGAAGCGGGAATCCGCACTGTCCAAAAGCATTCTGAGGGGCGCGTCCACGGACAGGACCATAACGGAAAACTGTCCGATCAGATTGGTCAGCGCGTATACCACCACAAAGAAATTCCCCGCATGGTAATATTCACCCAGCTTCTGGAACGCGTAGTAGGCTCCGTTGGTCATCAGGTCCTGGGGAATATGATTGGAGTCAAACATCATGCCCAGGGCAATGGTGCCCAGGATGGCGGTCACGGCCACCATGGCTGCCAGGGCTACCATGCCCTTTGCAAAATCCCTGGAAGGATCCTTCATCTTATTTACATAGGGGGAAATCTTCTCACATCCTCCCACCGCAAAAACCAGGATGGAAAGGCTCAGAAAAAAATTGGCGTTAAAATCCGGTATAAAGGACGAAGGGGACCAGTCAATGGCCAAGAAGGCACCGTCTGTCAGGGCCGGAGCAGCCACCATCATGACAATGAACAGCATGGACATGATGAACATGGCGGAACCTGCCAATGTGGCAAGCCTCTTTAGCACCCCCATCCCCTTGCCGGACAGATACATGGCAAACAGGAAAATGACCAGGCACAGAATCTGCATCACCGTGGTGTTCATGCCGCTGGCCCTCTTGTCCTGGAACAGGGCCCAGCTGGCTGCAATCACAGTGGAATTCGGCTTCTGGGATATATAGGGCATGTGGACCACCCAGTAGGTCCAGCCTGCGTAGTAAGCCATCTTGGGCCCTATGGTCTCATGAATCCAGGAGCTGACCCCGCCTCCGGCATGCTTGAAGGTGGATCCCAGCTCTCCCACCATCAGGGCATAGGGCACAAAATAAATGGCAAATATAAGAATCCAGGATACAATGGCCTTTAATCCGCCGTATTCCGAAAATCCGTTTATCACATTCCCAAATCCCCAGACCGTTGAAAAAGCCATAAAAGCCAGGGTATGCCAGAGAATCTTTTTATCATCTTTCTGCTGCATCACAATGTTTCTCCTTATCTCATTCAGAATGTACTTTCTGTGACATTTCTGTCCATATCGTACATTCTTCCCAAAATGAGGGAAAGATATAAGCACTCAGATAGAATCATGACCTGGTTTCCTTCAGATGCTTTACTGCCTCGGACAGCTTCATGCTGTTGGAGCCTTTAAAAAGAATGCAGTCGCCCTCCCTTATGTTTTCGTCCAGCCACTTTTCTGCCTGGGCCAGACTGTCTATTTCAATATGGGGCGTCGCTGCGCGGGCTGCATCCATTCCGCTGCCGATGCAGGCTGCCAGCTCTCCAAGCAAAAGAACCATGTCCAGTGGATGTTCTCCTATGTAGGCGCCTATTTCGGCATGGAACCTTTCCGTATCCGGACCCAGCTCCTTCATGTCGGCCAAAACCGCAATCTTTCGTTCTCCCTTCACGCTGTCCAGCACCTCCAGTCCGGCCTTCATGGACACCGGGCTGGCATTGTAGCTGTCGTCAATGACAGTGACGCCGCCCCATTCAAATATCTGCTGGCGTCCCTTGTAGCCCTTAAACTGTCCCAGGGCCAGGGCCGCCTTCTCCATGGAAAGCCCGTATGTATCCGCCACTGCCAGGGCCGCCATGGCATTGCTCACCATGTGGCTTCCCATAACCTTAAGGCGCACCCGGACCCTGCAGTCACCGTGAACCGCCGTGAACACGGGATACCCCTCTTCCAGGTGCAGGTCCTCTGCCCTGTAGTCACAGTCCCTGCCCAGTCCGTACAGCACCTTCTTCCTGCCCTCCTTCGGAACCACTGAGGCCAGAAGAGGGTCGTCGCCGTTTAAGAACAATATGCCCTCTGGCGGCATTCCCTCCTGGATATGGAGCTTTTCCTCCAGAATGCATTCCTGTGATCCCAGCTGTTCGATGTGGGCTATTCCTATGTTGGTCATGACGGCACAGTCCACCCTGGCCACCCTGGCAATACGCTCCATCTCCCCGGGTTCGCTCATTCCCAGCTCAATGACGCCAATCTCAGCAGACTGCGGGATTTCCGCAATGGTAATGGGCACCCCCACCTGGCTGTTGCTGTTGCCCGGTGTCTTATAGACCTTGAATCCGGCGCTCAGGGCCTCCGCTATCATTTCCCTGGTAGTGGTCTTTCCCACGCTTCCCGTGATTCCCACCAGGGGAAGACTCAGGCGTTTCCTGCAAAAACTCCCCAGGTCCTGAAGGGCCTTCTTCGTGTCAGACACCTCAATCCATGCTGCCTGAAGTGCTTTCCTCTCCTGCTCCCTGTTTTCCCCGCACTGCTGCCGGACACAGGCTTTAACCTCCTCCCCGCAGTGATGTTCGCTGGTAAATACCACGGCCGCCCCGCTGGCAATTGCCTGGCAGAGAAAGCGGTGGGCGTCCACCCGCTCACCCACTATGGGCACAAACAGGTCATCCCCCTCCATTTTTCTGGAATCCAGGCTGATGTGTTTAACATGCTGATCCTCCTGGCCATGCAGCAGGTTTCCTCCTGTGGCTTCAAGCAGTTCCTTAACCGTTATTCCTGTCATACTGTGTCTCGTCTCCCAACTCTTTTATGGTTTCTTCAATGACTTCCCTGTCCAGGAAATGATGGCGCACGCCGTTGATCTCCTGATAGTCCTCATGTCCTTTGCCGATGACAGCTATCATATCCCCTGGCTGCGCATGAAGGATGCTGCTGCGGATTGCGTCCCTTCTGTCAGGAATTTCAACAAAGTCCCCTCCTGTTTTTTCTATGCTTCCCCGGATATCCGCCATGATGTCCTCCACCTTTTCATACCTGGAGTTGTCTGCCGTGATGATGCTTAAATCGGCCAGCCTTCCTCCAATCTCGCCCATGGAGTAGCGTCTGTCCTTGGAACGGTTGCCGCCGCATCCAAATACCACCACCAGCCGCCTGGGATGATACTGGCGCAGGGTGGTAAGAAGGCTCTCCATGCTTACCGCATTGTGGGCGTAGTCTACCAGGACCGTACACCTGGATGAGGTGTGGACGATTTCCATACGTCCATTGACACGTATGTGCTCCAGGGCGTGGACAATCCTATCTTTTGGAAGTCCCAGGAAGGAGCATACGCACAGGGCTGCCAGGGCATTGTCCACGTTGAACAGGCCGGGAATTCCCAGACGGACATCCATGTCCAGGTTCCCTGTGACATCAAACTCCGTGCCCACAAAATCCGGCCGGGACACATACCGGACGTTTGAGGCTTCAAAGTCTGCCTTCGTCTCCCCGTCCTCCTTTACGCGGTACGTATAAAGCCGGCAGGACGCGTCCTTTACGATTTCTTTAAAATGCCCGTCGTTTAAGTTTACCAGCCCTATCCTGCACATGCTCAAAAGACGTGATTTGCAGCAGAGATATTCCGCAAAATCAGCGTGCTCATCCGGCCCGATGTGGTCCGGGGATATATTGGTGAAAATGCCGTAGTCAAAGGCGAGACCGTCCACCCGGTGCATCTTGATTCCCTGGGAGGACACCTCCATAATCATATACTGGCAGCCTGCCTCCGCCATTTTCGCAAAGGACTGGTGCAGTTCATAGGATTCCGGCGTGGTGTTCATGGTAGGGGTCACCTGTCCATTGATCACCGTGCCTGTGGTGCCTATCATCCCCACCTTTTTTCCTGCTGCTTCAAGAATGGCTTTTATCATATGGGTGGTGGTGGTCTTTCCCTTTGTTCCCGTCACGCCAATGGTAATCATTTTGGACGCAGGATAACCGAACCTGGCTGCCGAGAGAAGAGCCAGGCCTCTCCTGGCCTCTGCTGTCTTAAGTATTGTCACCCGGCCCATCTCATCCTCCGCAAGTCCTGAGGCAGCCAATTCCTCCTCAATGTCCCGCTCCGTCACAAGGACGCGGACGCCAGCGCGCAGCACATCCGGTACAAACCGGTGGGAATCCACCCGGGTCCCCGCCATACACACAAACACAGCTCCGGGCACTGCCTTTCTGGAGTCGTAGACCACCTCTGTGACCTCCACATCCAGGCTTCCTCTGACAAGTTCATAATCCAGCTCATTCAACCAGGTTCTAAGTATCATATCAATACCTCATTTCTTTTTCGTGCAACTTATATTATGCCAAAATATATCCTGGCCCGGCGCTCCTTTTTCGGATGCGCCGGGCCAGGCCCATTTCCTAGAAAAGTCCGGTAATCTTACCGTTCTCATCCACATCAATGCTGTCTGCTGCCGGTTTCTTCGGAAGTCCCGGCATGGTCATGATGGAACCTGTAAGCGCCACCACGAAGCCTGCTCCTGCTGATACATAGGCATCCCTTACATTGATGGTAAAGCCCGCGGGCCGCCCTAACTTGGTCTGGTCGTCCGACAGGGAATACTGGGTCTTGGCCATACACACCGGCAGGTTTCCAAAGCCCATATCCTCAATGCGCTTTAACGCCTTGGCAGCGGCCGGTGCAAAGGAAGCGCCGTCTGCTCCGTAAATCTCTTTTGCAATGGTGTTAATCTTATCCTTAAGGCTCATCTCATCCGGATAGAGTACATGGTACTGGGTTGGCTTGTTCTCCAGTGTCTCCATTACCTTTTCAGCCAGGGCAATGCCGCCCTCGCCGCCCTTTGCCCATACCTCGGACAGAGCGAACTCGCATCCCCTGTCTTCGCAGAACTTCTTGATATAAGCATATTCTGCCTCGGTATCGGATATGAAGGAATTGAGAGTAACCACCACAGGCACGCCGAACTTCTGGAGGTTCTCAATGTGCTTCTCCAGATTGACAATGCCCTTTTCAAGGGCTTCCAGATTCTCAGCTGACAGCTGGTCCTTGGGCACGCCGCCGTTGTACTTAAGGGCCCTGACCGTAGCCACCAGAACCACTGCGTCCGGCTTAAGCCCTGCCTTGCGGCA
>ENA-OQJZ01000820-OQJZ01000820.1-human-gut-metagenome-genome-assembly--contig:-NODE-820-length-10411-cov-3.123089_pt1 | contig 10411 bp, 11 predicted proteins | sample MGYA00242618_ERZ504785 | MGnify/ENA primary metagenome ERZ504785 (study PRJEB26092, sample SAMD00036354) | human gut metagenome | host: Homo sapiens | study: EMG produced TPA metagenomics assembly of...
TATTCAGGATACACTCGGACATAAGGATATAACAACAACCTTAAATATCTATACTGATGTAACAAAGGAACTAAAAAGAACCGAGTTTGATGGACTGGATAAATACTTTAATAATTCAATAGCGTAGGAAAAAGTGGCGTACTTTAAAATGAAAATTGGTACGCTGCTTTTTGGTTGGTACGCTGCTTTTTTTGGTCTGATTGACTTATTCAATAATAAAGATTATAATTTAGTAAGCAATCCGATTGAAGCCCCCATTCTCTCAATCAGGATTTACATCAAATACATCAAATAATACAACTGCTTATGCGGAAAGTAATCAATTTTAAAGGTAAACAAGGCTTTTTATCTGGTTGAAAAAAGCAAAGTAGGGAGTTGCTCAGGAATATGAGTGGCTTCGGAATTGCGTCGGAGAAAGTCCCCACCATGAAATCACTGGGCGGTTCGGATGGAGCGAAAAAGGTGGAAAAAGCAGCTTCGTCAGAAGTGAAAACAGAAGCAAAACCGGCAGAAAAAATTGATTTTTCCAACGTAAAAATTGAGCCTCTGTTTGAGGAAATGGTAGATTTTGAAACCTTTGCAAAGTCTGATTACCGTGCCGTAAAGATAAAAGACTGTGCCGCGGTGCCCAAGAGTAAGAAACTTTTACAATTTACCTTAGATGATGGTTCAGGCACAGACCGCACGATTTTAAGCGGAATTCATGAGTATTATGAGCCGGAAGACCTGATTGGAAAGACAGCGATTGCGATTGTGAATCTGCCGCCCAGAAAGATGATGGGCATTGATTCCTGCGGAATGCTGATCTCTGCGGTTCATGAGGAAGACGGACATGAGGGACTTCATCTCCTGATTGTAGATGACCGTATTCCGGCGGGTGCAAAGCTGTATTAAAGTCTATATTAAGTGTTCGGGTAATGGCCGGGGCGGGATTTGCGAAAATCCTGCCCCGGCTTATTGCGTTACAAAACGCACTTTTTATTAAGACAATCCGGCTGCCTCCTGTTATAATAAAATGAACCAGACCAGGAGGTGGCGGAATGAAGAATCAAAAGCATACAGTGAGAAAGGTCATTGATTATATTGAGGAACACCTGGAGGAGAAGCTGAATCTGGAGCAGATAGCGGAGCATGCAGGTTATTCCAGGTTCCATCTGAACCGGATATTCATGGAAGAGACGGGAGACACGATTCATAAATATGTGCAGGAGCGCAGGCTTACCATGGCGGCTGAGAAGCTGGTGGATACGGATATGGACATCACGCAGATAGCCTACGATGCCGGGTACCAGTCCCAGCAGGCATTTTCTCTCGCATTTAAACAGGTATATTTATGTCCGCCCGGAGCGTACAGAAAACGGGGGATCTATCTGCCTGCAAAGAAACGGATTCAAATGCATAAAGCTTCCTGTTTTACAATATATGGAGTTTGTGACAGAGGAATGGGAGGGATTGCAGCGTGAGCACCATACCTTATGTGATTGAACAGACAGGAAGAGGAGAGAGAAGCTATGATATATATTCCAGGCTTCTGTCGGACCGTATTATCTTTCTGGGCGAGGAGATCAGCGACACCTCTGCCAGCCTTATTATAGCCCAGCTGCTGTTTCTGGAATCCACGGATCCGGACAAGGATATCCAGCTGTACATCAACAGTCCGGGAGGTTCTGTGACAGCTGGCTGGGCTGTATATGATACCATGCAGTATATTAAATGCGACGTTTCAACTATCTGCCTTGGACTGGCAGCCAGTTTCGGGGCCTTTTTGCTGGCAGGAGGAGCACATGGAAAACGCATGGCTCTTCCCAATTCTGAAATCATGATACACCAGCCCGCCATACACGGAAATGGAATCCAGGGCCCTGCCAGCGACATTAAAATTATGTCGGATTACATGCAGAAAAGCAGGCAGCGTTTAAACCGTGTTCTGGCGGTGAATACAGGACGCTCCGAGGAGGAAATAGCCAGGGATACAGAGCGGGATAATTTCATGAGCGCGGAGGAGGCATTGGAGTATGGACTGATTGATTCTATCCTTACAAGGCGGTAATAACTTTAAAATATAATAGATTATATATAAGCGCAGGCACTGTGTCGTGATGCCCCTTTTTGGGGGGGAGGACACAGAAGCCTGCGCTTTTGTTGTGTCTGAACCCCATCCCTATACCTCCGCGGAGAGCCCGTACGCAACCCCGCATAAAGTATCAATGCCGGAAGAATGCCCAATGGCTGAGAATACGTTTAAAATCCTATCGGCAGAGGGAAGGTCTGTCAGGCTGTTGACAGCCAGGCTGAAATGGTGCTGCACAGAGCAGTCCAAAAAGGCGCGGCTGATATCATTGGTATCAAAACGGCGGGAAGTTATCTCCTGGCAGAGAGCGTGCGCAAATGGATGGCTTTCTTCTCCGCGCAGGATGAGTCCTGCCAGCACCCCGCACAGAAAATCATCACCGCTGGGCGTAAGGCCTATTCCCAGTCCAATGAGTCCTGCCAGGTGTTTGGCAGCATCTCCGTACAAATGCTGTTCCAGACATTCGCTGCATTGGAGGATTCGGCTTCTGGCCGCGGCCAGAATTAGGCTGTATTCCTCTTTGCCTGTAATCGCCTGTCCTTCCGTGGAATCGCAGAACAGAAGCCGGAATATGCCGGCCTGCGAGCTGGCGACGGCCTGACGGATCTGTGAAAGAAGCTCTTTGCAGGGAAACGGCCCGGGCGGGCAGGTTAACCGGGTGCAGCAGACTTTTTTCGGCAGGCACCCAAAAGACACTGTGTGCTCCGGAGAGGATATTATAATGCGGCTGCCGGCAATGGACACCTGCTGGCCTGGTTTAACCGGTAGAACTTCAAAAGCCCTGACATCCATGTCTGTTATGATGCTGATAGGAGACATGGGAGAGGATGCGGCCTGCAGGGCCAGAAGGCGCTCTCCTGCCTGAAGATTCACTGTTTTTTTGTAGACGGAGTGGACCGTCCAAAGACGGCACTCCTCCAGCTGCTGTGCTGCGTAGGCGGCAATGGCGGTGATGGTAGGATACATTTGCTTTCTCCCTGTGCTATGCTGTTTGTTGCACTTATAACAATGCTTCAACAATAAATTTTACCAGATTATCGAAAAAAACACAAAAACAAAATTTGAAATAATAAAGTTTTATACATGATAGACAAAAAAACATAATTTTTCCCCGCTTTCTCGTCATTGTTTTCTGACTGTGTATCTAATAAAATACAACGTAAGTATTGAAACGGTCAACGATTTACAGTCTGTAAGGAGGTAAAAAATGTATGATTTAGTAATAACAAACGGAAAGCTGGTAACCCCTGACAGGATTTATGAAGCTGATATTGCGGTAAAAGACGGGGTCTACGCTGCCTTTCTTGCCAAGGGGTCGCAGGCGGCTGCAAAAGAAGTGATAGATGCAAAGGGATGCTACATATATCCGGGAATCATTGATTGCCACGCGCACCTGAATGAACCGGGATTTGAATACAGGGAGGACTTTGAGACCGGTTCCAGGGCAGCTGCGGCAGCTGGCTGTACCTGCCTGATTGACATGCCCTTGAACAATGATCCGTCTTTGATGAATAAGGAAATCTTTGACCTGAAGATGGGGCGCATCAGCAAGCACTCCTATGTGGATTTTGCCCTGTGGGGCGGTATTGTGGGGGATTATGACAATCAGCCCGGTTCGGTGAAGAACAACATGGCGGATCTGGTGGACCTGCACAAATGCGGCGTGGCTGCATTCAAAGGGTTTACCTGCCCCAACGGCGATTTGTTCCCAACCGTGAACATGGGCAATGTGAGAAAGGCTCTGGAAATCTTAAAGCCGTACGGGGCCCTGTGCGGTTTCCACTGTGAAGAGTTCGGTCAGGTACTGGAACGGGAAAAGGAGGCAAAGGCAAAAACCGGAAGGACCAGCGAAGAGAAAATCAGGGATTTCCTGGATTCCCATGATGTGTGGACCGAGTATGTTGCCACTAAAAATGTGATTGACATGGCCAGGGCAACCGGGGGCAGAGTGCATATCTGCCATGTGAGCCACCCCATGGTGGCGCAGGTTGTAAAGGACGCCATCCACGAAGGGCTTCCCATTACGGCTGAGACATGTCCCCACTATCTTGGGTTTACAGAGGACTTTGTCTTTGAGAAGGGCGCTCCGGCCAAGTGTACGCCGCCTATGCGCAGGAAAGAGGATATGGAACGGCTGTGGGATTATGTTCTGGACGGCACATTATCCTGTGTGGGAAGCGACCACTCACCGGCTGCGGATGAGGAAAAGGACAATTCCACAAAGGATATCTGGCATGCATGGGGCGGTCTCAACTCCATCCAGTTCTTCCTGCCCATGATGTTTGACATGGTGGTAAACAAGAAGGGCTTAAGCCCCACCCTGATTGCCAGGGTGATGGACTACAATCCGGCCAGGGTATTCGGCCTCTACGGCCGGAAGGGGGCCTTTGAGCTGGGATTTGACGGGGACATTGTTATTGTTGATCCTGAGAAAGCCTGGAAATGCAGCCAGAATGAACTGCTGACCAAGGGGCATGTATCCTGCTTCGACGGTCTGGAAGGAAAGGGCGCGCCTGTATGCACCATCATCCGGGGCAAGGTGGTTGCCTCCGGCGGAACCTATAGGGAAGACGCTCTGGGCTACGGGGAATACGTGACACCGGTACATGACTGTTAATACGAGGAGAAGAAAATAAGGGGTGATATTATGAGCGATGTAAAAAATGAAGTAAATAAGCAAACAGATTCATTGGCGCCGATTCAGGACAAGGACCGTATTATGGGGTGGGGATCCTACCTGATGCTGTGGCTGGGAGGATGTATTTCCATCGGCACATTGACCATGGGGTCTGCCCAGCTGGACAAGGGGCTTAACCTGATGCAGGTATTTTTGGCGGTTCTGATTGGATCCACCATACTGGTTATCGGCATCTGTGCAAATGACCGTTTCAGCTACAAATCAGGCGCGCCCTATGCGGTTCAGCTTAAGAGCGCGTACGGCACAAAGGGAAACATTGTACCGGTTATGATCCGTGGGCTTCCCGCTATTGTATGGTACGGATTCCAGACCTGGCTGGGCGGCTCCGCCATCAACCAGATATCCATTGCCATATTCGGATATGACAATGTTGTGCTGTTCTTCCTACTGTTCCAGGTGGTCCAGATTATATTATCAGTAAAGGGCTTCCACGGAATCAAATGGGTGGAGAACATCGGCGGCGTGGTAATCGTCAGCGCCATGCTCTATATGTTATTTGTATGCGTGACCCAGTACTGGGGCGTGATTGGTGATAAGCTCATCAGCAGGAAGGGTTCATGGGGAATGCCGTTCATCGCTGCCATCATCGCTTTCTTTGGCAACAGCACCACGGTTATGCTCAATGCCGGCGACTATTCCAGAGAGTTAAAGGGCGGTTTTTCCGTAGGAAAGCGCGGTGTTGCCTATTTTATCGCCATGGTACCAACCACTGTCCTTCTGGGACTTATCGGCGCAATGGCTTCCACGGCAACAGGGATTGCAAACCCTATCAACGCATTTTCACAGATGGTACATAACAAGGTGCTGCTGGTGGCAACCCTTGGATTCATCCTTTTTGCCCAGATGACCACCAACCTGGCCAGCAACGTGGTGCCCCCTGCCTATGCGTTTATGGACGCATTTAAGATGAAGCACAGGACGGCCGTGATCCTGGTGGGAGTCCTGGCTGTATGTACCTGTCCGTGGATCCTGACCAACGACAGCTCCGCGGCAGGACTGGATCTGTTTGTTAAGATTTACACCGCTTTCTTTGGCCCAATCTTTGCCGTGCTGATTACGGATTACTACATCCTGCACAGGGGAAAGATGGAAGGAGCGGCCCTGGATGACCTCTACGATGATAACGGAACCCATTCAGGAATCAACTGGGCTGCCATCATTGCAACGGCAGTGGGCGCGGTAATCGGACTTGTCAATGTAGACATATCCTTCTTTACGGCAACCATACCTACAGGACTGGTATATTATTTCTGCATGAAGCATATGCCGTCCTGCCAACGTTTCAGGAAAGGAACTTCCCTGGAGAAGTAAATAGGAGGCAAAGCTTATGTATGATCTGTTAGTGAAAAATGGAAGGATTGTTACCGCCCAGGCAGTGACAGAGGGGAATATCGGCATAAAGGACGGCAGGATTGCCGCCCTGCTGGAGGCCGGACAGGAGCCGGAGGCTGCAAAGGTGATTGACGCAAAAGGAAAATATGTGTTTCCAGGAGCCATTGACACCCATGCCCACCTCAATGATCCGGGGTATGAATGGCGGGAGGATTATGAACATGGGACAGCGGCGGCAGCCATGGGAGGTTATACCACCATCATCGACATGCCCCTTCAAAATGAACCGGCCATGACGAACGCGGCAATTTTTGACAGGAAAGTGGAGAAGGTGGACTGTAACGCATATACGGACTACTGCTTCTGGGGCGGCCTGGTGCCGGATAATTTTGACGAACTGGAAGGCCTGCATGAGAAGGGCTGTGTTGCCTTCAAATCGTTTATCGGACCGGTATCACCTGATTACAGCTCCTTAAACTACGGGCAGGCCTATGAAGCCATGGAGAGGATTAAGGAATTTGGCGGACGTGCCGGCTTCCACTGCGAAGATTTTTCCATGATTAAATGGCAGGAAGCCAGGATGAAAAGAGAAGGACGTATGGACTGGCAGGGTTTTCTGGATTCCAGGCCGGTGATTGCGGAGATGGTTGCCACGGTGGATATGATTGAGATTGCCAAGGCAACGGGGTGCAAGGTACATATCTGCCATGTGAGCAGTCCCGACGTGGCCCAGAAGATAAAGGAGGCCCAGCAGGCGGGCTATGATGTGACGGCGGAGACATGTTCTCATTATCTGAGCCTGACGGACCAGGATGTCCTTGCCAACGGACCTCTGTTCAAATGCGCGCCTCCCCTGCGTTCCAAGGAAGATGTGGACCGTCTCTGGGCCTATGTGGAGGACGGTACCTTCAGCGGTATAGCAAGCGATCATTCTCCCTGCTCCTACGATGAGAAATTCAAAGAGATCCTGGGAAATAAAATCGAGAATGTATTTGACGTATGGGGCGGCATCAGCGGTATCCAGAGCGGCTTCCAGGTAGCGTTTAACGAGGGATGCGTAAAGCGGGGCGTGGATCCCAGGGTATTGGCAAGAGCCATGGCCCTTAATCCGGCAAAAGCATTCGGCATATACGGGAAAAAGGGTGACATACTTCCGGGATTTGACGCGGACCTTGTGATTATTGACCCGGAAAAGGAGTGGGAGATTACAAGCGAATCCCTCCTGTATGTAAACAAGATTTCCGCGTTTGTGGGAATGAAGGGCAGGGGACTGCCTGTATGCACCATCATCCGCGGCAATGTGGTGGCTGAAGACGGAAAGATTACAGCAGAAAAAGGTGTGGGGACCCTGGTCAGGAGACTGAGCTGACAGAATGTGATTTTCAGACACTCCCCGGAAAAGGAGAAAGTATGAGTAATATGGTAGAAAATTTGAATTTAAATCCGGAACTGGTAAAGAACGTGGATCCGGATCTGCAGCCGACGAAAAAACGTATTATGGGGCCCCTTTCCTACGCGGCAAGCTTTATGGGAGGGTGCGTATCCATCGGTACCTTCTCCATGGGCGCCGGCCTGATAGGGGCATTGACAGTGGGGCAGGCCATCCTTGCCATGGTTATCGGATGTCTGGTCATCGCGGTGGCCCTGGTAATCATTGGCAACTGCGGGCATAAGTACGGTATTCCTTACACGGTACAGCTTCGGAGCAGCTTCGGCACCACCGGCGTCAAGGTGCCCGGCCTGTTAAGAGGTATTCCTGCCATTATCTGGTTTGGTTTCCAGAGCTGGGTGGGAGCGGGAGCCATCAACAGCTGTCTGAGCATCCTGTTCGGTTTCAGCAACCTTCCCCTGGTCAATGCCCTGTTTACAATGCTGCAGGTTGCCCTGGCCATCAAGGGATTTGAGGGTATCAAGTGGCTGGAAAATATTTCCTGTGTATTCATCATCGCAATACTGGCCTACATGCTGTATGTGGTCAAGACACAGTTCGCAACTGAGATTGATGATGTGTTCTCCGGAATCAAGGGAACATGGGGCATGCCTTTCTGGGCAGCCACCACCTCCTTCCTGGGAATCTATTCAACCATGATCATCAATGCATCCGACTATTCCCGTAACCTGGAAGGGAAGGTGGGACCCACCTTTACCGGAAGTATTTACACGGTTGCCATTCTGCCTGTAACGCTGTTTATGGGACTGATCGGGCTGCTTGTGACGGCTGCTACCGGCAACAGCGACCCGGTTGTGGTGTTCTCCACAACCATGGGAAGCAAGTTCCTCACAGTAGTGACATTGCTGTTTATTGCATTTGCCCAGGTCACAACCAATGTGCTGAACAATATCGTTCCGCCATCCTATGTACTGATGGAATCATTCCACATGAAATGGTCCCACGCCACCATCCTGGTAGGAATCCTCTCGGCATGCTGTATGCCGTGGAAGCTGGTGACAGATGATTCGGCAGCGGGCTTAAGCCTGTTTACCCAGTTCTACTCCGCATTCCTGGGCCCGATTTTTGCCGTAATGGCAGTGGACTATTACATTCTCCGGAAAAAGAAGCTGAATATCAATCATATGTATGACAAGCAGGGTGTGTTCAAGGGAATCAACTGGGCGGCCATCATAGCCATCGTCATCGGCTCCCTCTGCTCTCTGGTCATCGTACAGCTGTCCTGGTATGTGAGCCTGATTCCCACGGGACTTGTGTATTACTTCCTGATGAAGAACATGAAGAGCGCAAAATCATTCCGCACAGGAACCATTTTCCAGGAGCAGGAAGGCTAGTTATCAGCACTGGGCCGGCGACAGCTTCAGGTTCTCCTCCAGGAATGCCAGTGTCTCGTCCAGCAGTTTTTCCGTAAACGGGTTTTCCTCATCCCGGTCAAAGTCGTGGCCATCGCAGGAGGCGATGAACTGCCATGGGCGGAAACGGTTTGACAGCTCCAGGAATTCCCCGTAGGGCACATCATTGTCACGGGTGCCGTGAGCGCAGAAAAGGGGGCAGGGAAGGGCGGTGCAGGCGCGCAGGGTGTAGTCCAGATAGAAATATTTATCCCTGCCTTCATACAGAAGGGAACGCCAGGATCCGGTCTGTCTTGCATATACATAAATGCTGTAGTGGGTGTCCAGGCTTCCGGCCGTGTGGAGGTCAGCACCGGCCTGTTCCAGGCAGGACGCATCCACGGCCGGAAGGGAGCAGTAAAATCCGCTGGGTGTCTCATACCAGTGGTCGCACAGGAATCCGTATCCGTAGTAGGAGAGGATCCCAGCGGGCACGGCAGGCAGGTTACCTTTGGCTCCGGCTAAGAGGCAGAGATATGCTCCGGCGGAACGGCCCCACAGGAAGAACGGGAGTTTGCGTCTGCAGTATATTTCGGGATGATTTATGTAATGGGTGATGGAGGAACAGACATCACCCATTATGGTATCCAGCCTGGCGGCGGGCGCAAGGGGGTAGTCGTAGGATACGATGATATATCCGGCCCGGGTCAGGGTATCTATATGCCTGCGGGGCAGATCCTCCCTGCTGCCGTACAGCAGCCCTCCCCCATGGAAGTAAAGGATACAGGCTTTTGCATCTGTATCCTTTTCTGAATATACAGTTGCATACTTTGGATAAGCTGGATGTTCCAGGTTTATCTCTCTTTTTTCCGTCATAATGGTGTTCTCCTTTGTGTAATAGATAAGTTATATTTAAAGATATTATAACATGAGACCGGAAAAAAGTGGGATGTGAAAAAATTAGCAATAGGGTATAAAATGGATAAAAATCATAGGGAGATTTGCATAAATACATAATTGAAAAAAGAACGTTGTTTTGCAATAATATAAATATAAAAAAGTTGACCCAAAAAGGCCTTTAACAAAGAATGAAAGCGAGGAAGTAAATATGAGTTATTTAAATGATCAGGTAGGATACAGAGAGGAATTACTGGCAACACGTTCTGTAATCAAGAAAGAAAATTATGTTCTGCTGGAACCGGACGGTCTGGTTAAGAACAGCATCCCTGGTTATGAGAACTGCGACGTAACCATTCTGGGTTCACCTGCCATGGGAGCTACCTTTGCGGATTATCTGGTTACGGTAAAGGAAGGCGGAAAAAACAGCGGCATTGGCGGTGAAGGTCTGGAGACGTTCATTTATTATGAGGGCGGCGAGGAGGAAGCGGGCAGCCGCACGCTGGATTTGCACATCCAGCGGCTTCGAAAGAAGCTGGGCCTGGCGGATCAAATCAAAACCGTATATAAGGTAGGTTATTTACTGGAGGTGGAAACGTGAAACTGGCAGCCAAATTGACATTTGCCATCCT
>ENA-OQJZ01000845-OQJZ01000845.1-human-gut-metagenome-genome-assembly--contig:-NODE-845-length-10034-cov-3.390479_pt1 | contig 10034 bp, 10 predicted proteins | sample MGYA00242618_ERZ504785 | MGnify/ENA primary metagenome ERZ504785 (study PRJEB26092, sample SAMD00036354) | human gut metagenome | host: Homo sapiens | study: EMG produced TPA metagenomics assembly of...
GTGAGGCGGGGAAAGGTTTTGCCGTTGTGGCGGATGAGGTGCGGAATCTGGCAAATAAAAGCGGCGAGGCGGCTAAGAATACCACATCTCTGATCGAAGAGTCTCTCCGGTCCATTGATAACGGACAGAAGATCGCCAATGAGACGGCACAGTCACTGGGGCAGGTGGTTACCAGCGCACAACAGATCGCGGAGGCGGTGGAGGACATATCAAAGGCTTCCACGGAACAGGCCAAATCCCTGGATCAGGTGCGCATCGGGATCGAACAGATATCAGGAGTGGTTCAGACAAATGCCGCTATGGTGGAGGAGAACGCTGCAACAGGAGGCGAACTTTCAGAGGAAGCTAAGAAACTTTTTGATTTGATTTCCAGATTCAGGACGGACAGGAAGATGTAACGGGACTTTGAACTGTTACGAAATTTTCGATAAAATCCTTGAAAATGCTTGCATTTACAGCGGCATGATGGTATAGTGTATACGATAACTAATGTAAATTACTGATAAAAGAGTGGACACCAGTCCACTCTTTCGTTTTGGAAAGACAGGAAAGGTGGTGGAACGATGGGAAAAAAGGAGAGCTATGAGAGCCGGGTGGAGAAACACCTCCTTCCACTGATGGAAGAGCATGGTTTTGAACTGGTAGACGTGGAATATGTAAAAGAAGCAGGTACCTGGTACCTGAGAGCTTATATAGATAAAGAAGGCGGGATTGCCGTGGATGACTGTGAGGTCATCAGCAGGGCCTTAAGCGACTGGCTGGACAAAGAGGATTTTATTGACGACAGCTATATTCTGGAAGTCAGTTCCCCGGGACTGGGCCGTCCTCTTAAGAAGGAAAAGGACTTCGTAAGAAGCATGGGCAAGGATGTGGATGTAAGGCTTTACCGTCAGCTTAACAAGCAAAAGGAATTTACGGGCGCCCTCAGTGCATATGATGAAAATACTGTGACGCTGACCATGGAAGACGGAAGCCAGATGGTATTTGAAAAAGCGGACATTGCCCTGATACGGCTTGCGCTGGATTTTTAGTTAGATCATTCACATGCTGAGACATGGATAGGAGGATAAACATGAACAAGGAACTGTTAGAGGCAATGGAGGTATTGGAGAAAGAGAAGAACATCTCCAAAGATACGCTTATTGAAGCGATTGAAAACTCTTTACTCACTGCCTGTAAGAACCATTTCGGAAAAGCCGATAATGTAAAGGTCACAGTGAACCCAAATACCTGTGACTTTGCAGTATATGCAGAAAAAGCGGTTGTGGAAAACGTGGAGGACGATTGTCTGGAGATGAGTCTGGCGGATGCCAAGATGCTGAATCCCAAGTATGAGATTGGGGATACGGTACAGATTCCGCTGGATTCCAAGAAATTCGGACGTATTGCCACACAGAACGCAAAGAACGTGATTCTGCAGAAAATACGCGAGGAAGAACGCAAGGCACTGTACAACGAGTATTATATGAAGGAAAAGGATGTCATGACCGGCGTGGTACAGCGCTATCTGGGAAGGAACGTGAGCATTAACCTGGGCAGGGTGGACGCCATCCTCAATGAAAGCGAGCAGGTAAAGGGTGAGACATTCCGTCCCACGGAGCGGGTCAAGGTATATGTCATCGAGGTAAAGGATACGCCAAAGGGCCCAAGAGTCTCTGTGTCCAGGACACACCCGGACCTGGTGAAACGTCTCTTTGAATCCGAGGTGGCCGAGGTCCGCGACGGCACAGTGGAAATCAAGGCCATTGCCAGGGAAGCAGGCTCCAGGACAAAGATTGCGGTGAAATCCAATGACGCCAATGTGGACCCGGTAGGCGCATGCGTGGGTCTCAACGGTTCCAGGGTTAATTCCATTGTAAGTGAATTAAAGGGTGAAAAAATTGACATCATTAACTGGGACGACAATCCTGCGTACCTGATTGAAAACGCTTTGAGCCCTGCAAAGGTTATCTGCGTTGTGGCGGATGAGGAAGAGCGGGAAGCACAGGTTATTGTGCCGGATTACCAGCTGTCCCTTGCCATTGGCAAGGAGGGCCAGAACGCGAGACTGGCCGCAAGGCTTACGGGCTTTAAGATTGATATTAAGAGTGAAACCCAGGCCAGGGAAATGGGGCTCTTCGAGCAGATGGGACTCCAGTACGGCGACACGTCCTCTGAGAATTATGAGGAAGAGCAGGAGGAACCGGAAAGCTACCAGGAATATGAAGAAAACTATCAGGAAGACGGAAGCGAACAGTAAAAGGGATACTCTGAGAAGGTTAGGAGTGATGTAAGTGAGCATGAAAAAAGTTCCGCTCAGGCAGTGCATCGGCTGCCAGGAGATGAAGAGCAAGAAAGAAATGATAAGAGTCATAAAAACCGCCGAGGATGAGATTATGTTGGATGCCACAGGCCGCAAGAACGGCAGGGGCGCTTACCTGTGTCCATCAATGGAATGCCTGAAGAAGGCAGTGAAGGGAAAGGGACTGGAACGTTCCTTCAAGATGGCCATTCCCAAAGAGGTGTATGAAACTCTGGAAAAGGAGATGGAAGAACTTGGCAGATAACAAAAGGCTGTTAAGCCTGGTGGGCCTTGCAACAAGGGCCAGGAAGGTGGTCAGCGGCGAATTTTCGACGGAGAAATCAGTAAAGAGCGGAAAGTCCCATTTGGTAATCGTATCGGAAGAGGCTTCTGACAACACGAAGAAAAAGTTTACCAACATGTGTACTTACTATAAAGTCCCAATCTATCTGTTTGGAACAAAGGACGAACTGGGGCATGCCATGGGGCAGGAGTTCAGGGCGTCACTGTCAGTGGAGGATGCAGGTTTCGCAAAGTCAATGGTAGAACGAATGAATATAAACGGAGGTAGCTTGAATGAGAGTAAGTGAACTGGCAAATGAACTGGGCAAGACCAGTAAGGAGATATTGGAAATTATTAAGACGAAAGATAAAGCAGCTGTATTATATGCAGCATCGAATGTGACAAAGGATCAGGAGAATATTGTGCGCTCTTTTGCAAATCCTAAGAGGGATGCAAAACCTGCCGCACCGGAGCACAGGTCGGAGGCTCCTAAAACAGAGGCCCCCAGAGCAGAAGCTCCAAGAACAGAGGCACCAAGGACAGAAGCGCCTAAAACAGAGGCTCCTAAGGCAGAGGCTGTCAGGAGCCAGGACGGCGCGTCCAAGGGAGAGCCGGCTAAGAAGAAGCTGACAGCCGTGTTCCGCCCGCAGAACGCCCAGCAGCAGATTAAGCGTCCGGTTCCTCCGAAACCCCAGACAGCAAACCAGGGCCATACGGCACCCGCTCCCGCGGCAGCGCCGCAGCCGGCGCAGGCAGCAGCACCAGCAGCATCAGCAGTACCGGCAGAGGCTGCCAAACCTCAGGTGCAGGCCCAGTCCGCGGATACGGTTTCAGAGAAGGCCGCAGCACCCCAGCCGTCTGCAGCACCCCAGGCAGGTGCTCATACAGGAACCCAGGGAACTGCCCAGGACAGCCGCGATACAGCCAGGAGCCAGGGAGGCTACCAGGGCAACCGCGACAACAACAGGCCCCAGGGAGGCGGCTACCAGGGCAACAGGCCTCAGGGCGGCTACGGCGCAAGACCCCAGGGCGGCTATCAGGGCCGTCCGGGAGATGACAAGGATGCAAGGGATAACAGAGGCAGGAATGACAGCCGCCGCCCGGCAGGAGCCAGAGACGGAAAATCTTCCTTTGACACCCCAATCCAGACAAAGCCAACCAGCAACCGCCAGAACAAGAATTCTCATAAGAATGACAGGTTTGATAAGCGCGACAGGTTGGAGGACGGCAAGAAGAAAGTGCCGAAGACAGGAAAGGGAGCATTTATCATGCCCCAGCCTAAGAAGGAGGAGTCCAAGGCGGATGAGGTGAAAACCATTACTCTTCCCGATGTACTCACCATCAAGGAGCTGGCAGAGAAGATGAAGCTTCAGCCGTCTGTCATTGTAAAGAAGCTGTTTTTAAAGGGCCAGGTAGTAACCCTGAACCAGGAAATCGACTATGAGCAGGCGGAAGAGATAGCCATGGAATTCGATGTCCTGTGTGAAAGGGAAGTAAAGGTTGATGTCATAGCGGAGCTTTTGAAGGAAGATGAAGAGAGCACCGAGGACATGGTTCCCAGATCACCGGTTGTATGTGTTATGGGCCATGTTGACCACGGTAAAACCTCCCTTTTGGACGCTATCCGTGAGACCAACGTGACTGCAAGAGAGGCAGGCGGCATCACCCAGCATATTGGTGCGTCTGTCATTGAGATAAACGACCGCAAGATTACGTTTCTGGATACGCCGGGCCATGAGGCATTTACGGCCATGCGTATGAGAGGAGCACAGTCCACGGACATTGCCATCCTGGTAGTGGCTGCGGACGACGGCGTAATGCCTCAGACAGTTGAGGCCATCAACCACGCAAAGGCAGCCAATGTGGAAATCATTGTGGCCATCAATAAGATTGATAAGCCAAGCGCCAACGTGGATAAGGTAAAGCAGGAGCTGGCTGAGTATGAGCTGATTCCCGAGGATTGGGGCGGCAGCACCATCTTTGTACCTGTTTCCGCCCATACAAAAGAGGGTATCAAGGATCTGCTGGAGATGGTTCTTCTGACCGCAGACGTCCTTGAACTGAAGGCTAACCCCAACCGTAAGGGCAGGGGCCTTGTGATCGAGGCAGAGCTGGATAAGGGCAAGGGACCTGTTGCCACGGTTCTGGTACAGAAAGGTACCTTAAGAGTGGGAGAGACCATTGCGGCCGGCGCATGCTTCGGCAAGATTCGTGCCATGATGGACGACAGGGGCCGCCGCGTGAAGGAAGCAGGACCATCCACGCCAGTGGAAATCCTGGGCCTCAACGATGTGCCGAATGCCGGTGAGGTATTTGTGGCTACTGAAAATGAGAAGGAAGCAAGAAACTTTGCTGAGACATTTATTTCAGAAGGAAAGAGCAAACTGATAGAGGATACAAAGGCAAAACTGTCTCTGGATGACCTGTTCAGCCAGATTCAGGCCGGTAATGTAAAGGAACTGCCGATTATCGTAAAGGCTGACGTGCAGGGCTCCGTGGAGGCTGTAAAGCAGAGTCTTACCAAGCTCTCCAACGAGGAGGTTATGGTGAAGGTGATTCACGGCGGCGTAGGCGCCATCAACGAATCCGATGTTTCCCTGGCATCCGCGTCCAACGCAATCATCATCGGCTTCAACATCCGTCCGGATGCAACAGCCAAGTCCATTGCGGAGCGCGAGAAGGTGGATATCCGTCTGTACAAGGTTATCTATCAGGCCATCGAGGATGTGGAAGCAGCCATGAAGGGCATGCTGGATCCTGTATTCGAGGAAAAGGTTATCGGCCATGCAGTGATCCGCCAGACCTTTAAGGCATCCGGCATAGGCACCATTGCAGGTTCCTATGTATTGGACGGCAAGTTCCAGAGAAACTGCAGCTGCCGTGTCAAGAGAGAGGGAGAGCAGATTTTTGAAGGACCTCTGGCTTCTCTTAAGCGTTTCAAGGACGATGTAAAGGAAGTGGCGGCAGGATACGAGTGCGGTCTTGTATTTGAGAAGTTTAATGATCTTCAGGAAGATGATGAGATCGAGGCTTACATCATGGTGGAAGTACCGAGATAGGCATCATGGCTAAGAGAGGAGTTACATGCGTAAGAACAGCATAAAGAATACCAGAATCAACATGGAGGTCCAGCGGGAGCTCAGTGAGATCATCCGCGGGGGAATCAAGGATCCAAGGATTCATCCCATGACCAGTGTGGTTTCCGTGGAGGTTACACCAGACCTTAAGTTCTGCAAGGCGTATATCAGCGTTCTTGGGGACGAGGAGGCGGGAAAGTCAACCATCCAGGGGTTAAAGAGCGCAGAAGGGTACGTGCGCAGGGAGCTTGCCAGAAGGGTAAACCTGCGCAACACGCCGGAGCTGAAGTTCATATTGGACCAGTCCATTGAATATGGTGTCAACATGTCCAGACTCATTGATGAAGTGACAAAAGACCTTCATCAGGAAGAAACACAGGATGAGGAAGGAGCAAAGGAGGAGTTTTAATGACGATTCTTGAACAGATGTTAGAGGACACCAAGTCCGTCGCTATCCTGGGCCATATACGCCCGGACGGCGACTGCCTGGGCTCCACACTGGGACTTTATAACTATCTCCGGCTTAATTATCCAGATATACGGGCAGCCGTGTATCTGGAGGAGTCATCCCCTAAATTCAGTTATCTGAAGGGATATGATACAATCCGCCACCAGGTTGACGGTGAATGCTATGAGCTCTGCGTCTGCCTGGACAGCGGCGATATCCAGCGTCTGGGTGATTTTAAACATTACCTGGACCAGGCTGACAAAAGCCTGTGCCTGGACCATCACGTGACCAATACCCGTTACGGCGGCACCAACGTGGTTCCGGATGAGGCCAGTTCCACCTGCGAGGTCCTTTTTGACCAGCTGGACGAAGGAAAACTTGACCGCTATACGGCGGAATGTCTGTATACCGGCATCATCCACGACACAGGCGTGTTCAAATTTTCCTGTACCTCAGCCCACACCATGGAGATAGCGGGTAAGCTGATGGGAAAGGGAATTGACTTCGGAGCCATCATAGACAACAGCTTTTACAGAAAAACATACATCCAGAACCAGATTCTGGGCAGAGCTCTTTTGGAGAGCATCACCTTTTTTGACGGACGGTGCATCTTCAGCGCCATCCGCCAGAGCGAGATGGAGTTTTACGGGGTTGACGGCAAGGATATGGACGGCATCATTGACCAGCTGCGCCTTACGGAAGGCGTGGAAGTTGCCATTTTCCTCTATGAGACAGGACCTCAGGAATTTAAGGTCAGCATGCGCTCCCAGTATCTGGTGGACGTAAGCAGGATTGCCGCGTTCTTCGGCGGCGGTGGCCATGTAAGGGCTGCCGGATGCTCTATGAGCGGCAGCATACACGACGTAATCAACAATCTGTCCGTACACATTGCCAGGCAGCTGGATGCTGCATCAGGCAGCCAGGAGTAAGGAACATACCATGTATCACGGAATCATAAATGTATACAAAGAGCCGGGCTATACTTCCCACGATGTGGTAGCCCGGCTTCGAGGAATTTTAAAGCAGAAAAAAATAGGCCATACAGGAACCCTGGACCCCGCAGCTGAAGGAGTCCTTCCTGTTTGTCTGGGGGCAGGCACCAGGCTGTGCGATATGCTGACGGACCGGTCCAAAACGTACCAGGCTGTCATGCTGCTGGGCTGTGAGACAGATACCCAGGACACCACGGGAACCATTCTGGCAGAAGACAGGGAAGGGGCGCTGTCCCTTGCTGAGGAACAGGTAAATGAAGCTGTTATGGGATTTAAGGGCGATTATGCCCAGATACCTCCCATGTACTCCGCGCTTAAGGTGGACGGAAAGAAGCTGTATGAGCTGGCAAGGGCGGGAAAGGAAGTGGAACGCCGGCCAAGGGCGGTGCAGATTCTGGACATAAAGGTAAGCAGGATAGAACTGCCCAGGGTCTGGATGGAGGTCACCTGTTCCAAAGGCACCTACATACGTACCCTGTGCCATGATATAGGAAGGCTTTTGGGATGCGGGGGCTGTATGGAGCATCTCACACGTACCAGGGTGGACCGTTTCAGCATTGAGGACAGCCTTACACTGGACCAGCTGGAACAGCTCCGTGACCAGGCAGCTGTGGAGAGCTGCATCCTCCCGGTGGAGGAAGCCCTGCAGCCCTATCCGCCTCTTGGATGTCTGCCGGAAGCAGATTCCCTTTTACACAACGGAAATCCCTGCTTTGCAAGACATCTGGACTGGAGTCAGTCAGACCAGTGGAAGGCCGGGGCTGAGGACGGACAGATGTTCCGTATGTATGACAGTAATCATAGATTCACAGGGGTATACCAGTACCAGAAGGACAGGCACTGGTGGAAGCCCTGGAAGATGTTCCTTATGTAGCTGCCCGCGCAGCGCTGCCGGAACATCTGGAACAGAGGAAAAAACGAGGAAGTGACAGGATGAGGTATATTGCAGACACCACAGAATTTCAGATAGAGGAGCCCACCATCGTGACTTTGGGTAAGTTTGACGGCAGGCACAGAGGCCACCAGAAGTTACTGAGAACCATGATGGAGCTGAAGAAAGCAACTGGGTATCCCACAGCCATTTTCACCTTTGGCACGGCTCCGGGAACAGCAGTCACGGGAAAGCCCCAGACCGTCATCACCACCAACCTGGAGCGCCGGGCCAACATGGAGAAGGTGGGGATTGATTATCTGGTGGAATACCCCTTTACCGAGGAAACACGCCATATGGAGCCGGAAGCCTTTGTAAAGGACATTCTGGCAGGCCGCATGCATGCCAGGGAAATCGTGGTAGGCCCGGACTGCAGCTTTGGCTACAAGGGAGCGGGCAGCGCAGAGCTGCTCTCTGCCATGGCCCGTGACCTGGGTTACCATCTCCATGTCATAGAAAAGGAAAAGGACCACAGGCGTGACATCAGCAGCACCTATATCCGTGAGGAGCTGGAAAAGGGCAATGTGGAAAAGGCCAACCAGCTGCTGGGCCAGCCCTATGCCATCCACGGGGAAGTAGTGCACGGCAACCACATCGGAGGCAGCCTGTTGGGCTTCCCCACAGCCAATATCCTTCCGCCTCCCATCAAGCGCCTGCCCAGATACGGCGTTTACGTATCACGGGTGCTGGTGGACGGCGTCTACTATAAAGGCGTCACCAATATCGGCAAAAAGCCCACGGTAGGAGGAGAATACCCCGCAGGCGTGGAGACCTATATCTTTGGCCTGGAAGGCGACATCTACGGTAAAAATATAGAAGTCCAGCTCCTGGCCTTCGACCGCCCGGAACAAAAATTCACCTCCTTTGAGGAATTGAAGGAGCGGATTGAGAAGGATAAAGAGTTTGCCAATGCATATTATGAAAACCATCCGGAGATGATTGCACAGGGGTGAGACGGGAGACACCCTCATGCCAAATTTACTCCCGCCAAATTTATTTTTTCGCACTTTACAACCCCACCCATTTATGCTATACTAAGTCGGTATGAAATAACGCCGATGCCCGGTTACCTGGTGACTCCAGCCGGCAGCCTGGTTTTTGGTGAGATGAATAATATTAAGGAGGAAACACCATGATTTCAAAGGAAAAGAAAGCACAGATTATCGCAGAGTATGGCCGTAAGCCAGGGGACACAGGTTCACCTGAGGTTCAGATTGCCATTCTGACAGAGAGAATCACAGAACTGACCGAACATCTGAAGCAGAATCCAAAGGATCATCACTCCAGAAGAGGTCTTCTGATGATGGTTGGACAGAGAAGAGGTCTTCTTGATTACTTAAAGAAGACAGACCTGGAAGGATATCGTGCATTAATCGAGAAGCTTGGTATCAGAAAGTAATTCTGAAGATTAGGGTGGAGGGAACTCCACCCTATATTTGCTTATCATGGAGAGGAAGAAGCGGTGTGGGCGGCAGAGGTATCACTCCGAGACCGCTGATGTACCTGCAGGATTGGGGATTCTGCAGGCAGATCAGTAGTTTCGGCGTCTTCTGCCCCGGGGGATGCCAATGAAATCGGACATGCCCCAACCATGCCGGTAACATTTATTATTTTTTTATTGTAAAGGAGATACCAGTATGTTTAAAAGTTTTAGTATGGATTTGGCAGGACGCAAGCTGACTGTTGAGGTTGGCCGTGTGGCTGCCCAGGCAAGCGGTGCTGCATTCATGCACTATGGCGATACGGTGGTGCTTTCCACGGCAACCGCGTCATCCAAGCCAAGGGAAGGCATTGATTTCTTCCCGCTCAGTGTGGAATATGAGGAAAAATTATACTCAGTAGGAAAGATTCCGGGCGGTTTCAATAAGAGAGAGGGAAAGGCAAGCGAGCATGCAATTTTAACCTCACGTGTTATTGACCGTCCTATGCGTCCGCTGTTTCCGAAGGATTACCGTAACGATGTAACATTAAACAACATGGTTATGAGTGTTGATCCAGACTGCAGCCCAGAGATCACTGCAA
>ENA-OQJZ01000855-OQJZ01000855.1-human-gut-metagenome-genome-assembly--contig:-NODE-855-length-9908-cov-6.008036_pt1 | contig 9908 bp, 8 predicted proteins | sample MGYA00242618_ERZ504785 | MGnify/ENA primary metagenome ERZ504785 (study PRJEB26092, sample SAMD00036354) | human gut metagenome | host: Homo sapiens | study: EMG produced TPA metagenomics assembly of the...
ATGCGGAACAGACGGCCCCTGTCGGTGACAAAGAGCACATAGTCGTGGGTGGAGCCTACGAACATCTCCTGCACGATATCCTCTTCCTTGCGGGTCATGCCGGAGATGCCGCGGCCGCCGCGCCTCTGGGCCTGATAAGTGGCCTTGAGCTGGCGCTTGATATAACCGGCCTCGGTCAGGGTATAAACGCACTGCTCCTCAGCGATCAGATCCTCGATATCCACCTCGCCGGTCACGGTCTCGATCTCGGTGCGGCGGTCATCGCCGAAGCGGCGCTTCATTTCCAGCAGCTCGCTCTTGACGATCTCCAGCACGCGGGCATCATCGGCCAGGATCTCTTCCCAATCCCGGATCTTGGCATTCAGGGAGCCCAGCTCTTCCTCGATCTTCAGGATCTCCAGACCAGCCAGACGGCCCAGCTGCAGCTTGACGATGGCATCTGCCTGCGGGTCATCAAAGCCGAACTGCTCCATGATGGCAGCCTTTGCCTCGCTCATGCCGCCCTTGCAGGCACGGATGGTGGCGATCAGCTCATCCACAATGTCGGTGGCTTTCTTCAGGCCTTCCAGAATGTGGGCGCGTTCCCGGGCCTTTTTCAGGTCATACTGGGTGCGGCGGCGCACCACCTCGTCCTGGAACTCCACATACTTCTGAATCATCTGCTTCAGGGTCATCACCTTGGGCACCTTGTGGTCGATGGCCAGCATGATGACACCCACGGTATCCTGCAGCTGGGTGTACTGGTACAGCTGATTCAGGACGACCTGGGGGTTGGCATCCTTGCGCACGTCGATCACGATGCGCATACCCTTGCGGTTGGTTTCATCGTTCAGATCGCTAATGCCCTCGATCCGCTTTTCCTTGACCAGGTCGGCAATGTTCTCAATGAGGCGTGCCTTGTTGACCATGTAGGGGATCTCGGTCACGATGATCTGGGCGCGGCCGTTCTTCTTTTCCTCAATGGTGGCACGGCCGCGCAGGGTGATCTTGCCGCGGCCGGTGGCATAGGCGGCACGGATGCCGCTGCGGCCCATGATGATGCCGGCGGTGGGAAAATCGGGGCCCTTGATGTGTTCCATCAGGCCGGGCAGGTCGATGTCCGGGTCCTCGATATAGGCCACACAGCCGTCAATGACCTCACTCAGGTTGTGGGGCGGGATGTTGGTAGCCATACCAACGGCGATGCCCTGACTGCCGTTGACCAGCAGGTTCGGGAAACGGCAGGGCAGCACGCTGGGCTCCTTCTTGGTCTCATCAAAGTTGGGGTCCCAGTCGATGGTATCCTTGTCGATATCGGTCAGCATCTCCACGGCCATGCGGCTCATGCGGGCCTCGGTGTAACGGTAAGCAGCCGGGGGGTCGCCGTCCACAGAACCAAAGTTACCCTGACCATCCACCAGCGGGTAGCGCAGGGAGAAATCCTGTGCCAGACGGACCATGGCATCGTAAACGGATGCGTCGCCGTGGGGGTGGTAGGAGCCCAGCACCGCACCAACGGTGTCGGCGGATTTGCGGTATGCATGGCTGGGGTCGTTGCCGCGCTCATGCATAGTGTACAGGATACGGCGGTGGACAGGCTTCAGGCCGTCCCGCACATCGGGCAGGGCGCGGGACACGATGACCGACATGGAGTAGTCCAGGAACGCGGTCTCGATCTCCTTCTTGACATCGCGGATGATCTTTTTGGTACCGCTGCCCGGTATCATCACATAATCTTCTTCCATTGTTTCCTCCAATTACACATCCAGCTTCGCGTACTGGGCGTTGGTCTCGATAAAGCGGCGGCGGGGCTCCACCTGGTCGCCCATCAGGATGGTAAAGGCTTCATCGGCCTTTTCGGCATCCTCAATGGTGATCTGAACGATGACCCGGTTATCGGGGTTCATGGTGGTCTCCCACAGCTGTTCGGGGTTCATCTCACCAAGGCCCTTATAGCGGTTGACCTTTGCGCCGGGCATCTCCTGCGAGAGGATGGCCATTTCCGCATCGTTGTAGGCGTACTTGATGGTGTTGCCCTTCTGCACCTTGAACAGGGGCGGCTGAGCGACATAGACATGGCCCTGCTCGATGAGGGGGCGCATATAGCGGAAGAAGAAGGTCAGCATCAGGGTGCAGATGTGAGAACCATCGACATCGGCATCGGCCATGATGAACACTTTATCATACCGCAGCTTGGAGATATCGAATTCCTCGCCGATGCCGCAGCCCAGAGCCAGCACCACGGGCATCAGCTTATCGTTGCCGTAGATGCGGTCCGCGCGGGCTTTTTCCACGTTCAGCATCTTGCCCCACAGCGGCAGGATGGCCTGAATGGCGGAGTCACGGCCCATCTTGGCGGAGCCGCCTGCAGAGTCACCCTCGACGATGAAGATCTCGGTGCGGGTGGGGTCTTTTTCACGGCAGTCAGCCAGCTTGCCGGGCATCCGGCTGGTCTCCAGCGCGCTCTTGCGGCGCACCAGCTCCCGGGCCTTTTTGGCGGCGGCGCGGGCGCGGGCTGCCTGGGTGGCCTTTTCAAAGATGGCCTTTGCCACGCCGGGGTTCTCCTCAAAGAACTCCATCAGCTTGGTGTACACCATGTTGGAAACAAGGGTGCGGATCTCGGTATTGCCCAGCTTTGCCTTGGTCTGGCCCTCGAACTCCGCCTCCTGCAGCTTGACGGAAATGACACAGATGAGGCCCTCGCGGACATCGGAGCCGGACAGGTTCTCGTCCTTATCCTTCAGCAGGCCGTGACTGCGGCCGTAATCGTTGAACACACGGGTCAGGCTGGTGCGGAAGCCCTCTTCATGGGTGCCGCCGTCCGGGGTGTTGACATTGTTGGCAAAGCTCAGCAGCAGCTCGTTATAGCTGGAATTATACTGCAGCGCGATCTCGGCCATGCCCCGCTCGGTCTGGCCCTTGAGGTAGATGACATTGGGGTGGAGCACCTCCAGATTGCGCTTTTCGCCCAGATAGGTGACAAAGCTCTTGATGCCGCCCTCATAGCACATGACCTCGGTGCGGTAGCAGGGGTCGCCCTCCTGTCCGTCCTCCAGAACGGGGGTGTAAAGCTCCCGCTCATCGGTCAGGGTGATCTTGACACCGGCGTTCAGGAAGCTCTCCTCGCGCAGGCGCTTTTCCAGCGTCTCGAAGTTATAGACGGTGGTGTCTTTGAACATCTCAGGGTCAGGCTTGAAGGTGACGCGGGTGCCGGTGACCCCCTCGGCCACCGTGCCCAGACACTTCAGGGGGCCGTCCGGGTCGCCGCGGCGGAAAGTCTGCTCGTATTCATGGCCGTCGCGGCGGACATTGACCCTCAGCCACTCAGAGCAGGCGTTGACCACGGACGCGCCGACACCGTGCAGACCGCCGGCCACCTTGTAGCCGGAGTTCTCACCGCCGAACTTACCGCCTGCGTGGAGGATGGTATAAACGACGGTGACGGCGGGCAGACCGGTATCGGCCTGGATATCCACGGGGATACCGCGGCCGTTGTCGGTGACCTGAATGATGTTATCCTTTAAGATCTTGACCTCAATGTGGTTGCAGTAGCCGGCCAGCGCTTCATCAATGGCGTTGTCCACGATCTCGTAGACCAGATGATGCAGGCCCCGCTCACCGGTGGAGCCGATATACATGCCGGGACGCTTGCGCACGGCCTCCAGACCCTTCAGGACCTGGATCTCGCTGGCATTATACTCATGGTCGGTCGCGGTTTCCACATTGGTGCTGGTGATGATTTCCTCTGCCATATCCTTTCTCCCTTTACTTGATATTTTTTCAATCGATTGGATCGTTGTTGATTTTTTCAGAACGACATTTCGGTGCGCCGCTTCATGGCCGCGCTGGACAGCTCCGAAAGATAAACGGTGTCCACAGGGGCATCGGCCAGAACATAACACTGGGGCAGGTCATCCGAAAGGCTGACCACGGCCCCATTCTTCTGGGCATAGTTGAGAAATTCCCGCCCCCGGGGGGAGACGGTGGTGGTCTCCAGATTGAAGATGCCGATGATATCACGGTCATTCAGGACATAGTCCCGGCCCAGATGGATATACATTGCGTATATTCTCCCACAGATGCAGACTGCATATTCTGTCGCATTTTCCGCATTCTATGCAATGCAGTGACGCAACATTTCTCCATTTTAGATTTTACTCAGGACACCGCCGTTCATGCGGTAGACCTCGCCATCCGTTTTCAGGAAGGCCGTATCGTCACAGCTGGTAACGAAGGTCTGCTTTTCCCTCATCCGGGTCAGCAGATACTGCTTGCGGCCATCATCCAGCTCACTGAGCACGTCGTCCAGCAAGAGGACGGGGTGCTCCCCGGTGATGGCAGCAGCGGCGGCGGCTTCGGCCATTTTCAGGCTGAGCACTACACTGCGCTGCTGCCCCTGGCTGGCAAACACTCTGGCGGGCTGGCCGTCCAGCAGCAGCTCCAGATCTTCCCGGTGGGGGCCGCACAGGCTCTGCCTGGCCCGGACTTCCTCATTCTGGCGGGCTTTGAGCAGAGCCGCCAGACCGCCGGGCTCAAACTGAGCGGCATACCGCAGCTCCATCCGCTCCGCCCCATGGGAAAGCTCCTCGTAATTGGCGCAGGCCAGCGGGGCCAGCTGTTCCAGATAGGCCCGCCGCCGCTGCTGGATGGCTTCCCCCTGCGCGGCAAGCTCGGTGTTCAGCACCTCGAGCAGGGCCATTTTTTCAGCGTAGGGACGTTCCTGCCCGGCAGGAGCGCGGCGCAGCAGCGCGTTTTTCTGCTGCAAAGCCCGCAGATAGCGGCGGTACACGGTCAGGTAGCCGGGGTAGAGCTGGCAGAGGGCGGCATCCAGAAATTTGCGCCGCCCTTCGGGCGCGCCCTTGACCAGGCTCAGGTGGCCGGGGTCGAACACGACAGCCGGAAAACTGCCGGCAAGCCCTGCTGCCCGCCTGGGTGCTGCCCCGTTCACCGAGGCGTACCGCCCGGGCCGCTGGGAATCCGGGGTGCCCACCGTCAGCCGGACACGGTTCGGCTCGTCAGGCTCCTGTTCCTCCTGCTGTGCCCGGAGTGTGGAGGCTTCCAGCACGGCAAAAGGTTCGCCCCGCCGCACCAGCTCTGCATCCTTGCCGCCCCGGAAGCTCTTGCCGCCGGTCAGCAGCCAGATGGCCTCCAGCAGGTTGGTCTTGCCCTGGCCGTTGTTGCCGCAGATCACGGTCAGCTCCCGGCCCGGGGTCAGGCTTGCCGATGCGATATTGCGGTAATTCGTTACTTCTAAGGAAAGCAGGCGCATGATTTACTGGCCCTGTCCCACTTCCACGGTCTGGCCGTCCAGCTCGACGACATCCCCGGCGCGGCACTTTTTGCCCCGCATGGTACAGACCTCACCGTTCACCTTAACAGCACCGCCCTGCACCAGCTCTTTGGCTTCGCCGCCGGTCTCACACAGACCCGCATATTTCAGCAGGGCATCCAGCTTGATAAATTCCGTATGGATGAGAATTTTTTGCATTTTTATGCCTCTCAATCATTCTTGAAGCGGACAGGCAGGACCAGATACAAAAAGTCACTGCCCTCGGTAGGCAGGACCTTGACCGGGCTCAGCGGGCCGCTGATCTCCAGTTTGACCTGCTCGGTGCGGGCGTTGCGCAGGGCATCCAGCAGATAGCGGTTGTTGAAACCGATCTCCACCTCATCGCCCTCGCATTGCGCGTTGAATTCATCCACCACGCGGCCCAGATTGGTCTGGCAGCGGACCACCACTTTACCCTCTGTAAAACTGATGCGGAGGGGATTTTTTAAACGCTCTGTAATGATCAGGGAGGCGCGCTCGATGGTCTCGATGAACTCCTTGGTGTCCAGAACCACGCTGGTGCGGCTGCCATTGGGGATGACGTTGTGGTAGTTGAGGAACTCGCCCTCGATCAGGCGGCTCATGATGGTGTAACCGGCAGTGGTGAACACCACATAACGGCGGTTGGCGGAGATGTGCACGGTCTCCTCGTCGTCGTTGGCCAGCAGGTGGGAGACCTCGTTCATGGTCTTGCTGGGCACGATGATGCGGATCTCCTTTATGGCTTCCACCGGCCGTTCCACAATGGCCAGACGGTAGCCGTCCAACGCAACAACGGTCAGCTTATCCGGCGAGATCTCAAATAATTCACCGGTATGCGCAGGTTTTTTCTCATCCTGACTGACGGCGTACAGGGTGCGCTCGATCATATCACGGAGCACGCCGGTCTTGATGTTCAGGGTCTCCTCGGCACCGGTGTTGGGCAGCTCGGGGAAATCAGTGGGGTTCATAGACTGGATCTCGAACTGTGCCACACCGCTCTGGATGGTGGTTTTTCCGTTTTCGGCAGATTGGATGTTGATCTGGCCGGAAGGCATCCGACTGACCATGCTGCTGAGCAGCTTGGCGTTCAGCACTACCTCGCCGGGCTCTTTGACATTGGCATCAATGGTGGTCACGATGCCCATTTCCAGGTCGTAGCCGGTTAGGGTGAGCTGGAAGCCTTCGGCTTTGAGCAGGATACCTTCCAGTACCGGGATGGTGGAGCGCAGGGTAACAGCTTTGGAAACACCGTCAATGGCTGCACTCAGCAGGGTCTTATCGCAGATGATGTTCAATTGCGCGTCTCTCCTTATTTTGGATTCAAGTTTTGAGGTTCTTTCTCCCATAAAACAGGGACAAAACCTCCAAATCTATATTGAACTTGTTGTAGTATTCGTAGTAGGGGCTGGGGAAGATGTGGAAAAGTCGGAAAATGTGTGGAATGGTGCGGCTCCGTGGTTTTCCACCGGCTTGTGAATGCAGTGTGAAAGGCTTGTGGAAAGGGCTGGAGCTGCTTTTCTTTCCACGGCGGGTGTGCAAAACAGAAGTTGAATGTTGAAAACTCGGTGGAAAGAGTGGAGAACTTTGTCGTCTGACCACAATATCTTGTTCTGTTTTCCCGGATTCCCCTGCATTTCTCCCCATATTTGGGGTTTTATCCCCTGTGAGAGTATGACTTTTGCCCCTGTTTTCCCGTCAGGCCTTGACGTTCTTGATGATGTCGCTGACGGTTTCACGCAGGTGCTGGTCATTCTTCATGTCCCGCTCCATGGTCTTGAGGGAGTAGACGATGGTGGAGTGGTCACGGCCCGAGAACTCCCGGCCGATCTCCTCCATGCTCATGCCGGTGACTTCGCGCAGGATATAGATCGCCACGCGGCGGGCGGATGCAACGTTGGCGTTCCGCTTGGTGCCCCGGATGTCGGCAGGGGAGACGTTGAAGGTGCGGGAGACCTCGCCCACGATCTTCTCGATGGTCACGGGCACGGGCTGGGTCTCGTTGAGGATGTCCTTGATGGCGTTCTGTGCCACGCTGATGACAGGCTGGATGCCCTCCAGCATGTAGTAGGCGTTCAGCTTTTTCACTGCGCCCTCCAGCTGGCGGATGTTGTTTTTCAGGTGGTTGGCGATGAATTCCGCCACATCCTCGGGCAGATCCAGGTGGAGCAGCTCGGCCTTGCGCTTGACGATGGCCACGCGGGTCTCGAAATCAGGCGGCTGGACATCGGCGGTCAGGCCCCACTCAAAGCGGGTGCGCAGGCGCTCTTCTAGGCTCTTGATCTCCTTGGCCGGGCGATCAGAGGCAATCACGATCTGCTTGTGGGCATCGTGCAGGGAATTGAAGGTGTGGAAAAACTCCTCCTGGGTGGATTCCTTGCCGGCGATGAACTGGATATCGTCCACCAGCAGTAGGTCGGCCACACGGTACTTCATCCGGAAGTCCTCGGTGCTGCCGGCGCGGATGGCGGCGATCAGCTCGTTGGTGAACTGCTCGCAGGTAACGTACATGATGACGAAATCGGGGTGGGTGCGCTTGATCTCGGTCTGGATGGCCGTGAGCAGATGGGTCTTGCCCAGACCGGAGCCGCCGTAGATGAACAGCGGGTTATAGGCCCCGGAGGGGTTGGCCGCAACCGCCTGCGCCGCAGCAAACGCAAACTGGTTGGAGGGACCCTTGATGAAGTTCTCGAAGGTGAACTCGTAATTGCCCTGGGGCGAGGCGGGGTTTGCCTCGTACTGCTGGGCCAGCACCACCTCATGGGGCGGGGGGCTGGGCACCACCCGCGTGATGTCCACGTCCAAGCCCAGCACGGTCTTGAAGGCCTCTTTCAGCAGGCCGAGGTAGCGGTCGGTGACGATCTTGCAGATAAAATCGTTGCGCACCGACAGGGTGATATGGCTCGAGTCCTCAAAGCTGATGGGCTCAAGTCCGTCGATGTAGAGATTATAGGTCGGCTCGGCCATCTGCGTTTTGCAGTATGCCTGGGCGGCCTCTAAAACGTCCTTGAAAGAATCCATAAAACATCCACTCCATTGAATTGGTCGAAGTTTTCAACAATGCTGCTGATACCCCGTTAGTATACCACAAAAATCTCCCTGCGTCTATATTCTATAATGTAATTTATAATACATAAGAAAAGACGCTCCATCGTGCCCTCGCGGCTCTTGTGTCCAAGGTGGTTTTTGGCCACAAGATATGGTGGAAGAAAAGTTTTCCACGGAGAACCGGTGAAAAAGTTGAAAGCTTTTTCACAAAGAAATTTGAAAAAAGTTTGCTGGAAAGTGAAAAAAATGCTTGACAGAAGGGGATAGTGTGCGATATACTGTTGAATTGCAAGCCTGTCCCCAATTTGGGACCAGAAATACCCCATTACCGGGGACGAGTTTTTACGGAGGATACAACCATGAAGAGAACTTTTCAGCCCAAGAAGCGTCATCGCAAGGAAGTTCATGGCTTTCTGACCCGCATGAGCACCAAGAACGGCCGCAAGGTCATCAATGCTCGCCGTGCTAAGGGCCGCAAGAGCCTGACCGTCTGATCCCGCTTTGCCAGGGATCCGGCGCAGAATTGAACATGCGCACAAAAGACTGCTGATCCAGAATTGGCGGTCTTTTTCTTATTTTGGTCGTTCTGCGCGCGGAATGACTAAAAATTTGGCAAAAGATTTGGCACAAAAAACGCCCGGACAGCCTTTTCATGTCGGCGTTTTTTTGCTATACTGAATTTTGAACTTTGCCTTTAGGGAAGTTCTGCGATTTTTTAACCGAAAAGGAGGCGACGGAGCAGTGCGCTATCGTCCCATCCGCCGCAACAGCGAGTTTGGCCGCGTGTATGCCCGCGGCAAGTCCTATGTGAACCCGGCGCTGGTGCTGTATGTGCTCAAGACCCGCGGCAGAAAGACCCGCGTGGGCCTGACGGCCACCAAAAAGATCGGCCATGCCGTTCAGCGCAACCGCGCCCGCCGCGTGATGAAGGCTGCCATTGATGAGCATCTGGATCAGAACATCGGCGGCTATGATCTGGTGTTCGTGGCCCGGGGCATGACCCCCCGCCTGAAGAGCTGGCAGCTCAGCGAAGTGGTGGCCAGGCTCTTTGCCCAGGCTGGCCTGCCCGACAAGGCAAAGCAGCCGGGCGCAAAGCCCCCTGCCACGGTCCCGCCCGCAGACCGGGCCGCAAAACAGTGAATCCCGTCTCCCGCGTCTGCCGGAATGCGCTCTGTGCGCCCATCCGGTTCTACCAGTGCTTTATCAGCCCGGGGCTGGGCCGCAACTGCCGCTTTACCCCCACCTGCAGCCAGTATGGCATAGAAGCCATCCAGACCCATGGCTGCATCAAGGGCCTGCTGCTCACCGCCTGGCGCATCGCCCGGTGCAATCCGCTTGGCCGGTGGGGCTTTGACCCGGTGCCGCCCAAAGGCCGCTGGGTGAGCCCGGAGAGAAAGCTCTCGGTATCGAAATTATTTAAAAGGCGGCATGGATAGTTCGGCGGGGAGTTTCTCCGAGGACCGTCCGCTGGGGTGGGACCCTGCTGCCGCAGGCAGTAGGGCGGGCGATGGAATGGCCTGCAACGACAGCGACCGCCGCCAGTGGCGGATGCAGGAAGCTGTTGTTGGGGCCG